>Ga0209067_10000002_pt1 | contig 317441 bp, 307 predicted proteins | sample ColStrG_CSR_2013_FD_187199 | JGI IMG/M metagenome (GOLD analysis project Ga0209067, IMG submission 187199) | Freshwater sediment microbial communities in response to fracking from Pennsylvania, USA - Cold Stream Run_MetaG_CSR_2013 (SPAdes)... | ecosystem: Environmental > Aquatic > Freshwater...
CCGAAACCGCCGATTCCACCCAGCACTTCCGCTCCGTGCGTGGGACGCACAAGGGCTCCGATACCGGATTTTACGCGATTGCCGAGAGCCACATCGACTCCAGCCTCGGCATAGGAGCTTTCTTTGGGACTCTCCTTTTGTGGAGGTGACACGGAAGTGGATTTTTTCTTGGTGCTTTTCTTGATACTCATGGAAAAGAGAGAAGGTATATTACTGGATGGCGGAGAACAGTGCAGGCTGGGTACTCTGGTCGAGGAGAAGCTGGGCTTTCCCCTTGCGTCGCTCCATGACAAATTTATCGAAGGCAGCATCGAAGGGAACGGGATATTCCCCCGTGAAGCAGGCCGTACAGAAAGAGTTCTCTTTCAAGCCTGTTGCCCGCACCATTCCCTCCATATCAAGATATCCTATGCTGTCAGCACCGAGGTAATCGCAGATTTCCTGATGCGTATGCTGATTGGCGATCAACTTTTCAGGATCAGGAAAGTCGATGCCATAGTAGCAGGCATGACGGTGGGGAGGGCAACTGATGCGAAGATGCACTTCCTTGGCCCCTGCCTCGCGGAGATTGACGACACGAGCCTTGGCGGTCGTTCCTCGCACTACGGAATCATCGACCACGACAACGCGTTTTCCCTTCACGGCCTCGCCGATGAGATTGAGCTTCACGCGCACATTGAAGTCACGGATGAGCTGGGTGGGCTGAATGAAAGTGCGCCCGATGTAGTGATTACGAACAAAGGCAGGATCGTAAGGAATGCCGAGTTCTTCGGAAAATCCGAGCGCGGCATAGATGCCAGAATCGGGCACAGGAATGACAACATCAGCCTCAATGGGGTGAAGGCGCGCAAGTTCGCGTCCCATATTCACACGGGCCTTGCTGACCGTTACTCCTCGGAGTCGGCTGTCAGGTCGCGCAAAATAGACATATTCAAAAATACAGAATGCCTCACGCGTCTTGGTGAAGGGAAACTGAGAGCTCATCCCTTGAGCGTTAATGATGATCACCTCACCCGGTTCGATATCTCTGACAAATGTTGCCCCGATGAGATCAAAAGCGCAGGTCTCCGAAGATAGAATCCAGCCATCATCAAGCTTGCCGAGAGAAAGCGGGCGAAGACCGTGAGGATCGCGCGCGCCGATAATTTCGTTCTCGCCCATGATAACAACCGAGAAGGCCCCCTCCAGACGACGCAGGGCACCAATAGGGCCTCCCATGGTATCGTCTGGCTGTGCAAGAAGATGTAGGACAATTTCGCTATCGACCGTGGTTTGGAAAATAGAACCGCGAGTTTCCAGTTCAGCGCGCAATGCCGCTGCATTGACAAGATTGCCATTATGGGCAACGGCAATTTGCCCTCGCGCTGTATCGACAACAAGAGGTTGAGAATTCAGTAGCGTACTTGATCCTGTCGTGGAATAGCGCACATGACCGATGGCACGGTTGCCATGAAGCGTCTGCAAGTGCTCGGGGTCAAAGACCTGAGAGACTAAGCCCATCCCCTTGTGCAGACAAAAAGGTTTTCCTGATCCAGAGCTTGAGGCAATGCCTGCACTTTCTTGGCCACGATGTTGAAGGGCAAAAAGTCCGTAATAGCTCAAGAGGGCTGCATCTTTATTGCCATAGACGGCAAAAACGCCGCATTCATGTTTGGGTCGGTGAGATTCGGTCAAGGGAAGTAATTCGTGATGGCTACTACGCCGCAGAGAGGAAATGTCTCATCTTTTCTATCTCTCATCAAACAACATTTGGAAAAACAAAAACTTCCCTCCTTGGATCGGTTCTTAGAATACGATTGACCCTCCTCAGGTTTTGCCTTTGCCTAGTCTGTTCCTTCCGATGGCTTCAAGATCTTCTGCCGATTCTTCCGGCTCTGCACTTCCTTCTCTAGTTTCTAACCGCTCCTCTTCTGAACTGAGTATTTCGGGAGGGCTACATCTTGGTGCAAATCTTCGACGATCCGTCTCTCCGTGGGTCAGCTTTACCTGGAAGACCTCATCCCTGCCGAACATTGCCTCAGGTGATTTAGCCAATGAACAGATTCGTCTTGCGACAAGTGAAGAGTCAGGAAAAGTTCTCGATGCCCTGATGCATTCCTTCTCCATGGATTCGGCATGGAACGATTCGATGGTGAAGGTCAAGCCTTATCTCAAGGAAGCGGTCGCTAAAATCTTTGACCAAGAGGAACCTCTCTGTCTGGTGATTCCGAAAGGAAATCGCTTCATTGCAGCCTCTCTTCTGGATACCTCCAACGAGACTTCTCTTCAACTTCTCAGTGGCCCTGCTGTCCTTGTGGAATACAAGAATCGTGGTCTTGGGACGCAGATGCTCTATGCCTCGCTTGCCTTGTTGCGTGATCGAGGATTCTCCACTGTGCGTGGGGTAACGCGAGCCAATGGTGTGGCGGCCCGTCATGTCTATACAAAATTCGGTAGCATCAGCGAGGCTGCTCAGCTTCCTGTGTCTGCGGAAAATTCTCCCGAATCAAAGTCTTGAAACCTTCGGGAGACTAAGGCACCTTCTTCCTTCCACTTTTTTGTCTCCAAAAATTTTTAATTGCCTTGTGGTGTAACGGTAGCACAGCAGTCTCTGAATCTGCTTGTCATGGTTCGAATCCATGCGAGGCAGCCATCCTTGATCCTCAAGTAGTTATGGCTAAAAAAGGAGGGAAAACGGAAATGTCATGACGGTAAGTCATCACTCGACCATCCAAGTTTCTCCAAAGACCACGGAGTTTTTTACCCGTCGTTACCGCTTCTAGTCGATACGCGATAGTTGGGTGGGTATTATGCCGGTAGATAAGGCATGTTTTTTGCTGGAAAAGATCATTCCGCCCGATACTTTGCCCGAAGACGGTAAAAAACCAACCCATCCTGCGGACTTCCAACCTCATGAAAAAAACCAGCCTATCAAAATATTTTGCAGCGGCGCTTATTCTATCAGCAGGACTCATCTCATTTGCAGAAACTGCAAAGGGAGTTACTGTTCCTCTCTACGTTGGATCCAATAGTTCCAGCCAGACCACCAACTTTACCTCAGGCACCCATATCTATTCCGTGACTTATGTTGGATACACTGCGACGGACTCCAATAATCTTCTCGAAATCGACAATACCAATACTCTGCTAACCAACTCGTCCTTCCTCTATGTCGGCTATGGTGGTAGCAGCAACAGCATGGTGATCTCAAACGGGGGTCAGGTAAGAAACACTCTCGGCTATGTCGGGTACTCTGGCACCTCCTCAAATAACAGTGTCCTGGTCACTGGAACCAACTCGCTCTGGAGCAACAGTGGTAGCCTCTATTTTGGCTATAATGGTAGCAGCAACAGCATGGTGATCTCCAACGGAGGTCAGCTAAGAAACGCTGCCGCCTTTGTCGGGAATGGTAACGCCTCCTCAAATAACAGCGTCGTGGTCATTGGAACCAACTCCCTCTGGAGTAATAGTATTAATATCCAAATCGGCTATGGTGGTAGCGGCAACAGCTTGGTGATCTCTAACGGAGGTCAGGTAAGAAACGCTATCGGCATTGTCGGAAACGCCAGCACCTCCTCGAACAACAGCGTCCTTGTCACAGGAACCAACTCTTTCTGGAGTAACAGTTCGGCATTCTATGTCGGCAATAGTGGCAGCGGCAACAGCTTGGTCATTTCCAACGGGGGTCAGGTAAGAAACGCTGCCGGCAATGTCGGGTCTGTTTCCGGCTCATCAAATAACAGTGTTCTGGTCACTGGAAGCAACTCACTTTGGAGTAACAGTGGCGATCTCACTATTGGGAATTACGGAACGGGAACTCTGACTATCAGCGCAAGTGGCACGGTCGCCGATAACAATGGCTGGATCGGTTACAGCAACACTTCCTCCAACAACTCAGTGCTGGTGACGGGAAGCAACTCTCTCTGGAGTAATACATTTCAACTTACGATCGGTAAATATGGAAGCGGTAACTCCCTGGTCATTTCCAACGGCGGCAAGGTCGTAAGCGCCCCTCAAGTGGTTAATGCTCCTGGCACCTACGGCGTTATTGGTGCTGAAGCGAATTCTTCAAATAACTCCGTGCTCGTAACCGGAACAGGATCACTCTGGAGTATGTCCGACACTCTGGAGGTAGGGGCTGGAGCGAATAGCTCTGGCAACTCCTTGACCATCGCCAACGGAGGAAAAGTGCAGGCCGAGGGTCAATACTTCTTAGGTGTGGCCCTTTACCTTGGTGGTTATGGCATTAACGATGGAGGTGCCGCCAACAGCAACACTGTAACTGTAACCGGAGCTGGTTCGTTATTGGCCCTCAATGGTGATGCCCTTGTTAGTACGGATGAAAATTCGGGCAACCAACTCTCTGTTCTCAATGGGGCCAGCATGACAGCATCAAACCTCTTCATTTCCTACGCCCTAGGAAGTCCCCTGCCCAATTCCTCGAATAACTCGGTTCTGATCTCGGGAAGTTCCACCGTGACTCTTGCAGGAGACACCTATGTCGGCTGGGATGGACACAACGACACACTGACGATTTCCAACGGAGGCATCCTCTCCGACAGTAACGGTTGGATCGGATTTACCAATACGGCAACGAATCACTCCGTCCTTGTCACGGGAACAAGCTCAGCATGGAGCAATAGCGGCACCCTGACGATCGGAGTGGGTGGTAGCGGTACACTCACTGTGGCGAACGGAGGATCGGTCGCAGCAAGCGGCATTTCGATTGCAGCCTCCAATACTTCCGGTGGCACCCTGAACTTCGGCTCCTATGGAGGAAACGACACGGCGGGAACCGTCACGGCTCCGACCATCGCCTTCGGATCGGGAACCGGTTCGATCAATTTCAATCAAACCAATACCGCCACCCTCACGAGTTCCATATCGGGGCTTGGTTCAGTCAATCAACTCGGCACAGGAACTACGATCCTAACTGGAAGTAACAGCTACACAGGAGCTACCACGATCAACGCAGGAACCCTTCTAGCCAACAATACGGCAGGATCGGCTCGGTAGCTCCTCGGTGCTAGTGACCAATACTGGGACCCTCGGAGGCAATGGAGTGATCGGAGGACCGGTGACCATCGCAAGCGGAGGCAATCTGAGGCCTGGTTTCAATGGCGTGGGAGCCCTGACCCTGACCAATGGCCTGACCTTGACGAATGGATCGACCACGACTTTCTTCATCACCGATACCAACAACTACACCTCGCTCAACATTCAGGGAGGTATCGTCAATTACGGAGGAGTCCTTCGTCTGGATCTCACCAGTTATGTTCCCAATGCCGGGGATGTCTTCGCCCTCTTTAGTTCGTGGGGAGGAGGAGCGACCAATGCAAACGATTTCACCAATGTCTATGCCATTGGTAACAGCTTTAGCTTCACGGATGCAAACGGTGTCTGGACTGGGACGGATTCCAACGGCTTCACTTACCAATTCAGCGGCCCAACGGGAGCACTCTCAGTGCTGGCTGTTCCTGAACCTTCCGATTTTGCTCTCTTCGGACTCAGTGCTGTGGCCTTGGTGGCTACTTATCGTAGTAGGAGGAAGGTTTCTTAATCCGATTATCAATTTATCCTTGGACCGGGCGGGAGTAGCTTAACACCCGCGCCGGAGGGAAATTTTGCATCACCGTCTTTGCTGTGTGATGTTCCTGAAAATATTCCTTCATCAGACGGCGGAAGTGAATCGTGCTTGGGTTGAGTGATGAGAGGAGGTAAGTGAAAGTTCGGAAAATACCGTCGGGATGGAGAGCTCTCCTCGTCGCCTCCAAAATCGTGCCCTGAAGCGTAGCTGGCATATTCGCAAAGGGGAGTCCCGAAAGAATGAGGTTGGCGGAGCCTAAACCATACTGAGCCAGAATTTCTTGAGTCTGTTCGGCTGAACCATGATGAAACGACATGCCCGGAAAACGGCGGACGAGGTTTTTATGAAGCTCTTCGTCGAATTCGATGCCAATATATTCGACCCCCTTTGGCATTCGCTCGCGGAGCACGCTGGTGAATGGCCCCGTTCCAGGGCCATATTCGACGACAACATCGCCGGGCTGAAAGGTAATCTCTTCGAGCATCGCTATCCCAAGTTCACGGGAACTGGGCCAGATAGAGCCGATGGAGCCAGGTTGAGTTAAAAAACGAGAAACAAAATGAAGGGCGTCGCTGAGTCGATGCGGGTGATGAGGGAGTGATGATTCTGTCATAAATGAAACAAGCTAGCTAATCGGGATGAGGCTCTCTGGGCAAGGCAGATAGCATTTGATTTTAAGAGTTTGCTCTACTCTGCTAGCCATGTATGGAATTTTCAGACAGGCTCTCCTCATGCGCTTTTCCCCCGCGCCCCTCACTCTTGTTTGCATATCAATGCTGATCGCGCTCATCCTCCCAGGATGCACAACGCTGGATCATTCCGCCTCCGGCGTGGCCTTCTACGAACCAAAGCCACTCGCAGTACAGCTTGGTAAGGCTTCCTACTATGGGGGGCGTTGGATTGGAAGATTGACGGCAAATGGAGAGCACTACCGTCGAGATGATTGCACGGCGGCGCATAAAAAATTACCCTTCAACACCATGGTGCGTGTCACCAATTTGAAGAACGGGAAGAGCGTGATTGTACGAATCAATAATCGCGGCCCTTACGCACGGGGGCGAATCCTTGATCTGAGTATGGTTGCGGCTAGAAAGATCGAAATGATTGGGGATGGAATTGTCCCAGTGCGCGCCGAAGTTCTCCAACCAATCCAGATTATTACTAAGCCAAACCGAACCTTTTCAGGGATGGAATCAAGGCAAGAAAACTGAAGATCACAAAGTCAAAAAGCCTTGCCCGAGAAAATGGTGCTCTAGGAAATCGTCCCTTTGGCTTTTGATTTGGATCGGGATTTTTTTAGCACTCCAGAGTTGGCTTCGATGAAGGCTCGAACGGAGCGGACAACGACATCGCTCAGAGTGACATCGTAGTGATCTGCAATTGCCTGAAGTATGTTTTTCTCGTCCGTGGGGATACGGACTGTCATGATCCCATCGCGTTGTTTTGGCATGAATGCATTGTAAGGCAATGCTTGGCACAATCAATGAGAAAACCAAAATAGCATTTTCCTTTCGTTATTTTCCTGGAGAAGGCGATGGGAGGTTGCTGGCAGGGATTTAGAACTTCCCTTTATTCAACCGAAACGATAATCCATCCCCTCCATGAAATGTGTAGTGTCATTACAGAGTGAAATTTATTCCGTTCATTAGCCGACGGCATTTACAGATTATCATGAAAAATATACGCCAGATTGGACTGACTGGGGCGACTGGGATGATTGGGCAAAGAGTGCTCTCTTTTTTGGTCAATCATTTCCCGGAAAGTCACATCCGATGCATGGCTAGGAGTATTCCTAGTGGGCGGGCCTATCACAATGTTGAATGGTTCCAGGGGGATCTCATGTCGGAAGCCGATTGTATGGAATTTGTTCAGGGTGTGGATGTGATCGGCCATTTTGCTCAATCCAATGCCCCGGCGATTTCTGATCGTCATTGGCCGAGTGATTTGGTGAGCAATATAGGTTCAACATTGAATTTGCTGGAGGCCCTTCGACGAAGGAATGAGTCGCCGTGTCATTTTCTCTTTGCTAGCAGTGGAGGGGCTATCTATGGACAAGGGGCTCTCGGGCAGGAAATCTTTGCAGAGAATGATTCCTGCCTCCCATTGAGTCCCTACGGAATCCAAAAATTGGCTGTCGAAAACTACCTTCATTTGGCATCCCAACAAGGATGGCTGACGGCGACCGTCTTGCGATTCAGTAATGTTTATGGTGCTCTCCTGCCTGCAGAACGGCGACAGGGATTGATCGGCGTTGCCATTGCGAGAATGATCGAAGGACAAAACATCCAGATATTTGGCTCTGAAGAAATTGTGCGAGACTATGTTCATGTTGATGACACCGTGAGAGCGGTGGCATTGGGATTGATGTCGCAAGAGCACTACAGTGTTTTCAATATTGGGGCAGGAGTCGGTCATTCTGTAGGTGATATTTTGCAGGTCTTGGAGCGGGTGAGTGGAAGGGAGGTCACGACAGAAAAATCAGATTTTGGAAAAAATTCCTTCCGTTTAACCCCTCGAGTTGTTCTTTCTATTGAAAAAGCTAAGACTGAGCTTGGATGGCATCCCTTGATAACTCTTGAAGAGGGGATCGCTGATCTCTGGAAATCCGCCAATTCATCACATGGATCATAATTTTCCCCCGCCTTTTCTTACTGTTCTCGTTCCCTGTTATCGCGATGCGACAGGTTTACAGGAGCTGCACACGCGCCTCACCAAGGTATGTGTTGAGCTTGCCTGTAGCTACGAGATCCTGCTCGTTGACGATGGATCGCCGGATGCCACTTGGGAGGTCATACGCACCATCGCGGCATCTGATCCGATGGTTAGAGGAATAAAGCTTTCTCGCAATCATGGTCACCAGTTGGCCGTGACCGCTGGTCTTGCTCGGGCTAGGGGAGAGAGAGTCCTCATTATTGACTCTGATTTACAGGATCCGCCTGAGCTTCTCCCTGAGATGATGAAGCTCATGGATGAGGGGGCTGATAATGTCTATGGTCAACGCCTGAGTCGCAAGGGTGTTCCCATATGGAAAAAAGCCTGCTACCATACCTACTACCGCATTCTAAGTTCGCTGGCAGGTTGCCACATTCCTCCAGATACTGGAGATTTTAGGCTGATAAGCCGCCGTGTGGTCGATCTCGTGAACCAGATGCCGGAGCATCACCGTTTCCTGAGAGGCATGATAAGCTGGTTGGGCTTCAAGCAAGTGGCCATCCACTACCATCGCGATGCCCGTTTTAGCGGAGAGTCAGGCTACACGCTTGTGAAACTCTTTCGTATTGCTGTTGATGGCATAACCAGTTTCTCCATTCAACCTTTACGCCTAGCCACGATGCTAGGGTTTTTCTTTGCCTTTTTGTGTTTTGTTGGACTTGTCCATACTGTGATTTCACACTTCCTTTGGGGAACTGTTGTGGCAGGATGGGCCAGTCTGATTTCCATTATTATGCTGGTGGCAAGCCTTCAATTTTTTGTTCTTGGCATGATTGGAGAGTATATCGGTCGAATCTTCATCGAGCAAAAACACCGACCACTCTTCATTATTGACGAGACGACAACTCACATCTGATTTTCAAGATTTACAAAAACTAATTAATGAAAGTAGTTATTCTGGCTGGAGGTCTTGGCACTCGAATCAGTGAGGAGACCTCTACAAGACCCAAACCGATGGTCGAGATTGGTGGAAAGCCGATCCTTTGGCATGTGATGAAGATTTACTCGGCTCACGGCATTCGCGATTTTATTATCTGTGCCGGATACAAGGGATATGTCATCAAGGAATACTTCGCGAATTACTTTCTCCATATGTCTGATGTGACATTTGATATGGAAAAGAATAGCATGGAGGTACATGAACGCCATGCTGAGCCTTGGAGAGTCACAGTGGTTGATACAGGGGACAATACAATGACCGGCGGACGACTCAAGAGAGTCTCCCGTTATTTGGATGGGGAGACATTTTGCTTCACCTACGGAGATGGTGTGGGAGATATTGATATTACTGCAACTATTGCAGCACACAGATTGTCTGGGAAAGAAGCTACTGTAACAGGAGTACAACCTGCCGGACGCTTCGGAATGCTGAATGTAGAAGGATGCAGTGTTACAGGCTTTATTGAAAAGCCAGAGGGAGACGGAGGTTGGATTAATGGTGGATTCTTTGTGCTTGAGCCATCCGTTCTGAGCAGGGTTGCCGATGACTTGACAATATGGGAACAAGCCCCTCTTCAGAGATTGGCCTCAGAAGGTGAGCTTAATGCGCATTTACATCGGGGATTCTGGCAACCCATGGATACTCTGAGAGAGAAACAATATCTTGAGGGACTATGGAATTCAGGAAAAGCTCCTTGGAAAATATGGTGAATTTTGAGATATACTTTGAGGGAAAACGCGTCTGGCTTTCTGGACATACTGGATTCAAAGGCTCATGGCTTTCCCAATGGCTTTTGGAACTTGGTGCCATCGTGCATGGCTACGCACTTGCTCCAGAGACAACGCCTGCATTGTTTAACCAGCTTGTTTTAGCAAATCGCTTGGAGCATGAAGTGGCCGACATTCGTGATACCGATGCCGTTTGCAAGTCAATCCATGCTTTCCAACCCGATTTTGTTTTTCATCTGGCGGCACAGCCACTGGTGCGTCGTTCCTATGTCATACCGGTAGAAACATACGAAACCAATGTGAATGGCACGATTCATGTTTTAGAGGCTCTTCGTGGAATTACTCATCCTTGTGCAGCGGTCATTGTGACGACGGATAAATGTTACGAAAATCATGAGTCGGGTAGGGCCTACGAGGAGCGCGATCCTCTAGGCGGTCACGATCCTTACAGTTCCAGCAAAGCAATGGCGGAGATCGCCACGGCGGCTTATCGGAAGTCGTATTTTCAGAATCATTCTGTGCGTTTGGCTACTGCCCGTGCCGGCAATGTTATCGGTGGCGGAGATTGGGCCGAGGATCGAATCGTTCCTGATGCTATGCGTGCCCTGGATTTAGGGCAGGCTATCTCTGTGCGAAATCCCGTAGCAGTCCGTCCCTGGCAGCATGTGCTTGAGCCACTGAGTGGTTATCTGACCCTTGCTGCATTGTTGGCTGCGAAACCTGAATCTTCAGAATACACCACGGCTTTTAATTTCGGCCCAGGCCCCGATTCCAATCGTACGGTTGCTGATCTGGTGCAGGAAATCCTGAAGCATCGTACCGGATCATGGATTGATGCCAGTTCCCCTGGGGCCGTGCATGAGGCCACTTTGCTAAATCTCTCGATTGAAAAAGCGCATCGCATCTTGGGCTGGACTCCGAAGTGGAACTTTGAAGAGACCCTTGCTAAGACTGTCTCGTGGTATGATCAAGTTTTTAATAAAAAAATGTTACCTCATGATTTAACTAATCAGCAAATCTTTGAATATTCAAAAGACTTAACCCTCTCTTAGTTATGAAATACAATTTAAATCATTGCAAATCGTGTTCTTCGTCAAATGTCATCCAAGTCTTGGATTTAGGCATACAACCATTAGCGAATAACTTACTTCCGGCGGGAGGTGTGCCTGATGGCACCGAACCGGCTTATCCACTCCGCCTTGCTGTCTGTCTCGACTGTTATTTGATGCAGTTGCTGGACATCGTTCCTCCGGTGAAGATGTTTTCAGAGTATCTTTACTTCTCTTCTTTCTCCGATGCCCTGCTGAAGCATTCTCAGGCTGCTGTCGAGAAACATATTGAAGAATTTAGTTTGGAGAAGGCTTCCCTGGTGGTTGAGATTGCTAGCAACGATGGCTATCTTCTTCAATATTTTACAGCCAAAAACATTCCTGCATTGGGCATTGAACCTGCTGAAAATATAGCTGTAGAAGCCCGCAAAAAAGAGATTGAAACCATTGTTGAATTTTTTACCTGTGAGTTAGCAAAGTCTCTTGCTTTAAGTGGCAAGAAAGCGGATCTGATTTTGGGCAATAATGTGTTTGCCCATGTACCTGACACCAATGATTTCGTGGCAGGTCTTGCTGAGCTTCTCAAAAAAGGAGGTAGGGCGGTTCTGGAGTTCCCCTGGGGCCATGAGATGATCCAGAAACTGGAGTTCGATACGATCTACCATGAGCATGTTTTCTGCTTCAGTCTGACCCCCTTGGTTCCATTATTTGAGCGTCATGGTATGGAAATATTCCATGTGGAGAGGCTTCCTATTCACGGGGGATCACTCAGACTTTATGCGGGGCACAAAGGATGCCAACCGGTGCGAGAATCTGTTGCTCTCATGCTCGGAAAGGAGGAAGCGGAGGGGATCAAGACGCAAGAGTATTATGAAAAATTCCGAGAGGGAGTGGAATCGCTTAGAATTGAACTGATGGATCTTCTTACCAGCCTTAAAACAGATAAGAAGAGCATTGCTGCCTATGGAGCATCTGCCAAAGGCAGTACCTTGCTCAACTATTGCAAAATCGGTACAGAAATCCTTGATTTCATTGTCGATCGGAGCACTTACAAACAAGGACTTCTCTCTCCTGGAATGCATATTCCAATTCTTCCGCCTGAAGCTTTATTGAATAGACAACCCGATTATGCCTTGCTCCTGACTTGGAACTTTGCCGAGGAGATCCTCAAACAGCAGGAATTATACCGGAAGAATGGAGGTAAGTTTATTGTGCCGGTTCCTAAGCCGACCGTGGTCTAATGAAGTTTCAAGAGGCGATATTAAAGGGGGTATGGCTGATAGATCTCAATCCCCACAGGGATGAGAGAGGGTATTTTATGAGAACAGCTTGTGTGGATGAGTTTACCCGGCATTCCCTGAATACTCAGTGGGTACAATCCAATCTTAGTTTCACTGCAAACAAGGGCACCCTGAGAGGGATGCATTTTCAGAAACAGCCGTCGCCTGAGATCAAATTAATCCAGTGTCTTACTGGTGTGATCCAAGATGTGATCGTAGATATTCGCAAAGATTCCCCGACCTTCGGGGAATGGATTGCCTTCGAGCTTTCTGAAGAAAACTCACAAGCTCTCTATGTTCCAGAGGGATTTGCGCACGGTTTTCAGTGCCTCTCGGATGATTGTCGAGTCGCCTACCAGATGTCGTCTTTCTTTGTGCCTGAGTTAAGCGGAGGCGTTCGCTGGAATGATCCAGATATAGAAATCAAATGGCCGTTAGATAATCCCTTGGTTTCTGTCCGAGACGCAGGATTACCACTTCTTAATGAGCTAACATGAAAATTTTTCTCACGGGACAGGATGGTTTCATTGGGAGTGTCGTGAGCAAGTTAGCAATTGCTAAAGGGCATGAGGTGCTTGGCTTGGAGAGACCTTTTCGCATGGAAAATCCTCCTTGGGATGCTATAGCTTCATTTGCTCCAGATGTCTGCATCCACTCTGCGTGGATAGCAACGCCTGGTGAATACACAACATCGCCGCTGAATAGACAACATCGCCGCTGGAGTGTGGAGCTTATCAGGGGACTCGCGAAGTCAGGAGTCGGTCATATCGTGGTTCTGGGAACTTGTGCAGAATATGCCACTTCTGTTTCTTCTCTTCATGAAGACTTCAGTGAAATCCGCCCCTCGAATCTTTACGCACAAGAGAAAGCAGATCTTCACAATGATCTCTTGGCCTTACGAAGGGAAAGAGATTTTTTGTTTTCTTGGGCAAGAATTTTCTATCCCTATGGACCGAGTGAGCATTCGCAACGCTTGATTTCTTCGCTGATTTGCGGATGGGAGACAGGAAAACCTCTGCATCTCAATAATCCTGAATGTGTACGAGACTATATCCATGTGGAGGATGTTGCGACGGCTCTTCTTGCAATCGTTGAAAGTAGGAGAGAGGGAACTTTTAATGTTGGTACAGGTATTGGAGTACGACTTTCTGAGCTAGAAGTCTGTATTCGAGAACGGATGAAAATTCCTGACAAAGAAGAGACATCAAGCATAAGTAAGAATGGATCAATTGATTCTGTAGTTGCTGATTGCAAAAAAATAAAATCCTTGGGTTGGATGCCTAGATACGACATAAAAAGCGGAGTCGCTTCCTATTTTAGTGTCTCAAGGTAAAGTTCATTTTTCTGATTTATTCATTTCTATGCCCCCCGTAGTTTCCATTTGTGTGCCGGCTTATAATGCGGCAACCCATCTAGAAGCACTTATTGACGCAGTTCTTGGACAGTCATTTGCCGATTGGGAACTGATCATTCTCAATAACGCTTCTACGGACGCAACGGGAGCTATTTTAGATAAGATCCAAGCCGCGCGTCCTGATCCCAGAATCAGGGTTGTTACTAACGAGACAACCCTCAAAATGGTTGATAATTTCAACGCTGTGCTTGGCTATGCCACAGGAGAGTTCATTAAGTTGATCTGCGCGGATGATCTCCCCTCCCGAGATTGTCTGGAAAAGCAGATTGATTCATTACGAAAACATCCTGATGTCGTCATGGTTGCTGGCTCCCGTATTATTATCAACCATCACAGTAAAGAACTTTTTAAGCGCAGTGGCATAAAAAAAACAGGAACCTATGATGGCAAGGAAATGATCCGTCGCTGTATTATTGCCGGGGCCAATATTATCGGTGATCCTGTCTGTGTGATGTGGCGTAGATCTGCAACACAGAAACTAGGAGGGTTCGACAATTCCATCGTGTACTGCTTTGACATGGAGTACTGGTATAGGATACTGACACTAGGAAATCTTTACTATGACACTTCGCCAGTTGGCTTTTATCGGATTCACAAAAAATCAGCGGGCACCGGATTAGCTGGAGTTGCCGTAGAGGATATTGTCAAAGCGGCAAAGCTCCAAGTACAGCGGGGCAGTGTGAAATTAAGCCCCTTTGATCTTGCTATTGTTAGATTTAATGCTTGGTGGACTGGCAATCTGCGACAGCTAGTTTACAAATTTCTTGGATAATCATGATTAAGTATTTTTTAACAAAACTGGAGTCTTCTTCTCATCGTGGAGTTGTTATCGCTGCTGCTGAGACCGTTTTTTCCATTGCTCACAGCGTGCTGCAATTTGTGCCTGGCAAGCAAAGGTGCCCAGTGTGCGGAGCCTTGTTGATAACCCTTTATCGTCCTGTTTTCAGTAAGGTATTAATCGAGGAATGGAAGCTAAATGCTGAGTGGGAGGGCTTCTATAACCATAGAGAGGGTGAAATCTGCATTTCCTGTGGTGGATCGATCAGAGGGCGGCAGTTGGGATTGGCTTTACTGAATTGGTTAAACAGATCGCGTTCACTTGCTGAGTCAAACGCTCTAGCAGCAATCTATCATCCATCTGTTCAAAAGCTTAAAATTGCAGAAATTAATTCCTGCGGAGGTCTCCATAAGAAACTCAGTTGGTTGGCAAATGTCTCCTATTCGGAATTCGAGCCGCAGGATAAGAGCATCCGCCACGAGGATCTTCTGGGATTAACCTATGGAGACGAATCCTTCGATGTCGTGCTTCATTCAGATACGCTCGAACACATACCAGATATTGACAAGGCACTCTCAGAGATCTGGAGAGTGCTGAAGCCTGGCGGAGCAACAGTTTTTTCTATACCCATTGTTCGAGATGGACGACCTACGCTAGTACGAGCCAAGCTGCAAGAAGGGGCGATGAAGCAGTTTCATCCTCCTAGCTATCATGGCGGTTCCTATCAGGCGACACGACAGTATTTGGTATGCTATGAGTTCGGAGAGGATTTCATTGATCGACTGAAGAGTCATGGATTTCAGGTAGAACTTCTAGAACATCCCGAGAATCCGGCTGGCGTAACTTTTACAGCAGTCAAATCTCTTCACAAAGCATAAATGCTAAAAGTGATTGAAGGGTTGCTGAAAACCGAGTTTAAGAGGATGCTCCTCATTTTTTTATTATGAATTCCCAATCATCCGCACCTAGATCTGAGAAAAAATCACGCTCGGAGAGCCTGGCTTTCTGGACGCTGATCGTTATTTTTGCTGTGCTGTCAGTCGCTTGGCTGATGGCTCCTATCTCTCGTGAGGAGGGATTTGCCGATACGGTTCGTGTCCCTGATGTATTTAAGGGAATACTAAAGCACGGGCCATCATGGTGGACTCCCAACTACATGATGGGACAGCATCTAGCGACAATGTATATTGCAGGGTTGAGTCTTGGAATTCTTGCAATGGGGCCTACTTTTCTGGGGCCTCTCATCGGTGCAATGGCTTCCTTCAAGGTGGTCACGCTGTTTTTTGCTGCAGTTTCGTTGATTGCAATGAGTTCATTTATCAGAAAAATTGGGGGATCGCGCCTGCTGGGAATCGTTGGTGGAGGTCTTTATTTTCTGATTCCGATTATGGCGGTTCGTGGCCCTGTCTATGAGCATCTCGGAATGTTCATGACCTTTATTTTCACCCCATTGCTTTTCAGGGGAATAGTGGCGGTAGCAGAGGATCGTACCCCTGCTGAAATTATGATGCTCGGGCTATCGGCGGCAGGTCTCACTCTAAGTTATGCAAAGGTTGCCGTGGTGCTTGCGCCGATCCTTATCCTCTGGGCCTGGGCAATTTTTAGGGATCACCCGAAAGACTGGTCGCAGCTTATGAACGCATATTTGATCGCGCTCGGAGTAGCCTGTCTCTGCGGTTTGGTGCCGCTGCTGCCTGGGATGAAGGAATTCTCGAATGCAGCGGGATTTCTCTTTGATCCTCTGGATGGATGGAAACACCACTATTCCTTTAGATCTGCATTAGAGTTGATTGATCCAAGTAATTATCTGCTGGCAGGGATGGGGCCTGACTATGAGTCCGACTCAGCCTTTTTCCATATCGGAGTTATTCCTCTGTTACTGCTCTCATTGGGTCTGGCTCTGCCTCAGCTTTCGGAATGGAGGAAGGGGAAGGTAGGCTTTTGGTTTCTGATTCTGAATGCCTCTTGGCTGATTGGACTTTGGTTCTCATCTGGGCCTTTTGGAATTATCGGCGGTCATCTGGATCTGCTTAAGCATGCCCAGCAGATGACGGACACGAATATTCCCCTTGCGTGGCTTTCTCTCATCTGGCTTGGATGGATTGCTTGGTTAACCACTAAGCAGCTTTTTAATGAGAGAATTGTACCGGCATTGATCGCTACGGTTCTTTTTCTTGTGCTCCCAATTTTCCATTTTACAGAGTTCATCCTGCCCATGTTTCGTGACATTCGCGCACCTGAATCTTTTTTTTCAACAACGGGATTATGCTGTATTGTTGTCGCTGCAGCTTTAGCTGTAGGGGAGATATTCACGCATCTGATTCCTGAATCTAGGCGCGTAGGAGTTGCTTTTATCGGACTGATGGTCATGCTTTTTCAGCTCTTCTCCATGTCGGGAATCTATACTTCGCGATGGCTCTCCGATGATCTCTTTAAGGATTATCATACAGCCTGTGAGTTTCTTAAAACAGCGCCTCTACAAGGGAGAGTACATCCATTAAGTGGGCGGTATTTTTTTGAAACAATGCCAAAGGATGCCCTGAGAGGTATCGATACGGAATCTTCATCCCGTCACCTCCAGCTCAAATGGCTTCGTTATCTTGAAGTTGCAGGAAATTCTAGCGGTGACGCACTCCGAACAAGCCTCAACCTTGAGGGCGTGGCCTATATCCTCCTTGATAAGGAGGATCCATTCTCACCGAAGCAGATGCAGGATTTCTTCAGATCCATTTATCCTGTGGCTTTTGAAAATCGCTACTTTGCTGTGCTAGCGAATCCAGGAACGCTCTACCCAGCATTTCTAGTGCATGATTTTGTAGCTCTTCCCAAGGAGAGTTACACGACCATGGCAACTGCGGCGCTGCAACTTTTACCCCAAAATATTGCCACCGTGGAAGTCGCGACACCTGATCCTTCTGTGCCGGGATTTGCTGGCATGGGGAAAGGCACTAACCAGATTGAACTCCTGACGCAATATCAGGGAAAGCCTGGCCAACCGCTTCTCCGAATACCTCTTAAAGGAAATCGCATGGACGACTATCAGCGCATGGTCTATCAGACCCCTCCTGACAGTTCCGGCTGGTTGGTTGTATCGGAGGCCTATCATCCTGATTGGACTGTAGAGATTGACGGACATCCTACAGAAGTTCACCGTGCCGAGGTGGCACTCCTATCAACATTTATTCCGAAAGGATCGCACGAGGTAATTTTTCAATTCAAAGCTCCTGCGTGGTATTCGCTCTGCCTTTTGTTTGGGGTTATCAGTTGGATCGTGGCTCTTGCTGCACTGATATATTTTCCTTCAAAATGGGCTCCTGCAAAATGGCGTTCGTGGTGGAGTACTCCCCTAATCAAAAACAACAAATAAACGCTTCCTCATTTATTGCGCTCCATCAGCATGAAAACTCAACGCAAAGGTATTGTTCTTGCCGGAGGTTCTGGCTCCCGTCTTCATCCACTAACGCTCGGTGTCAGCAAACAGCTGATGCCGGTCTATGACAAGCCGATGATTTACTATCCGATCTCGGTGCTGATGCTAGCAGGCATCCGAGAAATTTTGATTATCTCGACTCCCCATGATCTCCCTGCATTTCGACGACTCCTTGGAGATGGATCGCAGTTTGGAGTAAGCTTTGAATACGCAGAACAACCGAGTCCAGATGGTCTGGCCCAGGCCTTTATCATTGGGGCCGAGTTTCTCGCTGGTGCTCCAGCAGCCTTGGTTCTTGGGGACAATCTCTTCTACGGTCACGATTTTACTGACATGCTGGCTGAGGCTGATGTACATCAGGATTGCGCCACAGTATTCGGCTATGAAGTCGCTGATCCTTCGGCTTATGGTGTGGTGGAGTTCGATGCCAGCGGCCATGCAATTTCTTTGGAAGAGAAGCCTCTAAACCCAAAGAGCAATTTTGCTGTGCCAGGGCTTTATTTCTACAGTCCCGATGTTGTGGGGATTGCAAAGGCTCTCAAGCCCTCTCCTCGCGGTGAGCTTGAAATTACCGATCTCAATCGCGTTTATCTGGATGCTGGTCGACTTCAGGTGCAGAAGCTTGGACGAGGCACGGCGTGGCTTGATACCGGCACACATGATTCCCTCTTGGATGCAGCGCAGTTCGTGCAGGTTATCCAGAGTCGTCAGGGTCTCCGCCTTGCTTGTCTTGAAGAAATCGGATTACAGCAAGGATTTTTAAATGAAGAGGCTTTTGAAAAATCCATCGCAAGCCTTGGCAAATCGAGCTATGGAGTCTATCTTCGCACCGTTCTGAACCGCCGTAAAAAATGAAGAAGATCGAAACAAAAATTGATGGGGCCTTTCGTCTTCAACCAAAGGTTTTCGGCGATGATCGCGGATTCTTTTTAGAATCGTGGAATCAGAAAGCTTTTGCCGAGATCGGTATTCCTGACTTGTTTGTGCAAGATAATCACTCGCGATCTGCAAAGAATGTCTTGCGCGGACTCCACTATCAGATGGAACGCCCACAGGGCAAACTAGTCTGGGTAACGCAAGGCTCCGTGTTTGATGTCTTTGTCGATCTACGCAAGGATTCTCCGACGTTTGGCAAGTGGGATGGACATATTCTCGGAGCGGAGAATAAGGAGCGACTTTGGATTCCTCCCGGTCTGGCGCATGGATTTTTAGTGCTTAGTGATACAGCTGATTTTCAATACAAGTGCACGGAGTATTATTCTCCGGAAAACGAACGATCGATTCGTTGGGATGACCCTGATCTCGGTGTTGTCTGGCCGATTTCCGATGGGGACTCTCCTGCGCTCTCGGCTAAGGATCTGGCAGGAAAATGGTTCAGCGAAGCTGATCTTTTCTAAATTCATCAGCTTTTCCAAAGCTGATGCCAGATATTCTAGTGTCGCCAGCAGTAACAGGCGGGGATGAAATTCATGTCCTTCCCGAAAGACTGAGTGAGTTTTAGCGCAAGTATCTACCTCAGAGAGTCAAACCGAATGGCAACCCAAGATTTTTTGGTGCTTGCCAAGGGCGGTAGCATGTTCCAATCAACTAAATAGGAAGCGATTCGAATATGCAGAAAACTCTACTCGTCATTCCTCATTATAATGACTCTGAAAGGTTCAGACCTTTTTTGAAAGAGCTTCTCGAGACGCTTCCTTGCAGATTTACGATTCTTGTTTCTGATGATGGGTCTGAAGTGAACGATCAAAAACAACTGAAAACGCTCATTCAGGAATTCAAATCACAGAACATTTCTTTTCAATGTGAACTGAGTGAACCGATTTTTACTTTCACAAATACTGGAAAAGGAGGAGCCGTCTATCGCGGATGGGATAAGGCTGAGGGGTGCTCATGCTTGGTCTTTGCTGATGCAGATGGCGCAGTGAGTGCCGGAGAAATCCTACGCGCGGAGAGTTATTTCCGCTCTCAGGAATGCACTGCCGACGCACTCTTTGCAAGCCGCGTTAAAATGCTTGGCCGATCGATAGAGCGATCTCTACTTCGCCATCTATCAGGTCGCGTCTTTGCGACACTTGTTTCAGAGATCGGAGAGGTGCCAGCTTATGATACCCAGTGTGGATTGAAAATTTTGCGAACCGAGAGCTACAAAAAGATTCGCCCTTATCTGCAATCCACTGGGTTCGCCTTCGATGTCGAGCTGTTGCTGGTTCTAAAAAAGTTCGCCTGCCAAGTGATAGAGTTTCCTGTAGATTGGCACGATGTCCCCGGAAGCAAGGTCAGTCTGATCCGAGACGCAGTTCGTATGGCAACAGAAGTTTTGAAAATAAAAAAACGGGTTCAATCCTTGAGCCTCCACACCTAGGAATATTGCCTCGCTAAACCATTCATCTATGTCCGCTGATCTTTCCTACACCTGGCGTCTCTTCACGACGCTCACCTGGACGAATTTTAAGATGCGCTACTACGGCAGCATCCTTGGTTACATCTGGTCACTACTAAAACCGTTAGCACTCTTTGGAGTCCTCTATCTTGTGTTCACCTTCGTCATGAGACAGAACTCTCCGCACTATAAGTTATTCCTCCTCTTAGGGATTATCCTTTGGGAGTTTTTTTCCCAAGCGACTTCGGCAGGGATGATGGGGTTCATAGGAAACTATCAAATGATTCGAAAGGTCTATCTGCCGCGAGTCGTCCTCGTGGCAGCGGCGGTCTCAGCTTCCTTTATCGGCCTTTTTTTTAACCTACTCGTTTTTACAGTCTTTGCACTGATTGACGGCATTTCTTGGCATTGGCGGATGCTCTGGTTTTTGCCACTCCTCTTAGCACTCTATCTTCTCTGTATGGGGATAGGTTTGATTTTGAGCATCGTTGTGGTCAAGGTGCGTGATATGATCAGCCTCTGGGAAGTGGCTATTCAACTAGGCTTCTGGATGACCCCTATCATGTATCCCATGAGTAAGGTGCCAGAAAAGTTACGCTTCTACTATTTCCTCAATCCGATGAGTGGAATCATGGATTACTCCCGTCATTTTCTCATCGGTCTTGGGGGAGTGACAAAGATCGGGTACTGTTATGTGCTAGGTGTCAGTTTGGCGATCTTCTTTCTTGGTATGGCTGTATTTAAGGCAAAAGAAGGCGAAATGACCGAGGATTTATAAAAAGAACAATCTTGACTTAGTCATGATCTAGTCCAATGTTTACCGCATGATTGTTACGATCCATGAAGCAAAAACGCATCTCTCTCGTCTCTTGCACAAAGTAGAGGAAGGAGAGGAAGTCGTTGTCTGTCGAGGAAAGTTACCCATAGCACGGCTTGTCCCGGCTTCCTCTCCAAAGCGGTATCGTCCTCCTGTTGGAGTGCGTACTTCGGAAGCTGTTACGATTTCTAATGACGCGTTTGCTCCTGCGAACGATCAAGAATTAAAATCTTGGGGGATTGAATGAGTCTGATGCTTGATACATGTGCGTTTATTTGGTTGACCAGCAGCCCAGATAAACTTGGCTACGAGGCGGTCAAAGCCTTGGAGGATATCCACCAAGAACGATTTATCAGTCAAGCCTCCGTGTGGGAAATTGTGCTGAAGTATCAAACAGGAAAGCTACTATTACCTCAGAAACCTGAAAAATGGATCGAAGAGCAGACTCAGATCCAAGACATCACAATACTCAACCTTGAAAGAACTGTCATCTATAATTCAGGAAACCTTCCGCCCATTCATAAAGACCCGTTTGATCGAATCATTGCTGCTGATGCACTCTATCATAGGATGAAAATTCTCTCCCCCGACGATCCGTATCGGCATTACGGATGCAAAGTCATCTGGCAGTAAAAATTGCCTTTTTATTCAAGTTTTAAGTCTCAGGTTTCATCTTTCTCTCTCCTCCATGCCTGCCGCCATTACCGTTCGTAATCTTTCTAAAACATTCCGTCTCCCTGCTGAACGACGGGGGACACTTCGTGAGCGACTTATGAAGTTGCATGTGCGTAACGAACGCCAGCCAAGGAAGACCCTTGATAGCCTCAACTTCGAAATTCAGCAGGGGGAATTTTTTGGAATTATTGGTCGCAATGGTTCAGGAAAATCAACCTTACTAAAGATTCTGGCTGGTATTTATCGCCCTGATAAAGGGAGTGATGTTATGATTCATGGACGCATCGCTCCCATGCTGGAGCTTGGTGTCGGATTCAACCCTGAACTCACAGGACGGGAAAATGTTTTTCTTAATGCCACCATTCTTGGGTTAACAAAAAAACAGATTCAGGATCGCTATGAGGCCATCGTCGATTTTGCAGAGATCCGAGATTACATGGAGCTTCAGGTAAAACATTACTCTAGCGGGATGTCTGTGAAGCTCGCCTTTGCTGTTGCCGCTCAAGTCGATGCGCCGATTATGCTCCTGGATGAGGTGCTCGCGGTAGGGGATTTCGTCTTTCAGGAAAAATGCTTCGCTCTCTTTGAGCGATACAAAAAAGAGGGAAAGACCATCATCCTCGTGACCCATGATCCGGGAGCTATGGCGAGATTTGCAGACCGGGCCATGCTCATTCATCAATCGAAAATTGAGGCTACGGGTGATCCTCATGAGGTTCTGGAGCGGTATCATCATTTGGGGTAGATTTGTTTGACAGGATGATGGTGTGATGCGATGATGTTCTTATGAGAACAACCTTAGAAATCGAAGATGATGTTTTAGAGGTGGCAAAAAGTCTAGCGAGCCATCAGTGCGTGAGTTTAGGAAAGGCTGTTTCTCTGCTCATGCGCAACGCGATTTACCCAGTGGGGAAAAAAACTATAAGGAATGGACTACGCATCGTGACCCGTGAATCTGGGGTATCTCCTGTAACATTAGATGTTGTCAACGCACTGAGAGACGAATAGATTGAAATGGCCTATCTTCTCGATGTGAATGTACTGGTGGCCTTATTTGATGAGGCCCACATTCATCATAATGCTGCACATGAGTGGTTTGAGCGTGAGGGCGAGGAGGGATGGGCGACGAGTCCGATTACAGAAAATGGAATTTTGAGAATTCTCTCACATCCGGCATATCCTCACACTCCCCTACCCATTGCGGATCTTGCCGAGCGATTCGAGGAGTTTAAGAACTCATCAACTAAATATCAGTTTTGGAGCGATGATTACTCAATGTCTGCGTGGGTCTCCGAAGGCAAAATAACAATAAGTTCTTCTCAATCAACCGATGCCTATCTCCTGAAACTATGCAGTCGGAATGCAGGAAAGCTGGCAACATTTGATCGACGCATTAAACCATCGCTGATTGGAGAAGCTTCTGACCTCATCCTTCAATACATTCCGTTGTAGTATTGGGAATGAGCCACATCGTAATCAGGATGCAAATATGAAGATCAATCGGAATATAGAACTGTGCCCTGCTCACTCATAAGTCTCGAATTGAGGCAGAGGGTAATCCTCATGAGGTTCTGGTGCGGTATCATCAGTTGGGGTAGAAGATCACCATTTGACATCAATGTGATGTAGGTGGTATTTATACGACATGACAAGAACTCAGATACAACTTCCAGAACCTTTATTTCTTCAGATGAAGCGTATTGCCAATGAGCGTGACTGGTCTGTTGCTGAATTGATCCGTCGTGGGATGGAGGCTTATTTACGAACTATTCCCGATACTGAGAAAAAGGCGGAGTGGGTCATGCCTACACTTCGCGGTAGTGGAGGGCTTCTCAAGGATCTTGCCGATATTCATCCTGAAGCTGATACGGTTGAAAAAAGGTACCTGAATGCTCTCCGCTGATACCAATCTCTTCGTCCATGCGGCTGATCCCGATTCACCGCAGCATCGCGCTGCACGAGATTTTTTTATTTCTTTGGATGAGGAGGAAGAAGAATTTGTGCTGTGTGAGCTAGTTCTTGTAGAACTCTACATGCTGCTTCGTAATCCCGCCGTATTTATAAATCCATATACGGCAAAGGAATCTTCTGCCTATTGTCTGGCCCTCAAACAAAATCCCAAATGGCGGTGTATTGATTACGATCCTGCTATTTCGACAAAACTTTGGGAATATGCGGAATCTACCAAATCAGGCTACCGACATATTATTGATGCAAGACTTGGTTTAACCTTAAGACATCATGGCGTGGATCGTTTTGCAACAGCTAATGTGAAGCATTTTCAGGAATTTGGCTTTAGAAAAGTCTGGAATCCACTCAAAGCTAAAAGTTAAGAAACCATAATGCTAAAATGTATAAAATCATCCTTGTGACACACGATCCAGGAGCTATGGCGAGACTTGCAGACCGGGCCATGCTCATTCAACAATCGAAAATTATGGCTACGGGTAATCCTCGTGAGGTTCTGGTGCGGTATCATCAGTTAGTGGGGCGTGGACTCAAATAATCAACCCACCTAGATGAAAACAATTGCCAAATATATTCTAAATAAACATTCTAAATTTCTATGAGCACAAATATTAGAGAAACTCTGGATGGATTAGAGCGGATCAGCAATTGTGAGGTTTCTGTAGATAATCATCATTATCTTATTCTATCTGAGTTGAATAACTGGATGGCAAAGAAGGCAGTGCCTTTTGCGAAGGGAAAATTACTCGATTATGGTTGCGGTGCACGCCCTTATAAAAATCTCTTTGAATCCACTATTACAAGTTACACAGGTGCTGATGTTGCAGTAGCTGCAGGATCGCAGGTTGATGTGCTCATTACACCCGATGCGCCTCTGCCTCTTGAAAGTGGGAGATTTGACACTGTACTCTCTTCTCAAACTCTAGAGCATGTTTCTGATCCTTCTTTCTACCTTAATGAGGCTAATCGAATGCTTCGGACTGATGGACATCTGATTCTATCGGCACCGATGTTTTGGCGTCATCACGAGGTTCCCTTTGATTACACAAGATTTACCAAATATGGGATGGTCAATCTCTTAGAAAAGACAGGGTTTGCAATTGTGAGCATTGAAGCTTGTGGTGGATTGATTGCGGGAATTGCTCAATCCATCTTGGATGCCTTAGCCTGTAAGGGAAGGATCTATCCTGCTCTAAATCGCTGGGTGAATCCTTTGATCAAAAAATTAGATCAAAAATATCGCGATGAAGATCTGGCAATTTGCTGGATGGTACTGGCGAAAAAAACGGGGAATCCTCAGAGATCTTTTTGGCATTCAGAACTTAACGACAACTCGATTAAATGTACCCTTTGCGATTCCACAAAGGTAACTAAGGCCTTTCCTTGGCAGAATTATGAAATATTCCGCTGTGCCAAGTGCAACGCAGATTTTATTTATCCTTCGCCATCAGAATCTGATCTGAATGCAGCATATGATGGGGCCGCTTATTTCGGAGGAGATCATGTTGTTGGTGGATATAGTGACTACGATGAACAGACAGCACCTGTGCTACCTACTTTTGAGGCACTATTGGATGAAATTAATCCGAACAACAAAACGGGGTTACGATTACTAGATGTTGGTTGTGCCTATGGCACTCATTTGGGAATTGCTCTCGAAAGGGGATTGTCTGCAACAGGTATTGAAATTTCTGCTCATGCACGAGCAGAAGCAAGTAAGCGACTCGATGGAAAGGCAATAATTTATAAAAATATTGAAGATTTACCTACGGAACGTTTTGATATAGTGATTCTTATGGACGTAATAGAGCATCTTACTAACCCTCGGGAAGTTTTTAAAGATCTTCAAGACAAGGGATTAATTACCTCTGAAACGACTCTTATTATAACCACGCCAAATGTGCGCTCGGGCGCAGCTTTACGGGAAGGTGTCAAATGGAGATATTACCACCCACCATATCACTGCACCTACTTTTCAGCAAAGGCTATGAGGAACTTGCTTAGAGGGTTAAAATTTTCGGATATTGATATTCGTGGGATTTATCCAGATGCTAGAAAAGCGAATGCAAATAATATAGATTTAGAAACTTCCGCCGGCATACTTGCCATTGCCAAAGGACTCGAATTATAAAACTTAGTATGACAACAGAACAATACATATCCTATTTAGAAAATAAAATATTTATACTTGAGAATTCTTTTTCCTATCGTGTAACTTTTCCTCTTAGAGCATGTAATAATATTCTTCAGCTTATAATTGGTTTAAAATATTACATAAAAGATAATGATAAATTAAACTTTAATCCTGATTTGTATATTAGAATCAATGAAGTTAGAAAAGCAGAATTAATTTCAACAAATATAAGATTGCAGAAAATAGAAAGCAATAAAGGAAGAAATGGATTGAAAAGACACAATGATTCAACAATTACGCAGATATCTGGGTTTTGGATTCGCTTTCCTAAATTGCACTATTGTACATTTAATAGAAATCTAATCCCTCAACTATACAAAAAAATACTAAGTAAGAAGCGCTCTATTGAGGAAATTAATAAACTGTCGCAAATTAAGGAAAGCTGCACACAAGATATCATCTCTAATACAAGTAGTAGAAAGATATTAACTACTTCTGAAAGTGAATCACACAATATATTCCAAAAAATATACTCTCTAGATAAATCAAAAAAAACTTTAATAATTGTAAGTCATGAATTATCTCGAACAGGGGCTCCTATTTTAGCACTAGAAATTGCAAAAATAACAAAAGATAACTACAATGTTATTTTATTTGCATTAAAAGGAGGAGTACTCGAGGAAGAATTTATCAAAGAATGCGATTTGGTAATTGGGGCTGATTCCCTATTTGACCATAGTTATCACTCATATGCGAATATATTAAATGCAATCAAACATAATTTCACGGAGAGCGTAGCTATAGTAAATTCGATTTGCTCTAATGCAATGCTTAAACCACTTAACGATTTCAAAATTGAAATAATACATCTCATTCATGAGTATGCATCGAATGTTCACTCTCTTCCCTTATTTTTTGAGTCATATGAATTCTCTAAATACCAAATATATCCTGCAAAAAATGTGAGTAATAACACTATTTGTCTTTGCCCTGATATGCCTGTAGATAAAATCAAAATTATGCCTCAGGGAATTATAAAAGCACCAGCAGTTAAAAATGATAAAAAGTATGAAGAGGAGGAAACAAGAGTTAAGGAAATATTTCGCCCAGAAGGGTTTGCTTCGAATGGAACTGTTATTGTTGGGATAGGATCAATAGACATTCGCAAAGGAGTTGACCTTTTTGTTAGTACTGCAAAATATGTCAAAGATCTCAATCCAGAAATTCCAATCCGTTTTGTCTGGGTGGGTGATCTGCATCATCCTTCCCATGAACATATATATGCAACATACATCTACGATCAAATCGAGCGTTCAGGATTAAAGGAAACAGTGGTTATTACAAAGCCATTTTCCAATCTCGATCTAGTATATAATAATTGTGATATATTTTATTTAAGCTCTCGTCTAGATCCATTGCCACTTGTATCGCTTGAAGCTCTTAGTTATTCAAAGCCTCTTGTCTGTTTTGACGATGCATCAGGTATTGCTGAATATATGAAAGAAGACAAGTGTATTTCACATTGCATAGCCCCCTATCAGGATGTTTGCGCTGCAGCAAAGATAATTTTGAAGCTAGCAAATGATGTTAATTTCCGTACGATTATCGGAAAAGATGGAAAAACATTTGTTGAATCAAAATTTGATATGAGCAATTATGTCAAAAGAATAATGGAATTATTTTAATGATAATAATAATATGAGTAGAGTTATTCTGGTAGGTGGAAACGGATTTATTGGTAAGTATTGTGCAAATATATTGCAAAAAAAAGGAAGAGATGTTATTATCTTAGGCAGAACGAAGAATCCCAACTATATCCCAACGGGTTGCAAATATATTGCATGCGATTATTCAGATGTTTGTTCTCTCAAAAAAATCTTGACAAAAGGGTGTGATATAATTGATTTTGCTTATGCAACTATTCCAAAAACAAGCTTCGATAATCCAGTATATGATTTGATTTCAAACCTCCCTGCTAGCGTAGGTCTTTTTCATGCCGCTTTGGAATACGATGTGAATCGACTAGTAATTATTTCTTCTGGCGGAACTGTGTATGGTAATTCTGTCTACGCACCAATTAATGAAATGCATCCGAATGCCCCAATTAGTCCATACGGTTTAACAAAGCTTACAATAGATCTTTATGCTCAGATGTTTCATAAAAACTTTGGTCTTCCTGTTGTAATTGCAAGACCAGCAAACGCCTATGGGGATGAGCAGCGAGGTGGGACGGGACAGGGGTTTATTGCTACAGCTATTCAGACAATTATTGCAGGCAAAGAAATTAATGTATTTGGTAGAACGGGGTCAATCAGGGACTACATTCATGTTGAAGATGTCGCTGCTGGTATCAACGCTATCTATGAATCCGGGATAAATGGGAATATATATAATATAGGAACGGGAGTTGGTACTTCTACTCTTGATATCTTGAACCTAATTCAACCGCTAGCCCAAAAAAATGGGATAGAAGTGAAAACGAAATTTCTCGAGGCTAGTAAATTTGATGTCGACATAAATATTTTAGATAGTTCTAAACTTATGAATGTTAGTTCATGGACTCCTTATATAAAAATATCAGATGGTGTTGCAAGAACATGGTATCACAATTACTCGACTGTTGGATAATCTATTTAGGTCTTTTAAGAGTTTACTTCTTTGAATCTTAATTGCCAAACCGTCCTTCCTATTTGGAGGATGCCATTCACGGATGAGGAAAAAATCTCTCTTCGGTCAATAAGAAAGTACTTGAGCGGATATAAGATATGCTTTGTTGTTCCGCAGTCATTAGATGTATCGGATATTCTTTTGAAGGGCGAGACCGAGGAACGATTTGAAGATTCCTATTTTAATGGAATTGCAGGCTATAATCGTCTTCTGAAGAGTAGTGATTTCTATAATCGTTTCTCCAATTATAAGTATATCCTCATTTGTCAGTTGGACTGCCTTATTTTTAGAGATGAGCTGGAGGCGTGGGCATCAAAAGGGTATGATTTTATTGGTGCTCCTTTGTTCAAGGGATATACAACTCCGACATCTAAGGAACTCTGGAGAGTTGGTAATGGGGGTCTCTCGCTCCGCAATGTTCATTCACATCTGAGAGTTCTTAAGAGTAAAACTATCCGAGGCTATATTTATCCGCACAACGGATGGGTTCCTGCTGATGGAACTGATTTCCTATCAGAGCGAGGTCTCTATCAGCGCATGATCCCTTGGTATCGTAGATACCATCCTTTTTCAAAATGGGTAACTATAGAAGAGGAATTAAAGAACTACGACCAGAATGAAGATTACTTTTGGTCACAGGAGGCACCAAAGTTTGATCCTTCTTTTAAGATTCCTTCAGCAGAGGAAGCTCTTGCATTCGCTTTTGAAAATGAGCCACGCTGGTGCTTTGAAAGAAATAACCGAAAGTTGCCATTTGGCTGTCACGCTTGGGCACGATATGACAGAGAGTTTTGGGAAGCTGTGTTGAGAGCACAAGAGGGATCGTTAGTTTATAATATTTCTTGAGGTAATTATAGAAAATCGCCGATTCACACTACCGCCCAAGCAGCAACTGAAACCCATGCAATAGCTTCGTTGCTGGCCAGCGGGATTTTTGGATCAGATTTTCAATCGTGAAGCGGGTATAGAGAAAAGCATTGGTGTCGCGTTTTTCGAGTTTCCAGCGATTGGTGCGTTTACCTGCTGTGCCGTAATCACAAGGTCTGCATCATGTCGGCTGATGATTTCAAGCAGGTGATGTAATCCTTCATTTGTGATCGGATCTTCGACGGTTGAGATATAACACCAAGGAGCTTTTGCCGCAGCAATGCCTGCATTCCCGCTTTAGTAAAGACCAGGCGGATGATGGATGCAATGTGCTCCGAAGGGAGTGAGTACTTCCTTTGCGAGTTCTAAGGAGCCGTCAGTCGATCCACTATCGACAACAATAACCTGAACATTCTCAACCCATGTGATGACACCTTGCAGGTGTCGCTCTAAGCGGTTCCTGCAATTGTAAATAGGGAGGATTGCCGAAATTGGGAGCTTCTTGGAAGAGGATGGATGTATCCCGGGCAGCTATGGAAGCAAAAACCCTTCTTCTGCAAAGTGGGCATCAAAACTGAATGCACGATCAATATGACTTTTGCGCATCGCGTAGAAGCTGGTGATGTCAACCAAGCTGAGATTTCGTCTGCGAGCGATTCTCCATTGATTGACCGATGAGGAGAACCCCTCTTCTCCAATGTGCAGGATGGAGCAGGCCGGAAGAATTAGATCTGAGAAATCCAAAGCCGCTTGTGACCCTAGCCTTCTCTGAATCAAGGCCCATGATTCCAGCCTCACATAATCGCTCGTCCAGAGGGTATAATTCTCAACGGAATAATCAGCCCAACTCTGCGCAGCTTTTTTGTGAAAGGAGTCATCAGCATCCATTAACGCTAAGAATCCCGAAGTGTCCGCAAAGACGGATTTACCACTCATCGGTCAAGTAGGAATCATGATTTTTTGCCAAATCACCAAGTCCGCTTCGGTAACGACCGATTGCTTTTAAGGAGTTCGCCAAAGTGGAGCCGGCATTTTCTTGAGTCAGAGTTGATTTGAGGCTGCGGCGTACAAGCTCGGAGATACTGCACCCCAATTTTGAAGCAGATGTCTTCAACTGACTGTAAGTATCTGCCTCAAGTTGAATCTGAGTTCGTATCATGCCATCATGATGGTGTAATTATGATGGCATGTCAAATTAAGAGTTGGATTTCAGCTTGCATATCAGAAAATAATTCCTTACTTTTAATTCATGCAAACAACCCTTACCAGCAAAGGGCAAATTACAATTCCCATTGCCTTGCGCAGACGCCTCAAGCTGCACGCTGGAGATACGCTGGAGTTTGATGACAGTGCCCCTTTTCTGAAAGCAGCGAAAACAATTCATCCTAAGGCTTGGGAAAAATTTCGTGCAGGGTGGCACGATCCATTTGCCGAAATGAGTGCTGCTGCTGTCATCGATGATCTTCGTGGTGCAGTGGAGTTACCCGAAAAGCAGTGAAAACGGCCATCGATTCCTCAGTTCTCTGGTGCATTCGGAAGCGAGAACCAGGGCATGAAAAATGGCAGCGTCTCTTAGAGAATGCTGCTGCTGAAGGACAGCTCTGCATTTGTCCGGTGACATTTGCGGAAATTTCTCCCGGGAGTACAAATGCGGAAACTTTATTGAGTGACATTGCTATGCTGGCTATCGCATATGAGGAAATTTCTCCCGAGGCTGCTTATCTGGCAGGCAACATCTTTCTGCGCTACCGACGAGAAGGGGGCCCTCGGTTACAGATGGTTCCTGATTTTCTAATCGCCGCGCATGCCGAAGTCCAATGCACGCACCTTGCCACTCTCGATAGAGGCTACTTACGGCATTACTTCCCAAAACTCAAATTGTTGAATTAACCACCAATCATCTGCCTCATCCCATGCAGCAGCTTAGTCGCGGGCCAGCGGGATTTTTTAATCAGATTTTCAATCGTGAAGCGGGTATCGAGAAAAGTATTGGTCTCTCTATTTTCCAGTTTCCAGCGCGTAGTGCGTTTGCCTGAGGTGTCATAATCACTCCAGCGAATGACGCTCATTGAGCCATCGGGATAACTGTTTTCTGGCTGCTTCTGCATTTCAGCAGTGATGGACGCAACTTCTTGCTCGTACCTCGTGGCGACGCTTTTGGCCTCGTCATGGAATCGGAATGCGGCCAAGGGAGCCTCCACGGCTGCCACATTCGCGTGTTGGAAGAATTGACTCCAGAGCCAGTAGTCTCCAGCGGAAGCATGGCGAAGGTCAATACTGCCGCCAATTTTATCCCAAAGGCCCCGCCGCCAGAAGCAGCTCTCTTGCTGGAGATAGTCGCTATTCCCTGGCCCGCCATGCAGCCCACGATAAAAGCGGCGGGCAGAAAATCCTGGTGAGCTATAAAGATCCTCAAAAGTTCCTTGCTCCGTGATGCAGGTCTTCATGGAGGAGGTAATCCATTGAATTTCTGGGAAGGAGCTAAAAATCAGCTCTACGGTGGGCAGCGTCCAAGGAAGATAGAGATCGGAGGAATTCAACCAGCCCATGATCGCGCCGGTGGATTGTGCAAAGCCTCTGTTGATCGCATCATACTGGCCTCCATCCTGTTCACTGCACCAGTATGCAAGGTGATCAGAATGCGATTCGATGATTTCTCGGCTCCCGTCGGTCGATCCACCATCCATCACGATGTATTCCAGATCCACCTGTTGATTCAGCACACTCTCTAAGGTGCCACGCAGAAAAGCGGCCTGGTTATAAGAGGGCGTGACAATGGAGAAGAGCATGGGCCGAGAGGATGCAAATGGCAGTTCGAGGAGATATGATAGAATGCTTTCAAGCAAAGACAACTTTTCACAATTCGTGACACACGATTCCAATTCTGATTCCTATCCAAGAATGATTTCACGATTTTTTTGGGGATTGCTGGCGTCTCTGATGCCGATTCTAACGGCACTTCTGCTCAAGGCGCCCCGCATCGCCCTCGATAATTTTACTGATGCAGTTTTCTATTTGTCTTACGCGAGGCAATTCGGGGAACTGATACTTCGGTACGGGTTTCCGTACTACGCGACACGGTTTGGAGGGATCTTGCCCGATGCAATTTTTGGACAGCTCTTTGGCGAGATTGATGGAATCTGGGTGCTGCGGTGGCTGCTTTCGGCGGCGGTCTCACTGACTCTTTTTTTATTTTTTAGAAAACGCTACGGACTGATTGGAGGAATTCTGGCATCACTCTTCTGGAGTCTGAATCCGGCGGTTCTTCGCCTGCTCTGCACGACTTATGTGGATTCGACAGCGGTGCCGTTTCTCATCGTGGGGTGCTGTCTTTTTGCATCGGGATGGGGGCGGAATTTTGGAGCATTGCTTGCAGGCATCTTGTTGGCACTTGCTACATCCGCTCATCTCTACGCAGCGTTTGCTCTAATACTGCTCGTGCCGTGGCTGATTGCCTCTCGTTGGGAAAATCGACCTCAGCTTTTGAAATCACTCATCTGGATGGCGGCGGGATTCATTGCAACCTTCGCTGCGGGATGGTTCTGGTATGCGTTTGTTTGGCAGATGCCCGCGCTCTTCAGTCCTACGATTGAAGTGATGAAAAATCTCGGCGGGGGCCAGGCGGCTCTTTGGAAGAAGCCTTTATCCGTGGCTCTGCATGAAACTCCCGCTTGGTTCGCTCCGTTGGTATTATTACTTCCGATTTCGATTGCTGCTCTATGGGGGAGTTTTCTTTTGAGGGGGGCAGCCCTATCGCTCTTTGCAAGTAGCCTCTTCTTCTGGGGAGGGGATCTCGTTGGGAATGCCTATGTCCTCTCGATGCCATTCTATTACTCTTTCCTGCTGCCAGTGACAATTTTGGCTGAGGCGACTCTCTTTGGAGAATTACTTAACGAACAAGAACGAAAAATAGGAAATCGCTTGCTCGTAGGGGTGAGCATTCTTTGCCTCAGTGTGGCCTCGGTGCTTGTTTACTCTACTGGAATGTTTTCCCAGTTCCTCGGACATTATCCACGCAACGATATTCCCGTGCTGGAGCTTACATCAGCCCTGCGCCATGAACTTCCCAAAGCCGCCTCTGATGGAAGTACCATGCGATTTTGGTATGACGATGACCTTGGTAAGCCAGGAGGATCGGATCGCAAGATGATAGGGGCTTTCTGGCTGGATGTTTTTGGGAAACTCCGAGGCGGTGGCGATGATTATGTTCCCTTTGCGCCAATCTGTGCTGAGGATGCTGCTGCACTCGCTGCTGCTGGTCCGGATCGGATCATCGTGTTCGATCAAGATTCTGGAAAAGTCACGCAGGCTCTGGAGTGGATCAGGCAAGCAGAACTTCCTTATCGATTGTCTTGGGAAAAAAGGCTGATGGCTCCAAGCGATCGCACTCGAACGCTGGAGGTTGCCATGCTGGAGCGAGAAAAGTCGAATACGCAGCCCCTCTCAACATGGATGGATCTTCAGCATATTCAGACCATCAATCGAGGGCATCTCACTTGGGATGCTCAAGGTGCCGAGCTAAATTCAGGTAGCGTCAAAGGATGGGAGTTTGCAAAAATCCCCCTTGGTAAAATGAAAAAAGGAGAGGCGGTTCGTTTAAGTTTCAGGATGGAACAAGGCAGAATTCGATTTTCACTCCATGATCGGATATTCTCTTCCCAAGAGTCTGTCGAAAAATGGACGATCCCTGTGGATCAGGAGATTAGTCTGATTGCCATGCACGACCTGACGAACGCCTGGCTCAGTCTGGATAGTCAGTATCCCACTGGCTCCGAGAGCAAGGGTATCATTAAATGGATCGCAAGGATCACTCCGTAAGCATGAACTCCCCACTTCTCATCACTGCCACTTTCGATGCGGGTCGGACTCCGCAGGTTGCTCTGAACTGTGCTGAAGATCGTCTCATCAAACATCTCGAGGGCTTGCTTGCCTGGCTTCGCGATCCAAGATTCTCGCGGATTGTCTTAGCAAAAAATTGCAAGTTTCCGATCAGAACAGGAATCCTTGAGAAAGTTGCTGCGGCTTATGGAAAGGAGCTGGAGATATTGCAGGTGTCGGATTCGCCGAAAACTTGTCTGCAAGGAAAGGGGTACGGTGAGGGAGATCTCATTAGACAGGCTCTGGAGAAAAGCGAGATTCTCCGTACCTCGAATGATTTTTTCAAAATCACGGGAAAGCTTTACGCGCTGAAAAGCGAGGCTATTTTTAACGGTGAAGGTGAGGGAGAGTTTTATCTCAGTTCAAGCAATCCGAAAAATACCTCAGCTGTAACGAGGCGCGTGATTGCACCGCTCTACGGCAGTTCGGAGGGATGCAGAATACTTGCCTTTTTGCGTCGTTGGCTGCGCATCCCTTGGGGACTGGTTGCTGCCTGTCCGAGCGGTTGGATCGACACGCGCTTCTACCGTGTGCGGCGAGATTTTTATCTTGAGACGCTTCTTCGTTCTCATGAGCGGGTTCAGGACGCGCTGGGCTACACGCTGGAGAACGCGTTTTTTGATGATCTTCAGAACAAGTCAGTGAGATTCATCGCGCAGCAGCCCATCATCATTGGTACCTCGGGAACGCTCGGTACGACCGCCGGAGCATATTCCACAGAGATTCAGCAGGAAGCCCGTGTGTTAGCCAAGCGTTTGATTCTCTGAAAATCTTGGAGCAGAAGAAAAATCCGTTTAGACTCGTGCGATAACCATGCAAAAAACAAAGGAGATCCTAAAAAAAATCCCCCCGCTGCGTGAGACGGTTCACTGGGTGAATTGTTCTAGAAGTCGAGCAGGAGAAATTATTGGTAAATATATTTATCGAAAAGAACTCGAGACGATCAGAAAACTTGGGTCGTTCGCTCCGAACACAGCAGGATACTACAGTGGATTGGAAAAGAAAATTCACGATCTTACTCTGCTCTCTGCCAATCAGATTTTTCCACTACTTGTGGAATTAAGCCTGCTCTCAGGAAAAAGTGAGAAAGAAATTATCTCTGCCGAGGTTTTTTGCAAAAACATGCAGGGTGATGATTCTGCGGCAAAGTTGAAGTCCTGCTTTGACGCACACAAATGTGATAAAGCACTCAGCCATAATTATCACTGTGTCTATGGGCCTATTCTTAAAAAATTAGGCACAATCGATACCTTGCTTGAGATAGGATTGGGGACGACAAACACCGATGTGGTCTCCAATATGGGAGGGATTTGGAAGCCAGGAGCCTCACTGAGAGCATTTAGGGATTTTCTTCCCCAGACCCAACTCTATGGGGCTGATTTTGACAAACGAATCCTGTTTGAAGAGGAGCGGATTCAAACATTCTTTGTCGATCAGACAGATTCCTCGACGCTGGAAGCCCTTGGTGAAAAATTACCACATACGCTTGATCTGATTATCGACGATGGTTTGCACGCGCCGAATGCGAACCTTGCGGTTCTGATTTTTGCACTCAAAAAGCTTAGAGTCGGGGGATGGCTTGTTATTGAGGATATTGCGGAAGAGGCTACGGTGATCTGGAGAGTTACGGCATCATTGCTCTCGCCTAATTTTCAATCCCATATCATCAGAGCTCATGGGGGAATCGTTTTTGCTGTGGAGAAGCTGGGATAACTGACGATGCGCGGAGACCCCCCGATTAGTCGATCTCGCGGCCTCATCACTCCCCACACAGGGCTGCGCGGCATTGCTGCATTCTGCGTGTTCATGACCCATCTTGGTTCGGAACAGCAGATCACTCTTGGATTTAATCAACAGCTTCTTCATCCCTTTTACTGGTCGGATTTTGCTGTGGATCTCTTCTTCATGCTGAGTGGATTCATTCTGAACTGGGTCTATTTTAAGGATGGGGACTCAACTATTGACTGGAAGAATTATCTCCGCGCCCGCTGCGCACGAATCCTTCCTCTCTATTATCTGACGATGCTTCCCTTCCTGCCGCCCACGATTCGCACGCTCCATTTCTACGGGGCGTTTTATAATCATGGGAAGATGCTCGTTTTCCTATTGGCAAATCTTTTCATGCTCACGGGATTTTCGGGAGAAGATCGCTGGGACTGGCGGTATAATGCGCCGAGTTGGTCAATCAGTGTCGAGTTCTTGGCCTATATCGCGCTCATGCCATTGCTTGTCTCTCTCTTTCGCCGTTATCGAGAAAAGGCACTTCCTTGGACTCTGGGCATCTCTGTGGTGGGAGCACTTCTCTGCTATGGGAATTTCAGCCATGTTTTCTATGGCTGGAACTGGGCTCAGACCGCGCGGGGTATATTTTGCTTTCCTCTCGGTTTCGCGCTCTGCTCTCTTTTCATGCGAAGAAAGGGAGCTGATGATGCTGCCGCTCCAGCGGCCTGCATCACGGCTGCAATGATTATGGGACTGACCCTCTATCTCATTTTTCCACGCATCCTTATCCTCTGCGTTCTGCCGCTCTTTGTTTATTTTACCGCAGCGAATCGAGGTTTCATTGCAGAACTGCTGAATAGGAAAGCTCCCCAATGGCTCGGCGATCGCTCTTACTCGATCTATCTCTGGCACACGCCGATCATGTATGTCTTCTTCATCCCGTATGTGAAGGTGATTGACGCTTGGATGCCATTGTCGCACTCCGTCGTTGGAATCATCAACATGGGGATCATCATAGTGAGTACCCTGATCGTTTCTGCGATTTCCTATCGGTTTTTTGAGACACCCGTTCGGAATTTGTTGAGAGGGAAAAAGAAGATCTCCACATAATGCCCCCGCTGATTTCCATTATCACACCGACGAGGAATGCGGGAGCAACGCTTGCCGAAACTCTGGAGAGTGTTGTGGCTCAGGGTGAGGTCTTTCAACAGGAAGAAATAGAATATCTGCTCATCGACGCGCTTTCTTCCGATGAGACGCTTCAAATCGCGGCGAGGTATCCACATCTTCAGGTTATTTCCGAATCGGATCATGGCATCTATGATGGGATGAATAAAGGTGCGCGAGCGGCCAAGGGAGAGTGGCTGCTCTTTCTCCAAGCGGATGATTGGTTGCCCGAGGGGACGCTTGAGGCTTATCAAAACGCGATTCAGGAACACCCGCAGGCCGAGATAATCTGTGGTAGTGCCGAGGCGGTGCGTCAAGATTCAGGCAAATGGAAAATCGTCTGGTCGGTGAGTGATGGTGTGCGAAAAAAACTGACTGTCGAAAACATCGCGCTTGGAGAGCCGATGATTAATGCGCGGCTGATGCGCCGGGAGACCTTTCTAAAGCTCGGGGGATTTTCTCTCGAGTATTCGCTGGCCTCGGATCGTGATTTTTTATTGAGGGCTGCTGAGATGAATATTTCGCAGGTTGAAATTCCTGCCATGACCTACCGTTACCGCTGGCATTCCGGTTCGAGTACGATGACGGCGGGGAATTCTCTGACGCATCGTCTCTCTTCAGAGAATCTTGCGATCGCCAAAAAATATCTTTCGATGGCATCGGGAAAATCCAAAATCAGTCTTCAGAAATGGCACACGCAACTGACGGTGCAGGCCGCCATGAATGCGTTGGAATCTCTCGACTGGAATGGGTTGTTTCGTGCAGTCTGGGAGGGGATTCAGGAAAGTCCATTATGGGCTCTTCATTTTATTACCGAGATCATGTGTTCACTTCCTGGATTTGTGCTGAGAGGTGGGCGAACGCGGAGTGCGATTCTGCATGAGGGAAATCATGAAGCGTGATATTGCCACTGTTGTGATAGCAGCCAAGGCAGGTCGCTTGGGCAATCGGCTCTTTCTCAGTGCCTACTTCATAGCCAATGCCCTTGCATATGGCTATCGCCTCTTCAATCCTGCACTTGGGGAGTATGCCGAACTTTTCGAAGGGAGTGCTTCTGATCCCCTATGTCGTTTTCCTCAACAAGGTGACAGCCTGGATGTTGAAATAGCTTCTCAGATTCGTGAAGTTGCCTTCAACCTTAGCTCGCTTGTCTCTGTTCTTGGTATTCCTAAAATCGGCTTGCTCGATATTCGACGCACGCATGATGCGGAGGAGGAGGCATTTGATCTCAACGGTGAGGCTTTTGAGCAGGCTCTGCAATCAAACCGATACCTCTTTGTGAAAGGATGGAAATTCCGCGATGACCAGAATCTGCTGCGCTTTCATTCTGAGATCACTGAGTATTTTACGCCTGTCTTTTCCGTGCGACATCCTGCGGAACAGAAGATTGCTGCGGCACGCGCTCAGGGGGATCTGATCATCGGAGTTCACATCCGCCAGGGAGATTATCGGGAATGGAAGAACGGAGTGCATTATTTTGAGACCTCTCAATACGCCCACTGGATGAGGGAGCTTGTCGGGCTATTTCCAGATAAAAAGGTTGTCTTTGTTGTGTGTGCCAGCGATCTGATTGATCGAAGTGAATTTCATGGATTGGAATTTCTCGATGGCCTGGGAACGGTTGCTACCGATCTGCATACGCTTGCCCTCTGCGATCTCATCATGGGGCCGCCGAGCACCTTCTCAACCTGGGCATCCTATTGGGGAAGAGTGCCGCTTTGTATGTTGCAGCATCACCGGCAGGAAGTAGCGGCAGCAGATTTCGTGCTGCATGATAGGGTGTAGGCGGGAAGCATGGCGAAGAAGAGATCAGTGCCTTCGGCTTCAGCGATCAGAATGTCCGACTTCTGACCTCTTCTCATGTCGGCCTGCTACAGCTTCTTCATAATCACCATACGCTCGGCTAGGAAGTCAATGTCGTGAGGATAGCTCCAGGAGGATCGGGGTTTCCAAGTTTGATCAAAGATCGTCACATAACCCATCTTTCCATCATCCAAGGCGTGGTAGAACTTTAAAACCTCTTCTTGATCGTTGAACTGGAATGCTTGATTGCTGAAAGCTACAAAGTCGGGGTTCCGTTTTTTGAGCCCCTCAAGTGTAAAAGTATCCGCTGGATAATCAGTGGTCTCAAACTTTGAGATGCCATTTTCGATGATACTATTCTGACCAAAGAGTTTCGAGAAACGCGAGGCGCGACCACCCGCTGAGGGCAGATGGGGAGCCTTGACTGTCAATCCTGGTAACCGTCCCCAGTCTGGGGCGTTTGAATTTTCGATAACAGCACCCTTCCAAAAATATTTTTTGGCGAAAAGCTGGGCATTCATTCTCGGATCGGAACGGAAACGAAGCCCTACTTCAATGCTGCAAGCGATATTGTAAGCCAGTAGCAGAGTCAGGACTGCGGCAGGAAGCAGTTGCTTCCAGAGAATTCTTTCGAATGCTGGTGCCGCCATCAGGAACACGAATGGAACAACCGGTAGGACAAAGCGGTTTGCCATGCGGGGGAAGCGGCCAATGGTGATATAGTAAAATAGAAAGACTGCACTGGCAGCTACGACAAGGGCGAGTTCGTTACGTGAGAGCTTGCGTTGCAGGAGTAGGAGGAGAGTTCCCAAAACACCAAGCGTGATTAGGATGGTTCCAGGCCAGCCGATGAGTTCGGGAAAGCGTGTGAGAAAATCGAGATAACCTGCGCCTGTTGTTTTTCCGTCATAGACGGGAGTCGTGTAGAGATTGTAGAGAAAATCCTCGGTGAAGTTCTTTGAGTCAAAAATTGCACCAGGATTGCCGAGGATAAATCCGAGAGGTACTGAGAGAGCCCCCAGCCAGCATTGTTTTCCGAAGAGCGATTTCCACCCTTGCAGCACAAGAAAGGCTGCTGGGATCGCAATGGCAACTCCGAGCCCATTGTATTTATCGGCGGCAGCCAGTCCCGCTAGGAGACCTGCAAAGACTACATCACGGGTGGAGTTATGTTTCGCCGCCTTCATCGCTAGGGCAAAGGAGGCTGTCATCCAAAAAAGGAGTGGAGAGTCTGCTGTCGCGAAGTGATTGTAAACGATCAACCCTGCGCTGGTTGCGGTGAGTAACGCGAGAAGCCCCGCAGAGCGTGCGCCACAAAAAATCTTGGCCACTTTAGCAATCAAGATAATCGTGCCACAGAAAAGAGCGAGCGTCAGAAGCCGTGCTCCCCAGAGCTGCACAGGGTATTGCCAATTATGTTCCAGACCGAGAACGCTGCGGATTGCCTCAGCAGGCTTCATCACCAAGGTTTGATTGAGATAAATATGGAGAGGGGGCTTGAGATAGCCGCCACAGGGGAGGAAGTTGGGCTGCACCCCTCGGAAAGCCATGTTGTCGAGATTCCAACACTCGACACGCCCCCAGTTGATACCGATGAATGAGAGGGCGATAGCGAGGAAGAGCGCCCCCGCCAAAACCTTGTTTCTGGAACCCCATGCAATCAGAGCTGAGGGAAGTGAGGAAAAACCGGAGTCAAGGCGAAGAGTGGACACCGAGGGATGTTGGGGGAGAGGTGCTTTCCTGAGCAAGGAGTTTCATAAAAAGGATGGCATCTGCACAGGAGTTTCCAGCACTCTTGAGGCCGTATGCTGCTGAGTGTCATCATTCCAACCTATAATCGCGCCCAGTGCATTGGCCGTGCGTTGGAGAGTGTGCGGATTCAGAAATTGCATGATTGGGAAATTGTGATCGGTGACGATGCCTCGACCGATAGAACAATCGCGGAGGCCCTGAAGCTGATGCCTGAGGCTAAGGTAGCGAGGCTTTCCCATAATCAAGGTGCTGCTGCCGCCCGCAATGCTGCCATGAAGTTGGCCACGGGAGAGTTCATGGCTTTCCTTGATTCCGATGACGAGTGGCTTCCTGGGAAGTTGGAACGACAGCTTGCCTATTTACAGGAGCACCCTGAGTGTGCGGTCTGCGGTACCGGACATTTTCTGGAAACGAAGCAGGGAGAACGCATGGAATTTCCTGGAAACAATCCGAGAGACTGGCGACGGGAGTTGCACTCCGCCCAGAGTTTTCATGGAGCGAGCACTCCGGTGGTGCGCCGGAGAGTTTTGGAAGAAGTTGGCTTTCAAGATGAGACTCTGAGGGTGCTGGAAGATTGGGATTGGATGCTGCGAATTACTCAGAAATATCCGATTCATGTCCTTCCCGAAATGCTGACTGTCATTCATGAAAATAATCCCTCCGATCCTGATCAGACGCTTCACTCGATGAAGCATTTCCTTGCTAAGCACGCTGAGGAATTTCACTCCTATGGCGTCTCTCATGCTCGCCATGTGATTTCCCAGCATCAAGAGAATGCCGCACGCACGCTGATTCGGCATGGGCGTTTAGCCGAAGGGGGAGGGTTGCTTTGTCAATCTTGGGTGAATGCCCCGCTACGCAATCCCGCAATCCCAGCTGCCTTCCCCCTGCTCGCCGTTGATTTGCTGAGCGGTAGTAATTTTCTGGCCGATCTTCTAACCCGTCGTAATCGTCAACAGCTCCGCTCACGATGAAATTTTTCTTCCTCTCCAGTCATGCGCATTACGCGCTTGATCCTCTAACAACCAAAGTCTCGGGTGGAGCAGAACTCCAGGTGGCACTTTTGGCAAAGGAGCTGGCTGTACTGGGACATGAAGTGGTGATCGCTGGTGGTGATACCGGTCAGCAGGATGAGCGAATTCTGGAGGGGGTGATGACTAGGACGGGAGGGAAGTTTCATACAGGAGGGCTGCTCGATTCACTCCTGGCTCTGCCCCGCATCATGCAGCTTCTGAGGAAGCAGAGGCCGGAATTTGTGGTAGTTCTGGGATGGACGGCATGGCTGGCGATCTTAGCGCGGCTGCGGCCTCTTTTGGGATTCAAGCTAGTTTTTATTTGCGGTCTTGATAGTGAGATTGACGGGAGCTTTGGCCGACGGCATGGCTGGCGCGGCAAAATCTTTGAACAAGGAGTTGCGCTTTCTGATCTCTGCTTTGCGATGTCCGAGTATCAACAAAAACTCTTCCGTAGTATGAATCGCGAGTGCGGATTCTACCGGAACTTGATTCTGCCAAGAAAAAGCGAACGCATGGCGAGCAAGGAGATTGATCTCCTTTGGGTGGGGCGATGCCAGCAGATAAAACGGCCGCATTATTTTCTCGATTTGGTGGAAGCAATTCCCGAGGCACGATGCGAGATGATCTGCCCGAAGGAAGATGTATCGCTCTGGGAGGAGGTTGCGGCGAGGGCTGCGAATCTGCCGAATCTGAACTTTCATGAGAGGATTCCGTATCATGAGATTCAGGAGCATTTTGAGCGCGCTCGCTTTCTCGTCAGCACCTCGGAGGCCGAGGGATTTCCCAATGTGATGATTCAGGCCGCTCAAGGCGGGGCGGGCATTCTTTCCCTCGCACTTGATCCCGACCGGCTGATCAAAACCTTTGATGCCGGATTCTGTGCCGACGGGGATTTTGAACTGCTGCTTGTGCGAACCAGGGAATTACTCGCTGATTCTGCGGCCTCGGAGAGCAAGGCAGCGGGGGCCATGCGGATGGTGAGGGAATGGTTTGATAATCAGAAGAACACGGACGCTTTTCTGGAAGGGTTAAAATAATGGCTGATGTTAAAAAAATCCTCCATGTGATCGATAGCTTCGATCTTGGAGGGGCTCAGACTTTTCTGCTCGAACTCGTCAAAAATACCGATCGTAGTCGCTTTGACCCCGAAGTCGCCGCGATGCACGGGCATGGAGTGTTTGAGCAAGCCTTTCAAGAGGGAGGAATTGCGACTCATTCGCTCTCGCCTGGAAAATGGCCTCCCTTGTTCGTACCGAACTTCTGGAATCTCATGCGGCGAGGAAAATATGACATTCTCCATTTTCATCTCTTCGGAGCAAATCTCTGCGCCAAGCCACTGGCCATAGCTGCGGGTCATACGGCAATCATCGTGCATGACCAATGCAATGATGCCTCACGGGATGAGAGCCCGCTGCTCCTGGGACTCGATGCATTGGCCAATCGTGGCGCAGCACGGGTGATCGCCGTTTCCGAAAGTGTCCGTCGCTATTTGATCGCTCATGAAGATCTGGAAGATTCCAGAGTCGTGATGATTCCCAATGGGATTGATGCCACACTATTTCATCCGCCAACTGATGAAGAGCGAAAGGCAGTGAAGAGGGAACTTGGGATTCCTGAAGAAAGCTTTGTGATTGGCGGAGTGGGGAGACTTGTTGAACAAAAGAATTTTGCCTTGTTTCTTGAAGTCGCTTCATCGGTTGCAAAGTCTCATCCGAGCTTCAACTTTCTGATTGCTGGAAGCGGGCCATTGGAAGAGGAACTCAAAGCGCAGGTGCTGAGGCTAGGACTCTCGGAGAGAATGTTGTTCACGGGACATCTGTCAGACCGTGTAGGACTTTATCATGCGCTAGACGCATTGATGATGCCTTCTCTGTTTGAAGGAACTCCGATGACTCTTCTGGAGGCAATGGCAAGTGGTCTGCCTGTAGTGGCTTCTTCTGTCGATGGGATTGCCGAAGTCTGCACAGATGGAGTCGATGCGCTTCTTGTGCCTTCAGGTGATCGCACAGAATTTTTCAATGCCACACAAAGGATCATTGTCGATGCTGAATTGAGAAAAACACTCGGAGAAAATGCCCGTCAAACGATCCTAGAGCGGTATGAAATCCGTGCGCTCACACGACAAGTCGAGGCCCTCTATACCGAGGTTTTAGGGGAACGCTTCGAGGAGAGATAACTGCGCCACCCGCCGTGGGGTGTGATGTCGGGGGCGGTTGATAATGCCTCAGGCTCGCAGATAAAACCCTTCACCCAGGTTCCATCGGCCAGTTCGATGGTGCCGATGCCCAAGGGATGAGGAACGAGATTCACAAAGGAGCCAAAGTTTTCCACGGGCATCTCCCAGACTTCGAGTTCAAGAGCCGCGCCATTTTTTTCGCTGCGAAGGAGTCCTGGTTTGGGAGGTGTTGTCGGAAGTGCGTGGAGACGATAGCGGGGGCTGGTTGTCGTTGATTGGATCAATGTCGCTCCTCGCTCCGTGAGTTGGGAATTCAACGGCTGTCCGCTGAGATGTGCTCCCACAACAGCGAGTGAAATCATGCCGCGCGCGATATTCTTTCCTGTGGCAATGGCAGCCAGCAGATCATCTTCAAAGGCGGGGGCGATCAAGGTGACTCCAAAGGGAAGTCCATCCTGTCGAAATCCCGCAGGGATGGCCAGAGCGGAGAGATCGAGGAGATTCACGAAATTGGTGTAGGTGCCGAGCCTGGCATTGAGTTCGAGGGGGCTAGCCTGCACTTCCTCCGTGCGGTAGATGGTCGGAGCTGTTGGGAGAAGGAGCGCGTCAATGCCCTCCCAGATACAGGAGGTCTGCGAACGAAGTCGCTGCAATTCGTAAAATCCTTCAAAAGCATCCACGGCAGATTTGGTGCTGCCACCCGTGATGATCTCTCGCACGGTGGGATCGACTTCATTGGAATGATTTCTGATGAAAGCGCCGACAGCATGATCCCTCTCCGCAACCCATGCGCCGCCATAGAGCAGTCGGGCGGCTTGGAGGAATGGCTCCAAATCAACAGGAACAATCTCTGCACCCTGTTCGCGTCTTCTGACGACTTCTTCCTGAAAGAGGCGTTCATATTCCGTATCTCCAAAGAACTCGCTTTTCTCAGGAACTCCGAGGCGCAAGCCGCCACCTCGCGATGCAAGTCGCAGCATGGTGCGTGACCAACGATCTTCACGATCCGGCTGGCGGAGAAGATGGAAAACGGTGGAGGCATCCTCGACGCTTTTTGCAAAAATACTTACGCAGTCGAGGGAGGCGCAGGCTGGAACCACGCCGCGCAGACTCAGAAGTCCGCGAGTCGGTTTGAGTCCTACAATGTCATTGAAGGCTGCCGGAATGCGTCCTGATCCTGCGGTGTCTGTTCCGAGGGAAAAGGTGACAAGATTCGCTGCCACGGCGATGCCTGATCCTGAGCTGGAGCCGCCTGATATATAATCGGGATGGAAGACATTGCGGCACGCACCATAGGGAGTCCTCGTGCCGACCAGTCCCGTGGCAAACTGATCCATGTTGGTCTTGCCAATGAGAAGTGCTCCCGCTTTGCAGAGTAGATCGACGACAAAAGCTGACTCATAGGGTGTGTAAGAAAATGCAGGGCAGGCTGCCGTCGTCGGTATTCCTGCGACATCAATATTGTCTTTGACAGCAAAGGGAATGCCGTAGAGCGGGAGCGACGAATCGAGAGCCTCAGCCTCCTTGAGTACCTCTTCCTCTGAGCGCAACGAGATCCAGACAGCGGGATCATCATAGGCGGCAATCCGAGCATAGGTCTCCCGAATGAGTGTCTCTATCTTCTTCTCTCCCGATCTCAGGGAGTCCTGGATGCTGGCGATACTCATTGTTCAATTAGTGCGGCAAGATGCTGACCTGCGGCAACGGGACGGCCTTCGCTAATGGCCACAGTATGGATCGTTCCTGCGGAGGGAGCCGTGACACCAATTTCGGTCTTCATGGATTCCACAATAAAAAGAAGATCGCCCTCTGCGACGGTATCGCCTGCTTTTGCAAGGATCTTCCACATACTACCAGTGACGGGAGAGTCAATGAAACGCCCTCCCACGGGGAGTGAAATTTCCTCAACGGTGGGAGCTGATGCCTGTTCTTCGACGATTTGGAATCCCGCAACGGCCCAGCGTTCGCGTTCTTCCTCAAACGCCTTTTGCTGTCGCTCCTTAAAGAGAGCCGTCTCGGGTGCAATGGAGGCGAGAAAGGCTTGGTAATCACGGAGACGAAATTCACCCTCTTCGATCTTAGGTGAGAAACGACCATACGGGAAATCAGCTCGCATCTGCATCAGCTCCTCATGGGAGACGGGATAGAAACGAATCTGGTCAAAGAAGCGCAGGAGCCACGGTTTGGTGAATTCCTTGGTCGTGCGGAAGCGGTTCCACATCTGCACCGTGCGCCCCACGAACTGGTATCCCCCCGGCCCCTCCATGCCATAGACGCAGAGATAGGCTCCGCCGATGCCGACGGCATTCTCCGGTGTCCAAGTGCGAGCGGGATTATACTTTGTTGTGACAAGACGATGGCGAGGGTCAAGCGGTGTCGCCACGGGAGCACCGAGATAGACATCGCCGAGACCGAGCACTAGATAGCTGGCCTCGAAGAGAATCCGCTTCACCTCGTCGATGCTCTCGAGTCCGTTGATCCGGCGGATAAATTCGATATTGCTCGGACACCACGGAGCGTCAGCCCGCACGGATTGCATATATTTCTGAATCGCCTCCAGCGTCGATTCATCCTCCCAGGAGAGAGGGAGATGAACGATGCGTGTTGGGACAACCATGTCATCCACATCAGGAAGCGACTTCTCCAGTTGCTCCATGAAGGAAAGCAGATGATCCAGCGAAAGCCTGCGGCTGTCGAAGTGAACCTGGAGAGATCGGATGCCAGGAGTGATGTCGATGATGCACGGAAGCTGTTTCTCTTCCAACGCACCAAGGAGTGCCTGCACACGGAAGCGGAGCGTGAGATCCAGCTCCAGCGGTCCATATTCGATGAGAAGATAATCATCACCCGCTCCGCGATAGACGACACGAGGGGTGCGGTCTGTCGGAGGGATGGTGTGGAGTACGGCTTCATCGAGTGATCCGATGGAGGTTGCAGAACTGCCGCTCACCGAGAGTCGCTTGAGGCGCACGCGATCCCCGGCCTTGAGTTGTCCCATCTTCCAGAGTTCGTGGGAAGCAATGACGACAGGACAGACAAACCCTCCGAGGCTTGGGCCATCGGGGCCAAGTAAGATCGGCATATCACCAGTGAAATCCATCGCTCCAATGGCGTAGGCATTATCATGGATATTGGAGGGATGGAGCCCTGCTTCGCCGCCATCTTGCCGTGCCCACTGAGGTTTCGGGCCGATGAGACGAACTCCTGTCCGGCTGGAATTAAAATGCACTTCCCACGAGGTGGAGAAGATCATGGCAACATCTTCTTCCGTGAAGAAATCAGGCGCACCATGCGGGCCGTAGAGCACCCCGATCTCCCATTCTTGCGAGAGGGCTGGCTTCTCCGTAATGATGCGTGGTTCTTTCAGCGGTGTGGTGGAGAGAATACGAAGCACATCCCCAGCGCGTAAGGCTCTCCCACCATGCCCGCCGAATCCTCCAAGCGTGAAGGTAGATCGGCTGCCGAGATATTCAGGAACATCAAGCCCTCCGGCGATTGCCAGATAGCTACGAGCTCCTGCTCCGCTGGCTCTTCCAATTTTCAGAATCTGTCCGGCTTCTCCTTGGATCGGTCTCCAGAAGGGGACTTCGATGCCATCCAGCCGTGCACTCATCTCCGCTCCCGTGAGGGCAAAGAGGGTGTCGCTTCGGAAGCGCAGCGTTGGCCCAGACATGGTGATTTCTAAACCAGCAGCGGACTCTGGATTTCCGACAGCCTCATTAGCCAGGCGGAAGGAACGGGAATCCATCGGCCCTGAAGGAGGAACGCCAATGGCCCAGTATCCGATGCGACCTGGAAAATCTTGGACTGTTGTTTGCGTTCCACCATCAAGCACCTCAATGGAGGTGGAGGGGATCTGAAGCGACTTGAGGAGGTTGGTGCTGACTTGGCCATTGCGAAAACGGGAGTCGGCAAGAATGCCTCGCAAGTATTCGACATTGGTTTCAATGCCGTGGAGGGAGGTTTCTGCAAGTGCCGTTTCGAGTTGTTCGATCGCCTCGATGCGATTGGTTCCGCGCACAATGACCTTGGCGATCAGTGGATCATAGTAAGAGGTGACTTCGGTACCGGTCTCCACCCAGGTATCGACGCGCGAGGAAGGGGGGAAGATTACTTGCGTCAGTAATCCCGAAGAGGGCTGAAAATTTTTCGCCGGATCTTCTGAATAGATGCGAGCCTGCATCGAGTGTCCCTGAGGTGTGCGAGGTGCGGCGATCCATTCTTCGGGAAGCGTTTCCGCAGCATGGCGCAGCATCCATTCCACGAGATCCACGCCAAAGACCTCTTCCGTTACCCCATGCTCGACCTGAAGACGGGTATTCACTTCGAGGAAGTAAAACTCCTTTGCCTTCTCATCGTAGAGGAACTCGACCGTGCCCGCAGAGGAATACTGCACCGATGATGCAAGCGTGCGTGCGGCTTCATGCAGTCGCGCTCGGGTCGTCTCATCAAGCCCCGGAGCCGGAGTCTCCTCGATGACCTTTTGGTTCCGTCGTTGTGCCGAACAATCGCGTTCGCCAAAGACCACAACGCGTCCATCCCCAAGTCCGAAAACCTGGACTTCGATATGGCGGGCGATTTCGACGAATTTTTCCACATAGACACCACCTTGTTTGAAATTTGCCTCTCCGAGATGTTTCACAGTGGCAAAGCGTTCCCGAAGCTCTGATTCCGTGCGGCAGAGTTGAAGGCCGATGCCTCCCCCTCCTGCGGTACTCTTGAGCATGACGGGGTAGCTGATCCGAGTTGCTTCCTTGGCAGCAGCATCGGCATCTTCCACCAGATCACTACCGGGCAGCATCGGTACTCCGGCACGCTGGGCCAGATCGCGAGCGATATGCTTGAGACCAAATTCAGCAATATGCTCGGGGCGTGGCCCAACAAATCGGATGCCTGCCGCTGCACAGCCTGAGGCGAACTCCGCATTTTCACTGAGAAAACCATAGCCAGGATGGATCGCATCGACTCCGAGTTCCTGAGCAGCTTGAAGGATCACATCAGCTCGTAGGTAACTCTGTGCTGCCGGTGCGGGGCCGAGGCAGACTGATTCGCTCGCCATGCGGACATGCCGTGCCTGGGCATCGGCTTCGGAATAGACCGCTACCGAGGCGATCCCCATCGCATCGAGGGTTCTGATGATGCGGCAGGCGATCTCACCGCGATTGGCAATAAGGACTTTTTTCATGAAAGGGGCTCCCAGATACTCACTCGGATGGGAGTAGGATTGTAGGCGTTGCAAGGATTGTTGAGCTGAGGACAGTTGGAGATCAGGCAATGCACATTCCGTTCTGCAACCATCTCGACATATTTTCCAGGCTCTGAGACTCCGTCGTCAAACTTCAGTCCTCCCTCGGGAGTGACAGGAACATTCATGAAAAAGTTGATATTGTGAGCCAGATCGCGCTTGCCTAAGGGGAGTCCCGATTGGGCGAGTTGCAACAGAAACGAGTCGCGGCAGTTGTGCATGAATCGTTTGGAGCGGGCATAGCGCACCATGTTGCTCTCAGCGGCACAGGCCCCGCCGAGTGTGTCGTGTCTCCCGCAGGTATCGGCGGTGATCGTCAGCATGGAGCGATCTCGGTTGGACATCAGCCGAGTTCCAGTCGTGAGATAAATCCCTCCCTGCGCGCGTATCGTGGTCTGAGCGCAGTAGCGTTCATCGGTATCCGCCGCATCAAAGAAAAAAGTATCCGCCGCCTGATTGCCCTCCAGATCGGTGATGCGAAGCGTCTGACCTGCCTTGATGAGATGCATCCAGCCATCGCCAGCCGGAATGATCTTGGTGTAAATGGCATCCGCTTCGTGCAGCGGACTCTCGACATAATTCAGGGTGCTCATGGATTAGAAGTTGGAAGTTCGGAGCTGGAGGTTAGAGATAGAGGCGTTCGGTGAGGGCCAGCGCACGAGCGCACTCAGGGCGGAAGTTGCGGCAGAAATCCTCCTCTTCCGGTTTCGTGGCGAGACCGATCTCAACCTCCACCGGAATCCGTGGATAATCACCAGGCGGGTGCATCGGATGGGGGCAATTAGAGAGGACAACCAGCAGATCCATCTCCGTGCGAAGCGTGATGCTTTCGCCTCCCTTGCAATGGGTCGGATCAAAATGAAGACGTCCCTCTTCATCGGCACTCACCTTACTAAAGAAATTCAGACAGGCGACTAGGTCACGGATTCCGAGACCATGCTTATTTAGCTCGATGAGGAAATTATCATGGGAGTTGCGGAGAAAATCATTGCGAAGCTCCTGATAAGAACCGCTGCCGAAGGAATGCCTCACGATCTCAGCAGTGGTCAGTCCCGCCAGCGGATCATGCCAGCCGAGGGTATCGTCGATCACGGAGGCCAAGGCATGTCCCATATCGCTCATCAGCACATGACCCTTGGTGATCTTGGCCGTGTGCAGAGCCTTGAGCGTGTCTGGGATATTGAGTCGATCGAGCGGATTCGCAGCATTGAAGAACAGTGCGGAGAGATTGGCTCCGCCAGTCAGAGCAGTGAAGCGAATGGTGCGATGACGGGTCACGCGCATCGACCACATGCCGCCGCCTGGAATAATTTCTGTCAAAAGGGGAGTTATCTTTTGGGTGCTCATAATGATCTATTTTTTCAGAGGATGAAGTTGAGGAATGATGGTGCTGGTGAGCGTCAGCTTGCCCCCCTTCACTCCCTTGCAGGTGATGAAGGCATTGGTGATCTCTTGCAAAATCGTGGCAGGCCCCTGAATCAGGATGACTTCCATGATGTGATCGTGCTCTAACTGCACCTGAAGCGAACCGATGACCTCATTGATATGCTTCCGTTTCAGTGAGGCCAGGCGCGTCAGGAGATGATTCTTCTCCTGATTGTAAAAAATGGTGATCGTCCCTGTCATTATCTCGTCACTCACCTCGGCAGAATACTCGACAAGATCCTCCGTAATCATTGAGGTCAAAGCCTGCGACCGACTTTCAAATCCCTTCTGCTTCACCAGCCCGTCGAGTGCCGTGCAGACATCAGGCGGCAGAGAGACACTGATGCGGACAACATTGGAACGAGTTGCATGAGATGCTGGAGCTGATTTTTGGGGAGGAGTCTTTGCGGGCATATCGGTAATAAGAATTCTTGTATCTGTAATACTCTCCATGCAGCAAAGCAAAAAACAGGCCACTCTTGTTTTTTGAATCAGCGATTTCCAAGATCCGTGAAGAGTGACAAACTTTTTCTTATGAAAAAGCCAACCAGTCGCCGAACCAAAGAACCGACTCCAGTAAGTTGGGAGATTCTGATCGGGCTACGGATTCGCTCCCTTCGCGAAGAACGCTCCGTCACGCTTGAGCAGCTCTCCCAGCAAACAGGGCTGACAAAAGGGCAGCTTTCGCGGATTGAAAACGGGAAGGCCTCCTCTCCCGTCTCGACCCTGACGCGGATCGCCTCAGCGCTTGGTGTCGCGCCTGGAGTTCTCTTTTCCACTGAGGAGCCAAAGTCTCAAGCCCTTCTCGTGAAGAAAAATGAGCGGCGCGTGATCGTAGGCCGCGCCTCACGCATGGGGCACACCTATGAATCGCTGGCCTTCGATGTCCCCTTTGCCAAGGATTTTGAACCTTACCTCATGACCATTGAGGAAAAGAAAATCGACATTCAGCAAAATACCTTTCGTCACCCAGGCCATGAGCTTCTCTACATGCTGGAGGGAAGCATGGATTACCGACACGGCACCGAAGTCTATCACCTCACGCCGGGAGACAGCCTCTTCTTTGAAGGCTCCATCCCGCACGGCCCCTCCGCGATCTATTCACCCCCAGCCAAATTCCTCAGCCTGATTAGCAATGGGAAGTGAGGGTAGGATTCTCAGCCATTCGAACTAAAGCTTCATCATGGGTCGCATTCGCAGAAACGGCTATGTCCTTGAATGGTTCATCGGCGACCATGCTCCACGGCATGTGCATGTCTATGATACCAAGGGACGGTTTATCGGACGATTTGACCTCAATACATACTCTGGACAGGAAGGCTGGATTCCCGAAAAAAAGCTGCTACGACTTATCAAAGACCTCGAAAATGAGGGCCGTCTATGAAACCCGTCGTTCAACTCAAGAAGCCATTTGGCAAGGGAACCTTTTCCCGCGTCAAGCACGCCCGCTATCTCGGATGGGAAGATGCCTTTGATGTTGAGTTTGAGGATGGGCTCTGTTTTCTGGAGCCGCACGCAACAATTCGGAAAGCCAATAAAATTTCTGCAAAGGCTCTTCCCATACAGGTTGAAGTCGATGAAGAGCTGCACAGCCATTTCAAAGTTACCTACGACACGGGTGAAATCGCCGAAGTCTCTTGGGCCTTCATTCGTGAACTGCCCCCGAAGGTTGTGAGGTCGATCAAAAAGGGGTAAAAGCTAGGAGCGTCCTTTTCATGATTAATCTACGCGAAATAAAGGACGATGGGGAGCTTTGGGAACAGTTCGCAGAGGAATTTCTATCATTAGCAGGACTATTAACAGAGAGTCCTCCTGATCGTGGAGCGGATGGCGGTAAAGATATTCTGATGATAGAGAGGGTATCCGGTCCTATGCACACTAAAGCCTTTCGTTGGTTGGTCAGTTGCAAGCACACCGCGCAAAGCGGAGTTGCGATTTCAGAGATCACACACGAGAAGAATATTTTGGAGAGGGTTAAGGCTTTTAGAGCAGACGGTTTTTTAGGATTCTATTCTACTATTCCCACAGCAGGCCTTAATACACGACTTAGGGCACTAACAGATGCGGGAGAGATTAAAGCCTACAAGATTTTTAGCGGTACACTTATCGAGAGCGAATTGTTAGCATTAGGGCGTTCATGGTTGGTAATGCGCTATTTTCCTGAGTCATATAAGGCAGTGCGCCCGTTACACAAACTCCTCGATGAGTATATAGAGCTTCGATGCGATTTGTGTGGCAAAGAATTGCTCGAAGAGCTGTATTCATGCGACTATCGTTCTCTTGTAGCAGAAGTTTCAAAATAACATCTACGGAAAATCGGCATGTAATTGATGTTTATTTTGCTTGCAAAGGAAGTTGTGACAAAACGTTGGAGCAACGCGCATACAAAAAATACAATGCTGTTACTGCGTGGGAGGATATTTCTGACATTGTAATGCCTAATCAATTCCTTCGTTGGATTATGGCTTTCATTAACCATATTAGAAATGGGAAAACTTATTCCGATGATGCCTTCGCCAAAGAGAAGCATCTAATTATTGCAATTAGTCAGAAAGTTTTTCGCGAAGTAACCGAAGCCGAACGCGAACGACTAAAAGCCTTGGTCAATTTTATGGGTTAACCGAAAAACCGTTAGTCTCTGCATTGCATCGAACCGCTCCTTTTTTCCTGAGTTCTTGAGTTCCAGATAAAAATATTACCCTTTCCTTGAGGCACAAACTAAACACCAAACGCTCTAAAAACCACCGCGTTTTCCCGGGATCCAGTCGGTTCCGGCAAGAGGGACTCCGGCCATTGCCGCGGATTCGATGGTGAGTGCGACGAGATCTTCAGGCTCCAGATTGTGGACATGGGATTTTCCACAGGCTCGGGCGATGGTTTGTGCTTCCATCGTGAGGACGCGTAGGTAATTGGCCAGTCGATGCCCCCCCTGGATGGGATCGAGGCGGGAGGCGAGTTCAGGATCTTGCGTTGTAATTCCAGCGGGATCTTTTCCTTCATGATAATCGTCGTAGAATCCAGCGGCACTTCCGAGCTTGCGATACTCAGCATCGTATTGAGGGGAGTTGCAGCCAAGCGCGATCAGGGCTGCCGTACCGATGGAGACCGCATCGGCTCCCATGGCAAGAGCCTTGGCCACATCGGCTCCATTGCGAATGCCGCCGCTGACAATGAGCTGAACCTTGCGGTGCATCCCAAGTTCTGTGAGTGCCTCGACAGCCTGACGGAGTGCAGGAAGCGTCGGGATGCCGACATGTTCGATAAAGACATCCTGCGTCGCCCCCGTTCCTCCTTGCATCCCATCCAGAACGACGACATCGGCTCCTGACTTCACGGCAAGTGTGACATCGTAAAAAGTGCGGGAGGCCCCAACCTTGATATAGATCGGTTTTTCCCAATCGGTGATTTCGCGCAGTTCCTGAATCTTGATTTCAAGATCATCTGGCCCTGTCCAGTCAGGATGGCGGCAGGCACTCCGCTGGTCGATGCCCGCAGGGAGAGTACGCATCGCGGCAACGCGGTCGCTGATTTTCTGTCCAAGCAACATTCCTCCGCCGCCCGGTTTGGCTCCCTGTCCGAGCACGATCTCAATGGCATCGGCACGCCGCAGATCGTGGGGATTCATCCCATAGCGCGAGGGGAGGTATTGATAGACGAGCATTTTGGAATGCCCTCGTTCCTCATCAGTCATCCCGCCATCGCCAGTCGTGGTGGAAGTTCCGACCTCCGTTGCTCCGCGCCCGAGAGCCTCCTTTGCGGCTCCAGAGAGTGAGCCGAAGCTCATTCCTGCAATGGTGATCGGTATATCAAGATGGAGCGGCTTCTTCGCAAAACGGGTGCCGAGCGTTAGGCCGGTTTCACATTTCTCGCGGTATCCCTCCAGCGGGTAGCGCGACATGCTGGCTCCGAGAAAAACGAGATCGTCAAAATGCGGAAGGCTTCGTTTGGCTCCCCATCCACGGATGTCGTAAATTCCGGTTTCGGCGGCCCGTTGGATTTCGTGAATGACATTGCGGTTGAAGGTAGCGGACTCGCGGAGTCCAGGAGATTTTCCTTGAGGAATAGAACTGGGTATAGTTTCCATGAAATTAATAGGCTGATGCGTGATCGGAGTGGAAGTGATAGAGGGTGCGAGCTGATCCGTAGCGGCGGAAGGTTGCCGGATCAGCGGCGATGCCCGCTACGGTGAGGAGGTCTGTTAATTCAGCGAGATGTTCGGAGCGCATCTCCTTCTCAATGCAGTCCGCGCCAAGGCTGGCAGCCTTTCCTCGGAGATAAATTCGAGCCTCGTAGATGGAGTCCCCAAGGGCATCTCCAGCATCTCCGCAGATCACCATAGTTCCTGATTGGGCCATGAAGGCACTCATGTGGCCGACCGATCCTCCGACAACAATGCTGGCACCTTTCAGCGAAATACCACATCGCGCGGAGGCATCGCCTTGAATGACTAGGAGCCCACCATGTGCCGTTGCTCCGGCTGACTGGCTGGCATTCCCATGCACGCGGACTACGCCCGACATCATGTTCTCGGCGACTCCAGTGCCTGCATTGCCATGCACTGTGACGGTCGCCTTTTCATTCATGCCCGCGCAATAATAGCCGACAGGGCCGCGAATGGTGACATGGAGCGGAGCTTTCAGTCCACACGCTACGGCGTGGGCTCCCTTCGGCTCCAGAATTTCAATAGCCGCTGGTTCTGCAAGATCATGGAGATATTGGTTCACCTCGCGAACGGAGGTTTGGGTGAGATCGAAAGTGTTCATGCAGCAAGGGAGATCTGTGTCGCAGGGAGAGCAGGAGTGGCGGATTTTTTCCAGGTGTAGATGCGAGCCGGTTCTGGCTCCCAGATATGGGCGTTCTCGATGCCAGGAAGATGAGCGAGGGAGCGATACTCTGAGGCCATAGCCACATAGTCCTCTGTCTCTGCTAGGACGGCGGGCTTGCAAGCAACGGGATCGCGGAGTACGGCAAATCCATCCCGTGTTCCGATGGCAAAAGTGAAAAACCCATCGAGATCTTTCAATGCCGATTCCAGAGCCGCTTCGAGGGAATCTCCCCCTTGCAAACGCCACGCAAGGTAGCCTGCGGCAACTTCGGAGTCATTCTCTGTGCGGAAACGAATACCCTCGCGCTGGAGATTACGGCGGAGTCGGTTGTGATTGCTGAGCGAGCCATTGTGGACGAGGCAGAGATCGCTACCGGTTGAGAAGGGATGAGATCCAGCAGTTGTCACCGCGCTTTCCGTGGCCATGCGGGTGTGGCCGATGGCATGGCTGCCGACGGCTTGTTCGAGATGGAACATTTTCATCACTTCGCAAGGGAGACCCTTTTCTTTGAAAATCTCCATCGACGAACCGACGCTCATAATTGTAACTCCGGCATCATTGCGTTCTAATTGGGCACGAATTGTTTCGCTCTGTCCGTGTGCAATTGTCACACAATGGCTTGCAATGACCTTCATGGAAGTGACTCCATAGGGTTCAAAAAATCTTTTCCAATCAAAAGATTCTTCGGGGTGCTGGGCCATGATCTTCACGCTCCCTTGGGGTGCTGGATCACGATAGATCGCGAAGCCTGCGCTGTCTGGCCCTCGCCCGCTGAGGCACTCCAGCATAGGGACAAAGAGATTTCCGAGTTGATTCTCCATGACTGGAGACTTGGCGAAGAAGGATGCAATTCCACACATGTCGTGAGCACTATTAGCAATAGTTTCTTATAATGCAACTCAAGTTGTATATAAAAATTGACAGAGGCGTTCGTCGGTGTGAATGTCGCGACCGTTAACCAAAACTTTATTATGCCTAAAACAAAGGAACAGATCAGGGAACAACTCGCAGCTGACGGAATCCAGTTCATCCTGGCTCAATTCGTCGATATTCATGGTGCGGCGAAAGTCAAAATGTGCCCCGTCGAATCGCTCGACACTCTCGTGGATGAGGGAGCGGGATTTGCCGGTGCGGCAGTCTGGGGCATGGGTCAAGGGCCTCATTCCCATGACATGCTTGCGAGGATTGATCTCGAGAGCTACACGCCGCTGCCCTGGGCTCCTGGGATTGCTCGTTTTGCAGCTGATCTCTTCGTGGATGGGCAGGTGCATCCTTACTGCCCAAGGCAGAATCTCAAGCTGATGCTGGCACGGGCTGCGGCAAAGGGATTTGTCTTTAATATCGGCATCGAGCCAGAACACTTTCTCGTCGTGCGTACACCCAGTGGTGGCATCGAGCCGTGGGACCCGGCGGGGATCGATAAGCTGACGAAGCCTTGTTACGACTTCAAGGCGATGTCGCAAGCCGCGGAATATCTCAAGGAGATCACACAGGGATGCAACGCACTCGGTTGGGGTGTCTATCAGGCCGACCACGAGGATGCCAACGGCCAGTATGAGGTCAACTTTCACTACACTGAGGCAGGGATCACGGCGGATCGTTATACATTCTTCAAGATGATGACCTCGCAGATTGCTCCGAAATATGGAGCCATCGCCACGCACATGGCCAAGCCGTTCAGCGGGAGAACTGGGAGCGGTGCTCATCTCCACTACCATCTTGCTGATAGCAAGACAGGAGAGAATCTCTTCACTGATGAGGCAGATCCAAAAGGATTCGGACTCTCAATGCTAGCGTATCATTTTCTAGCGGGGGTTCTTTATCATGCGCCTGCCCTCTGCGCGATCACTTCGCCAACGGTGAATTGCTACAAGCGACTTCTTGTAGGGCCTAGTCTTACAAGTCCTCGTTCAGGATTTACCTGGACTCCTGCCTTCATCAGCATGGGGGATAACAATCGAACTCAGATGCTTCGAATCTGTGGGCCGGGCCATGTCGAGGATCGTTCCGTCTCCGCCGCCTGCAATCCCTATCTGGTCTTTGCCGCTTATCTTGCGGCTGGGCTGGATGGTATTGAAAAGGAAATGGCCTGTCCCGATCCCAATCTCGGTAATCTCTACAATATCACGCGGGACGAAATCTATCGGAAGGGGCTCACCACGCTACCGCAGTCGCTCCGTGAAGCACTCACCGAATTAGAACAGGATCGCGTGATTCTCGATGCACTCGGTCCGATCAAAGGAGAGCTCCTAAAATTGAAATGGCAGGAGTGGAATGAATACCACAAGGCAGTTTCCCAATGGGAAACCGATCAATACCTCACCGCATTTTAACGGTGAATGCCAAACACTTTGATGTCGCCGTTATCGGAGTTGGTGGGATGGGGAGTGCTGCCTGCTTCCATCTCGCGCGGGCTGGGCTCAAGGTGCTTGGACTGGAGCGGTTCGGAGTTCCGAATACCCGTGGAAGCTCTCACGGTGCGACACGCATTCTTCGACTTGGTCTCCATGAGAGCACAAAATATGTGCCGCTCGTATTGCGGGCTGTGGAGCTCTGGGATGAGTTGGGCTCTTTGGTAGGAGAATCCTTATTTCATCGCATTGGCAGTCTCGATATTTCCGTTCCTAAAGGAGCGATCTTCTCTGGTTCTCTGAAGGCTTGCGAGGCCTACGACATCGAACATGAAATCCTGAGTGCTACCGAACTTCGCAAGCGGCATCCGGCAGTTCACCCTGATGACGCAATGATGGGGGTCTTTCAACCTGGCTCGGGATTTGTGCTTCCTGAGGCAAGTGTCACAGCTCATGCAAATCTTGCGATGGCTCATGGAGCCGAGATTCATGGAATGGAACAACTACTCTCATGGGAAAAAACGGGAGATCATTTTGTGCTCACCACGGATCGGAGCGTTTATGAGGCGGGCCAGGTTGTTTTCACGACAGGTGCATGGATTGGGAAACTACTGGAGCTGCCTGTGGAGGCTGAGAGGACGGTGCTTGGTTGGTTTGCTCCGGTTTCTGGGGCCTCTGATTTTGTCGAAGAGAAACTTCCTACATGGATTTTGGATTCTGAGGAATGTGGGCATTTCTACGGATTCCCAATACATGGAATTCCTGGATTCAAGCTGGGACGGTTGCGGGAAAATCCCTCTGCCTCTGTTGATCCCGATCAGCCACGAGTCGAGCCGAACTCCGAGGATGAAGCCGATATGAGACAATTTGTGAGTCGCTATTTTCCAGAAGCCAATGGTCCCATCCTCTCGATGGCAGCCTGTTTTTTTGAAAACACCCCTGATCGTTCGCCAATCATTGATAGCGTCCCTGGAGTCGAAGGGGCCTGGGTGCTCGGCGGGTTCAGTGGACATGGTTTCAAATATGCCACCGTAACGGGAGAGATTGCTAAGGATCTTGTGACGACGGGAACTTCTTCGCAAAATCTGGAGCCTTTCAAAGCCTCGCGCTTTTCTGCAACGCTCCAGAAATGAGTAAGCCTCACACGGGAACAGAGCTGTTTTTTGAGTATCTCCGCTTTGCATCGATAAGTGCCGATCCTGCACAAGCTGGCACGATGCTTGCCTGCGCCGAATGGATGAAATCACTTCTGCATGGCTGGGGTATGACTGTAGAGGTGTGTGCAACGCCCGGTGCGCCCGTCGTGATTGCAAAATCTCCCCATCAGAAGGGCAAGCCAACCATTCTGCTCTACGGACACTACGATGTGCAGCCTGCAGAGCCACTGGATCTCTGGCTTAGTCCGCCGTTTGATCCAGAAATCAGGGAGGGGATGATTTATGCTCGGGGAGCTACGGATAATAAGGGGCAATCGTTTTCTCATCTCCTGGGACTCAAGGAGCTTCTGGAGCGGGGGAACCTGCCGCTGAATGTCATTGTCTTACTTGAGGGAGAAGAGGAAATCGGCAGTCCTAACTTCATGAGGTTTCTCCAAGAGAAACGCGACGAGCTCGCCGCCGATGCGATTCTGATTTCAGACACCAGCATGATTGCCTCCGGCAAACCTGCTCTTACACTCGGGCTGCGAGGCATTGCCTGCTTTGATATTATTGCACGAGGCCCGTCAGCAGATCTTCATTCTGGAATGTTCGGCGGTGCTGCACCTAATCCAGCCCTTGCTCTGAGTAAGGTTCTCTCTCGAATGATTGACGATGAGGGTGCAATCACGATCCCTGGATTTTATGAAGGCTGCCTTCCTGTGCCTGCGCAGGAGCTGGAAGCGTGGAAAAGCCTTCCGTGGGATGAGGCTTGGTTTGAGAAGGCGACTGGGATTGCTCCAAACGGTGGAGAAAAAAATTATTGTGTGCTGGAGCGTGTCTGGGCACGACCAACTGCCGAGATCAATGGTCTTACCTCGGGCTATCAGGGGAGTGGCAGTAAAACGATCATCCCTTCGGTTGCCTCGGCCAAGCTGAGCTGCCGCTTGGTTCCTGGTCAAGACCCCGATTTGATTGCTGCGCTAGTACAGCACTGGGTGGAGCAAGAACTCGCTGCCGAGGGGGTCAAGGGAGAGGTGATTTTCGATCATGGAGGGAAGCCTTTTTATACAGCTCCCGAGAATTCTTTTATTCAATCGACGGTGGAAGCTGTGGAATCCGTCTTTAGTGTCTCTCCTGCTTTTACGAGAGAGGGGCTTAGCATTCCTGCTGCTGTGATGCTTCATGAGACATTGCAAGTTCCTGTGATCCTGCTTGGACTCGGACTTCCTGACTGTCAGGCACATGCACCAAATGAATCGTATCCGCTCGCTCATCTTGAGCTTGGAGCCGCGCTCTTGCGGGAAATCATGGAGCAAGTGGCGGGAATAAGTCGGAGAGTTGTCTGAATTTTTTTACGAGCTGATTGGGAAAGTTTTCGTGCTGGCATGATAATTGCTTTTTAGAAAACAAGAGTTGCACAAAACAAAACTCGTTCACAAAACAACAATCAATCAGGAGGAAGAGATCATGAATGGACCAAAAATGAGACACTATGGGTTAAAAAAAACCTGTCTCTCGTTCACTGAAGTATTGGCACAGTCCGTTGCCAATATTTCGCCAACCACAACGCCGCTCCTTATCATTCCGTTTGTCTTTGCCTCGGCAAGCAGTGGAACTTGGCTTGCTTACCTATTCGCCACGATAGGTCTCGTGCTAGTCGGGATGAATATCAATCAGTTTGCTAGTCGTTCGGCAACGCCGGGCTCCCTCTATTCCTTCACCACTAAAGGGCTGGGGGTGAGCACTGGATTTATCTCCGGTTGGTGTCTGATCGTGGCTTATCTCTTCACGGCGATGGCTCTCCTTGCGGGTGCCGTCAACTATGCAGATATTTTGCTCCAGATGATTCATATCAAGATCTCGACGATCCTTTTGTTGGCAATAGGTGCTGGCCTGGCTTGGTTTATTGCTTTCAAAGATGTGAAGCTCTCAACTCGGATGATGTTGGCCATGGAAGGACTCTCGGTGGTGCTGATCCTCTTGCTAAGCATTCTTATTGTGAATCATAAGGGAAGTATCGTTGATGCCTCGCAGTTCAATTTTAAGGCGATGGATTTTAGTGGCCTCAAGGCCGGTCTTATTTTGGCGATCTTCAGTTATGTCGGCTACGAAAGCTCGACGACACTTGGAGAAGAGGCGAAAAGCCCCCTAACCAATATTCCCCGCTCAGTCATCTGGAGCGCAGGAATCAGCGGACTTTTCTTTATGCTGACTTCCTACATTGCTGTCCTAGGGTTCCATGCGATGGGAGGTAAATCGAATCTTGGTACAAGTTCTGCGCCCTTCAATGAGTTGGCAACTTGGGCTGGGGCTGATTTCTTTGGAGTGCTCCTTTCCATTGGGGCTGTCATCAGTATGTTTGCCTGCGCGCTAGCGAGTATCAATGCTGGCTCACGAATCATTTTCATTATGGGACGGCATGGTCTTTTTCACCCACATCTTGGCAAGGCGCATAGCACCAATGAGACGCCCCATTGGGCTGTAACGATTTCCGCAATTCTTACTTTCGCCCTTCCTGCTATCCTTGTTTTCAAGGGGCTTGGAGTAATGGATGTGTTTGGTGATCTGAGCACAATTGCCACCTACGGCTTCCTGATTGTCTATCTGCTGATCTCGGTAGCCGCACCTGTCTATCTCTGGAACATTGGCAAGCTCACGCCAGGAAGCGTGGCTCTCTCCGTAGTCTCTGTGGCCTTCATGATTCCACCGATTATCTCAACGGTCTCACCAATGCCTGCTCCTCCTATGGATAAATTCCCTTTCTACTTCCTGATCTATCTCGCCGTGGGAGTGGCCTGGTACATCATCATGCGGTTCAGAGCTTCCAGCACTGTGATGAGTGAGATCAAGTCTGAGATGGAGAGCATGACCACCGCTCCAGGGGAGGCATAAACTCTCTCCACACGAAAGCCGATTTTTCTTCCAGTAAGGTGGTGTCATACCTCTGGCTGTCTCAGGATGGCCAGAGGTCTTGCTTTTGTAGCAGGGGATCTCGCCCATGCCTCACATTTCCCTTATCTCGCCGGCAGGTAAGTCAGCAGCTCATCGGCACTCATGACATTGCAGTAAATATGGTTGATGATTTCGATTTCCTGCCGATGCAAGGCTTCGGTAGCCGCCGCACAGGCATCCTCCACAACAATCACGCCGAAGCTTTCATCAGCCAGACTTCGCACTGTTGAGGAAACGCATTGATCCGTGAAAATACCGCAGCAGACAACCTGCGTGATACCAAGGTTCGTTAAGATGAGGCGCAAGTTGGTTCCGGTGAGGGCACTGTCGGTGGTTTTGGTGACGACAATCTCATCTCCTTGAGGCGCGATTTTCGGAGCGATTTGCGATTCCCAATCATTCTTGGGGAGCAACAGATTGTTCCAACCCGGCTTTTTCTGACTCAGAGAACGGTCTCGGCCATCCTGGGTGTGGCAGGCAATGCGGGCAAAAAGAACCTCGTAACCTTCCTCGCGGAAACACGCCAAAAGTCGCTGGATCGTTGGCACTACAAGGCTCTGCATCCGGGTGTGAAATGGCTCCCAGGCCTGAGCACGGATTCTCTCTGCTTCTGAGAGAGCAGCGTAATCCGGTTGGGCAAGATAGATATTCTGAACATCAATGACGAGGAGTGCTGTTGCTCCCTTGAGCAGCACTGGGTCTTCTGGTTCAGGAGCCCCCTCGTAATAAAAGGATCGGTAGGCGGTTTTCCAAGATTCCATGATTGATTTGATGTCTGCTCGGGAGTGATTTGCGGGTTGTGAAGAGTAGATATTTCAGTCAGCGTACTCGTCAACGAAAAATATTGGTGGATTTTTCTTGTGAGAAAAATAATAGTGGTATTGATTCCACTGATATGAAAACCAATGAGAATTCACTGACGATGGAAAACACTGGATTTATTGCGAAGCACGGTCTCTGGAGTGCCGACCAATGGCAAATCGCCGCCACAATACTCGAGCGAATCAAGACCGAAGAGATCCAGCGAGTGCGCGTCGGCTGGGGCGACCAACATGGAATTGTCCGAGGGAAAACACTCAGTGCTGCCGAATTCGCCTCAGCAATGCAGGGGGGAAAAGATTTTCAACTGGTGACTGCAATTTTTGATACCACCAACCATCCCATTGTCGCACCTTTCGGCGGCGAAAATCACCTCAATATTCCCGAAATGATCGGATTGCCGGACGGTGTGCTGGTGCCTGATCCCTCCACCTTCCATGTGCTCCCTTGGGCACCTGGCACGGGATGGATTCTCTCAGATGCCTATTTCCGCAATGGTGCGCCGTGCCCGCTCTCGACTCGTCAGTTGCTTCGCAATCAACTCGAGCTTTTGGCGCAAGAGGGGTATGAGATGACTGTGGGTCTGGAGTTTGAATTTTATGTTTTCAAGTTACTCGATCCACGACTCTCTCCCGAAGATAGTGGCTATCCGCCGCAGCCACCAGATGTCAGCATGATCTCTCATGGCTACCAATATCTTACGGAAACGCGTGGTGACGAAATCCACGAAGTGCTCACTCTTCTTGAAGAAAACCTTCTCAAGCTAGGACTCCCCATAAGCTCCATTGAGGATGAATGGGGGCCGGGACAATGCGAGATCACTTTCGCGCCACTCCCCGCATTGGAAGCTGCTGATAAGGCTTTACTCTTCCGCACGGCGGTGAAGCAAATCTGCCGTCGCAACGGCTACCACGCGAGCTTCATGGCTGTGCCCAAGGTGGCCAATTCGTTTCCAAGCGGCTGGCATCTCCATCAGTCGCTCCAGAAGATCGGCGGCGGGGGCAATGCCTTTATGGCCACGGAGGGGGATGATCCTCTCTCCGAAGTTGGAATGCAGTATCTGGGAGGGCTCCTTGCAAGTGCTCGGGATACATCGCTCTTCACTACACCGACAATCAATGGCTATAAGCGGCAACGACCTGATGGATTTGCTCCGCTCAAGGCAGCCTGGGCACGGGAAAATCGCGGGGCCATGCTTCGAGTGATAGGCGGGCCAGGCGATCCGGCCTCTCGGATTGAAAACCGCGTCGGGGAACCATGCGCCAATCCCTACCTCTACATTGCCTCACAACTCATTGCCGGACGCAATGGTATGGCCCTCGGCAAATCTCCAGGGGAACCGGCCAATGCCGCTTATCTCGCTGATCGTCCACTCCTGCCGGGAAGTATGTTTGCCGCGCTGGATGCCTTTCGCGAGAGTAAGCTGATGCAGGCAGCTCTGGGGGAAAAATTCCATCATTACTATGCTAGTCTAAAACAGTTCGAAGCCGACCGATTCCTCTCGGCAGTTACGGACTGGGAACATACAGAATATTTTGAGATGTATTAGTGTCGCGCTTTCCAATGAATTCCAAGAGCCTCTCTTCGACTGATTCCATGACGAAAGTCGGGGCCGTTCAATTCCGACCAGTATGGTTAGACAAGACTGCTACAGGAAAACGAGTGATTGAATTTATCGGCCAGGCTGCCAAGCAGGGGATTCGTCTTTTGGCATTTCCTGAAGTTGCGCTAGCTGGGTATCCATTCTGGATATGCCGGACGAATGGAGCCGCCTTTGATGACCGACGACAGCAGAGGGCCTATAGTCATTTTCTCGATGCGGCACTGGAGAGTGATTCTGAGATTCTTGCCGAGATTGTGACCGCTGCCCGAGATCACCAGATTTCGGTCTATTTGGGATTCAACGAACGAGGGCGACGGGCTGGGCGAGGGACGGTGTATTGCAGTCTGGCGGTCATTGATGCGAATCGTGGCCTTGTCGGAGTCCATCGCAAGCTGATGCCAACCCATGACGAACGCCTTTGCTGGGGTATCGGCGATGCTCGCGATCTACGAGTCCATACGCTAGGCGCGCTGCGTGTCGGTGGATTGAACTGCTGGGAAAACTGGATGCCTCTAGCCCGTTATGCCCTCTACGGAGATGGGGAGGATCTTCATATCAGCGTATGGCCGGGCAATCCTGGAGTTTGCAAAGAAGCTCCGCGATTCATTGCGAGTGAGGGCCGCGTCTGGTCTGTCGCAGCCAGCGGAGTTCTTTCGATGGAGGATATCCCTGACGACTTTGAATTTAAGCAAGAATTAACCCAGGAGGGCCTCACCACAATCTTCCGTGGAGGATCGCAGATTATCTCGCCTCACGGAGAAATTATTGCGACCGCAACGGACGATCAGGAAGAGATCATCTCTGCGGAAATTGACCTCGCCCTTGTACGCGAGGCCAGACTCAGCCTGGATCCTTCGGGTCATTACTCAAGGAGCGATCTCTTCACCCTGGGCATCAGACGGGAACGATCCGATGATCGACTGATCGAATCAGGGAAGGAAAATCTGAGGGAATGAATGTTAGCTTTATCCAGCATTCACCTTCCGGCAGCGGAGGGCTGATCGCGGAATATCTTGCAGAGCGAACTTCGGCAGAGATCAAAAAATTTCACTCCAATCGCATGGCTGAATCTTCCGAGAAAATTTTCCAAAGCGATTTGGTCGTCGTGCTGGGATCACCTCATGGAGTCTATGAGACGCATATTCCTTGGATTGCGGAGCAACGCCAGCTCATGCGTGATTTACTGGATCGCTCAGTGCCCGTCTTTGGCGTTTGTTTCGGCTCACAGCTTCTCGCGACAGCAGCCAGTGGTGATGTGAAGGCATCGGGAAATTTTCACCTAGGCTGGGGGAATAACGATGTGGCTGCCGCCGCGATCTGGCAGGGGCCGTGGCTGCGCTGGCATGGGGACTACATTTCACTCCCTTCCTCCGTGGAAGTTCTTGCCTCTGCTGGAGGTGTCGTTCAGGCATTTCACTACGGCTCTGCGGTTGGTGTGCAGTTTCATCCCGAGGCTACGAGTGACATCATGCGAGGCTGGGCATCCGATGCGAAGCTTGGTGGAGAGCGAGCCGAACGAGCGAGCGCAGCAATCGAGTATTACGAAAAGAACTCGGACCTTATCAGAGAAAGATCGTATGCTCTTTTTGATCATGTATTAGGGAATCTCTGAGCCTCCTGTTTCCAATGATGAATACCCCCGCTTCCCATGAAAGAAAGTGATTTTGTAGCCAAATTCAGCCGTGATCTCAAAGCATTGAGGCAGTCTCATGGGCTGACACTTGAAGAGTTGAGTCAGAGAAGTTCTGTTTCCATTGCGACGATTTCCAAAATCGAACATCTCCAGCAAAAGCCCTCCTTCGAGACAGCACTCCGCATTGCCCGTGCGCTAAAAATCAATTTTGTCCAGATGATGGAGGGCCCAGGACTCCCGAATTCAGGAATGGCTCGTCGCTCCATCACAAGGGCGGGAACGGGAGATGCCTTCAGGAGTGACTATTACACCTACAATGTTCACGCGCCGGAGATTGTGCAGAAAATCATGGTGCCCTTGGTCATGAATATACGGACGCATAGCGTTCCCCCAGTGGAAGATTGGAGCATTCACGATGGCGAGGAATATATTTATGTCATTGAGGGGATACTCGAATTTCATTGTGAGCAATACTCCGTTGCCGTGCTGCATCCGGGTGATAGCTGCTATTTTGACAGCACAATGCGCCATGCCTTTGTCTCCCAAGGAAAAGGCGATGCCGTGATTCTCTCTGTCTGCCTCTCGATCAAACCCTTTGCAAAGGAACAGACACAAAGCTCCTCAGATTTAGATTAAATCAGCAGTTCCTTAAGGATAAGCTCTAACTCTTTGGTTTCCAGAGGGCGGCATCCAGACAGGCCCAAAGATGGATGATCCAACCGAGAAGTAGTACCCAGAGAATTCCTGTAAAGACAAAGAAGAGAATTGCAGGCAAGAGTCGCCCTTGGAGTAGCTGCCCAAGCCCCGGAATAAAGAAGCTCGCGAGTGAGGCAATGACATTGCCTGCTGATCCTTGTCCGCTGGGTGCTGTTGTCATGAATATCCTTTGCCTCATAGAAGCCGATCTGTCCAGCACGCCTCTTCACACTTGCCTCAAAAACCTCCAGAGATCACCCTGACAAATAATGCAGACTCTTTTCACGCCCGCTCATCTTCATCTGGCTATCAACCATGTGCCGATTATTGGACTGGCCGTGGCATGCCTGTCGGTATTCTTGGGAATCGTCTTTCATAGCCGAGGGGCATTGGCCTCAGGGCTTGTGGCCGTACTGCTCTGTGTTGGGACTCTTCCCGTTATTATGGAGACGGGGGAGGCTGCCAGGGAATCCTTTGTCGATGGCACGATTGACCCCGGTATGGATGCCACCGGAAATGCAGCTTTCAAGGAACATGCCCATCGCGCTGCTGCCACAGCTCCCGTGATTTATGCCGTCGGGATTCTCGCCCTGCTGGCGCTGCTCTTCTTGATTAAATTTCCACGGCAAGCCGCCTGGATCGGCTGGGCTGTCCTGCTCGGCAGTGCTATTGGCATCGGCCTGAGTGTCTGGACGGCAGAAGCTGGAGGAAGGATCAGGCATACGGAATTCCGTTCGCTACAAGACACCATTGTGGTGCCGACTCCTATCATGATCCCTGTGCCTGCTCCCTCGCCTGCACCATCTCCCACGCCATCTCCTTCCATCACGCCGGAGGCAAAACCGATGCCTTCTCCCGAGTTATCACCTAGCCCGAGTCCTTCTCCTGCACTCTCAACCCCGTTTCAAGTGACTCCGGCGGTCTCTCCTGCGGGAACGAATGTGCAGAAGTTATAAGTTTTCGGACATTGTAGTCTTTGTAGGCGCAGTGATTTGAGATGTAGGGCAAGGCGCACGAGTGATGCTGTAGTTTCCCTACAGCGAACGAGTAGCAACACCGCCCCACGCTCAAAACCCCAGCCTACTCCCCTCGGAGCATGGCTTTCATCCTCGCAAAAGCATCCTCTGATTCCTCTTCGGTGAGAGGCTGAGCAAGGATTTCTTCCATGCTATTGGATTCGACTCCTTCTCCTCGGAGTTCCAGTAAAAAGGGACTTGGGGTGCAGGAACTGACGCTGCCGAATTTCCGCCGCGTCGCACAGTGCGTGATGGTCAGGCGATGCCGTGCTCGGGTGATGCCGACATAGAGCAGGCGGCGTTCTTCTTCGACGGTTCCCTCGGTCTTGGAGCGATCGTGAGGTAGGATGCCATCTTCTGCACCGACGAGCCAGACATCGGAAAATTCCAGTCCCTTAGCAGCGTGGAGCGTGATGAGGGTGACCCCATCGCGTTCCTCTGCCTTTTCCTCTTCGCGTTCTTGCTCCAGTGTGAGGCCATCAAGAAATCCTCGTGCTCCTTCTCTGGGATGGCGTTGGCAATATCCGGCAAGGGCATTGAGCAGCTCACGGACATTTTCCTGACGGTTATCAGCATCCTGTTCTGTCTTACAACTTTTCTTGAGATCTTCAAAATAACCGCATTCTTCAAGCAATCCTCGCAGCATGGTGGAGACATCGGTGCCAGGTGTCTGGAGTTGAATCCGATACGCTCCCCAATCTTCCGTGAAGCTCTGGATGGCACTACGAGTCCTGGAGGAGCTGACTTCTAAATGCTCGGGATCATTGAGAACTCCCAGCAGGCTTTTTCCGTTCTTGGCCCCTGCCTCAGTAGCCAACTGAAGCGTGGCAGCTCCGATACCGCGTGGAGGATTAGAAAGAACACGAAGTAAGGCATTGTCATCATCAGGATTCAGTAGGGCTCCGAGATAGGCGACAACATCTTTTACCTCGCGACGGTCAAAGAAACTTTTGCCTCCTACGACACGATAAGGGATACGCCGTTCGCGGAGGACTTCTTCAAACTGCCGTGACTGGGCATTCATCCGGTAGAGAATGGCAAAGTCAGTCCAAGGGCGTGCTTTTTGACTCTGTGGCCCAGCGGCCTGGATCTCATCAGCAATGAATTCTGCTTCGGTCTTATCATCTGCTGCGGAGAGGATGCGTACTGGTTCGCCATCTTTGCGATCGCTCCAGAGATTTTTTCCGCGACGGCGCGAGTTGTTTTTGATGAGGCGGTTGGCGACCGAGAGAATGACATCGGTGCTCCGGTAATTCTGCTCCAGCTTGATGACTTCGGGATTAGGGAAGTGGCGTTCAAATTCCAGCAAATTGGCCGCCTCGGCACCACGCCAGCCATAGATACTCTGATCATCATCTCCCACGACGCAGATATTCGGATGTACCTCGCCAGCGAGCAGGCTCACAAGTTCGAGCTGGAGCTTATTCGTGTCCTGGAATTCATCGACGAGAATGTGGCGATAGCGGGCACGCCATTCTTCCCTTGCTTCGGCATGATCGCGCAGCAGGATGCGGGCCTGGAGCAAGAGATCATCGAAGTCCATGGCATTGAGCGTGCGGAGTTCATTCTGGTATTTGGAGAAGAGGCTACCGAGTGCTGTGTCGGTGGTCTCCGGTTCTGACATGCCGAGATTCTTGGCTTTGCTGATAATGGCGCGGGCGAGATTCGGATCAATGGGATCCTGTTTATCGTGAATGCGGGAGGCGAGTTTCTTGACCAGTCCGATCTGATCTCCTTCGTCAAAGATACTGAAGTTCTCTTTGTAGCCGAGGAGTGTTGCGTTCTTCCGCAGTAAGCGCACGCAGAGTGCGTGGAAGGTGGAGAGGGTGATTTTCTTGGCCTGCTCCGAGCTGACATTTACCGCGACGCGTTCGCGCATTTCCTTGGCCGCTTTGTTGGTGAAAGTCACGGCGAGAATTGAGGCGGGATCGACACCTTGGGAGACGAGCCAGGCAATACGAGCCGTGAGCACGCGGGTCTTCCCTGTGCCGGCTCCTGCCAGAATTAGCATCGGCCCATCAGGGTGCGTGGCAGCACGGAACTGCTCGGGATTGAGATCGAAAAGACGAAAAGCGGACATGGAAGAAAAGGAAAACGGATGAATGAAAAATGAAGAAGCAAAAGAAAACCAAGAGATGCAGAGATTAATCTGGAAAACAGGAAATCAAGAAGGAGAAGCGAGAAAGCGCGCAGAAATCAAGGTAATGGCTGAAGCCTCGAGGAGAATGGTGAGGTGGTTTGCGCAGGGCTGCCAAGCTCCGAATCCCAACGCCCCAAAGCGATTTTCTATCAGATAGGGTAATCCGGTATCGTCCTGATGCTTTCAGCCAAATCAGGAAAATCAAATCCCTCTACGAGATAAGCGAGGCGATCCCGGAAGGCTTGGTTGGATTTCCATGCAGTCATCCATGTGATGGCATGGATGATCTCCGGGCGGGTGGGAGCGATTTCTTCCAGATCCTGGAGATGCCTGTGACCATCCTTTGGATCCATAGCTGCAAAAAATTTTAAGGCCACCTGATCCATACGATCCAGAAAACGGACAGCGAGGCATGCGCCGAATACTTGACGATGCTTTTTGGAACGCTCGAGTGTACCTGAGGGAAGAGATCGTTGCAGCAGGGTCGATGCACTGCCGTTGAACCAATCATCAGGGAGTCCAAGTTCTCGTCCACTTGCTGCGATGGCAGATTCCATCTCAGGTGAGAAGTGTTCGCAGGGCAGCACTTCTTTTTCGTCAGAGATGATGCCAAGCACATCGACATCCATTGTGGATCGGGAGAGGAGACCGAGAATGCAGAGTGCGGATGCCCCGCAGCAGAGAACCTCTAAATCATGAGCTCCCGAGAGGGCCATCCGACGAGAGAGCGTGCTCAGTGCCCGTTCAATTTCCTCTTTCCGCTTCATGGGGTATTGGAAGGATGCTGAGAGGCTCAAAGGTGCCTCCCGGTGCATCCACATGTCGTTCTTGTTTCAAACGGAAGACCCGCTTCGTTGAGGTAGGGTAGTGCTCAGGATCAGGAACATTCGACCATCCGACTGCCTGGAAGAGGCCTGTGTCTGCATCCCACAGAGCGATAGGAGCCGTTCGTCCCCTTCCCTGATACCATGCCCCGTCGATCAGGGCCTTCTCGGGGATAACTCCCTTCAGGCTTCTTCCATGCCATCTCAAGAGAATATTCTGACGCGCCGCTATCGACTTGGCCGGACTACGGGCTCTACCTCCCCTGCGACCTGTTGAAATGGAGCTGACCGGAGCCTTCATCGGTGTAATATAATACGAAGGGCCTTCGTAAGCAAGAGAACATATCTAGGTCACCCGTAGCACTCTTCAGAATGCCGCTTCTATCAGCGAACTCCTGCAAACAAGCAGGAGGGATGAGGTGGACCACAGAAACAGTACTAGGGGATAAGCTATAGAAAAGGGCTCTTCCTTATAGACATAGCCATGTAGGAACTATCCCTCAGTCTCTAATTTTTTTATCCCGTTATCCCGTTTTTCCTGAGTTCTTGATTTCCAGAAAAAAGCCTTATCAGTCTGCTTTCTGAAGTCCTTGAGCGAACTCCCGCACAATGCGCGGATAGAGTTCATGTTCCGCCACCTGAATGCGGGCATGGAGGGATTCGGCGGTGTCGTCTGGAAGGACAGGGACGCGGCTTTGGCCGAGGATGGTTCCAGTATCGACTCCAGCATCGACGAGATGAACAGTGCAGCCGGTTTCTTGCACGCCTGCTTCCAGAGCCTGCTTCCATGCGGCGAGCCCCCGAAATGCAGGGAGGAGCGAGGGATGGATATTCAAGATGAGGCCAGGAAAAGCAGTGAGTAGTGGCTCCTTAATGACTCGCATGTATCCTGCAAGGACGACGAAATCGACTTGAGCCTCCTGCAAAAGGAGAACGATTTCTGCCTCTGCCTCTGGGGTCATCTTGGTGCGGAAGGGGCCAGGGGGGACGAAATGTGCAGGGATACTGAACTCTCGTGCGAGATCGAGAATACCCGCGTCCTCCACATCGGAGAGGACGATGACTGGCTCGCAGCCAAGCTGACCGGATTGGAAGGACTCTGCGAGTGCTCGGAAATTGGAACCCTTCCCTGAACCGAGTACTCCAAAACGAAAAACACCCAACCGAGGAGGGTTGGGTGTTTCCATGATTCTTATATTCTTGAGTCTTGTAATAGACTCGAAGAACGAGATCTCTGATTAGTTGGCGGCGACTTCAGGGGTTCCTGCAACAACAGGGGCATCAACCAAGATGGGATCGACATTCACGCGACGACCGGCGCGGTCAAAACGAACGCGTCCAGCAACGAGTGCCCAGATTGTGTAGTCGCGACCGAGTCCGACATTGTGACCTGGAAGAAACTTGGTGCCACGCTGACGGATGATGATGTTGCCAGCATCGACGGTCTGATCGCCGAATTTTTTAACGCCAAGGCGTTTGCTGATACTGTCGCGGCCGTTCTTGACGGAGCCCTGTCCTTTTTTATGAGCCATGGTAGGTGGGTGTTAGAAAGTTTAAGAAGAAATGAACTAAGCAGCAATCTTAGTGATCTTCAGTTTGGTGAGTTGACGGCGATGACCGACGGTGCGGTGATAACCTTTGCGGCGTTTGAATTTGAAGGCGATGACCTTCTCATCCTTGAATTGTGAGACGACTTCAGCTGTGACGCTGGCTCCCGAGACGAGAGGTTCGCCGAGGGTGATCTTGTCGCCATTGACGACGAGAAGTACATCACTGAAGGAAGTTTCGGTGCCGGCTTCAACAGCGAGCTTTTCGACATTCAGGATGTCTCCCTCGGAGACGCGGTACTGCTTGCCGCCGGTTTGGATGATTGCGTAGGACATGGGAAATCTTTGGAAAAAGGAGAGTGAGGTTGCCACGGAAGGTTTCGGGTGACAAGTGAAATTTTATTTTTTTCTCTCTTGCCGAATGAGCTTCTCTTCGTATGATGTCCGACCCGCTGCAAAGCGGCGATAGAAAGCTCGGGTGGTGGAATTGGCAGACACGTGCGCTTGAGGTGCGTATGCCGAAAGGTGTGGGGGTTCGAGTCCCCCCCCGAGCACCATTTTTTAAACAGAATGGTATGAAACCTGAAACTTGAGACCTGAAATAAATATAAGTACCAAGATAGCTTCTGACTCAACTTTCCTCACTTTACCAAAACCTCAGCAGGGTGATTCTGGATGCCTGCGATCTCGATTAACTTTCTAAGCAGCAGCAAGGAAGCGAGAGCATCAGAGAGGGCTTCGTGCCAGCAAAAATCAGGAAGTAGGAGCTGCGCTTCCTCAACGAGTGAAAATTCTGCTCCCAGATCCGAGAGAGCGTAGGAGGTTCGCCCAGGCAGAATTTTTCGACTGAGTGTGAGTGTGTCAACCCAAGGGCCAAAGCCATGCAGGGGGAAAGCTCTCAAAAATCTTTTCTCCGTACCGCTGCCATGAGCGACAATCCAGCGATTGCCGAGACGCTGTTTAATTTCAGGCCAGAGCGAGAGAAGCGAGGGGGCATCACTGAGATCGTCGCTGCTGATGCCATGAATCTGCTGTGCCGTCCAGGTCACGGGACGATCAGTTCTCAGATAGCTGCGAAAGAAGGACTCCTGTGTGGGCACGAGTCGGTGCATTTCTGCAATGCCGATTTGGATCGGCACGCCGACTTCATTGGCCCGCTCTCCCGCAGATTCAAAATCGAGTGCGGAAAAAGAGATCTCCCGCACCAAGAGATTGGATGTTCCCGCTAGATTCACGGGGTGTGTCGTTATTACGACTGACGAAGCAGCTCCGCTGTCGTCTCCCAGTCGAGGCAGGCATCTGTGATGGAAATGCCATAACGGAGCTTGGAGGGATCATCCCCCAAGGTTTGTGCTCCTCGTTCGATATGGCTCTCCAGCATGGCTCCCACGATGTCCGTACGACCGGCGGCGCGTTGTTCCAGAATGCTCTTCCAGACTTCGGGTTGTCGGGCAGGATCTTTGCCGCTGTTGGCATGGCTGCAATCAATCATGATGGCTGTAGGCACGCCTGCACTCTTGAGTTTTGCGGCAGCATCAGCTGTCTGATGAGGATGGTAATTCACTCCGTCACGGCCTCCACGAAGGACAAGATGTCCATCGGGATTCCCTGCCGTCTTGATAATGCTCGTCATCCCTTCTTGGTCGATGCCGAGGAAGCTGTGGCTATTGCGCGAGGAGCGCATGGCATCTACTGCGGTCTGGACGCTGCCATCGGTGCCGTTCTTGAATCCAACCGGCATGGAGAGACCGCTGGCCATCTCACGATGCGTCTGGGATTCGGTGGTGCGCGCTCCGATGGCTGACCAGCTCAGAAGGTCAGCGATGTATTGAGGAATAATCGGATCAAGAACTTCCGTGGCGGCAGGCAAGCCTAAGGCGGCGACATCGAGCAGAAGCTGTCGTGCGACTTTAATCCCAAAGGCCATGTCACCCGAGTCATCAAGATAGGGATCATTGATGAGTCCCTTCCAGCCAACCGTCGTGCGAGGCTTCTCAAAATAGACACGCATTACGATGAAGAGACGATCTGAGACTTCCTTGGAAAGCGCAGCCAGACGCTTGGCATAATCGAGCGCGGAGACCGTATCGTGGATGGAGCAAGGGCCGACGATGACAAGCAGGCGAGGGTCTTCACCCCGCAAGATACGGCGGCAAGTTTCACGATTCTCAGCGACCTGAGCCAGAATTTCAGGAGAGGCTACCAGGCGTTCTTTCACCTCACGGGGAGAGATCAGACGGGTTACGCCACACACGCGGGTATCCTCGGTGCGGGGCATTGATTCAGTTTGGATTGGTTCTGCGGTGGTTGCGCTCATGCTGCACTTGGTTCAATTTCAATATCTCTGGGGGTTAAATAAGATCCATGCAGAAGCTCCTTTTGGCAATCCCTTCTTCAGGGAGTCACGGATTATACCAATCACAGGAAGAAATGGTACTTTAGCGGCGAAGAAGTTTTTGGGTGTGGCAAGGCGGAAGACCGATGGCTATCTCTGATAACCAGAGGGATGACAACGCTGCCACGCTCCAAAAAGAACCAGCCGGATAGTATCATTTCTGATGGTGATTGGTATTAGTGCAGAGAAAGAGGAAATCTTATTTTCTGGGCTAATAGTCTAAAATCCTTCAGCTTAAAGGTCTTTACCCTTCCATGCCTACCTTTGACATTGTTTCTGAAATCGAACGAATGGAGATTGAAAATGCGGTCAATCAAGCGGTGAAGGAGCTAGCGACGCGATTTGATTTCAAGGGGAGCAGTGCCAAGATCGAACTGACCAAGCCCGAACTCATCACCCTTACCGCTGAGGATGGAAATAAGCTTAAGGGTATCCGCGAGATTATGGTTGGGAAGCTGGCCAAGCGCGGAGTCGATCTGCGGAATGTAAATCAAAAAGAACCTGCCATTTCTTCCATCGGTAATGCCCGTCAAGAGCTAGTCATCATGCAGGGACTGGAAGGTGCCAAGGCTAAGGAGATCTCCGCTGCGATTAAAGGGGCGAGCTTCAAGGTGCAATCAACGCTTCAGGATCGGCAGGTGCGCGTGACTGGAACTAAGAGGGATGAGCTTCAGGCCGTGATCGCCTTTCTGCGAGGCAAGGATTTCGGGGTTGCCCTTAGCTTTAAGAATTTTAGGGATTAATTTCCTTCCTCTGAATTCTGATCTCCGACCTCTTCGGGCTTGCCATCTCCCTTCCAGCCAAAGAATTTTCTAGATTTGATAATCTCTGCAACCTCGGGTGGCACTTTGGTTTCCCAAACAGGGTCGCCTGCTTGAAGATTGGCCAAGACTTCAGCGGCAATGATGCCGAGGTAGTCGAGCTTGCATCCCGCCATTGGGATGATGAAGCGATTTTCCAGGAGGAAGGAATAGAGGGCGCGCAGGGAAGGCTCCACAGGATAGGAGGCCGCTTCGATAATGTGACCTCTTTCATCCTTGGTAGGATAGACATAGAGACGAATGCCTTTTTTGAAGAGCCGTCCGAGCCCTTCTAAAATCCCGCCATCGAGATTGGCATAATATTTTTCATCGAAGATTTCCTGGAGCGTCGGCACGCCGAGCGGCAGACCGATGGCCCTGTCGGTGTAGCGACGGAGATACTGGATCAGGCGATAATACTCGCCGTAGTTGGAGATCAGCACGGTGCGGCCCAAGGCACCGAGCATATCAACCCTGTCGAGGAAATCTTGAAGATCGAGCTGACCACTCCTCATCAGATGCTTCATCGTGATTTCGAGCAGAATCTCCGGTTGTTCTCCCTGGAGATCCTCCTCCATCAGGAACATCTGCCGTCCGCAATCCAGCATATCATTGGCGACATTGGTCATCGGGCGGAAGCTTCCGCGTTCCACGAGCAGCGGCTTGTGGTAAAAGGCATCTGCTGCTTGAATCACCTCGCCATCACCACGGAAGAGAACAGCCTGCGCGAGACCTTGTGTTACAAGCTCTAGGCACATAATCCGATTGTCGAGCATTGAGAAGTCGGGGCCGGAGAAACGGATGACATCAATCTCGAGACGCGAGGAATCGAGATCATCAAGCAGGGAGCCGATGAAGGATTTCGGATTTTTGCGGAGAAAATAAGCCCCGTAGATCAAATTGACCCCGACGATTCCAAGAGCCTCCTGCTGTTCGAGATTTTGCTCATCGAGCATTCGGACATGCAGGATGATTTCATTGGGTTCCGAACGAGGAGAGGTTTGGAATCGAATCCCCATCCAGCCGTGTGATTCGTTTTTTGCTTTGTAGGCACGGGCCGAGACCGTATCGGCAAAGGCAAAAAAAGTCTGTTCCGCACCAGATTTCTCATCGAGTCGTTCGATCAAAAGCCCATATTCATGATCGAGCATTTCGCCTAGGCGTTGCCTGCTGACAAAGCGGGAACTTTTCCCATAGATCGCATCGGAGAAGGTCTTGTCATAAGCTGAGATGGTCTTGGCAATTGTCCCTGCCGCCCCCCCAACATGGAAGAACCTCCGTGCCACTTCCTGCCCAGCTCCGATCTCGGCAAAGGTACCGTAAATCGGCTTAGCCATGTTGATCTCGAAGGCTTTCTTATTGGCCTTCATCTCGAATTGATTGATCATATTGTGCAGAGGCTGCCCGAAAGCCCATTTTTTGCAAGAGTTCTGGAATCTTGAATGAAGATCTGCGAAGAACTGATCCTGTGAAGCATACCCTCCTCACTCTTCTCCTGCTGATGCTCCTCGGACTGGGAGGGTGTGCACATCCGCTGCCTCGCTATGAACCCCCTATGCGCCGTGCCGCAGTCCAGAAAGTCCGCACCACCGCCTACACCGAGAGTGAAAGCGATCACTTGCGTTATGGAGCCCATAGTGCGCTCGGCACCAAGCTGCGCTACGGTGGAATCAATAGTGCCGCTGCTGATTGGGCTCGCTGGCCGTGTGGCACCATCTTCCGTATCCGCTCGACAGGGGAGCTTTTTCAAATCGACGACTATGGATTTGCTCTCTCTGGGCGCAATACCATTGACCTCTACAAACCTTCGCGTCGTTTGATGAACGAATGGGGAGTTCGCCGTGTGACGATCGAAATCTATCATTGGGGCGACCCTTGGGAGAGCTATCAGAAGATGATTCGTGTCCGCACCTATCGGCATATCAAACGCATGATGAAAGAAATCAAATCCTGGTTCGGCCATCATCGCCCGCCTGAGCCTGTCTGTTCTGCTCCTGCGGTGAGAAGGTAGGGGAGGGGAGGCTGGGAAAAGCTGAAAAGGCGCGTGGGAACGCGGCTTAGTCATGCGAGGCGTAGGCCGAGCAGTCCCGAGGCGAACACGCCAAGAGGGATGCCTGATCCGGGAGGATCGGCAGACAAATAATACCAATCACCATCAGAAATGATACTATCCGGCTGGTTCTTTTTGGAGCGTGGCAGCGTTGTCATCCCTCTGGTTATCATAGATAGCCATCGGTCTTCCGCCTTGCCACACCCAAAAACTTCTTCGCCGCTAAAGTGCCATTTCTTCCTGTGATTGGTATAATGCAAAATGGAAGAGGTCGGAGGGCGGAAAGAAGGGCCGACCATACTCTTGTCATTATCCTAAAGCCGGAGAGCGAAGTTGATTTGAGAAAATAGCACAAGGAGCCCAAGCGTACCCCAACAAAACCAAGGCACCGTTATTTTAGATGTGGGGCAAGGCGTGCGAGTGATGCCGTAGCAAGCCTACGGCAAGCGAGCAACAACACAGCCCCACGCTAAAATCGCATATCTTGCTAGGATCTTACTACTACTACTAGGCGCAGGAAGTTTCGATGCACCGCAAGGCCTGCAAGCGATGCTGTATTTCCCATACTGCGAGCGCAGCAAAACACAGCGGGGTGCGAAAATCCCAAAGCCTACGAGATACAGCAGGCTCCGTCGTGATACCCCGGCTGAAGGTGCATTGCATAATCCGCTCCGCCTCGTGCCTGAATGAGAGTAATGAATTTTTCCCGTTCCTCAGGAGTCATCGGATTAGCTGTGAGAGCGGCGGCAACGGCTTGCTGGGCAAAAGCCATAGAATCAATGCCGATGCATTGCGTGGTCACATTGGGATAGCTCAGAGAATAGTTGATGACCTTATTGATATCGACGAGGCCGTGAAGGTTGGACCGTTTGCTGCCGCCGAAGCCTTTCATTCCGATGCAGGCGATACCATGCTGTTGGAGAAGCGGCATCACGACGGTGTCGAACTCTTTGGCGTGAAGCGTATTTCCAAGGACGGAAACTGGCATCAGCGAAGCATCAAAAGGAAAGCCTCCTTCGATCATCTTCACATGGGCTTGCGGACTATCATGGCCCGTGAATCCGACATAACGGACAAGACCTTTTTCCTTCGCTTCGACAAGGGCCTCAATGACACCGTTCTTCGCATAAGCTGGCGCAACATCGGCATCCTTGACCTCATGGATCATCCAGAGATCAATATAATCGGTCTTCAGGCGGCGGAGCTGCTCCTGAAGCATCTGGAGGGCGATCTCTTTGTCAGTGCCGCTGTAGGGTTGTGTAAATTTTTTGCCGTGATGCACACAGGCTTTCGTCATGATGAAGGCTTTCTCGCGCCATCCTCCGGCCAGTGCCTCTCCCATCCAGAGCTCGCCACGGCCACCATGATACTCCCAGCAGTTGTCAAAAAAATTGACCCCGTGATCAATGGCGTAGTGTGCAATATTCGTCGCTTCCTGAATGCTTGAAGCGAGCGCGAGTGTATGTCCGCCGAAGCCAATGCAGCTCAGTGTCTCTTGGTGACGACCAAAGACTCGTCGAGGAACTGTCCCCATAGGAATCTCGGCTCCCGATGCGGGAGGAACACGGAGGGCCTGGGCTGCCGGAAGCAGTCCAAGCATTCCGAGGAAAGAACGGCGGGTGAGGGGCATAGCGAGAAGAATGTTGAAACCTGAAAGCTGAAACTTGAAAGAATAAAATTCACAATGTAGTCGAAAATCGAAAACTCAGGTTTCAGGTCTCATCCTTCATCTTTTCTGCTCCCTCTTCCTCATGCTTTCGGCTGTAGCGGACGAAGACGGAGAAGGCCGTCGCGTAGGCGATCCAGAATCCTGGGAAACCATCCAGGAATCCGAGTCGTAGGATGTAGGCGCGAAAGAATCGCCAGAGCGGGCGGAGGAGATTCGCCGCGAGCGACCAGCGTTTTCCTTCCTTGCTCTGCCGTTCCACAAACTCATCAGCAAAAGGGGTGATCTTGGCAATGTAGCTGCTGATCGTCGGATAGGAATCGTGGAGTAGATCGCCTGGGAGATGCTTGATCGCTCCCTCAACCAGCACGGTGTCATGAGCGGCGTTGCCCCCCATGCGGGCCTTCTCTCGCCGGACAAGCCGCAGCTTCGTATCGGGATACCAATCGCCGTGGGTGATCCAACGACCTAGAAAACAGACCTTGCGATTAAACCGCGCTCCCTGGAACCATTCAGCATCGCCGCTTTGGAAAAATTTTTGAATCGAGCCTCGTAGCTCTTCAGAGAGCTCCTCATCGCAGTCCAGAATGAGCACCCACGGCTGTGTGCAGGCATCAAGGGCCTTTTGCTTCTGGGCAGCGTGGCCGAGCCAATCTTGATGAATCACCTTGGCCCCTGCGGCCTCAGCAATGCTCACCGTGTGATCGGTCGAGCCACTATCGACGACGACGATTTCCCGTGCGAGATCCGCCGCACTGCGGAGGCACTTTTGCAACCGTACCTCCTCATTGAAGGCGGTAATGGCCAGCGAAAGTGGGAGAGACTCGGGTTTGCTCATTTGGCTTCACTCTTTTCCTTCATCTTCACCTGATCCCAGAGGGAGTTCATTTCGTCAAAGGAGAGGTCGGCGAATTTTTGCCTAGTAGGAACGGCTTGTTCCATCGCCTGAAATCTGCGGGAGAATTTATCTGTGGCAGCTTGGAGTGTTGATTCGGCATCAATGGAGAGGGCGCGGGAGAGATTCACCACAGCAAAGAGAAGGTCGCCGACCTCTTCGGTAAGACGGGCTTTTCTTTCCTCGGAATTCCCTTGATCTGCGCTCATCTCCTGCTCGATTTCGGAGATCTCTTCACGGACTTTCTCGACGACATCTTGTGGGCATTGCCAGTCAAATCCAACCTTAGCGGCCTTTTTCTGGATCTTCTGCGCCCGCACCAGCGCAGGAAAGGCCCGTGCCACTCCATCGAGATGGGATTCGTTTTGAACAACAGCTGTTCCTTCTTTTTCTGCTTTTGCCAATCGCTCGGATCGCTTGATCTCTTCCCATTGGAGAAGCACTGCATCGCTGGAGTCTGCCGAAGATTCTCCAAAGACATGGGGATGGCGACGGATCAGTTTTTCTGCTGCGGTGGAGGCAATCGCATCGAGGGTGAAGGAGTTCTGTTCTGAGGCAATCTCTGCCTGCATAAGGATATTGATCAGGAGATCGCCAAGTTCTTCCTCAAGATCTGCCGTGTGCTCCCTCTCAATGGCATCGACGACTTCATAGGCTTCCTCAATTAAGGAAGGCATGAGCGAGATTGCCGTCTGCTCGCGATCCCAGGGACAGCCGCCAGGGGCGCGGAGTCGAGTGATGATCTCCCTGAGTTTTTCCACGGAGCTGCTCATCTCTTGTAATGCCTAATTTTTACCGCTTCGTTGCAGGATGGCCTGACGAGCTTCTTCGAGAGCAGTGCGTTCCTTGGTGCTGAGGCTGTTGATTCCCTTGCTGCTGATTTTCTCAAGCAGACGATCCATCTCTACTTCTGGATCAATGAATGGTTTTTGAGAAGAGGGTTGTGAAGAGCGGGCAGGGGAGGAAGAGGAAATTCCACCTTGAACGACGGAGAAGGGAGCGTTTGTTTTGGGAGGCTTGGTTTTAGGAGATTTTGTTTTTCCAAAAGTGGGCAATGACCATTCAAATCCCCAGCCGAACAGTGGTTCCTCAAAACCGGCACGGCGCATCAGCATGATCGCCAGAGCGCTTGATGAAAGGAGAACCAAGAGGCGAGGAGGATCTTGAGCCGCGAGGAGTTGCAGGGAGGAAATAGCAATCAGAGCGATCAAGACCCAACGGGCGGCGATTCCAAAGAAAAATTGCGCACCCGGATGCATCGTGACAAACGCGGCAAAGATGGCGAAATCGACCTCCTGCGCCCCCGCCGCAATCTGGGGGATACCTGCATAGCCAAAAGCCTGCAAGAGCAGCGGGCCTAGAAGAATCAGCCCTGCGTAGAGGATTCCAAACCGCTGCCAGCCGAGGCCATTTTCCACTTCTTTACCAAAGGAGTAGAGCATCACCATTTCTACTAGGAACCAGATGCTGGGGGTGGCGACAAAGGCGTAGGTAAAGAGACGCCAGATCTGGCCATGAGCGACCTCCGCACTATTGTAGATAAGCAGATCGAGCCAATCTTTATGACCGCTTGCGCTCAAGAGCGTTGCAAGCACCATAGCCGCACTATGCATGGCCACAAGAAGTGTGATCAGGCGAACCGGGAAATCTCCAAGATAAAAGAGAGGTTTGTCACCTCCGTAGGGAATGGCTGCGGACATAATAAAAGGTGTTCGTTAACCTAGTCTTCTGCCCGATCTTGGACAGCTTTTTTCCTGACTCTCAGACTTCCTTGCTCTGCGGAGCAAGCAGCGTGGGGATGATGAGTCCGATTCCAATGCCGACGAGGGTGAAGGTGACAATGACCAGGTTTTGCATAGTTGCCACCAGAGGGACAACCTCGTCAGGCTTGGCATGGATCATGGCAAAGAGACCGATAAGAGTCTTGGCTGCAAGGCTTCCGGGAACCATCGCGATACAACCCACCACGGCGAGAATAGATCCGAGAGGAGTCTGCGACTGATGCCATGCGCGATCCACGGTGGCAAGAGCCAGTGCTGCAATAAAGGAGGAGATCGGGAGGCCGAGATCGAAATTCTGACAGGTCGTCCGAATTACAAGGGCAAAAGCACCGGAGGCAAAGCAGAGTCCTAGAATGCGCGGGGGGGTATTGAAGAGAACTCCGAATCCAGCGGCGGCCAGACCACCAAAGAAGGCCTGATGCAGAAGCCTCCAACCAAGCGGCATATCAGGAATTGCTGGGCCAGCTGCGGGAGCGGGGCTCCAGGTGACAAGCCCCTGGGCAAGCGAGAGTCCGAGGGCCATGAAGAGAAGAAGGAAGGTGATGCGGAGGGCGCGGGCGACGGCTAAATTCGGCTTTCCCTCGATGACATCGATCTGGGCATTGAGTACAGGAATGCCAGGCACCAGCAGCAGAACCGCTGCTACCATGGCAAGAGGCAGATGGAGGCTTCCAAAACTCTTGGCGCCAAATCCAGCGATCGTGGCCGCGACAAAGCTCACCGTCCCTGCCGTCAGGAAGATGTTGTATTTCTTATGAAAGAGGGTGTGGCGCACATACTGCCCGATCCCTGCACCGATCAGCGTGGGAAGGAAGGAGACCCAGTCAGATTTGAAGAGTCGGCCAAACGCACTACACGCCAGCCCCGTCGCCAGGCAGATGAACCAGACGGGATAATGCTTTGTTGTTTTTGGAATCGCATCAAGTGCAGCCTGCGCCTCGGCACACGAGAGCTCTCCATGACTCACGCTGAGAACGATCTCCTGCAACCGTTGCGTGCGGCGGAGATTGACCACATGCTCCCCGACTTTGCCCATCTGGGTGTAAGATTCATCACCTCGATTCAGGACGATGATGATAGCCGCGTGTTGACAAAAGGCTTCCGCTGAGTCGCAGCCGAGCCCGGTTGCCAAACTGAAAATGGCCTCGTGAACGGTTCGAGCATTGGCTCCCCATTCTAAAAGCATCCGTCCTGCCGTGAGGACTAGTCGCGCTACTTCGGGCAGTGAGGGAAGAGTCAGCTCTAGGTGCTCTCTCCGTGTGATTCCAACTTCTAGGCTGCTATGCATCTGCTATGAAGCTACTTTTTTCAAGAAGACAAATCAATCAATTCCTTGAAATAGTCTCTTTTGAAAGCATGAAATTACATTGACTTACTTTATCTTACGGAAAATTTTTATGAAAAATTTCAGCAGTGCTAAAACTGAGAAAAAAGCTCTTATAAGAGAGCGAGCAAAAGTTTCTCTGCCTGACACAAAAGGTCAAGATTATCATTTCCTCTCAACCTCGCAAAGTAAGAATATACTAAGTTTTTAGTTGCTGATAATGCCGCTTGCAGCATGGCGAAAAAAGGCGCAAACCAGATTCATGACAAGTGAAAATGAAACAATGAAAGAAGCACTCGGCACTCAGGTGCCTAGCATTAAGCCAGTCACTGACTGGGTTCACGAAATTGCAGCCCTCACGCAACCCGACAGTATCTTTTGGTGCGATGGATCGGAAGCTGAGGATAAATACATGAAGGAGTTGCTGGTTGCCGCCGGCTCCGCACAATGGCTCAATCCCGCCAAACGCCCGAACTCACTCCTCGTACGCAGCAATCCCAAGGATGTTGCTCGCGTCGAGGAGCGCACCTTCATCTGTTCCAAATCGAAGAAGGATGCTGGCCCAACCAATAACTGGGAAAGCCCTGCCGTCATGAAGGCCAAGATGGAGGGACTCTTCGCTGGTTCGATGAATGGTCGCGCCTTGTATGTCGTTCCCTTCAGCATGGGGCCAATTGGCTCACCGATCGCCCAATACGGCATCGAGATTTCCGACAGCCCGTATGTCGTTGCCAACATGCGTATCATGACCCGTATGGGGGTTAAAGTGTATGATGAGATCGCCAAGACTGGTAATTTTGTCAAATGCCTCCATTCCGTCGGGCAGCCGCTTGCTGAGGGTGAAAAGGATGTGGCCTGGCCTTGCAATCCTGAGAATACCTACATAACCCATTTCCCTGAAGAACGCCTCATCATGAGCTTCGGCTCTGGTTATGGTGGTAATGCTTTGCTCGGCAAGAAATGCTTCGCCCTCCGTATCGCCTCCGCAATGGCTCGCGACGAGGGATGGATGGCCGAGCATATGCTCATCCTCGGAGTGAAAGATCCCAGCGGTGCCAAGACCTATGTCTCCGCCGCCTTCCCAAGTGCCTGCGGCAAGACCAACTTTGCGATGATTATTCCGCCGAAGGTTCTCAAAGATGAGGGTTGGGAAGTCTCCTGCATCGGCGACGATATTGCCTGGATTAAGCCGGGCCCTGATGGATGGCTGCATGGTATCAATCCCGAAGCTGGATTCTTCGGCGTGGCGCCTGGCACCTCCTATGACAGCAATCCAATGGCGATGGATTCCATCAAATGCGACACCATTTTCACCAATGTCGCTCTCACCGATGATGGCGATGTCTGGTGGGAGGGAATGACGAAGGAACTGCCAGCTCATCTCATCGACTGGAAGGGGAACGATTGGACTCCCGAGACCAAAGATGCTGATGGCAAGTTGGTCGTCACGAGTCATCCCAATAGCCGCTTCACCGCCCCTGCCAAGAACTGTCCAATCATTGATCCTGATTGGGAAAATCCTGCCGGTGTTAGAATCAGCGCGATGGTTTTCGGTGGTCGCCGTGCCACCACGATGCCGCTCATCTTCCAGGCCTTTAACTGGGTGCATGGGGTCTATCTCGGTGCCACCGTTGGTTCTGAAATGACGGCTGCTGCCGCTGGAACCATCGGCCAAGTCCGCCGTGATCCAATGGCGATGCTTCCCTTCTGCGGTTACAACATGGGTGATTATTTCTCCCACTGGTTGGAGATGCGCCATCTCGTCAAGCACCTGCCTCGCATCTTCCATGTGAACTGGTTCCGTAAGAGCCCCGAGGGCAAATTCCTCTGGCCTGGATTCGGTGACAACATGCGCGTCCTCAAATGGATCGTGGAACGCTCCAAATTCGGAGCCCACGCTATCGAGACCTCCATTGGTTGGGTTCCTGAATATCAGGATCTCGACATGCGCGGACTGGAGTCGATGACTCAGGAGAAATTTGACGAAGTCCAAAAAATCGACCGCGTCGAATGGCATCGCGAGCTTGTGATGCAGGATGAACTCTTCCTCAAACTCTACAGCCAGCTTCCTAAGGAACTCATTTTCCAGCGCGAACTCTTGATCTCGAGGCTGTAAATCGTACAAATCAAAACTGCCCCATCCTTTGCTCAAGCAGGGGATGGGGTTCTTTTTTGAAACTGCCAAAAATTCAAAAACTACTTTCGTTCCCAGCGAAACTTTCGTTCTGATTCCAAAATAGGCAGATCATTGATGCTGGCGAAACGGCGTTTCATGTAACCGAGTTCGTTGAACTCCCAGAGTTCATTGCCGTAGGCGCGGAACCATTGTCCGGAGGCATCGTGCCATTCGTATTCGAAACGAACAGCCATGCGATTGTTGCGGAACCCCCAGAGTTCTTTCTTGAGTCGATAATCGAGCTCTTTACTCCATTTACGCTTGAGGAATTCAACCACCTCAGCGCGACCATTGATAAACTCTGTCCGATTCCGCCACTCCGTATCCTCTGTGTAGGCGAAGGAGACACGCTCGGGATCGCGACTGTTCCAGGCATCTTCGGCGGCCTGAACTTTGATCAGGGCTGTCACTTCGGTAAAGGGTGGGAGCGGTGGGCGCAGGTTCATGTCAGTTTTTAATGTTAAGTTGAGCTTCAAGTTCTGCAATGCGGTGGCGCAATGGCGCGATGATCTGATTCACTTCATCGGCACTGTATCGGGGAGTGATATATTTTGGGCAATTCCAGTCGTAAGAAACGACATCGATGAAAAAGATTCGTTCAACAAATCGTTGCAATTCAGGATCGGAGAATTGTGAGACAAGCTCTGGATGTTGTCGTGCATCCTCGATGCGAGCATGGCCCAAGATTTTCAAGCGTGTGCGCTGGGGATAATCCATCAAAAAGAGAGAGATGCGATCATTACCTTGGATGTTGCCAGTTGAGAGCAACTGACGATTTCCTTTGAAATCAGCAAAAGCCAAGAGGCCGGGATTCACCACCTTCAGGAACCCTGTAGGGCCTCCCCGATGCTGCATATAGGGCCAGCCTACCTCCGTGACCGTTGCCATATAAAAACTGTCGCGTGAGGAGATAAACTGTATTTCGTCATCTGAGAGCAGATTGCGACCTGTGATAGGAGCACTCTGCATGGCTCGTCCGAAGTATTTCTCCTGCGCTTTGGTAACTGAAGGAGTCATCATGATGTTGAGGTATTGATCGGCCATACAATCTGGATGTGACGAGGCAGAAGTTTCTTACCCCCCCTGAAATGAAAAACCTCCGATTTTTTCGATCGGAGGTTTTCGAGATTTTAACCTGATTTGGGTTTATGCCTTGCCTCCGAAGGAAACATAATCATCCAGATCGAGCAGGTCAGACCAGGTGCAGATGTCTTCACGCGTCTTGGTCATCTTGCCGACATATTCAGCAAAGAAACCAAGGGTCTCTGCATCACTGTCAGGGCCTCGGCGATCCATATAATCACTCCATTGGGCGATTTCCCAAGCACTGCGCTTGTTGGTCGCATTGGCCGTGATCCATTCGAGGATCTCGCCATCACCAAGACCCTTGGCGACTTCGGCTTTCAAGGCTTCGGCTGTGATGCCAACAAAATTCAGAATGTGCTGATCGAGTGGGCAATCGTAGTGATATTCACCGGAGGTTCCGGCGATTTCAGCGCGACATTTGTCGAGCATTCGTGGGAGCAATACATATCCGCCAAGGCGGGTGCGAGGACTACGAGGTGGGCGTTGTGTCAGGTTCATGGGTGCGTGTTGTGTGGTTTGTGGTGAGTTGACTTCAGGCTGGTCGGATGACCAGCCCGAAGATCAGTGGATCAGAATGGGTAAAATAGCAACTTTATCGAGAACACTTCGTTTCCGAACGATTAGGAAATCGATGATTTAATCGCATAGAGACTGTTGTGGTAAGAACGGGCCGCAGGCAAGGCGGCTTTGCGCGAGCATCCCCGCAGTGGGCTGTAAGCGCAAAGCTTACACAGCCTCCGGCTCTGTTATCGCCGCAACCCCATGGGGCTGTGGACAAAAGACTGATTTTCTGCGTTGCTCGCTGGGGCAAGACCGCAAGGGTATTGCCACTGCGCTTCACGCCTGAAAAATCATCCTTTTGTCCTACAGCAGTCATCATGAGATTAAATAAGCGGTTTCCGAACAAACCAGGCAATCGGCAGTCCTACAAAGAGGGCATGTCCGATCACGCCATTCAGAAAGAGCGGAAGCGAGAAGGCCGAAGGAGCCACTGCACTCAAGGGAAGAACGAGGTAGTTCATCACGAAATAAACCGCTGCTCCGTAGGCTACGCCAGAGAGCACAAAGTTCTGCTTGAGCCACGGAATAAACTTGGCTGCGTAGCAAAAAATCGTGGCAACCGTGAAGGAGATGAAATAATGGAAGAGCATTCCTGCTCCCGCCGTCAGCAGTCCCCCTTGGAAGGAGGCTGCTCCGAAGTATCCGCTCGCGATGTATTGTAGCACCTGGATCGGATTCATTCTGAATGCCAAGAAGTAGGCGATGACTCCATCGGTGGCATCGAGAGTTCCGGCGACGAGGCCGCCAAGAAGGATAGCTCGACGGAATTCACATCCTTTTTTGCAGTCTGACGAGTTAGGTGTGTTCATGAGATTTGCTGAAGTTGAAATTGTGTGAGTGGTGATGATGGGTGATTTACTTTTTGCTTAGAAAATTGAGGATGAGTTCGGCGATCACGGGGCCATCTTCTTCGAGGGCGAAATGTCCCGTATCGAGGAGATGAAGTTCTGCATTCGGCAGATCGGTGAGATAAGCCCGTGCTCCAGCCTCGGTGAAGAAGGGGTCATTCTTGCCCCAGGTGATGAGTGTTGGTGGCTGATGCTTCCTCAGATAAGCCTGCCACTTGGCGTAGAGAGGAACATTGTTCTGATAGTCATGCAGCAGGGAGAGCTGGATGCGGTCATTGCCGGGGCGATCCAGGAGGGGCTGATCGTGAAGCCAAGCATCGGGGCTGATGGCTGAGAGGTCACGGACACCATGGGTGTATTGGAACTTTGTCGTCCCTGCCGCAATCATCCCACGAACGGGAGTCTCGGTTTCAGGAGTCCAATCTGCCCAGAAAGGTTGCATTGGGGCAAAAGCCTCCATGTTGATTCCTTCGATAAAGGCATTGGCATTCTGAACGATTAGGGCACTGATCCATTCGGGATTCTTGCTGGCAATACGGAACCCAACAGGAGATCCGTAATCCTGCATGAAGAGCGCGAAGCGGGTGCATCCGATCTGCAGGAGGAAGGTTTCCATGATCTCGGCAAGATGATCGAATGTGTAGGTGAACTCTGCGGCATCAGGCGCGCTGCTCTGCCCGAAGCCTGGATAATCGGGAGCGATCACATGATAGTCTGAGGCAAGTGCTGGAACCAGCTCGCGATACATGTGTGACGAGGAGGGAAAGCCATGCAGCAAGAGCACGGTGGGTTTGGTGGCATCACCGGCTTCGCGGTAGAAAATATCGAGGTCGTTGACGGTAGCGGTATGATAGTGGGTTTTTGGGATTGAGTTCATAGGATTGAAGGATGTGTTGGTGTGAATTGGGTTGTTTGTTTGAAACACCTTGACGGCGTCTTGTACCTATGATGCGGCGACCGCCAGCATTCTTACCCCTTACCGAGGAATGTTTTTATCGAAGTCTGGATTTGACCTGATTGCGTAGCTCAGGCACGACTTCGCGCTCGAACCAGGGATTCTTTTTCAGCCAGATATTGTTGCGTGGATGCCGGAATCGCTTATGAAATCCCATAGAGGCCGTTGAAGTAAGAATAGACCGCAGGCAAGGCGGCTTTGCGTGAGCATCCCCGCAGCGGGCTGTAAATGCAAAGCCAACGAAGCCTCCGGTTTCATTATCACTGCAACCCATAGGGCTGTGGACAAAAAGGGGATTTTTGGCGTTGCTCGCTGGGGCAAGACCGCAGGGGTATTGCCACTGCGCTTCACGCCTGAAAAATCAACTTTTTGTCCTACAGCGGCCAACATGGGATTTCATAAGCGGTTCCTGAAGATGAGGCAGCGGAAGAAAATCAGGCTGATACTCGCGCCAGGCCTGAACGGTTTCTGTCAGCGTTGCTTTCCTGCGCGAGCCAAGATGCCAGCTCATCGCATACTGCCCGATGACAAGTGTGAGAGAGACTTCCGTGAGTTCTCTCAAGATTTTCTCTCGCCATGCTACCGCACATTCGGGGCGTGGTGGTAGGTCGCCAGATTTTCCCGTACCAGGATAGCAAAATCCCATCGGGAGAATGGCCACGCGCTTCGCATCGTAAAATGTCTCACGATCCATCCCAAGCCAATCGCGTAAGCGGTCACCACTGGCATCATCAAAGGGAACGCCACTCTCGTGAACCTTGCGTCCTGGGGCTTGGCCAACAATCAGGATCTTTGCCGTTTGGGAAATCTGAAAGACAGGCCGCGGGCCACATGGCAGATGATCCGAGCAGAGCGTGCAGGCACGAATCTCCTGTTCAAGTTTCAGGAACGCCGAAGCATTCACTTACTGCTTTACGGACTCTGTCTCCAGAATCTTTTTCAAAGCCTCGTATTCCTCGGTGCATTCGGGGCAGAGGCTGAGGTGGTGTTCGATGCTCGCAAGCACGGTATTCAGATCAGCACCGGCAAGTCGCTTTTCGGCAAATTCTCCGATGTGCTCAATGCAAGTGCCGCAATCCACCTCGTGATCGCGCGTGACTACGATCTGGCGGAGAAATTCCGAGACTTGGGCGGGAGAAAGAATGGAGCTGTTAGGATTCATGGTGTGAACGCCAGTTGAATGTCGTTGCCTGAGATTCCCGCTTCCTCAAGGCATCGTTTCAGAGCCTTGCGGGCATCGTGGAGGAGCTTGTATCCAGCATTGCGACTGGTTCCGAGAAGGCTGCAAACCTGATCGAATGGCATTCCGTCGAGTTCGGCATGAATGGCTGCGCGTTGCTTGGGAGTCAGTTCCTCTGCAATAGCTTTTCTCATGGCAATGACCACGCGTGATTGGTCTTCACTGGCTCCGAGCGAATCATCAGGAAGTGTGGAGGGTTCGGCAAGGTGTTCTCCCTGTTCCATCATCGCATCAAGAGAGACATCGCGCCACCGTTTGCGACGAAGTTCGGCAAAGGCGGTGTTGAGTGCCACGGACTGAGCCCAAGTGGTGAAGAGGCTGCGGCCTTGAAAGAGATCCAGTTTGTCCAAGACGCGTAATAATCCGTCTTGAGCAAAGTCCTCAAGATGAGCCTCGCTGACATCACCTCGGCCGCCAAGGGCGATGCGAAGGCCTTTCAGGAGAATATCGCGTAGGGATTTCATGGCGGTAGCTTGCTCTTCCAAATTGGGAGAGCGAAGGGATTCAATCCAGTTGATTTCGGTGGTGTTCATCCGTGACTGCCCGATCCGCCATGAGGGAAGATCGGACAGCCGTAGATGTAGTGGGATTAGAATTAAGCTTCAAGCTTTGCTGCAATGGGGAAATCAATCTCCGTAGCAGCCACATGGTTGAAGTAGTTGGTGAAGATATTGAGAGCCGTATTGGCTACGATCTCGACAATATCACTCTCTGAGAATCCCTGTGTGCGCAGAGCCTCGATATCTTCGGCACTGACATGACCGCGCTCGGAGACCAACTTCTTGATGAAGGAAAGGGCCGCCTTGCGTTTCGGATCGGATGAGGTGCCGCGACGGGCATCAAGAACTTCCTCTTCGGTCAGGCCTGCATGGGTGCCAATGTAGGTGTGCGCCGAGACGCAATAGTCGCAGGAGTTGGCTTCTCCAACGGCAAGTGCGATGAGTTCACGGGATTTGGCCGAGAGCGAACCTTTGCTCAAGGCACCGCTGAAGGCTAGGTAGGCATTCGCCGCTGCTGGCGACTGGGCCAGAGTGGAGACGAGGTTGGGGACAATCCCGAGCGCTTTCTTCGTGGCTGTGAGGATTTCCTGTTGTTCAGGAGTGGCTGTGGATTCGGTAACTGCTGCTATGTTTGACATGGTCGTTGTGTGTTGGTGGTGAGTTTGTTTGGATGAGCTGAGAGTGATTTCTCGGCTTATTGTTGTGATGTGGTGGCGGGGCAATTTCTTACCCCGCTCCCTTTTTTATTTCAGATTATTTTCCGTTCTTCTCGACGAGGATGGGCCAGTTCTTGTCAGCCTTGGCGACATTGGCATCGAAGTCGGAATTGAACTTTTTGAGGATCGTCTTGTTCAGGTTGAGGTAGAGCTTACCATTGCGAATCTGCCATGTGTCGATCTCCACGGGGAAGAGCGCACCGACTGAGACTCCGAAGGCACAGAATCCACCACACTGAGGTGCATAGTTTTCTGGGTTTGCCTCAAACAGAGCCTTGTGCTCTTTGCTTGCAAACATATAGGTAGCTCCTTGATAGGTGGCAGTGATACTGGGATCTCCATTTACCGGTTTGTGATCGGTGAAGAAGGCGACGGTGTCGTAACCACCGACGGCAATGCCACTTGCGCCTGAGGTGTTGACGAGGTTTGAGGCATGGGCTGTTACGGCCAGTGCCACTGATGTGATCGCAAGTGCGAGGTGTTTCTTAATGTTCATAATGCTGCGTGTTTTGTTTTGTTATTTTATTTTTATTTGATTGGCCGTGAGATTTTTTGCTCAGGTTGCGGCTTACAGTTGAGATGCAGCGGACGCTTTGTTTCTTACCTCCGCCTTGAAGAAAAGTTTTGCAAAGAAGTAGGCGCGCTCTTTGTGACGAAATTGTCACACAAATTTTATTGCAAATGCGTGGAGGAAGAGGATGGTGCAAAACGAACGGTAAACCTCTATTCTCAACCCTCAGCCCATCAAAATCCCATGAGCGAAAACGAATCCTGTAACAACGAATCCCCCATGTATCTCAAGCCTGGTCATTTCAGCTGGAATGAACTCGTCACGACTGATCTCGAAGGTGCTACGGCCTTCTATACAAGCCTTCTCGGTTGCACGACAGAGCCTTTTGGCCCTCACTACATCCTCTTCAAAAAAGATGAGACGAGTGTTGCCGGAATGATGCAGGTGCCGCAACCAGGAATGCCTGCGCAATGGGTCGCCTATATCACCGTGGAAGATGTCGATGCAACCGTCGCCAAAGTCTCCGAACTCGGCGGCCAGGTAATGGCTCCTCCAATGGATGTTCCCGAAGTTGGTCGCATTGCCGTGGCCCTCGATCCCCAAGGTGCTGCCATTGGGTTCTTCAAGCCGCTGGCTCGATAATTATTTAGAGCGATTTTTCTCTGGCGGGAATGATGATCTGCCAGAGAAAAACTCTTGAGCCGCTTTAGCAGCCTCCTCAAAGGTCTCCACAATCGCCGTTGCACAGCGAGAGATCATGAGATTTTCCATCTCACCGAAGTCCTCTATCATCATACTGGCTCGATCAAAGCCTGGAGTTTTCCCTTCCAGCCCAGCATCACGGCAACGATCCAGATAGGTTCCTGCTGAGCCGTAACAAATGACAGGAATTCCTTTGGCGTAGGCATAGCCGATTTCCCAGGCCGTGCCGGGATCAAGCGAAGGGCCACGGAAGGGAACAATATTGGCTAGGACGATCTGGCACTGATTGATGAGGGCTACATTCTGGAGAAAAATCTCATGAGCCATGACATGAGCGTCCGGGATTTCATGAATCTCATTATCGAGCGGAAAATGTCCGATCATGCCATGCCTGAGCAGAAGCGATTTCTTGGCAGCTCCAACAGTTCGAGCGTTGGGATAGAAAACATCAGGCCCTGCAAGATAGGCCGAAGGCATGGGATGGTTCATGGCTGATTCATGGAATCGCGCAGATCCGTCATACTGCTGTAATCGGTACGAATCAGACCGCGCTTTGGGGAGCTAAGGTCGGTAATCAGGAGCAGAACTAGCGTGATGAGCACGGGTAATCCCACAGTGAGAAAGAGAGCGCGTTTTCCATTGACTCCAGAGCTGAAGCCTGAAGCCCAGATGCCAAAGGTGGAGACGATCAGAAGGATCATCCAGAGTGCTCCAGGAACACGAACCCGCGAGGCTGCCATGCGAGTGGAGGAGAGATCGATAGTTTCGTTGAGTGAGGTGATATAGGAGGCTGTGATCGGATTGGGAGCAATAGCTGCTGCTTTCTCGGCCTGCAACCAAAGCGCACCCTGAAGGGCGGTAATTTGTTTCAGATTCTCCCGATGCTCGCTGCCAGGATCATCCTGAGTGATCCGGTGATTTACATAGTCTCGTAAGAGTTTCCTCGAAATCTCCTTTGGCTCCCCAGGAAGAAACGAGGTGCGAAGCCAGGTTGTTCCGATGGAATTTGCCTCCTGAATGACCAGACTGCGACGCAGGTCGTAGTGATTGAGTGCCATAGAAAAGGTGAATCCTAGCAGGAGGGCGAGCAGTCCGAGCACCGCTGATTGATAGCCAGCGATTTCATTCTGGAAGGGAACATCTTCTTTGGAAGGTATGCGGATTCCCATGCGATAGCCGATTTCAGCAACGGTAAGAAGGATTAACCCGACACCAAACAAAACAAAAAATTGATTCGGAAAAAGAGCCGAGAGAAGTGATTCAAGCATGAAAATGGTCAGCTATTTTGCTATTAATTTTTTTTGCAACCAGGCTCAGAATTGGCCACCACCAGACGATCTTGCCATTTTCTTCAGTCAGCCGAAGGGCACTTCGCACGGAATCAGGAATCGTTCTCACGGCCTCCAGAACAAGCGCGCGATTCTCCGGTGCTGTGGCTGCCGTTTCAAAATACCATTCCAGGTCGGGCTGCTTTTTGTCATGAAGTGTACTCGAGAGAATCTGCAAACCATTCTGAGAGACGAGAGTTTTCCATGCCGAGGGAGAGAGAAATCTGCCATGACTCGGATCGCGCCATTTTTCGACATAATGCAGCCATTCTTCCGTTTCGGGATCGTTATCGGGAACGGTGCCGTCGATCAGCAGAAAATGCCCTCCAGGTTTTAAGATGCGAGCCACTTCAGTGACAAATTTCTCGGGTGAGCTGAAGTGATGAGAGGCGACACGGACACTCACAAGATCGAACGACTCGTTAGGGAAAGGAATCTCCTCAGCGGGGAAGAGCTGTGTCTCTAAATCATAGCCCTCGTCGCAGAGCAGCGTCGTCGCATTCTCCAGCATTCGAGCGGAGACATCGCCCGCTGTAACCCGCCATCCCATCCGTGCCAGAGTCAGTGCTGTATGGCCTCCACCCGTCGCTACATCAAGAGCACGATTGCTAGGCTGAGGAACAATGCCTGCTAAGGCCGTAGAGACATCGGTTGTATCAGCGAGGATATGAGATTTTCCATAACGATCACTCTGCCTGTCAAACTGTGCAGCGGAAGCAGCCTGTGCAGTGTCAAATTGTGCCATCCCTGTTTCTTAACATCTCTCTGAGTGCGGAGGAATCATGATCTTTTGATCTCGCAATCTCGTTCTGTCGGGCTAGCTTTCCTTCGCGGAATCCCCCGCATCCCAAACCACCGCTTGCAGCTTTTCCCTATGAAAATCACCACCGGCTCCGTTGTTCTCTTTGACTACACCCTCACCGACGACGATAAAGAAATTATCGACACTTCCAAGGGAGGCGAACCGCTTGCTTACATTCATGGAGAGGGACAGATCGTGAAAGGTCTTGAAAAGGCTATGGAGGGAAAGCAGGCCGGAGATTCTTTCAAAGTCTCAGTCGCTCCCGAGGAGGCCTACGGCCTGCATGACCCAGAGAATATTTCTGTCGTGCCTGCCGATCAGATTGAGGGGGGCGAGGAGCTGGAAGAAGGAATGCAGCTTCATACCGAAGGTGAATTTGGCGAGCAAACGGTCATCATCACGAAAATCGAAGGAAATGATGTCACCATCGACGGTAATCATCCACTCGCCGATATGACTCTTCATTTCGATGTCACCATCCGTGAAGTCCGTGATGCGACCAAGGAAGAACTCGATCATGGCCATGTCCACGGCGAAGGTGGGCATCATCACTGAGCTTTGCTGACTCCTACCAAGGAATCACCTTCCGCTCTTTCACGAAGTTTCCCCGCAAGGAGGAGGGAGCCTCCAAGGCCAACCAGACTAGCGTATCAGCTCCCTGTTCAGGGGTGAGTGGGGCTTCCTCTCCACCCATCTCCGTACGACACCAGCCAGGGCACATGGAGTTCACGGTGACATCCGGCAATGCGGCGGTGAGCTGCTGAGTGAGCATATTGAGCGCAGTCTTGCTGATGCTATAGGCAGGGGCCCACGGTTGAGGCTCCCCATCAAGCTGGCCTGCCCCGCTGGAGAGATTGATGATGCGCGGATCGGGAGACTTTTCCAATAATGGAAGGAAGGCCGGCGTGACTCGTAATGTTCCGATGAGATTGGTCTCTAAGGTCTCTCGAAGCATCTCCATCTTGAGATCCAAAATGCTAGCGTAGTGATCGAGCAAGATCGCTGAGTTATTCACCAGCACATCAAGACAGCCATAACGATCTTTGATCCCTTGTGCAGCCGCATTGACACTTTGCTGATCTGTGATGTCGAGCTGCACGCAATCGCATCCGAGTTTTTCGGCAGCCTCTTCAGCGCGCTGGAGATTCCTGCTTCCGATGATGACCGTTGCTCCCTTCGTGATTAAAATCTTGGCTGCTGCAAAGCCGATACCTCTCGTAGCACCTGTAATCAGGATGATTTTAGAGTTAGTTTTCATGCGTGGCGTGTTCGTGAAGGACGCGTTCGATTCTGCGATCCGGTACCAGCCAGATCAGCGCGACAAGGACATAGAGAACTGAGGAGATCATCGGATTCACGAAGGCGAGCAAAATGGCGACGAGATAAACGAGAGGGGAGAGTTTTCCTTTCCAATCTTTGCCAACAGCCTTTGCAAGAATCGAGTCCGGCCCCTGCTGTGCAATGATCGTCCGTTGCAAGATGTAGTAGGCCACAGCAGCCATCAGCAGGATAAAACCGTAGAGTGCCATCGGCGCGCTGCCAGGATGATTCTGACCACCCCATGCTGTTGCAAAAGGAATGAGTGAGAGCCAGAAGAGAAGGTGGAGATTTGCCCACATCATGGCACCGGTCACACGCTTTGCTGAATGGAAGAGATGATGGTGATTATTCCAGTAGATGCCGACATAGATGAAGCTCAAGGCATAGCTGAGAAAGACCGGCAGCAGCGGAACCAGAGCGGAGAAATTATCGAGATCAGGCACTTTCAACTCCAGCACCATGATCGTAATGATGATGGCAATCACCCCGTCGCTGAAGGCTTCAATGCGGTTCGTGGTCATGATCGTCTATCCGAATACTATACAAGATGGGCGAAAGCCAGACTCTGGATATTTTTGGTCTATACCAACTTTGCTGCAACACATCGTAACTCAGTACAAAACTTTTCTCCAGCTGGGGTGACATCGCCAGTGAGAGAACGAGCAATGCCGATCTCTTGCGGAGCAGGCGCAGGAGTCAGTGGACGAAGCTTCAAACGCGGGCCGACGATTTTTTGAAAAATCTGGGGGAGAATCGCAACACCTCTTCCCGCTGCAATTTCGGTGAACATGCTGCTCGCTCCATCGCACTCAACGGCAATTCGTGGAGGCTGCTTCATTCCCTTGAAGACTCGTTCTAGCAAGGCATGGTAGTCGGTGTATTCTCGACGGTTAAAGACCACGAGCTTTTCCATTTCCAGTCGGTGGAGAGGTATTGCCTTTAGCTTGGCCAAGGGATGTGCTGGCGCAATGGCAACACAGATTGGATAGCTGTGAAGCGGTTCAAAATGAAGCCCCACGGCATTAACTCCTATTGAGCGTTGCATGACGGCAAGTTCGAGAGTTCCATCACGAAGCCCTTCGGCTAGCTCGTTTCCTGCAAGATCGTGCAGGCGCACAGTAACTCGGGGTGCCGATTTTTGGAACAGGCCCAGTGCCGGTGGCAGCAACTCCACGGTGGGGGATGGGGAGTAACCGACATGGAGTTCGCCGTATTCACCTCTTGCAAGGGCGCGGGTTTTTTCCACAGCATCGCTAGCGTGTTTGAGGATCTCAAGGGCTTCGCCAAGAAATAATTTGCCCTCCGCTGTGAGCGTCACCCCACGCGTACTACGCATGAAAAGATCCACGCCGATCTCCTCCTCCAGATCTTGTATTTGCCGACTCAGAGCGGGTTGTGCGATGCGAAGTCGTACTGCGGCCTTCGTGAAATTCAGCGACTCAGCCACAGCGACAAAGTAGCGGAGATGGCGAAGTTCCATATGAAAGTGTATCATACCTAAAAAGCATCGCTACGCAAGAAAGGTGGTATTGGGGAAAATCCTTAGCACCTTGTATCACTATCCAATCGGACAACTCAGTCCGCTAACCAATAGCACAACCCTAGCATCCTCAATCCTCATGAATACAACACTCGAAAACAAAGTCCTCCTCATCACCGGTGTCAATCGCGGCATCGGCAAAGCCCTTGTCGAAGTCGCCCTTCGCCACAATCCTAAGAAGATCTACGCTGCTGCACGCAATGTCGCGAGCCTGCCTGACTTCGGTGATGCGCGCGTCGTTCCACTCTCCCTCGACATCACTGATGTCTCACAAGTGCAGAAAGCCGCAGAACTGGCCCCCGATGTTCAGATTCTCATCAACAACGCCGGAGTGCTGGCTTTTGCTGGTGTACTGGAAGGAGCGATGGCCGACATTGAGAATGACATGAAGGTCAATTATTTTGGCACACTGAATGTCACCCGTGCGTTTGCTCCAGTTATCGCAGCCCAAGGTGGTGGAGCTATTGCTTCATTGAGCTCCGTGGTAGGGCTTGCCAGCATGGCAGGTGTCGGCGGCTATTCTGCCTCCAAGGCGGCACTCACCTCAGCTATTCAGTCGATGCGCGCCGAACTGAAGGCCAAAAACATCGCTGTCTTTGGTATCTTCCCAGGCCCCATCGACACCGATATGTCGCGTGGGTTTGAGATGGAGAAGACAAGTCCGACGACCACTGCAGAAAACATTTTCCAGGCTATGAGCGAAGGAACAGAGGACATCTATCCCGATCCGATGTCCGTGCAGGTCGGCACACTCTATGCCACAAATCCTAAGGCCGTAGAAACGATGTTCGCGGCTTTTTAAGATAGGAAATCCATTACAACTGAAAACACCGCCGAGGTTCGCTTCGGCGGTGTTTTTTTACTCAATCAATTTCAAAATCTCGGCCTTGACCTGCTGGTATCTCGTCCAAGGAATGAAGTGATTCATCTCGGGGATGCGGATGATTTTCAGAGGATGAGCCTTAGTCAGCATTCGTTGTGCAAAGTCTGCATTCTCAGGCGGTACGAGCCGATCCTTCTCTCCCTGCATGACCGTGACTCGCTGCGTGATACGAGGCCAGAGAGGGAGCATCTCGGTCAGTGAAGCTTTGAGAGCCATGATCTCCTGATTTGCCACGCTGATTTCTCGTGGCATGATCCAACGAATCAGCGGCCACTCTGCCACATATTGATACCACTCTATTTGCTCCTGAGAGGGATCAATTGATCCTGCAAGGATGAGAAGATCTGTAATTTGCTTGTGATCCATTGCAAGCCTCACTGCCACAGGCCCGCCATAGGAATGTCCGACAACAAGCACCTTCTGCCCAGGAGAAGCCTTCGCGAGAAGGGGAGCTATCTGTCTGCATTGTTCCTCGACTGAACGCTCCGTCTTTCCTTTATCCGATCCTCCGAATCCAGGGCGATCCACAGCGATCATGTGTGCGTGTTTCTGTAGCTCAGGATCGTTCAAGTATTCCACCCATCCTTGCCACTCTCCCGGAGAACCATGAATGAAGAGAATCAATGGCTTAGATTCCTTATCTGTCACTTCGACATAATGAAGCTGGCGAGTATCATTGATTAAAGTCTGCGAAGCCAGTGGCCTCTCCTTGAGTAGCTGTTCAGCACCCATCTTGGATCTCTCCTCCATTTTTGCGATTTCAGATGGCATGATCATGGAACAACCTGAGAGAGAGGCCACCAAACTTACTAAAACCACCAGCAACAAGAGATGCTGAAGGATTTGGTACAGAGAGAGGAATTTTTCGGAAATCTTTACCATTTCATCATCGGAAGAGGATTGAGAGGATGCCTCTTGAACTCAGCCCAAGCCAGACGGATCAAGTTTTTGTGAAAGCCTAGATTAGGAAATATGGCTTGTACTTTACGGATAAAATTTCCTGGCAATTCAAATCTGCGCACTCCTTGCGTGGCATCTACCCAGTCTCCTTTGCGAAAAATCTCAACCAACGGAAAGCCATTCTGTGCAGCACTGCGAAATTTATGGTGCAACTCGATCATTGCTGAAATTTCATCTGACCATGTTTCCTTTCCCTGCGTGCTCAAGTATTCCCGTGCCAATGCAATGGATGGGGCAAGATAATCCACCGTGTCATCCGGCCACATTCCGAGATCGTGAAAACAGCCTGCAATGATTAGCTTTTCAGCGTCATCGCCCTCGCATTCGTGAAAGGCAAAGCAGAAATTCAATACCCGATAGACATGATTTTTATACGGCTCAAACTGCAATCCTATCATTTCAGAATAGTCACCGAGAATATTTTCCAGAAGCGGCAAGTGCTCGTGAATTTTCATTATGGTATATAAGTAAATATTAAAACGCAATCATTGCAGGGGCTTCCATCTAACGATTTTCATTGGTTCGAAAAAACAAACATTTTCTGATGGCGTGGAAATAACAACAACTTTTCCGATAAGCGGATCAGCCTCTATCCACATCCGATCTCCAAGATTTGCTAATATATGAGATCCAGAGTCGGTCACTGCAAGATCGCCGGGAAGTATTGTGTTTGGGTCAAGTTTATTCAAATTTGGTGTGTTAGTAATATAAGATGTAAATCCAATGCACTTTCCTATATCTTTTGCAGTGCAGTCGTTCCACCAGAGCCACAGTGAATAACGTACTAATCTGGGATTTAGAGTTTTTATTCCATTTACGAAAAAGGAGTCGATAAGTCCTCGTCGAACTAGACCGGAGCAATCAATACCTTTTGGGCTTTCGCCTCCCCAATAATATTTTACTCCCCTATATTGCTTCAGAGCACAAGTATATTCAAATCTAAGTTCTGAAATGCTAGATGAATTGTGGCCAGGAAGTATCACGAAAATCACTGCTGATACTGTAATGGCAATAGTCAAAAAACGATAATTTCTGTGACTCCAGAATAGTCCTAATAATCCTCCCCAGAGAATAAGAAACAATACAATGCCAACGGAACGAGTTATAAGAGTACTGGGTGGATACAGCCAATTCGCTACAAATATAGTAAGTACTAATACCCAAAGCAGGCTCAAGAAACGCTTTGTCAAACAGGCATTCATTTTAGTTTTAGGTCTTACTTGCTGCAAATATTCGGAAAATGAGGGGGGCTTGGTCAGATCGACAAGATTGCTATCTGCATCGAGCCGCCTCATTGCTCCGTGGACTTCATCAGCAACGGCGGTGGGCCGTTGTGGGTGAATTGAGGAATCTCATGATCTATGAGCAGCCAGGGTAAATGATCGGCCATCCAGTTATAATCATCGGGCTTTAGCGAAGCGGCATCATCCATCGTGCCGAGGGTCAGCTCCATGAGGTCGGGATAGGCCGAGTCAAAGAAACTAATGGGTGATCCGCAGGCTGCGCAGAAGGTGCGTTCACGACCGTCGTAGTGATGGACGCGCAGGTCGCCGCTGAGAATATGGATATTGGTTTTGGGGAAGAAGACCCAGCCTTGAAACGGACTGCCACTGGCACGGCGGCAATCCTCGCAGTGGCAGAGCGATGTATTCAGCGGAGTGCCGAATGCTTTGTAGCGTACCGATCCGCAAAGGCAATGGCCGGTGAAAGTTGTCATTACTGAGGAATAGAGAGCCGTAACGGGGTCATCTGGGATGGGGTAAAGCCCGAGCGTCCATAGAAGCGCATGGCAGAATGATTTGTCACATCAGTCAGGAGTGTGATGCGGGTACAGCCGGTAGCTTTTGCTCCTGCGATAGCAGTTTGTAACAATCCCTCGCCGATGCCCGTGCCTCGGTGTGCCGGATGAACGATCATGTCTTCCAGCCATGCAGCGCGTCCTCCCTCAGCCGTACTGACAGTAAAGAGAAGACTGACCATGCCAAGGATCGCATTGCCCTCTGTCGCGCAAAAAATGCGACCGACTTCAGGTTGGCTCACAATCATTTCCAACCCACGCATCTGGCGTGGAATGTCTGGTGTGAAATCGGCTTCCTGTGCAAACAAAAGCGTCAGCAGCTCACAGAGCTGAGGCACATCGCTTATGCCTGCCAAACGATATTTGTTACTCATAAGTGCCGAGGTAGTCATGCACACAGGTGACGGCGAGAGCCCCATCTCCGATGGCTGCCGCGACGCGTTTGGTGGTTCGCGCACGGCAATCTCCGGCGGCGAAAATGCCAGGACAGCTTGTTTCTAAAGGCAAGGGGCTTCGAGTGGTGAGGGGCCAGGAGGCATTGGAGGATACATCCGTTCCGGTTAGGAGGAATCCCTTGTTATCTTTGCAGATGCCCGTACCTAGAAAATCGGTGCAGGGCGAGGCTCCGATGAAGACGAAAATTCCAGCACTCTCTTCCTGCGTCATTTCTCCTGAGGCAGTGTTTTCGATCCGAACTCCAGTCAGACAATCGTGCCCCTCCACGGCGCGGAGTTCGCTTTGCAAACGAATCTTGATACGCGGATTCACCACCACGCGCTCCGAGAGATAAGAGGACATGCTTTTGGTGAGGTCACTTCCCCGCACGATGAGATTTACCTGATCGCTGAAGTTGGAAAGAAACATGGCTGCCTGTCCGGCGGAATTTCCCGCGCCGATGATGTGGACAGGATGGCCTTTGCAGAGGACGGCTTCGACTCGTGTCGCTGCGTAGAAGATTCCGGCACCACGGAGTTCTTGCAGCCCTGCAACTCCCATGCTGCGGTAGGTGACACCTGTGGAGATAATAACGGTTTTGGAGCGCACAACGCTTCCATCATCGAGCCCAATCTCATGCACTCCATCTTGCAGGCAGCCGAGTGAGATGACGGAGACAGGCGAGGAAAAAATCGCTCCGAATTTCAATGCCTGCACATAGCTTTTCAGGGCGAGTTCTCTGCCTGAGAGACCGGCGGGAAATCCTGCGTAGTTTTCAATCCGTGAGCTGGAGCCTGCCTGTCCGCCTGGGCCAATACGATCGAGAACGACGGTGCTGAGTCCTTCCGAGGCGGCATAAACTGCGGCACCGAGCCCCGCAGGGCCGCTCCCGATGATGACCGTATCAAAGAGCTGTTCAGGGATTTTCCGTTTGACTCCGATCTGGATAGCTAGATCCCTCAGCGAGGGATTTTCTAGCAAGATGCGATGTCTCCATGCAATGGCGGGAAAAGCCTCGGGCTTTTTATCAAGCTCTGAGAGAGTAGCAGCATCACTGGTGTCGATCCAGCGGTGAGGAACTCCATTGCGATGCATGAACTCCCGCACGCGCAGCGTGGCAGGATCATTGTGATCTCCATAGACCCTGAGTCCTTCAAACCCGCTTTCTTCCAACAGCTCTCGACGGCGGATAAAGGCATTGATCCATTTCTCACTGAGGCTGGCTGCACGCACGAGAAGACTGCGAACTTCCGAAGCAGTCAGGCGGATGACTTCGGCATTTTCTCTGGCACGGCAGGCAGCGATGGCTGGCCGTCCTGCAAGAATATTGAGATCGCCCACAAGACTGCGCGGTTCATGAGTGACGATAAGCCGTTCCTCTTCCCCCGAGGTATCCACAATGTCGAGATCTCCTGAAATGCTGACAAAGCAATCAATCGGCATTTCGCCTGCTTCAAAAAGCGTCTCTCCCGCAGTATAGCGTTCGATGCGTCCGCATTTTATCGCCTCCTGCATCTCCTCATCATTGAGCAACGGAAATGCCTCCACATCCTTCTGCGCTTCTGATTCAGAAATGACAGGGGCATTCATGAGGTGAAAGAGAGCAAAGAAGGGAGCGTTAGGCGAGAAGATTGCTTTCTACTTGGAGTGGCAAGAGGTGGGAGTTCTTGGTTCGCACTGTATGCCAGCCCCACGCCAGAGCAAAGAGTGCGGCACTCCAGGTCACAATGCAGAACCCCCACCAGATTCCCCAGAGGCCCCAGCCAAGGGTGAAGGCAAAAAGATGGAAGACGATGATCGGAGCCACGATCTGCCGATAAATACCGATCCAGAGTCCATAGAGGGGCCGCTTGAGTCCCTGCATCATGAAGACCGTGACGAAGAGAATCGGATATGCCGGAAGCGTGAAAATCTCCGCCGTCAAATAATCCCAGCCATCGTGGAGCACGATGGGATTGGAGGTGAAGATTCTGAGTGCTGACTGTCCAAAGAGCAAAACGCCAACGCTTCCGAGGCTCATCAGTCCGACGCCAAGGAGGAGGTTGATTTTCCAAGTTTCACGAACCCGTGCGTGTAGTCCCGCCCCATGACTCTGTCCGACAATACTGAGTACGGCTGTGCTCAATCCGATGACTGGCATCAGCACAATCTGCTCGATACGCGTGGCAATACCAGTTGCTGCGACTGCCTCCTTGCCAAATTGTTTTACAAACCAAGTGATGACAAAGACCCCCAGGGCGATCGTCACCATGTTCAATGCGGCGGGAATGGCTTGTGCCGCGATCTGTTTGAGAATTGCCCAATTAGGCTTGAGATCTTTGGCCTGTAGCGAGGCAAACGGGCCGCTCTTTTTCAAAAAGTGCCAGAGTAAAAAAGACTCTGCAATCTGCACAATCACGGTCGAGAGCGCGATGCCAGCCACACCCAGTTTGGGAAGACCAAGCAGTCCCCACATGAGTAGGGGATTGAGAGCACAGTTTGCAGCAAGTGCCATGAGAAGAAGGTTCCTGTAAATATCGGTTCTCACTTGTGCGGAGAGAGCGCTGTTGAGCGTCATGGAGAGAATGAAGAAGATGCCGCCAAGCAGAATTACATTCATGTAGGCCAGCGTTGCAGTCAGATAGGCACCACTGGCCCCGAGGAGCGTAAAGATTGTGGGCGCTACGAGAAAACCGATCCCAGAGAAAATAATCCCAGCAATGAGGGCAAAGAGGAGAGATTGGGCAAAGATGTATCTTGCTTGCTCAGAATCTCCGGCTCCAGGGCATTGGCAATCAGGGCTGTCGTCCCCTGAGCCAGACCGCTGCCGATAGCAATGAAAAGAAAGAACAGCGGAAAGGAAAGCGAGAGAGCCGCCAGCGCATCGGTACTCAACCATCCGGCGCAGAGCGTATCCACCACATTGAACATAGTGTTGAAAAACATCCCGACGCTCGCGGGAACGGCGATCCTCCAAGTCAACTGGACAATCGGATCGGAGGTCAGCGAGAGGGGAGGCTTGGGATTCATGAACAAACAATGGGGTGATCCTCTCAGGGATTCCTACGCGGCCATCTCGACGCAACATTTCGGATGTGGAACCAAATTGCCAAGAATTAGAATGAGGACTCCCACGACGATGAAGGCATCGCCTGCATTGAAAAGAAAATCGAAATACCCTCCATGATGGAGATAGAAAACATTCGTTATTGTGCCATCGCAGAGTCGTTCCAGAAGGTTGCCTAACACTCCTCCTAGGACTAGACCGATGGCGCCGATTTTTCTACGGTCTTGAGTCGTGAAGAGCCATGTCGCCAACATAACTGCGAGCAATGCCATCCCGATGTTGAGGGCGAGAGATGCCCAAAATTGATGATTTGATTTGAGGGCTTCCGGATAGATTCCAAGCCAGAGACTGAACCAAGGGGAGATATCAATAGGCCCGCTTGGGACGAAAATTTTAGAGGTCAGGAGTGTCTTAATTTTCCAATCAATGGCCACAGCTCCAAATGCCATGAGCACGGCAAGGATACGGGAAATGACAGGTGAGCAGATGGGGTGATTTTGATTCATGGAGGGTGGGTGTTGAGTATAAAATTTACTCGGAGGCAGTAGAGCGAAGCCCCTGGAGAATCCGCTCGATCTGCACACGATGGAGTCCGAGATGAACGCCTGCAAGGGCATACCATCCGTAAGCATCCAGTGGCCCGAACCAAGGATGGATGTAACGGATTGGTGTTTTGAGATTCTCGATGCCTACTGCCATTTCCAAAAACCGATCGCAGGATGCTTCGTAGTCGGCCACGATGGAGGAGGTCACATCGGGGCTCGGTTTCACGACTGCCGTGTTTGCAATTCGGGATGGAACAACCCCTTTGCATAAGGAAAGAATCACTCCGCTAGTGACATCGTTTAAGATGCGAAGATGATCGAGCGTCATCCAGAGCGACCAGTAGCGGCTGCTATCTTCCAGCCCCATCGGGCGTTCGATGAGGACGCGCTCGCCTCCATTTTCAAGGGTGAACTTTTCAATTAATTCACGAATAGCACCTCGTTCCTTTTCAAAAAGGGCACGGAAGGATTCCCTGCTGCCAAGGCGAAGTTGCACGGGATAGAGCAGCCTTGCGATGAAGAGTTCTACGGCAGGAAGCCCTGCACCAGGAGGGGCGAGTTGGATGGTATCGTTTTGCTTCATGAGCAGAGGTTCTGCAAAATGCTTTTATTTTGCAAGTAAAAATACTTGTGGAATGCAAGTGTTGGAAATGCGACTCTTTTCCTAATGACCGCGCAGAATTCCATTTTGCAGTACCGCCGCTCTCCATGTCCTGTTGCCTGTTCCCTCGACATCCTGGGTGATCGCTGGACGCTGCTAGTGATTCGCGATCTCTATTTTGGAGCATCGCGGTTCAAGGATTTTGCTGCATCACCGGAGAAAATTCCGACGAATATTTTGAGCGATCGTCTCACGCGTCTTCTCGAACATGGAGTGATCGAACAAATCCCCGTGGCTGGCAGCCCAAAACGCTTGGCCTACCAGCTCACTGAAAAAGGAAAGGGATTACTACCGATTCTCAAGGCCCTCCGCGACTGGGGCCTCAAGTGGGAGAAGGGAGAGTGATTCGTGTTGATGCCAATTATTTCAGATCATAGCGATCGAGGTTCATCACTTTGTTCCAAGCTGCGATGAAGTCGTTCACAAAAACCGCCGCTGAGTCGATACAGGCATAGACTTCAGCAAGGGCTCGTAGCTGGGAATTCGATCCAAAGACCAGATCCACGACGGTGCCTGTCCACTTGAGATCGTCTGTTGCCCGATCGCGTCCCTCCAAGACACCCGCGACAGCAGGGGATTTCTGCCACTTCGTGGTCATGTCGAGAAGGTTGACAAAGAAATCATTGGTCAAGGTTTCAGGTCGTTTGGTGAAAACCCCATGTTCCGAATGAGCGAAGTTGGTATTCAGGACTCGCAAACCTCCGATGAGAACAGTCATTTCGGGGGCGGTCAGTGTCAGTAGGTTGGCTCGGTCGATCAGGAGGTCGGCAGCCAAGCTCTCATGCCCCTTACGAAGATAGTTGCGGAATCCATCAGCCTTTGGCTCGAGAACGGCAAACGATGCCACATCGGTCTGTTCCTGAGAGGCATCCATGCGCCCAGGGGCAAAGGGAACCTGAACCTCATGACCTGCCTTCGTTGCTGCTTCCTCAATGGCTGCACACCCTCCGAGAACGATCAGATCGGCAAGCGATACTTTTTTTCCACCCACTTGCGTGCTGTTAAACTCCGTCTGAATCGTCTCGAGAGCATTAAGAACCTTCGGGAGTTCTGCTGGCTGATTGACTTCCCAATATTTTTGAGGAGCAAGGCGGAGACGCGCTCCGTTGGCTCCGCCTCGTTTGTCGCTACCTCGGAAGGTTGAAGCAGAAGCCCAGGCAGTCGAGACGAGTTGGGAAATGGAGAGTCCCGATGAGAGAATTTTTGCCTTGAGTTCTGCGATCTCAATATCCCCGATGAGCGGGTGATCGACGGCGGGAATAGGGTCTTGCCAGAGCAGCACTTCTGAGGGGACATCCGATCCCAGATAGCGTGCGCGTGGACCCATGTCACGGTGCGTGAGCTTGAACCAAGCGCGGGCAAAGGCATCGGCAAACTCTTCAGGATTCTCAAGGTAGCGTCGCGAGATTTTCTCATACGCAGGATCAAATCTGAGAGAGAGATCCGTGGTGAGCATGGTTGGCAGGTGATGCTTTGAAGGATCAGCCGCGTCAGGAATCATCGCTTCCGCATTCTTGGCCACCCATTGATTCGCTCCGGCAGGACTCTTTGTCAGTTCCCAGTCATACTTAAAGAGATTTTCCAAATAGTAATTACTCCACTTGGTAGGTGTCTGAGTCCAAGTGACCTCCAGGCCGCTGGAGATTGCATCGCCACCTTTCCCGCTGCGGTAGCTACTCTTCCAGCCCAAGCCTTGTTCTTCAAGAGGAGCTCCCTCGGGTTCAGGGCCAACATGACTCGCCTCAGCGGCTCCATGGCATTTGCCAAAAGTGTGTCCCCCAGCGATGAGAGCCACGGTCTCCTCATCATTCATCGCCATGCGGGAAAAAGTCTCCCGGATATCCTTGGCTGCGGCGAGCGGGTCAGGGTTACCATTAGGGCCTTCGGGATTCACATAAATGAGCCCCATCTGCACGGCGGCAAGAGGATTCTCGAGCTGGCGATCACCGCTGTAACGCTGATCGGCGAGCCATTCCTTCTCAGCACCCCAGTAGATCTCTTCGGGTTCCCAAATATCCTCACGACCACCGGCGAAACCGAAGGTCTTGAACCCCATCGACTCCAGAGCAACATTTCCCGTGAGGATCATCAGATCAGCCCAGGAGAGTTTTTTGCCATACTTCTGCTTGATTGGCCAGAGCAAGCGGCGCGCCTTGTCCAGATTGACATTATCAGGCCAACTATTCAGTGGGGCAAAACGCTGGCTACCATTTCCACCACCGCCGCGCCCATCAGCAATGCGGTAGGTACCTGCACTATGCCAAGCCATGCGAATAAAAAGCGGGCCGTAATGACCAAAGTCCGCCGGCCACCATTCCTGCGAATCCGTCATCAGTGCATGGAGGTCTTGCTTGACTGCATTCAAGTCGAGGCTTTTGAACTCCTCTGCATAATCGAAGCTTGCCTCCATCGGATTAGAGAGCGGGGAGTGCTGGTTGAGCAGCTTCAGATTGAGCTGATTGGGCCACCAGGTGGAATTCATCGAAGTTCCGGTAACGGCTTGTTTGCGGGCACCGCCTGAGAAGGGGCACATGGATTCGGTTGTCATAAGTACGGTGATTTTTGGGAATTTGTTTTTGACTGAATCTAAAGAAACTCAAGAACCATTTCTTTCTCGTTTTCTGTATTTGGTATAAGAGCGCAACAAAAGCAATTAAATGCCTCTACAGAAGGAGCTGTCCTAGTACCGAGCATTCTGTGAGAAAAGCTGGCAAAGACCATGATTTTCTCAGCCAATGATCAGTTTAAAGAGCTGCTATCCGCTCATCATCCCTTGCTCGCTCTCGCTCCGATGCAGGATGTCACCGATCTGCCGTTCTGGAAGCTGATGGTGCGCTATGGCGGAGCTGATCTTTATTACACGGAGTATTTTCGTGTGACGGCAACTTCGCATCTCGACAAATCCATTCTTTCCTCGATCTCGCAGAATCCCACGGGCCGTCCTGTGATTGCCCAAATAATCGGCAACGACATCCCTGCCCTCGTTCGCACAGCCAAGGCTCTCCAAGAATACCCAATCGCCGCCATTGATCTGAATCTCGGCTGCCCTGCCCCCGTCGTCTATCGGAAGTGTGCAGGAGGAGGACTGCTGCGTGATTTACCGAGGATTGACTCCATTCTTGGGGCCCTGCGCGAGGCAATTCCCGGAAAGTTCACGGTTAAGACGCGGCTTGGATTCGATGACGAGCGCGTGATTGAGCGGCTTCTTCCGCTCTTTCAAAAACACTCCATCGACCTTGTCACGGTGCATGGCCGCACCGTGCTGCAAATGTATCGTGGCGGGATTCGCCATGATCTCATCCGCCTCGCTGTAGATTCCCTGTCGTGCCCAGTGCTCGCGAATGGCAATATCTCCACGCCTGCCGATGCTGAGTCTGTGCTGAACGAGACCGGCGCACGAGGTCTGATGATCGGACGAGGGGCTGTGCGCAATCCCTGGATTTTTTCCCAGATTCGCCAGCATCTTTCCGGTGATCCCATTGCATATCCCAAAGGGCATGAAGTGCTGGCCTATATCCATGATCTCTACGAGTCGGTCTGCGATGCTGATATTGCCGATCCGAAAGGGGTACAGAAGATCAAGAAATATGCGAATTTCATCGGCGAGGGAATCAGCGCAGAATTTCTCCATGCAGTGCGCCGAGTCGAAACCAAAGCGGCTTTCTTTGCCCTCTGCGAAGAGCACTTGGATCATGAGGAAGAGATGACATTGAATCCAAAAATAATTTGAAACTCATGAGTTCAGGAATTCGGGCCGAGAGGGAGCGATCACATCGAAACATAAATTTCATCCCTTGATTGTTCCTCATGTAATCTTTTCTCTGGAACCCCTTCCTGAGTTTTTGAGTTCCGGATTCATCTCTTTCCCTTACAGTCTCTCATTCCTAAATGTTCGAAATAAAACGCCGTGAAAAAATGGTCGAGCGCGCCCTGCTGGTGGGGGCCTATTCGCTTGCAGAGGAGAAAGCAGATGCTGACGATTTGCTTCAGGAGTTGGGAGAGCTGGTGCGGACACTCGGCATTCCTATTATCGAAAAGAGGCTGATCTATAATAGAGAGACCCATGCGCGGCTCTTTGTCGGATCAGGTAAGGCTGAAGAAGTCTCTGAACGGGCCAAGGAACTAGAATGTGACATCATCATTTTTGATAATCAACTTACCCCTGCCCAGCAGCGTAATTGGGAGACTTTGGCTGGAATCACCGTGATTGATCGGCAGGAGATCATTCTTGATATTTTCGGAACCCGCGCCCAGACCCGTGAGGCAAAAATTCAGGTCGATCTAGCGCGCATGTCGTATTCCTTGCCGCGACTCACGCGGGCCTGGAGTCACCTTGGAAAGCAAGGGGGTGGTATCGGATCGAAGGGTGAGGGAGAGAGTCAGCTGGAGCAGGATAAACGGAAAATTCGCGGGCAAATCGACCGCCTCAAACGCGATCTGGTCGAGGTGCGGCGCAATCGCGCCAATCAGCGCAAAGATCGCAAGCGTGCTCCTGTACCGAATGCCGCTATTGTCGGCTACACCAATGCGGGGAAATCCTCCCTGCTGCGCCGCCTCACTGGAGCTGATGTTCTGGTCGAGAATGCCCTCTTCGCCACGCTCGATACGACGACGCGGAAAATTGATCTTCCCAACAAACAGCCGCTGCTGCTAACCGATACCGTGGGATTTATCCGCAAGCTGCCTCACCAGTTGGTTGAGTCTTTTAATGCCACTTTGGAAGAAGCAGTCATGGCAGATTTTCTCATTCATCTCCTCGATGCTTCGCATCCGCGCGTGCTCGAATTTTACGGCACAACAATGAAGGTGCTGGGTGAACTTGGAGCCGATCAGAAACGAACGCTCACGGTTTTTAATAAAATCGACCAGATTCAAGATCCTCTGACCAAGGCCACCCTGCGTCATCATCATCCTGACGCACTCTTTATTTCTGTGCATACAGGCGAGGGATTGCCTGAGCTGATTGAGGCCCTTGGCGGACTCGTGTCCACTGAGAATAGTGACATTTTGCTGCATCTGCCGCTTGAACGGAGTGATCTGCTGGCGCGACTTCATCGCGAGGGACAGGTCACGGAGACGGATTACGAGGAGGGATTCATCCGCATTCGAGCGAGTGTTTCGCAACGCCTGCGACTCACGCTTGAACCCTTCACTGTTCTCTGATCCGATAGGCATCCTTCATACGATCTGCGAAGAATAAAATAAATCTCTCCCCATTTTCCCAGTAGCCTACTAGCTTCTCCCGAGCATGAGCGACGACTCCAAAGCCCCTACCGACCTTTCCACTCTTGGCATTGATCTCTCCGATATTTTTCGACCGGCATGGACGGTCGAATCTTCCGATAATACAGCAAAGCTTGCGGCCAAGTTTGACGATGGAGATCGTGGTGAACGACCAGGCCGTTCCTTCGGTGGAGAACGGAGTGGTGGTGGCCCACGCAATCGCGACGGCGGTCGTGATGGAGGGCGAGGTTCCAAAGATCGTGACTCACGAGGCCCTCATCCTCAATCTGCTGGAGGGAATCGAGATTCGCGAGGAGGAACTCCTGCTGGTGGTATTGCTGCCTCCGGGGGAAGTGCTAGAAGTCGCGGCCCCCGCGATCAGAATCGCGATCGTGATTCGCGTGGCCCTCGCAGGGAGGAACGCCGGCCCGAACCGGTTGCCAAACCAATGCTTCAGGGATGGAAGATTGATCTTCTCCCGCAGCCCTCGGCATTGGAAGCGATCACCAAACAGATTCGCTCTCGCGCCAAGGCTTATCCCATTTTTGAACTCGCTCGTCTGATTGTTAATCTCTCTGACCGCTACAGCGTCAAACTCACAGCTGAGAGTGAGACTAGTCCAGAGCTCTACTGTTCCAAAGTCGACGGATCGCTCTGGACTTCTCGCAAAGAGGCCATCGCTCATATCCTTGCGAAGCATCTTGATAAATTCTATCGCCGTTCTTCCATTACCACAGAGGCACCGAAGGGTAACTACTCCGTTGTCGCTCAGTGCGGCATGAGTGGCATTTTGCTTGGCCCCCCGAATCATCACGAGTATCAGTCACGCCTGCTTGCTCTCCATGCGAGCCGTTTCAAAAACCTTCCCTTCGAGGTCTATAAAACTCGCATCAAAATGATGCGCGATGATGCGCTCATGGAACAGTGGAAGACCGAGCAGAGCACGCGCACTGTCTTTATTCCGATCACGAAAGAGGCTTCCGTAGCAGAAGAAATCATCGAGGAGGTTTTGCCGACTCCTGCCACCGAAGAATCAGTCGAGCAGGCAGAAAGTGCTGTCGCGGCTCCGAGCGATGAGACGGTTGCTGAATCCGCAGAGACTCCTGCCGAATCCACAGAGACAGTATCTGATGCTGAAGAAGTGACTCCCGAAGCCCCCTCCGAGGAACTTGCTCCGGCCTCTTCCGAAGAGACTGGGCCGACGCTGACATTTGAGGAAGTGACAGCTCATTTCAATGAGCATCATGTGGCAACCGAAGTTACAACCGTGAGTAAAGAGATTGTTGTCGCAGGCAAAGTGGCTCTGCACGGATCTGATTCCCTTCTGCATGAAGCCCTTATTAAGACCCTCCAGGAACTTGACCGTTTTCCCCTTCCTCTGGCTCAGGTTCTTGGTAAGGAATTCTCCTCTGGCGGCCTTCAGATCTACAAGGCACAGAAAAAGATCCATGTCTCCGTGGCCCGTCCGAAATATCTGGATCGCTCAACGACTCCAACTTCTGAAGGATTCCGCAAGATACTCGACTATCTCGAAGCCCATCCCAATCAGCATCGCGATAAACAGTGGGCGGGACTCTTGGCTCAGATTACGCAACCTGAGGGCGACACCCCTGAGATCCTTCAGCAGCGCGAAAAGGCCCTCGGAACCGACCTTCTCTGGCTCCTGCACCAAGGCCATGTCATTGACTTTGCCATGGGGAATCTCCAGGCCGCACTCAAACCAGCACCAAAGCCAACGCCAAACAGTGCGCCCGTTAAGACAGAGAAAAAAGACGCAGGGCAAGATGTAGCACCACAGCCTGCCGTTGAACCATGTGAAGAGATTGCATTGATCGAGGTTGTTGAAAATGAGGAGTCCGTGGAAGCGATCGAACCCATTTCCGAAGAGACCGAGGCCATTGAGGCCATTGCGATTCCAGAGCCAGCTCCCGAGCCCCTTGCTGAAGAGGCCGAAGTGCCTCACGACATGGTTGTTCCAGTGGAGTTGGAGGAAAAAGCGGTTGTGGAGACGCAAGTTCCTGAGGAACCTGTCATTGCTGAAATAGCTGATGAAGCAACCGAAAAGGCTGAAGAAATTTCTCCAGAAAAACCTGCCTCCCCGATATCGCCTAGCGGTTCCGTGGCGTGAATCCTCTGAATCCCTACGAATCTCCGAAGCTCTTGGGAGAGTATCTCCTTCTCCATTATGGAGGGGAGACAGAGCTTCGGCATCAGGGATTGCCTGTAGATCCCGTGATCACGGCGACACCATTTCCTGTGCGTCTCGTGCGGGAGTTGTTAGATGTTTCGCGTCTTCCTGCGAATGCCGTAGCTCTCGAAGTCGGCTGTTCTGTGGGGGCCTCGGCTTTCGAACTCGCTCGCAGTTGCACCCATGTCGAGGCGAGCGATTATTCAGAGTCATTTATCACTGCTGCCCAGGCATTGCAGAGCACGGGTGAGTTGACCTCCGAACGCGCCATTGAGGGAGTTATCACGGCTTCCTTGACTGCCTATGTTCCCGCGGAGATCGACCGGAGTCGCGTCAGTTTCTCCGTTCAAGATGCCACGAAGCTCCCTCCTGATCTCGGCCTATACGATGTCCTCCTCGCGGCGAATTTGATTTGCCGCCTTCCTGATCCCGAGGCTTTTCTTGCGCGCGTCGCGGGGCTCGTTAAACCAGGTGGACAGCTTCTTCTCACAACTCCCTTCACCTGGCTTGAGGAATACACGCCGCAAGATCGCTGGATTGGGGGAATTGATCCTGAGCGACGCAGTGAAGAAGAACTGACGCGACGACTTTCTAGTGAGTTCCATTTGCATCGCCGCTGCGATCTTCCTTTCTTGATTCGTGAACATGAACGCAAATACCAACTCGGCATTGCCCTCGGTACTTGTTGGATCAGGAATTAGGGCAAGAAGATAATTTATCTGGAACTCAAGAATTCAGGAAAATGAAATGACAATGCCTCTTGTGGCTATGATTCCCCATCAAATGGAACAGAGTTTTGCATGAATCAGCATTTACACAAAACAGACGAAACTGATTGGGAAGCGCGGTATCAAACCGGCGATACTCCGTGGGAAAAAGGAGAGGCGGCCCCGCCACTTGTCGATTTTCTCGCACGCTATTCGATGCAAGGAGAGGTCTTTGTACCTGGCTGTGGCAGCGGGCATGATGTCCGTGCAATCACGAAACAGGGATCAAAGGGAAGTACGAAGGTTACGGGCCTGGATCTTTCACCATCAGCAATTGATCGAGCGCGTGCGATTCCTTCTGTTACAAATGAAATCTACGAACTCGGCGATCTTTTTGACCTTCCGACATCTTGGCATGGCCGCTTCGACTGGGTGGCAGAGCACACTTGCTTCTGCGCCATCCCTCCGTCTCGCAGAACCGATTATGTTCGTGCTATCTCGCAGATCTTAAAACCTGGCGGGCATTTTTTTGCAATTTTCTTCATGACTCCAGATGCAGAGCAAGGCCCTCCCTTCGGAACGACCAAGGAAGAACTTTCAGAACTCTTCGATCCCCACTTTGAATTGCTAGAAGAATGGGTGCCTGAACGAGCTTTTGAAGGCCGAGAAGGCAGAGAGCTGTGTCAGCTTCGCAAATTAAGTTGAGAAATCTCTTGCTGAGCACAGGAGAGATAGAGGTGAATTTATGGTATAAAAAAAGCCCCGCATTACTGCGGGGCTTTTTGTGATTTTTTGAACTGAAGCGATTATTCTGCGGCTGGCTTTTCAGGCTCAGGAGCTTCTTCAGTTTTTGCAGCCTTAGGCTTCTTAGCTGGCTTTTCAGCTTCGCCTTCAGCAGAAGATTCGGCTGTTTTAGGAGCCTTTGTCTTCTTTTCCTTGGCAGGCTTTTCAGCTACCTCGGCAGCAGGTTCTTCAGTATTGACCTCAAGGGCGTAATCAACCCACTCGAGGTAGGCCATCGGAGCACTGTCGCTCTGACGGGCGCCAAGCTTGGTGATGCGGGTGTAGCCTCCCTTGCGGTCGGCTGATGCTGGGGCAATCTCGGTGAAGAGTTTCTTTACGATGTCCTTATGTTTGAGATAGGAGATCGCGATACGACGAGAGTGGAGATCACCTTTTTTTCCGAGAGTCACCATCTTTTCAGCAAGAGGCTTGGTAGCCTTGGCTTTGGCGAGGGTGGTCTTGATGCGGCGATGCTCGATGAGGCTGCAAACCTGGTTCGCGAGGAGCGAATCACGGTGTGCCTGGCTACGGCCGAGTTTGACGGTTTTTTTGCGATGACGCATGGCGTTATATCCTTATTCCTTATTCTGCCACGGGAGCGGCAACTGGGGTGATTTCGACAAGACCTGGCTCGAACTTGAGTCCGAGTCCGAGTCCGAGCTGAATGAGCTTGTCCTTGATTTCGTTGAGTGACTTCTTACCGAAGTTGCGGTACTTAAGCATCTCTGCCTCGCTCTTCTGAGCAAGTTGTCCGACGGTGGTGATATTGGCGTTGTTGAGGCAGTTCGCAGCGCGGACGGAGAGTTCGATCTCGTTGACGCTCATAGCGAGCAGCTTCTTGAGGCGGCTGTTCTCCTGGCTGACTTCCACAGGAGTCTCGTCAAATTCAACCTGGTTGTCATCGAAGTTGACGAAGACATCGAGATGATGACGAAGGATGGCTGCGGACTGGAGTAGGGCTTCGTCTGGAGTCAGACGACCATCAGTCCAGACATCAAGGATGAGTTTATCGTAGTCGGTGCGCTGTCCCACGCGGGTCTGTTCGACAGCATACTTGACTTTGGTGACAGGGGAGAAAATGGAATCAATCGCGATGACGCCGATTGGCTTGTCAGGGCTCTTGTTCTCATCACCGGTGGCAAATCCACGGCCAACCTTGACCTCGAATTCGGCTTCGAATTTCATCTTCTTGTCGAGCGTGCAGATGTGCTGATCAGGATTGAGAACCTCACACTGTGCGGTGGACTGGATGTCTCCGGCGGTGACTGCACCCTGTTTGTTGACTGAGAGAGTCAGGTTGCGGGGTTCGTGATCGTGGGCTTTGAACTTAACCTTCTTAAGGTTGAGAATGATCTCGACGACATCTTCCACAACACCAGGGATCGCCGTGAACTCATGAGGAGCCCCTTCGATCTTGACGGTGGTGATGGCGGCTCCTTCGAGTGAGGAGAGAAGGGTGCGGCGAAGCGAGTTACCGATGGTATGGCCGTAACCGGCATCAAAGGGCTCTGCGATAAATTTCGCGTAGGTGTCAGTGGCGGTTGTCTCGTCCTTGACGAGGGAGTTCGGCATTTCGAACCGACCGAGGCGGATAGGCATAGTGTCTCAAGTGTTCTCGTTGCCGGGTTTCCCTTGGCGCTATTCGGTAGTCAGCACAAGCTGATTACCCAAGGACCGACGGCAGAGTTTTTCTTTGCGCGGTTGGGAATAGTAACAAAGAGGAGAGGTCATGCAAGGGAAAAAAAGAATGGTTCAAAAACAAAAACGCCACCCCGTTTCCAGGGTGGCGTTTTGATTGATTAATATACTCTCTTTTTTAGATCAGCGGCACAGTTGCAATCGTCTGAAGGATGCGGCTTGCGATCTTGTAAGGGTCACCCTGGGAATTGGGACGACGATCTTCGAGATAACCTTTGTATCCAGCAGGAATGAAGCTGTTAGGCACGCGGATGGAAGCTCCACGGTTAGCAACGCCCCAGTTAAACTTGTCAATCGACTGAGTCTCGTGAAGTCCGGTCAGACGCATGTGGTTGTCAGGGCCATAGACGGCAATATGCTCGTTCTTATACTTGTCGAAGGCTTCCATGAGGGCTTCGAAGTATTCCTTGCCGCCAGTCGTGCGCATATACTCGGTGGAGAAGTTGGAGTGCATTCCAGAGCCGTTCCAATCGGTGGCACCGAGAGGTTTGCAATGGTATTCGACATCGACTCCGTAGCTTTCGCAGAGGCGTTGGAGAAGGTAGCGGGCCATCCAGACTTCATCGGCAGCTTTCTTGGAGCCTTTGCCGAAGATCTGGAATTCCCACTGTCCCTTGGCCACTTCGGCATTGATACCTTCGTGGTTGATGCCTGCTTCAAGGCAGAGTTCGAGATGGGTATCAACGATTTCACGAGCAATGTCGCCCATGAGTCCGTAGCCAACACCACAGTAGTAGCGCCCTTGGCCTTCGGCAGGGAATCCACCCTTTGGAAATCCAAGAGGAGCTCCATCTTTCCAGAGGAAATATTCCTGCTCAAATCCGAACCAAGTACCTGGATCGTCGAGAATGGTCGCACGGGCATTGGTGGAATGAGGAGTGCCATCTGCATGCATGACTTCGCAGAGCACCAGAACACCGTTTTCCTTGGTCGGATCGGGATAGGAGGCCACGGGGAGGAGGACGCAATCGGAGCTGTGTCCTTCGGCCTGACGGGTCGAACTTCCGTCAAAGCCCCACTTAGGGAGGTCTTCTAAAGCAGGGAAGGAATCGAAATCCTTGACCAGAGTTTTACCGCGGAGGTTGGCGACGGGTTCATAACCGTCGAGCCAAATGTATTCCAGTTTGTACTTCGCCATATGATTGAGGTGTTTGTGGTGTCCTGCTGTCTTTTTTTACGCAGCTCTGTCGTGCGGACAACCGACGAAGCTGCTATCCCGACTTTATGACGGGGTTTATTTCTATCAAGCAACTTCAATGCCAAGATGAGGAAATCTTTCTTACAAAAAAATTTTGCGGTGTTTGGTGTTTTAGGTTGTAGGCTTTTGAGGAAGAGTCCCAAAAGTTGATATCTCTGCCATTCCCGCTAACAGCCTTCAGCCTACTCTCAAATGATTACCGTCAAAGATACGCTTCGTGCCACTGTGCGGGTGAGCTTTGATGGACGGGTCATTAAGCAGTTTCATGGTCCCAAGGCAGCAGAACGCTTTGAGAACGAGGTGAAAATCCTCCGGCATCTGGAGGAGAAAAATTGCTCGTTTGTTCCTCGGGTGCTCAAAGCCGATCCTGAGAGCTTGACAATGGTCACGACAAATTGCGGTTCACGAGTTACCCATCTTGATGCGGAGCGCTGTGCAGAAATTTTCGCTCAGCTTGCGGAATTTGGCGTGCTCCATGAAGACCCCGACATTCGCAATGTCACTTACCGGCAACAGGATGGGCGTTTTTGCCTGATCGATTTTGAATTTGCAACCATTCTGACAGATTCACAACACTCTCTCGACAATGCCTGAGAGTAAAATATCTCCGATCCTTTCCTGGTCAGGACACACAGACCGAGGGCGTGTCAGAGCGAATAACGAGGATGCTTTCCTGGGACTTGCCATTGATGCCCATGAGGTGAAACATCTTGGTAAAATCGGAACCGGGAATTGCGGAAGCGCAGATTTTGTCTTTGCTGTGAGCGATGGCATGGGGGGCGCAAATGCAGGAGAATTTGCCAGCCGTATTGCGGTGGAAAAAATCACACGGATGCTTCCCCCTCTCTTCAAGCAACGAGCGTTGGGAATTGCGCTGGGATTTGAAGATGTGCTGTTGGCGCTTTTTGCAGAAATCAATAAAGCGTTGACCTATCTTGGTGCGAGCTATGACGAATGCCACGGCATGGGAGCAACGCTGAGTCTCTGCTGGTTCACGCCGGACTGGATGTATTTCGGACATATTGGCGACAGCCGCATTTACTATCTGCCTGCTCATGATGCAGGTGAAAAAATCAAGCAGCTCTCTGAAGATGATACCCATGTTGGCTGGCTCCAACGCACGGGAGCCATCAACGAACGGGAGGCGAAGAATCATCCTCGGCGCAACCTCCTGCAAAAAGCTCTCGGCGCGGGTCATCAATTTGTCACGCCACAGGTCGGAGCTGTTGGCTATGCTCCTGGGGATCGTTTTCTGATCTGCTCCGATGGAGTCACCGATGCTCTCTTCAATCAACAAATTCCGGATGTTCTGGCGGAAAAAGATACCTCGTACTCTTCTGCCAAATATCTCGTGGAAGAATCGGTATCCCGTTCAGGCAGAGATAATACAACGGCGGTGATAGTGACTATGGCGTAGCAATAGTTCTTTAAGTGATCTGATTGATGGCTGATTGCTGAAATGTTTTTTCATCTCTTATAAGATTCCACACTGTAACTCTCGTCATATTTTGTCATAAATTAACGCAAGACTCTTTATTTTAGATTGTTACAAATATTTTTGTTGACACTAAATTGATTCTGTAGAGTATCGACCGCAGTTGCTATCCCTCATGGTAAGTTCCCATATAATTTTATCTGATCTCCTGGATCTTGATAGACCTAGGATTGATGGGTCTCTCAAGGCAGTGCATCTCCCTTCGTGACATGATGGTTTCAGACACCTTCATGTGACTCCCAATAATTTCAACATCCTGATGCCATAAACTGATAATCAGACTCTCTTTTCTCCCCCCACAACAAACACCCCCCGCCCCCAATGAACAAAACACCAAGCCTACTCCGTGCACTATCTGCACTTGTATCAACCGTTACTGCACTTGCGGCAGTTCTGATTGCTACATCTATCACGCCCTCATCAGCCCAAGCGCAGGTAACAGTCTATCCAATGCCTTCGGGTGCTCCCACAAACAGTGCCTTCACTGTCACTGCTGGAGGTAATAACATTCCCAGCTATAACGCCTATGTCAATGGATCTAGGGCGGTAAGAACTTATTTCGATGATGTCCTCGTTACAAACTCTTCTGGAGGAACGATCCTTAACGATGGATTTGAAGGCGGAACGACGAACTGGTCTTCCTACGAGCTTGGGATCAATGGGAATACTAACTATATTCACTCTGGAACCAACAGCGTAGCAATGTATTGGACCACTGAATATGCTTTCCACGATATAGGGCATCTGACCAATGGTGGTGTGAATATCTGGTATGAAGACTTTACCAATGATATAGTTGATAAAACTATGGTGCAGGTTGGCAACACGCTCATGGGCGTGCTTCCCGGTCAGAACAACTATGTCTACAGCACCAATGGTGGCACCAACTTCTTCACCACTAGCATCAAAAGAACCAGCGGCTGGCAGCTCTATCACTTTGATTTCACCTCCAGTATTAACGCGCGGGGTTATATCAATGGCACCCAGGTCTGCACTTCCACAGCTGAAACCCAGTTCCGCTATATTGAGTTTGGCGATTGGTGGGGTTCTCATCCGGATAATGTCTCAGTTCCTCTCTTTGATTTTAGCGGCACTAACGCAGTTCCCGTGACACTCACCGTTAATGGGGCTACTCCGACAAATGTCGTGATCAGCCCCCGATCCCTCGGGATCACTCCGACAATCAGTGGGAATAAAATCAGCTTTACGATACCGACACCTCAGAACCTTCATATCGAGGTCAATGGTCAGAATCGCGGCCCTTATACGATGGAACTCTTTGCTAATCCTCCAGTGACTAATGCTCCAAATACCAATGCCTCCAATGTCTTTATTGAGAATCCCGGCACAAATGACCTGACAAATGACCTTGCTACCCTACCAACTGGCAAAACGCTCGTTTATTTCGCACCCGGTCTGCATATTGCCAACGGAACGATTTTTTCAGGGAATCCCCATGCCTATGGAAATGTTAATGCAGCCACAATTCCTTCAGGAGTGACTCTCTATATTCCTGGAGGTGCCGTTGTTTCATCTCCCTTCAATATCGGCGGGAATGATGTGACGGTTGAAGGGCACGGCATCATCTGGCGAGGAAACACGATGGAAGGAAGTGGTGGTCATACTTTGAATGCATCTATTTCGAGCAATGGATTGATGCAAAACATCACGAATTTTACCGTTCAGGATATTACGATCTTAAATTCATCCGAGTATGGATTTCAGTTGTTTCAAGTAGATAATGGCAATATTATCAATACTCATATTATTAATGCTCATGAAAATGATGACGCTTTAGATATTAGCGGAACGACAAATTTTAACATTACAGACACTTTCATCCGCAGCTTGGATGATAACAGCTGTATTTATGGGGGGCTCAATCCTAATGGAGCCAATAATACAAACGGAGGAGCTAATGTAACCTATTCCAACTGTGTATTTTTAGCAGATAGTGCATCAAGTTTCAAGATTGCCAGTGCAAAGGTTGGACATGGAACTCTTGGTACTGGAGCCATTTTTCAAAATATCAACTACATCAATTGTACGGCCATCCATCTTGGTAATTATGGATTTTATATGAATATCGATGATAGTGATACCGCTTCTAATATCACCTATAATAACTGCACGGTAGAGAATCATAATAGTGGAACAGCTTTTTATCTGGCAGTTTCTGATTCAGGTCATTCTGGTACCAATGCAACCAATATATCCGGAGTAAGCTTCATCAACATAGCATTACTAGATGGCAATCACTATGCGTCAACTATCAATGGTTACAGCAATACCCATATCGTGAGCGGAGTGGGCTTCTATAATCTCTGGAGTGGCACGAACTATGTCTCCAATCCGGCTGGGGCTAATATCACCGTTGGTTCTTATACCACAAATATCTCGTTTGCCCCCTTGCAGAGCGGCAAATACACCATAGCCAATGCTTACAGTGGTTTGCTCATGGATGGACTACACAGTGGCACCACAAATGGAACTCCTGTCGATCAATATACTTCCAATGGCACCACCACCCAAAAATGGATTGTCACGAAAAACGGAAATAATACTAACGGCTACTACTCCATCGTGAATGCCCTCAGCGGCCTTTCACTTGATGATCATAATTGGTCCACAAATAATGGCACACCTATGTGGGAGCAGGGCAGCAATGGCGCCACTGCTCAGCAATGGAATATTATTCCCCAGAGCAATGGGGGTTTTATTCTGCAAAATGTTGGTGGCGGCACAGTCCTAGAAGATCCTGGTTCCTCCACTAATGCTGGCACGGTGCTTGATCTCTGGCAGAACACCAACGGTTTGAACCAGCAGTGGTTCTTTGATCCGACTAACTAAGCCGCTGCCGATGCAACCTTTCGCTTAAGCTCCTCAAAGCCTGAACAGACATTCGATCCTCTCCTTTGCACACGCAGAGGAGGGGATTTGTTTTTAGAAAGCCTTTCGACTACTCCATCGGAAGGCCGGCTTCGTATTTGGCCAGCTCCTCAATACGCTTCACATGACGCCCTCCCTCAAACGGTGTGGAAAGCCAGAGATCAACAAGGCGTTTGGCAGTCTCAAGCGATACCATACGCGCTCCAATCGAAAGAACATTGGCATTGTTATGCTGACTCGCAAGCTGCGCTGTCTCATCGCTCCAGGCAATTGCACAACGGATGCCCTTCACTTTATTGGCCGCAATGGCCTCACCATTGCCCGAACCGCCAATGACGATTCCCATGTCAGCCTCGCCACCAGCGACCTTCTCGGCAGCAGGAATGCACCAGAGGGGATAATCCGTGGAGTCGGTGGAATGAGTGCCGCAATCAATGACTTGATAGCCTTGAGAGCGGAGCATTTCGACAAGGGCTTCCTTGTAGGGATATCCTGCGTGATCGCTGCCTAGGGAGATTTTCATTCCCATTTCGTAGCGTTTCCCTGCGAGCTACGCCAGCTGAATCACTTTGAATCACGCACTACGGCGAAAATAAAAACGAACAATCACGACCGCTCCAGCAGCAAGAACGAGAAAGATAGAACTTGGCTCAGGAACCCCTGTGACAGACCAGGCCAAGCCGTAATCTTGTGAGGCATAGCTCCCCGAGAAATCAAAGAGGTTGGTGGAATAATTGACAGTGAAGAAATAAGTCCCTGTATTCTGAAGCTGGAAATAGAGTTCCTGAGTAGTGCTCACGGGACTGATGCTCTCGGCCACGAGCTGATCCGTCCCCCCTGCTAGGACTTGATAGACCATCAGATCGAGTTCCGCCTGGGCCAGATCATTGTAATCACCGAGTGCATCATTCCAAGCACGGCTCCGCAGCCAGTCAAGTGTCACAGCAATCTGCTGTCCGGCGAAGAGTTCACTAGCAAGCTGGTATTGATTGCTCCCTCCTAGCAACACCGTCCCATAACCCCAGCCGATGTTCTGTACTAAATCATGGAATCCGGTAGTGGAGATGCCCCCCGAAGTCGTTATATCGGCACTCGTCGTGTATTGAGTAAAAGCGGTGTTGAGATTCATCCGTCCTGCCCCCATTGCATAGTCGAGAGCCTGGGTAGTCGTGATGATTCCATTCACAATCTGCTGTCCATTATTCCAGTCAGTCAGTTTGTCGGCAGAGTTCATCAGTACTGCCTTGAGCACCACACTCTGGGTTGCTGCGTTTGTAATGCTCGAATTAAAGGCCGTCTTGGCCGTGCTATCGAGGAGGGCAACTCCTCCGGCAACCAAAGGCGTTGCAAAACTCGTTCCGGCTAGCGAGTAATAGGAAAAGGAGAGATTGTTTCCATTTGTCGTGATCGTATCAGGCATGACGATGCTTGTGCCTGGAGCCACAAGATCTACTCCTGGACGAATAGCAGCACCGCCCTGATAGGTGGTGGTATTTGTTCCATCATACCACGCCGTCTGCTGTGGGCCGCGTGAGGAAAAGGAGGCCACGGTGGAGTAATTGGTCGGGCCATCCAAGGCACCCACGGAGATCGCGTTGTAGCCAGATGCGGGGCCGCTCACGCTTCCGGCGGTTCCTGAATTGCCAGCAGCAGCCACCATCGTGGTGTTGGGATGGGCGATAGCGAGTGAATCGAGAAGTCCGCTCAAAGTTCCAACACCTGCATTATCCGAGGAATCTCCAATGCTCGTGGAGAGAACATCACCATGTGCGGCGGCATAGTTATAGGCAGTCAGACTCTGCGTCGAGATATCGAAGGAACCATCAGCATTCGTTGCTGTGGCTAGTGCCGCCGAACCGAGCTTCGTCCCTGGGGACTGACCAGTATTGAGATAATAACCAGGCGGAGTATAGCCCCCCAACAGAGCTGCACACCAGGTGGCATGATCCCCTGGAGTCGTGATGGCATCGGCAGAAGTATAGCTGTAAGCGACATTGGTGAAATTCTCCGCAGGAAAGAGATTCGTTCCGACAAGCTGTGCATCCACAATCCATGAGGTTGTATTCTGGCCATAAACTCCCTGGTTATAGAACGCCGTCGCTCCTGTGACATCGGCAAGGTTCACGAGAGTATTCCCATTATCTATCCCGTAAAAATCGGTCGTGAAATGCCCTAAACTTCCAGAGAGCGAAGATTGAGCATTTACTTCACACAATCCAATACTCACAAGAAGAACCGAAAGACCCAGGAATCTGAAAAGCACCAAAGGCATCGGACTTGGTGAAAACTACCCCTCGATCGTATTGATCTCGACTGGCTCAACCTTTACCCCGAGTTCTTCCAGCCATGCGATGGAGCGTTTGATCTCACCCCGTTCACCGCTCAGCTCTAGGCAGACCAAGCCGATCTCATCGGTCACACTTGCCTGACGGACATTCGTCGTCACATGAAAGGTGTGGCTGAGTTCGTGAATAATCGGGCGCGTGATAAGCTTCGCCGGATACATCAGCCAGAGTCGTGTCGTTTCCATGATGAGGAGCATTCAATGGATGAGAGACGAAATCAAGCCTGCATCCTGAGATGTGGCTAGCCTCCAGCAATGGCAGGGACGATGGAGATCTCATCCTTCTCGGTAACGGGTGTTTCTTTTTCCTGAAGAAAACGAACATCCTCGTCGTTGAGAAAAATATTCACGAAACGGCGAATGCCGCCATTCTCGTCGAGAATGCGCTCTCCGAGACCGGGGTACGCAGCGTTGAGTTCATCAAGCACGGTACCAATTGTGGTGCCAGATGCGATGACGATCTCTTCGTTGTTGGTAAGTTTACGAAGCGGGGTAGGGATACGGATGGTGGGCATGGTAGATAATGAAGAATGAAAAATGTTGAATGAAAAAGTTAGGGGATGAGAGATCTGATTTTAGCTTTTCATGCTGACTTCGTCGGCGATAAGGGCTTCAAATTCCCTGAGGCTTGGGCCAATGATACGCGGCTCGCCGACTTTGCCAACAATAGCCTCCTGGGTTTTAAGCCCATGTCCCGTGATGCAGAGCACAGCACTTTCATTGGCTGGAATCTTCCCAGTTTCAATGAGTTTCTTGGCGCAGGCCACGGTGACACCTCCAGCGGTTTCGGCAAAGATACCGGCGTATTCCGCTAAAAGCTTGATCCCTTCAACAATCTCCTCGTCAGAGGCATCCTCAGCACTGCCTCCAGTCTCCTTCATGCTATGGATAGCATAGTACCCATCAGCGGGAGTGCCGATGGCGAGGGACTTGGCGATCGTGTCGGGATTCTGAACAGGTCTTACAATGTCGGTGCCTTTTTTCAGGGCAGCGGAGATCGGAGAACATCCCGTAGCCTGAGCACCATGAATGGAGAAACTTGATTTCTCCACCAAGCCAAGATCAATGAATTCCTTGTAGGCTTTGTGGATCTTGGTCAGCAGTGAACCAGAGGCCATCGGCACCACAGTATGCTGCGGTAGCTTCCAACCAGACTGTTCGGCAATTTCAAAACCCATTGTCTTCGAACCCTCGGCATAGTAGGGACGCAAATTCACATTGACGAATCCCCAGCCATATTTGCCTGCGATTTCGGAGCAGAGCCTATTCACCTGATCGTAAGGGCCATTGATTCCGATGACACTCGTTCCATAGACCAGCGAGCCCAAGACTTTTCCTTGCTCCAGATTGGAGGGGATGAGCACATAGCTCTTGAGTCCCGCAGCGGCAGCGTTGGCAGCCACGGAATTAGCAAGATTCCCTGTCGAAGCGCAGGCCACGACTTTGAATCCCAGTTCTCGAGCACGGCTCAAGGCTACGGAAACCACACGATCTTTGAAGGAAAGCGTTGGATAATTGACCGTATCGTTCTTAATCCAAAGTTCGCGAATGCCAAGCTTCTTGGCCAAGCGGTCGGCTTTCACCAAGGGGGTGAAGCCCACCAAAGCACCGACCGTCGGCTCCCCATCAATCGGAAGAAGCTCCCGATAACGCCACATGGTTTGAGGGCGTGACTCGATAAGTTCGCGAGTCAAGACTTCGCGAATAGCCTCGTAATCATAGGCTGCCTCCAGCGGGCCAAAATCAAATTCGCAAATATGGATCGCCTCTTTCTCGTAGAGCCGTCCGCACTCGCGACACTTCAAATTGCTGAACCAGGTTTTTTTAGACATAGGATCTCTTGTTGTTCCACACTTGTGCCCTATCAAGAGTGACGAAGAGACCTGGGGCCCAGGAATCCGAAGATTCATTATGGCTCTGCCAAGAATCTCATCTTTTCCCGTCCGAGATTTTTAAGACTCGTTCGAGCTGGAATTGGCACCTGGGCCTACGAATTCCTCCGCAGCGGTTGCCGTGACATCGTCGGGCCAGTCCCTCCGTCACTCTTGATAAGATTAGAGGGAAATGATTCTCTCAAAAACACAACGGGTCAAGGGAAGTTTTTCAAAAAATTTATGAGAAATGAATTTGACCTCTCCGCAACTCTCCGCTTTACTGATCGGCTCTTCAGGCGGCTGTAGCTCAATTGGATAGAGCATCTGACTACGGATCAGAAGGTTAGGGGTTCGACTCCCTTCAGCCGCACTTTGATAATCAAAGAGTTATGCGTTTCCCCTTTTTCCCTGTATGCCACCAAGGGCTGTAGGTATCCAAAAATATCTAGGGAGGATTATTTTGTCTTATATGTAGATAGCAGATTTCGATGTCTGTTGAAATACCATTCTGATCTAGGAGCTTTGGAGAGGAGAGCAAGGAGGACAAACATTGGCCGTAGAAAAGGTGCACAGGAACGAGGCTTAGTCATTCGAGGCGTTGGCCGAGAAGTCCGAGGATCAGTAGATCCGAGGATGCCTGATCGGGGACGATCTGCAGACAAATCCTACGGCATGCGCAGTCCAACGCAGCCATCCACCAATGTTGCAAGCCCCTTATTCGACGGTGACGCTTTTGGCGAGATTCCTTGGCTTATCGACATCACACCCCAACTCCAGGGCGATATGGTAGGCAAAAAACTGGAGTGCGATGGAAGCCAGGATCGGAGTGAGATATTCAGGAGCCTCAGGAATGAAGATGACATCGTCGCAGATGAGAGAGAGCTCCTCGCATTTGCCCTCGGTTCCAATGGCTATCACGGGGCCGCCACGGGCCTTGACCTCTTCGATATTGCTGAGATTTTTATGAAACACCGCATCGTCGGGAGCTATCACAATGGAGGGAGTTTCAGCATTCACAAGGGCGATGACCCCATGTTTTAGCTCCGCACTGGCATAGCCGCTGGCTGCGATGTAGCTGATTTCCTTGAGTTTGAGAGCACCTTCAAGAGCCACAGGGTAGTTATATTGGCGACCCATGAAGAGCATGACCTTGGCGCGGGCGTAACGACGGGCAACTTTGGCAATGGATTCTTCCAGCTTGAGCACCTGCTCAATCTTGCCGGGAAGTTTCTCCAGTTCGGCAATGATCCGATTTCCCTGAGAGCTGGAGAGATTGCGAATGCGCCCCAGCAGGAGCGCAATCAGAATCAAAATTGTGACCTGCGAAGTAAAGGATTTCGTCGCAGCGACACCGATCTCAGGCCCGGCGTGCATATAGACACCACCATCACTTTCGCGAGCGATCGTGCTGGCCACATTGTTACAGATACCGAGGGTGCGGTGGCCCTTCCTTTTGCTCTCGCGGAGTGCGGCAAGCGTGTCAGCCGTCTCTCCACTCTGACTCAGCACAAAGACAAGCGTATCCTTGGTCATCGGAAGATTGCGGTAACGGAATTCGCTGGCAAATTCACACTCGGTTGGAATCTGAGCAAGAGCCTCGATCGCATACTCCCCGATCATGGCTGCATGGAAAGCTGTGCCACAGCCGCTTAGGATGATGCGTTCGATGGAACGGAGTTCGGCATTGCTCATATTCAACCCTCCGAGCTTCGCCGTTGCTTCCTCATGAGAGAGACGGCCACGGAGGGCATCGGTGACGCTCTTCACCTGCTCATGGATTTCCTTGAGCATAAAATGGGCATATTCTCCCTTGCCGACATCCTCTTCGGTCATCTCAACGGTGGTGACATTATAATCGGCCCCATTCCCCTCGACGGTCGAAAGAGTGAAACCCTCACCGGTCAGCACAGCAATCTCGTAGTCGTTGAGATAAACAACATCGCGAGTATGGGCCACGATAGCACTGATATCACTAGCAAGGAAATTCTCTCCTTTGCCGATGCCGAGCACAAGCGGGCTGCCACGACGAGCCCCGATAATGAGTCCTGGAAATTCAGCATGAACAACGGCTATTCCGTAGGTTCCAGTCACCATCTGCAATGCTTCACGCAGGGCAGAAACGAGTGCTCCCTGGGTGCGTTCAGCGGAGCGGTCAAAGGCGCGTCCCACGAGATGAGCCAGGGCCTCCGTATCAGTCTGGGAAATAAACTGGTGCCCCTCTTCCTCCAGCATAGCGCGGAGCTTGGCGTAATTCTCAATCACCCCATTATGAACGAGAGCCAGCTTGCCGGAGCGGTCGAAATGCGGATGAGCATTCTCCTGAGTCACCTTACCATGGGTGGCCCAGCGCGTGTGGCTGATACCAGTATTCCCCCCGATCGGATTGCGTCCGATAGCACGGCGAAGATCCTCGATTCGCCCGACTTCCTTGCGAATAGAAAGACATCCTTCCTCAATGGTGGCGACTCCCGCCGAATCGTATCCACGGTATTCCAGACGCTTCAACCCCTCCAGAAGAATGGGCACCGCCGCTGTATTACCGACATATCCTACGATTCCACACATAATTTGAGAAAGTTGAACCCCCTCCTGATGAAAGGGTTGTTGAATTAATTTAAGAGCCTGACAAACAGCGCAACTCTACGCAAGATGCAAGAAGTAACTTTTTTGCCATTCACGCCATGAAACATATCATTCCCCCCACCGCTCGCACACTTTCCATCATCATGGGTGGAGGCGCAGGCACTCGGCTTTTTCCTCTCACAAAAGATCGCGCCAAGCCTGCCGTTCCGATTGGTGGAAAATATCGTCTTGTCGATATTCCCATCAGCAACTGCCTCAATTCCGGCATCCGTAGCATTTATGTTCTGACGCAGTTCAACAGCACCTCGCTGCACCGCCATATCAATGCCAGTTACAAATTCGACAACTTCAGCCCGAGTATTGTCGAGATTCTTGCAGCCCAGCAGACTCCTGAAGGCTCAACTTGGTATCAGGGCACAGCGGACGCTGTAAGACAAAATCTCCGCACTTTCTTAGAGGAAACCCATGACTATTTCATCATCCTCTCCGGCGATCAGCTCTACCGCATGGATTACCGTGACATTATCCAGCAGCATATCGAGGGAGGAGCCGATCTGACCATTGCCTGTATTCCGGTCAATCGTGAGGCGGCCACTTCTTTTGGCATCATGGAGACCGATGAAGGACGGCATATCAGCCGCTTTGTTGAGAAACCAACCGATCCTGCAATTCTCAAGGAACTTCAGATGAAGCCGGAGCTGCTGCGCGAGCTCAAGGAGCCCGATCATCAAGAGCTCTACCTCGCCTCCATGGGTATCTATGTCTTCAACCGCCAGGTGCTTGCTGACTGCCTCGACAACGATATGCCCGATTTTGGGAAAAATATCATCCCTTCGACGATTGGCACCCGAAAGGTTCAGGCCTTCATCCATCGTGGTTACTGGGAAGATATTGGAACCATCCGCTCCTTCTTCGATGCCAATCTCAATCTCTGCGACCCTCAACCGCAGTATAGCTTTTACGCCCCTGGTGCCCCGATTTACACGCAATCCCGATTCCTTCCAGCTAGCGTCGTCGAGGATACCATTGTGAGCCGCGCCATGATCTCCGATGGTTGCCAAATTCGTTCTTCTCGCTTGGAACGCTGTGTCATCGGCATCCGCAGCCTGATTCAATCGGGCTCACGACTCCGCAACACCATCGTCATGGGTGCTGATTATTACGAACGAGACAAAGGGGGAACTCCTAATGGCACGATTCCTATCGGTATTGGGCGCGACTGCATCATTGAAGATGCCATCATCGACAAGAATGCACGCATCGGCGACGGCGTGGTCATCACGGCACACGAACAGGATGTCAATACCGAGGGCGATGGTTACTACATCCGCGACGGCATCGTCGTCATTCCAAAGAATGGTGTCATCCCTCCAGGCACGCGCATTTAATTTCTTGGAATTAACCTGTTTTTCATGATCTCTTGCCTCTCCCGATTTTCTCCACTGGCTTTGCTCCTTGGAGCCGCGCTTACACTCTCCGGCTGCCTCTACGACTATGCCCCCTCAGGCCCTGTTCGTAGCATCGACACCTGGCTTCTCGGACAATGGGCCACGCAGGATAAAGCAGGACATCAGTTCACAGCGACCGTTACACCAGAGCAAGGGGAACATTCCTCGGATCACTATAGCATCGAATTTCAACGCAAAGGAGAGGATGCCCACTCCTTCCAAGGATGGATCAGCCGCGTCGATAATTTTTCTATCCTCGTATTGCGATCACTAGATGCAGGAGCTAGTTACGGAAAATTTGTGCTCTACCATTACGAGATCCTCTCACGATCGACTCCTCTCCCAGGAGAAATCGGAAACCGCCGTATCCGCCTGAGCGAACTCCAGCTTGATAATTCTACCCGCACGCTGGACTCCTACAAACTCCGTGTCGCTATCCGCAGAGCATTGAAAGAGGGAACGCTCCTAGTCCCGCACGATGTCGTCGCTGACCTCAAGAAAAACGACAAAGAAATCCCCGGTAGCGTCATCTGGACAAAAATCGGCAGCGTCACGATCAACGGGGAAACATTCTGATGCCGTGCTTCGCTCGGCAAGGTTGATAGCCTGAAGGCTATTGGACTGTTAGGCTCTGAAGCCAAAATCAAACTTTCTGCCTCTGACTTCACAATTTTCATCTTTCAGCTTTCACCCTTCAGCTTTTGCTCCCTATGTCCTCCTCTTCTTCCGAATCCCCAATCCTCATGGAGAAAATCGTCAGCCTCGCCAAGCGTCGTGGCTTCATCTATCAATCCTCCGAGATCTACGGTGGCATTGGCGGCTTCTGGGACTACGGCCCGCTTGGTGCCGAGCTGAAGCGCAATCTCCGCGATACTTGGTGGCGCGCCATGACCCGTGACCGTGACGATGTCGTCGGCCTTGATGCCACGATCATCATGCACCCCGCCATCTGGAAGGCGAGCGGCCATGTCGATACCTTCGCCGACCTGATGCGTGAATGCACGATCACGAACAAACGCGTCCGTGCAGACCATGTCGAACCTCAGAGTGGATCGGTGATGAAGTTTACAGGGGCAAAAAATCAAGGTTGGGTTCTGGGTCGTCCCTTCTCGGTGCTGATGAAACAGGCTGAGCATATCGAGAGCTTTCGCAAGCGCGTTCGTCTGCTTCTGACTCAGAACGCAGGTGCTGCCGCAGGCAAGCCCGAGGAAATCGAACTCCTCGGAGAAGAGCGAGTCGAGATCGTTGAAAACTCCGTCGATTTCCATCCCGAGTCAGGAGGATTGCTCAATGAAGCGCGGCCTTTCAACTTGATGCTCAAGACCTACATCGGGCCGACAGCCACGGAAGATGATGTTGCCTATCTGCGACCTGAGACAGCCCAGGCGATCTTTGCTCAGTTCAAGAATGTCTGCGACTCCTCCCGCGTGAAGGTTCCCTTCGGCATTGGCCAGATAGGGAAAGCCTTCCGCAATGAAGTCACGCCAAAGAATTTCACCTTCCGTTCCCGTGAATTCGAGCAAATGGAGCTGGAGTTCTTTATTCGTCCAGACGAGGCCGTACAGCTGATTCATGGTTCTGTGGCAGCCTGGAGCGAAGAAGCTGATCTCAGCACGCCGCAGCCGAACTGGGGCTGGGAAATGTGGCACCGCTACTGGGTCGCGCAGCGCACCGCTTACTACGCCTCCATCGGGCTCGGAGCCGAGGTGCTCGAATATCTCTGGCAGACCAAGGAAGACCTCTCGCACTATGCCCGCGCCTGTGTTGATATTCTCTTCAAGTTCCCCTTCGGCACTGAGGAGCTGGAGGGAATCGCCGCCCGCGGTTCCTTTGACCTCACGCAGCATCAGACCCACTCCGGCAAGCAACTCGAATATTTTGACGAAGAGCTAAAAGCCGCCTGCGACAAGCTCACCTCTGAGCAAAAGGCCGCTTTCATCGAAGAGTCTTATGCCAAGCGCAGCAAGTCGGAGACAAGCCGCGAGGAGATCGTCATTGTCACGGAGAAGCTCTTCAAAGGCCTCTACATTCCCCATGTCATCGAACCCTCGGCAGGCCTTGATCGCCTCGCCCTTGCGATCCTTGCAAATTCCTTCGAGGAAGAAGAGGTGACGGATGAAAAAGGTAAAACAGAAACTCGTACCGTCCTGCATTTTCATCCCCGCATTGCTCCGATCAAGGTCGGCATCTTTCCATTGCTCAAAAACAAGCCAGAGCTGGTAGCCAAGGCCCGCGAGATTGTTGCCCTACTCCGTCCCCACATGGCGGTCTTCTACGACGAGACGGGAGCTATCGGTCGTCGCTACCGCAGACAGGATGAGGCAGGAACTCCCTTCGGTGTCACCATCGACTTCGACACGCTCGGAGAGGAGAAGCCTGAGTTCAAAGATACCGTCACGCTCCGCGAACGCGACTCAATGCAGCAACGCCGCATCGCAATTTCAGAACTCCTTCCGTTTTTGCTTGGGAAGATTCTTTGAGTCTAATACCAATCACCATCAGAAATGATACTATCGAGCTGGTTCTTTTGGTGCGTGGCAGTGTTGTCATCCCTCAGGTTACCTGAACAACGAGCGGCGGGAGGCGCGTTGTAGCCTGCGAAGCAGTCCGAAGGACGAAGCCATCGGGAGATGGTGAGGCAATGTAGCCCTCGGTCTTTTGATTCGCTCGCTTCCGCTCGGCTCACCCCTCGTTACACTCAGGGCTGCACGATGTGCAGTCTATCCCGACCGTTCCCACGGTCAGGTATTGCCTTGCCACGCCCCCAAACTCCTTCGCGCTAAAGTATCATTTCTTCCTGTGATTGGTATAAAACCTCCGAGAGAATCTCTCCCTCGGCGAGTTGCGTGCGGAGTTGTTCCCCTGGGCTGACTTGTGTGGAGGCAGTGATGACTTTGCCTGCCGCATTGCGGGTAATACTGAAGCCGCGTGCTAGCGTGGCCTCGGGACTCAGGGCAGCGAGTGCAGAGTGGATGCGGCTGAGTCTTCCTTGATCGCGTTCCAGCCGATGCAGAATCTGCCGCTCCAGTTGATCGCGCAAAGTTGTAAGTTTTTGCGAAGCGGAAGCAAGCCGTTGACCAGGATGGGATGAGGCAAGCAGGGCGGCAGCTGTCGCAAGCGAAGCTGTGAGCTGTTCCATTCTGCGTTCCATACACAAGGAAAGCGTCTCTTGCATTCGATCACTTGTTTGCCGCGCCTCATCAAGTCGGCGTAATGGTTCACGGAAGAGGCTTGAAGAGCTTAGGTGAAATTCTTGGGCGCGATGGCGTTCGATGACGGCCCAAGTTTCTCGGCCAATTCGGGAAACAAGAGCGCGCGCACGGTTCATCAGTTCCGCCCCATCGGCAGCGAGGAGTTCTGCGGCGGCACTCGGTGTCGGAGCGCGGAGATCGGAGACGAAGTCGACAATGGTAAAATCAATTTCATGCCCTACCGCGCTGACCACGGGAATCAACGAAGCCGCAATGGCTCGCGCCACAATCTCTTCATTGAATTCCCAGAGATCCTCCAAACTTCCACCTCCACGGGTGACGACGATCACATCGACGGAGCCGATGGCATCCGAAGCGTTCGACAATTCCGTAATGGCGGCGGCGATTTCAGCGGCAGCTCCCTTCCCCTGCACGCGGACAGGACTGATGACAACGCGGAGCCCTGGATGACGACGATGGAGGACATTCAGAAAATCGCGGATAGCTGCTCCTGTCGGTGAAGTGACAACACCAATGCGTTGAGGAAATCGTGGAAGCGTATTTTTCCTTTCGGGATCAAAGAGTCCTTCGACAGCAAGGCGGCGTTTGAGTTCCTCAAATCTCGCCTGAAGCACGCCTTCTCCCTTTGCCTGAACGAGGCGCACCATGAGCTGATACTGGCCGCGAGGCTGATAGACACTGATCTGACCGTAGAGCTGAACTTGCAGACCGTCTCGAAGCTCCACTTTCTGTCCCGCCCCTGTACGAGCAAAGAGAACACACGAGAGCTGCGCCATCTCATCTTTTAAGGTGAAGTAGGCGTGACCTGAGGATTGCTTGCGGAGATTGGAAATTTCCCCCTCGACCCAGACCATGCCGATACCTTCTTCCAGAAGGTTGGAGATTCTGTGTGTGAGCTCGCCAACGCTAAGAACAGCTGGTGGCTCTTTTTTTACAACAGGAGGAACAATCTCTGATGGAGGCTGCGGTTTTGATTCTGGTGTAGGTGGCAATGGTGACTCGAGAGCGGGTTTGGGAGCGGGCTTCATTTTAGGAAGCAGCATTCCCATGTTGAAGCCGAGCTGTTCGCTATCCGCGTTAGATTTTTTGCGTGCCATGATTCAGGAAAGCTGTACTCGCAATGCGGCAAGGAGTCTTTCCAAACGCCTCGAAACTTCGAGCTCCTCCAGAAGCTCCTGCCGTACCGCCGAATCAGCCACCAAGGTGGAGGCCACGAGATCGGTCACGACACTGATGTCGGTGATTTGATTGAGATAGATTTCAAATTGGGCTGGAAGTTCTATCCCCTGTTCCTTGAACCGCGCACAGAGTGCATGAAGGCGCGTTACTTGCCGCGCTACATACTCCGAGTCATCTCCAGCATATCTGGTGCTTTCCAGAGGTTCTATCCGAGCAATCCGATACGGCTCTTTCTGCTCCCATCCCGTGAACTTTACCCGACTCACCCCTTGCAAAATCAAGTTAGAGGTTCCATCGGGATTACGCACGCAGGCGCGAACAAGTCCAGCTCCCGCGATTTCCTCCACTTCATTCTCGAAGTCATCCCGTGGCATGGTCATCGCCAGCATTCTGCCAGTGTCGAGAGCCACTTCCAGCATTGCCCGATAGCGCGGTTCAAAAATAAAAAGCGGCAGCAACGCATTCGGAAAGAGCGTCACCCCAGGCAGCACCATCACAGGAAGTGCTGATGGAAGATTATCGATTGTTTCCGTTTTGGCCTCTTGCACGATGGGAGATTACGCTTCACTCCGCCGTGCATAAATAAGGAAATCATCGAGCCAATCTGCGCCGAAGGAAGAACCAGAGTGATCCAATCATGCCTAGTACAATGAGCGCATTTGCCGAGGGTTCAGGCACTGCGGTTGGCACGAGGATCACCTCACCATCGACTCCACTATTGGTCGAGAGGACGAACATCACCTGATAGTTGTCGTAGATGGCGGCTCCGCCAGGGTTGATTCGTGTTCCGTCGGCGGTATTCGGAATGACATCAACTGTTCCCGTGTAGGGAGTCGTGTTTGTGTAACTCAATATCGTCTGAGCACCATAGGAAAGTTTGACTCCTCCACTGGTAAGCGATCCGAAGTTCGTACTGTAGATCACGACATTCGGACCACCTCCTGTATCGAGAACAAGGGGCATTGTATTCGTGATGCTTGTAAAATCTTGTCTCAGGCTGACCGTTGCGTTGGAAACCTGAGCCTTATTATAACCATTGATTGTGATTCCATTGGTTGTCGGAATCTGATTCCCCGAAGGACTGAGTTGCATGATGATTGCTCCGGGTGTATTGCTTGCGGCGGCAATCGCACTAGCAGAGAGACCGATCGTCAGTGTCCCATTCCCACTGCTCGCGCCCGTCAAATTCACAAGATAGCCAGGTTGAAGACCAGCGGCCAAAGGAAGCTGGGTGAGAATTGTGGCCAGTGAATTAGTTCCATAGAGTCCTGCGCCGAAGTCTCCATAAGTGCCATCCCCAAGGATATTGTTGGAGGTAAAATTGGTTGAGCCATCCGATCCGATGATGCTGACAATCGAGGCCACATTCACATTACTAGCCGTGCTGGCAATGACCGTACCATTGCTATCTCCCAGAGAAACGCTCACCGCGTCATTGTAATAGTTGTAAGTCGGTGCCTGGGCAAAAGTGAAGCTCGCCGTCGCAGTATTTCCCAAGCCTCCGAGCGTGGAAAACATATTGGGCGCACCCGTGTCGAAGGTGTAGGGAACAAGATTGGTGCTCGGACTATTGCCTCCCGACATCGCTGCATAAATCGTGTATCGGTTGGCGGAGTAATTCGTTGAAGACTCAAGATAGATCGGAACTTCAATGGGGGTCTGGGCATGAGCTGCAATGCTGCACAGGCAGATGGAAAGTGAGGGGAAGATTTTTTTCATTTTATTTAGCGCGTCTTACAATCTTTGCTGTGTATGAAAGACCCTCTTCTAGGAGACAGAAAAAATCAATTCCATCTGAAACTATACGAAAGAAATGCTCCTAGCTGTATTTTCTGGTGGACGATCAGGCCAAGAGATTGCATCCTCATCAACTCTCATCTTCGGATGAGTAAGACAAAAACGGGTAGGTACCGAAGTGGCCAAACGGGGCGGACTGTAAATCCGCTGGCATCGCCTTCAGTGGTTCGAATCCACTCCTGCCCAGTTTTTTGCGAAGCAAAACTTCATGCATTCTGTGGATGATGAACGCAGTTCGATTGCCATGCGCGATAGCGCATTTCTTCATCCGAGCGTAGCTAGTCAATCTCGCAAAGCCTTTGGTAAAACCAAAGGATAATCCACTCCTGCCCAGTTTTTCGTTAAAATTTTCTTAGCAACTTGTAGGTAAAAATTCCCGATGCGTGACCGTCCGCCCATCGGAAGAGGAGCGCATAGCCGCCGATAAATTCATAGCCTTTCAGCTCAAAGCTATTGTGCTTGTAGCTCTTTGCGGGAATATCGCCACGCCCCATTACATCGGGCTCACCGCAGCAGACAGCGCAGGGACAGGCGCGGCGCAGAAGTTCGAGCGGTAAATATTGCTCTACACCATCATTCCAAGAGATCGCGAGTTCATTTCCCATCGGAGCAATGGCTTTGAGGGAAAGCGGCTGAAGCTGAGGCTCCTGCTGAGGTGCTGAGGTACTGAGAGCTACAGAATGTTTCATGGGGGTAGGTATCAGTTCCGACAAAAAAGATAGAAAAACCTCACTCTCTTTTCCTGATTTCCAAATTCAAAAATTCTGAATTCTTCCTTAGCTCTTGAGTAAGGTCATGACAGCTTTTTGAACGTGGAGGCGATTCTCTGCCTGCTGGAAGATGGCTTTGGCGTGTTGTTCAAAAACTTCGGCTGTTATTTCCTTCCCGCGGTAGGCAGGGAGGCAATGGAGGACATGGGCATTGGGTTTTGCTGCCTCTACGACGCGATCATTGATCTGATAGCGCGCGAACTGCGCGGAGCGATGCTCAGCCTCTTCTTCCTTACCCATGCTGACCCAGACATCGGTGTAGAGGATGTCAGCGTTGCGTGCGGCTTCCACGGGATCAATTGTTATCGTGACCGGAGCCTTGGCTCTCTCAAGCAAATCAGCAGGTGGGCAATAGAGCTCAGGGCAGGCAAGCCGGAGCCCGAAGCCGAGGCGGGCTGAGGCCCAGATCCAGGAGCGGCCCATATTGCAGTCAGCATCGCCGATAAAGGCTACCTCGACTCCATCGAGTGAATCTCTTAGCTCCTCGATCGTCATGAGATCAGCAAGGATTTGGCAGGGATGTTCCTCATCTGTGAGGGCATTGATGGTTGGGATACCAGATAGTGCGGCGAAGGTCTCAACATCGGATTGTTTGAAGGTGCGAATGACTGCACCATGAATCATACGACCCAAAACGCGGGCTGTGTCCTCAATCGGTTCTCCGCGTCCAAGCTGGATCTCACTGGCTGATAGGAAAAGAGCATCACCTCCTAGTTCACGAATACCAACTTCAAAGCTGACTCGTGTACGCGTCGAAGATTTGGAAAAAAGGAGTCCCCAGCATTCTCCAGCGAGCGGCTTGCCTGGATAGTTAGCTCGATTCGCCTTCAGCTTGTGAGCTAGGGCAAGGATCTCAAGAATCTCGGAGGCCGAGAGGGACTCAATGGAAAGGAGATGTTTCATAGGCAAGATGCTTTTGAGGAAATGCTGATTGAATCTTAGGATGCTCTCTACTGCAAGGATTGGCTCAGAAATGAGGTTTGTAAAAAGAACGAGGGTGATTCCTGCTCTGGAACCACCCTCGCCAGGTGTAACGGCTGTAAGCCGGATTCTGTCACACCGGATTGCTCCGGCGCGGACGGCCATTTCTCTCAGAAGTTTCTGGCGAACCATGAACTCCCGCCCGTCTTACGACGAGTGCGACGATACCCGGGGTCTTGTCATGCCCGTAGGCCTGACGACGAGACCGGCGGCCTCTTCCCCTGTTCTGTCTTGCACCGCATAGGGTTTTTCGTGCCTCCTCGATTGCTCTTGGAGCGGTGGGCTCTTACCCCGCCTTTTCACCCTTACCCTCGTTCAATCCTCCTCACGGAGTTTTGCGCGTTGGCGGTTTCTTTTCTGCGACACTTTCCGTCGGCAAGGACTTTCGCCCCTGCCTCCCGCATATTCTACGCGGTATGCTGCCGTGTGGTGTCCGGACTTTCCTCCAGGATTTAGCTCCCAGCGGTCGTCCACCGTCACAGCAAAACGGTAACCTCTCCCCTAGAATAAGACAAGTCTGAAGAAAAAACAAAAAAATGCCCCGCTCCATCACAGAGCGGGGCTTTTTATTAAGACTCTTTATTGAGTATTAGGCAGTCTGTTTGCGACGAGCAACGACTACGAGTGCCAGAGCACCGAGGCCAAAGAGGGCGTAGGTGGAAGGCTCGGGAACTGCAACAATATTCCAATTGCCAATGAGGGTATTTCCTCCGCCGGTGGCATTACCCGAATAAATTGCTCCAAAATCACCTGGAGTAATATCCAAACCTGGAGTATGGCCTGATAAATCAATCACAAGGGGTTGGTTTTGAGTAAAGCCTGTGCTGCCTAGGACGAAAGATTCTAAAGCAGTGCTGTTTGCAGCGAAAAGATTCAAGTCCCTGTAGTTGCCTGTTTGAAGATCATCACTAGCCCAGCTGCTGAACGGCACTGTTCCAGATCCGTTTGGTTTAGTATCTCCTGATATAACAGATCCTGTATCAGAAGCAATATTGTGTACAAAGAAACCTTGCAAATCTATGCCGTATTTTTCCATGGTGTTTGTATCAGTACCCAGAGAAGTTGTGCCTGCGAAGTCGATGTAAACCGCATTGGGATTCTGGGTATTGATGTTCAATGTAATCACTAGAGCAGCTTTTGATTGAACCGTCATAGCAGCGATTGCTAATGCTGCTGTAGCGATGAGTGTTTTTGTTTTCATGGTTTTTTATCTGTTGTTTTTTGAAAGAATTTTAACTAGCGATTCTTTTTCTATATCCTTACCTGAATATCGCAAGACTTTTTTTAAAATTTCTTAAATCCTCTTTTCTGAATCATGAGCTGGTCATGGCGCATGGTTTTTTGATTGAATAAGCTTCTTATGGCGACGCTCAATTCCAATTATCTCAAGCTCAAGGCAGGCTATCTTTTTCCCGAGATCGGGAGGAGGGTGAAGGCATTCACCGATACCAATCCTGAGGCCGCTACGCGCCTGATCCGCTGTGGGATCGGTGATGTGACAGAGCCTCTTCCTACTGCCGTGCGGGAAGCGATGCATGAGGCGATTGATGAAATGGGGACGCGTGAAGGATTCCACGGCTATGGGCCGGAGCAGGGGTACGAATTTCTCCGTTCAGCGATTGCCAAACATGATTACCGAGATCGCGGTTTGGAAGTGGCCGATGATGAGATCTTTGTCTCCGATGGCTCGAAATGTGACGGTGGGAACATACTCGATATTCTTGGCTCAGAAAATCGGATCGCTGTGATGGATCCCGTCTATCCCGTCTATGTTGACACCAATGTGATGGCCGGTCACACAGGCGAGGCTCGCGAGGATGGCTCCTATGAAGGGATCTCGTATCTCGAATGCAATGCCGAGAATGGATTCGTGCCAGAAGTCCCTGCTGAGAGTGAGGAAAAATTCGATGTCATCTATCTCTGCTTTCCTAATAATCCCACGGGTGCTGTTGCAACATGGGATCAGCTCGCTGCTTGGGTGGCCTATGCACGGAAGCATGGTTCCATCCTGCTCTACGATGCCGCTTATGAGGCTTATATCAGCGATCCAGCAGTGCCATACTCAATCTATGAGATTCCAGGGGCACGGGAGTGTGCGATCGAGTTTCGGAGTTTTTCCAAGAATGGTGGATTCACTGGGACGCGTTGTGCCTTTACCGTCGTGCCAAAAGAACTGATGGCACTCGATTCTCACGGTGAGAAGAAAGCATTACATCCTCTCTGGCATCGCAGATTCACGACAAAGTTCAATGGTGTGAGTTATGTCACTCAACGAGGAGCCGCTGCACTCTATAGCGAAAAGGGGCTGGTTGAAGTCGCAGCTCTTGTTTCACACTACATGGGGAATGCTGAGATCCTACGCGAAGCCGTCACGGCCAGCGGACTGAAGGTTTTTGGAGGAATCAATGCTCCCTATATTTGGGTGAATGCTCCCACAGGTGTCACAAGCTGGCAGATCTTTGATCGGATGCTTAGCGAAGCCAATATCGTCGTGACTCCTGGCAGCGGCTTTGGCCGTGCAGGTGAAGGTTACTTCCGTATCTCAGCCTTTAATAGCCGAGAGAAGGCACTCGAAGCAGCCGCTCGGATCAGAGCGATGGTTTGGTAGTGATTCAGGAGCTTTTCTGTCGGCTGCGCCAGAATGCGGAGCCGAATATAAGAGATCCAAGTCCCATGAGAACACAAGAACTCGGCTCGGGGACGGAATTCATAACAGAAGTAATTTGAGAGCTGTAATAGCCTAGATTGACCAAGTAGGAATCCCCGTTGTTCACTGCCTCGTTGAGGCCTGCGAGATACCAGCTATTTCCGTTCTTAATAAAATCGCCCCCGCCCGAATCTCCCACGATCACCTGTGCTGAATTCGTTGTTCCCAGAGAGTTCGTTCCATAATGAGTTCCAAAATCAACGGATGTGTAGGGAGTGTTGGTAAGAGTAACCAATAGGTTATTTACTGTGACTGTGTTAATTCCCCAAGATTTTTGTCTGCCAGCAGCAGCATCACCATAGCCGATCATCGCAAGCGTTTGGCCGGTTCCACTATACGAGGGGATGATAGTAAGGTTGTTGGTTGGTAACAACGCATTTCCCAAGGTGGAGATAGTGGAAACTTTGAAAAGATTCAAATCGGCGTGGTAAGTTGTTCCCGCATTGGTAATCGTAAAATTTGTGTAGGAATAACCAGTTGTGGCATAGGTGTTGGTTCCTAGGGTAAAATCGAGTGCCCCTACATGTCCTGCCGTGATGACCCAGCCATTTCCAAGATAAACTCCACTGGCATCACTGGCACCGCCAACCTGACCGACATAATCCCATCCATCGTGTGTATTGCCAGCCCCCCATCCCGAAGACCAGCTAGAGAGCGAACTGCTGATCGTATCGTTGGTGTTGTAAAAAGTTGAACCTGAAGGATAAGGGACGATGGCCACAGCATGCAGAGATGCAGTCGTGAAGAGAAGTGCCAGGGTGAGGAAGATTCGAGAGAACATACTAGGAATTTATTAGTGTCAGCAGCCGCTCAAAGCAATCTCAGAAATGTGACAAAGCTGTAACGCTCTAAATTTTAACTCTCTGCCAGCAGGCTATTGATGTACTCCGAAGGTTCATAGTTCTCGATCAGGATTTCTTCCTGGACACCGCGTTTCAGTCGGGCCTGGATCACCAAAATCTCAGGTGTCTTATGCGGGGCAAAGAGAATGTCATCGTGCGTGGCATGGCTCTTCTCTGTGAACATGGAGGGCACGAGATGTCCCCCGAGATGATCGCTGCGGCCTGTCGCCACATGGAGCGTGCCACGAACTTTCTCATCCTGAATATCGCGCCCGCTAACCGGAAGAAGCTGCGTTCCGAAACCAAGCTCGCCAAGTTCGCCTGTGACGGGATCGGAAAGAAGCTTGGTATTATGACTGGCTACGGTTTCGGGATTACCTTTGATGAACTCGGCCTTCACGATGCGGCCACCAGTGACGGTCATTTTCCCAAGAGTTCCATCTTCGTAACGGTGAGGAAATGCCCCCTCGGCTCCCTCGGGAACAAAATAGACTTCGCCTGCGGGGAGATTCGCCACATCGGGTTCATCGCCAAGGCAGAGGCCGTGACTCTTCTGTGCTTCCTGGCCATTGAGAATCAGGCGAAGCGTGTAAACTTCGCCGAGGCATCCGAAATCAATCTCGACCCAATCTGCGCCTGTCACGCCTAAGCGGAGTTTTTCTGCTTCAACGCTGACTTCATTGTAATCGACGGCCAGGCCGGAGGAGAGAATGACATCATTCACTCCATGCAGGGTGGCGGCGCGAAAACCATACTGCTTGGCAAAGGCGGTGAGGGGAGCTGTTGCCGAGAAAGTCGAAATACAGAGGATGATGTCGTAGTTGGTATAGACCTCGTGTTCCAAGCTGAGCTGTTTACCTGAGGGATCATAAGCCTCATCGGGCAGATCCAGATTGCTGCCACCGGTAAGTTTGTAGGCGAAGATTTCACCGCCCAAGAGTTCCATCTTGGTGAGTAGTCCGTCATTGAGCGGTTTATAAAACGACTCAACGGCATGGCGTTGAATCGAGAGATCGGGATTGTCCAGAAAGGCGAAGTCCTTGATCTCCGTAGGATCTTCAAGATCGATCAGGATTGCCACGCGCTGGCCAGGTTTAGGAGCGAAGGTGGTCGTCAGGAGGCGTTCCAGGCTGAACGGGGGAAAGCTGCGGGCTGCGATCTGCTCGGAAATGGAGAGGGCGGCGGGAAAAGGGGTGGCCATAAATTTGGAGTGGTTATGATTGAAAACCGAAAGAATCAGTTAACGCCATTAACTATCTAAAGCAAGCTCCTCCTAAAACTTTTTTTGGATCAAACTTTTTGCAATTTTCACCTCACGATTCCCCGCTCGCTCGAGGTGATAAAATCGACGAGGGAGCGGACGGCTTCGGAATGGGAAAATTGTTCCCGTAGGGTTTCGAGTGCCTGGGCTGTGTTTTTATTGCTGCGGTAGATGATCTTGTAGGCTTCACGCAATTCGCGGATGGATTCGCTGGTGAAGTCTCGGCGTTCAAGTCCGACCATATTGACTCCGCGCACTTCGGCGGGATTTCCATCAGCAATCATGAAGGGAGGGACATCCTGAACGATTTTGGTGCAGCCACCGATGATGGCATGATCGCCGATCCGGCAGAATTGATGCACTCCGCTGAGGCCCCCAATGACAGCATAATCCCCGACCAAGACATGGCCTCCGAGAGTTCCGTTATTGGAAAAGATGACATGATTCCCAACTACGCAGTCGTGGGCAATATGGGCATAGGCGAGGAATGTGCCGTGGCTTCCGATCCTCGTGGCCGAGCCTGGGGCGGTGGCGCGGTTGATGGTGACAAATTCACGGAACGAATTGTGATTCCCAATTTCCAGAAAGGTTGGCTCATCTTTGTATTTCAGATCCTGCGAGCGTTGTCCAATGGAGCAGAAAGGGTAGAATTCATTTCCATCTCCGATCTGGGTTGGGCCAGCGATCGAAACATGATTGTGAAGATGACATCCCTCTCCCAGAACCACACCAGCACCGATCACGCAGTAGGCACCGATACGGGTTGCGGGGCCAATCACGACACTCGGATCGATGACAGCTGTGGGATGAATTTCAGGCATAAAATTTCAGGCAGATTTTATTTATCGACGATACCAAAGAGAAGGATTCCCTCGCTCACAACCTCGCCATTGACGAGGCATTTGCAGGCAGCTTTGCCGAGTCGCTTCTTGGCACTAATCATCTCCACATGAATAAAGAGGGTATCACCAGGGAGAACTGGCTTACGGAATTTGACTTCGTCGGCACTCATGAAATAACCGATTTTTCCAGAATTCTCCGTCTTACGCATCATGACAATGGAGGCAACCTGGGCCATTGCTTCGAGTTGTAGAACCCCCGGCATCACAGGATGACCTGGGAAATGCCCTTGGAAATACGGTTCGTTGATCGAAACGCTTTTCACGCCAACAGCCTTGGCATCACCATCAAACTCCACCACGCGATCAACCATGAGGAAGGGATAGCGATGCGGCAAAATATTCATCACCTCGCTCACGGTGAGCACTGGCAAGGAGGAAGTGACTGGCTTGGGAGCCATCGCGACCAATTCTCTATGGCGTTTCACAATGGCTCGCGCCAGCTCCGTATTGGGCCCATGCCCGGGACGAACTGCGACGATATGCCCACGAAGAGGGCGGCCCGTGAGGGCGAGATCACCGATGATATCGAGGATCTTGTGCCGGACAAATTCATCAGCGAAACGGAGCGGCTCCTTGCTCAGAACGGATTCGCCACGGATGACGAGAGCGTTCTCAAGACTTCCCCCCTTGATGAGACCTTTTTCCATCAGGTGCTTTACATCCTCATAATGGACAAAGGTGCGGGCCGTAGCGATGTCGCGAGCGTAAACTTCGGGAGTAATCTCGATGGAAAGATACTGGGTGAATCGCCCATCATTTCCCACCTGGGTGCAGGAGATCCGCAGGCCGTTATGGGGAAAAATTGACATGATGGAGCCTGTCGCAGTCTCCAGATGGATCGGCTCACTCGGCTGAAGATAGAGACGCGGAGCATCCTGAGTCACGATGCCCGCTTCCTGAATCAGGGCGACATAGGGTGCCGCGCTGCCATCCCCGATAGGAGGCTCATTGGCATCCATTTCGATCAAGGCATTATCAACATCGAGTCCGGCAAGTGCAGAGAGAATATGCTCAACGGTCTGAATCTTTGCATTCCCTTGGATCAGGGTCGTGGCCCGTTCTACGGTCTTCACATGATCGACCAACGCATCAACAACTGGTTCATCTGGTAGATCGGTACGGCGGAATTTGTATCCATGCCCCACCGGTGCAGGGTGGATCGTAAGGGTTACTTTGCCACCATTGTGGAGAGCATTGCCGCTCAGGCTGGCACTTTTGGCTAGGGTACGCTGATATTCCATGGAAAAATTCTCTCTCTTAATTTTCTCTTTTTAATGCTGTTCTATGAGTCGGATGGGTTGCTCTGGCCGAGCTACTACGGCAGGGTGGCAAGTCGTTATGCTAAATACGGCAAGGCGCATTCGGAAAGAAATCTTTACCTTGCCCCAGAATCTTAAGAACCGTTGACTGACCGATGGCCGAACTTCCCTTCCGAATTTTAGGAGAGACTCCCGATCTCCTCGTTGTGGAGAAACCGCCATTCTTACTCGTTCATCCGACGCGTCTTGGTGGGCCGCTCACGCTTTGGGATTATCTCAAGGAGCTGCTGGCCTTCGAGATTGCAAGCGGCGGTCAGGTCTCGCTGATTAACCGTATTGACCGTGAGACCAGTGGCATTGTCCTCATTGCCAAGCATCACGCTGCAGCCCGTGCCTGTGCAATGGCGATGGAGCGCGGTGAGATCGAGAAGGAATATCTGGCAATCGTTATAGGATGGCCCGAGAGGGAGAGCTGGAGCGTGGAGGCTCCGCTCCTGCGCCTCGGAGAAGTCATGCCGTCCAAAATCTGGCTCAAGCGAGGTGTTCATTTCAGCGGTGCTTCGGCCTGCACAGAATTTCAGGTTCGAGAACGCTTCACTCACGCGAAGCATGGCCCTCTGGCACTTATTCGATGTATCCCACTGACAGGGCGTACTCATCAAATCAGGGTGCATCTTGCTCATTCGGGCCATCCCGTTGTGGGTGATAAAATTTATGGCCCCTCCGAAGAATGCTATCTGGATTTCATGGAAACAGGATGGAGTTCCACTCTTGAAAAGCAGCTCTGGCATCCGCGTCACGCACTTCATTCTAGCATTCTCGGGGTAAATTTTCTAGGCACATCGTATCGCTGGGAATGCATGTTGCCACCGGATCTCCAAAATTTACTCACTGGCCAATTAGGAAAATTGTGAGAAATTATCAAATTGCCTATGTCCTCACCACGCTCTTCGATTTTTCGCTGGTTTCCCTGGGTCTTGCTCCTCATCGGAGTGGCTGCATTTCTGAAATGGCAAAGTGCCGCTCCTCCCATTAACTACATCACAGGAACGATCATTCGAGGTACGCTTGAGGATGCCGTCTCGGCTACAGGAACCCTTCAGGCCAAAGAGTATGTCGATATCGGGGCGCAGGTTTCTGGCATTCTTCAGAAACTCCACATTCAGATTGGACAGAGAGTGAACAAGGGTGATCTGCTTGCAGAAATTGATCCAACGGTCTTTCAGGCACAAGTAGTCAAAGATGAGGCTACACTCGATAATCTGGATGCCCAGATGGATGCCGCCAAAGCGACACTCATTCTGGCTGAGCAAAGGCTCACAAGAAACAAAAACCTCCTCAAGAGCGATGCTGTGAGTCAGGACGATCTTAACTCTTCTCAGGCCGATTTCTCCCGCGCTCAGGCTGCCATCGAATCACTCAAGGCCCAGATCGATAATGCCAGTGGAAGCCTTGATGCCAGCAAGGCCAACTTGAGCCATACCAAGATCTACGCGCCAATTAACGGAACTGTCACCCAGTGCCAGGCTCGTGAAGGACAGACCCTGAATGCCAGCCAGTCAGCACCGATTCTTTTTCGCCTGGCTAATCTCGATACCATGACTGTTCAGGCACAGGTCTCCGAAGCTGATGTGGAACGAATCCATGCTGGAATGCCTGTCTATTTCACAACACTTGGAGATCCAGACACTCATCATAACGGAACTGTTAGTGTGGTCGAACCTGCCTCGGTCAACAGCACTCCGCCCGTCTTTTACAATACCATCTTCGATGTCCCTAATGAGAAACACTCGCTTATGCCAGATATGACGGCGCAGGTTTACTTTCCGTTGGTCACGAGAACCAATGTCGTCATCATGCCGCTGGCAGCCTTAGATTATGCTAAACACCAAATCCCGCTTGCCGAGCAACGACCTGTGACTGAAAAAGGGAAAAAAATTTGTCACATCAAGGTCTTTATTTTGAAAGATGACAATACCCCCGAGGAAGTGGAGATCTCTCTTGGTATGAAAAATCGTGTCGCCACCGAAGTGCTCTCCGGGCTCAAAGAGGGTGACGATGTCATCACTGGGCCGCTGGAACTCGGGCCAAAATCTCGCCCAAGGGTAATGATCCATTGAGCGAACCGATGAATTCAGCAACAGTCGTCGCTCCCGCGATCGTCAGTTCCGAGAGATCTATCCACGAGAGGATCGCCCCTGCGATTCTCATGGAGAAGATCATCAAGAGATATCCCGTAGGGGATGCCGAGATTGAGGTGCTGCATGGGATTTCGCTTCGCATTAATGTTGGGGAATTTGTGGCGATCATTGGGCCATCGGGATCGGGCAAAACCACGCTGATGAATATCCTTGGGCTCATGGATACGCCCAGCGAGGGAAAATTTGAACTCAATGGACGCGATGTCTCCCGCCTCAGTCCCGATGAGCGCGCGGAGGCTCGAGGGAGGCTTTTTGGATTCATCTTTCAACGCTATAATCTGCTGACCACGCAGACGGCGACGGAGAATGTTGAGTTGCCTGGTTCCTATATTGGAATGCCTGCTGAACAACGCCGAGAACGGGCTTTGATGCTCCTTGGAGAGATGGGACTCTCCCACCGTGTTAATAACCGTCCCACGCAACTCTCGGGTGGAGAACAGCAGCGCGTGGCAGTCTCCCGCGCACTCATGAACGGCGGGAGCATCATTCTTGCTGATGAGCCTACCGGCGCACTCGATACGGTACGGGGGAAGGAGCTTATGCTCAAAATCCATGACCTCCATCGCCAAGGTCACACGGTCATATTGATTACTCATGATCCAGGGGTGGCGGCACAGGCGCATCGGGTGATTCGTATTGTAGATGGTCATATCATCTCCGATCAACCAACGGAGCACGCCTCAGAAAATGCTCCTCAAATTGCTGCTGCGGAGGAGCAAGACTCTCCGATAAAATCTGTTGGCCTTCCTTCTCTCAAAAAAAGAAAAAATCTGATTCTTTTTGCCGACCTCATGGAGGCAGGACGCATGGCCACGCACGCTCTGCGGGCCAATCTCTTCCGCACTTTCCTTACCATGCTGGGGGTCATTATCGGGGTTGCCTCAGTTGTGACAATGCTCTCTATCGGCGAGGGATCACAACGCAGCATGATGAAGTCGATGGGGCGAATGGGAACCAATATGCTCCAGATTCAGCCTGGGGCAAAAAAAGCCATCCTTGGTGGCTCCCTCACGCTCCGAGATGCCGATGCTATCCAGGATATCAACCACATCGTACAATTAGTCCCGAGCGTTTCATCCGGTCAGATTCTCCGCTATCGTGATAAAACCTATGCTTGCGGAGTTGGTGCGGTAACACCGAATTATCCAGAAGCTGAGAACCGACTCATCGTGATGGGGGGATTTTTTACCGATGAGGATGATGATAGAATGGCCCCAGTCGTTGTGCTGGGAATGAAACCGTATCTCGAGCTTTTCGGTAGCGGTGTCGATCCTGTGGGGAAGTATATCCTGCTTAACAACGCTCCCTTCATGGTCGTCGGAGTCGTCACGGTCAGAGGAGGAAGTGGTGACGGGCGTGATCGCGAAGATGACAGTGCCTTTATTCCAATCAATACTGGAGAGGCGCGTATCTTCCGTAGTCAAAATCTCTCCCAAATCCGCGTCCAGGTGGACGAGTTTCGCTTCGTCAATTTCGTTCAAGATGAAATCAGAAGCCGTCTGAATAGATTGCGACAGCAGGAGGACTTCCGTATTTTTAACCAGGCTGCCATGATCGAAGCGACCAAGCATGCGCAGGATACCTTCCGATTTCTCCTTGGAGCCGTGGCCTCCGTTTCACTCGTTGTCGGTGGCATAGGAGTCATGAACATCATGCTTGTCAATGTGGTTGAGCGCACCCGTGAGATCGGAGTACGCATGGCCTGCGGTGCTCGCAGCCGTGACATCCAGCTTCAGTTCCTCGCCGAAGCCGTGCTGGTCTGCCTGCTGGGAGGAGTGATTGGGGTTGCTCTCGGGGCAATTCTCTCCTGTGTCATCGTGGTTGGCGATACCAAGCCTGTGCTCACACTGGGGCCTATTCTACTCTCCTTTGGAGCAGCTTTCATCACAGGGGTTCTCTTCGGATTTCTTCCCGCGAGGAAAGCCTCGCGCCTTGATCCTGTCATCGCCCTCAGCACTGAATAAACTCCACCCTGCATGAAGTTCCTGAAATCCTTGGTCCAACTGCTTGTGATGCTTTTCATCGCCGGTTGTGCTATTCCCAAAAAACAGCCCCCTTCGGCTCCGATTCCTGTTCCTGCACATTGGAAAGCAACGACCGTCAAATCAGCCCTGGCTCCATCAGGCTGGCTCTCCTCATTTCATGACCCGCAACTGAGTTCCGTCATCGGAGAAGTACTCTCGGAGAACTACGATCTCAAGGCTGCTGCTGCACGGACGCAGGGAGTCATTGCCCAATCTCGCGTGACAGCCGCCCAGCTCTACCCACAGCTCGGAGGAAATGCCGGAGCCAATGTCAACAATACCCCATTCTATAACAGCCCAGGTCTTTCCCATCAGATCAGCCCGGCCAACTGGAACTACACCGTCAACTTCGCCCTGAGCTGGGAGGCTGATGTCTGGGGGAGACTACGGTCGCAGACCCAAGCCGCCAAAGCCGATGCAGCCTCCTCTCTCTTCACCTACGAAGGAGCGCGACTCTCGCTGGCCGGTCAGGCAGCGAAAGCTTGGTTTGCTGTCTTGGAAAGCCGCGAACAAATCAGCATCGCCGAACAGACGCTTGCCAGTCTCAAGAAAACACTCGATCTGACAAAATCCCGCTATATCAACGGTGCGGTCTCCTCCTTCGATGTTCATCTTAGCAGTGCGAGCGAGACCTCGGCGGAAAAAGATCTTGTCCAACGACGCGAAAATTTTGCCGAAGCTCAACGATCCCTCGAAACCTTGCTCGGTCACTACCCTTCGGCGGAACTGGATACTAAGGGGGCTACGCTTCCCGGACTCATACCCCAAGTTCCTGCGGGGCTTCCCTCCGAGCTCCTTCTGCGCCGCCCCGATCTCAAGGCCGCCGACTGGACACTCTTTGCCTCCGAGAACAGAGTCTTCTCGGCAAAGGCCGAGCGATTACCCCGTCTTGCCCTCACTTCGACGGCTGGAACTCCCACCCTTTTGCTCCAAGATCTCACGAGCAACCAGAGCTTCATCTACCGCATGGCGGCAAATCTCACAGATCCGATCCTCGATGGGGGACGCATCACCTGGAATATCCGATTGAACAAGGCAAACCGCGATGCAGCAGCAGCAACCTATGCCCAGCAAGTTCTCAATGCTTTTCAGGAAGTCGAGAATGCCCTTTCTAATGAGGCGACCCTCTTCTCCGAAGAGCAGCTTCAGGAAAAAGAGCTCGAAGATCTGCGCGAAGCGTATCGAATCGCCAATGTCCGCTACAAATCAGGACAGATTGACATCGTCTCCCTCCTTCAGGCCCAGAATAACATGCTTGCGGCGGAGAGCACCTTGGCTAGAACAAAACTCCTCCGCCTGGACAACCGCATCGACCTCTACCTCGCCCTTGGTGAAAGCGTCGGCTCCTCCGAGCAAAGTGTGCAGTTTAGAGATTCGATCCGAATGCTCGCTCTTCCAGGAGTATAGAGTTTTTCTCGATCTCAAACAATCAATTCACCAAGTTCCCAGGCGAGGAGTTTGCGTTTGCGTTCAAGGCCCCAGCGGTAGCCGGTGAGCGAGTTGGCTGAGACAACGCGGTGGCAGGGAATCGCTACGGCGATCTCATTTGCTCCAACGGCTTGCCCCACGGCACGGGCTGATTTCGGATGCCCAATTGCTTTTGCTACCTCGCCATAAGTCATCGTTGCAGAGGATGGAATGGTGCGGAGAAATTCCCAGACTGTGAGGCGGAAGGGGGTGCCGACGGCTAGCACGGGGATCTCTTCTTTGCGAAAGAGTGCCGAGATTAAGGATTCAGTATGTTTTCCCTGCTGTATCGTAGCGGAGGGCCAGAGATTTTGGAATTCGTTCAGCGTCTCTGCGCGGTTCTCCGTGAATCGAAGAGCGAGCAAATGGGAATCTGTCGCAAGGGCTGCACACTCTCCAAAAGGAGTCTCAGCAAATCCGTAGGCGATCCTTTTTAATGAGCGAACCCTGTAGTCGTGGAGTGGAAGCCAGAGATCCATTGCTGGAGAAAGGTGCTATTTTTCTGGTGGTACAGAAATGGGGATGAGCACTTCATTATGGCGAAGGAAGCCTGGAGTCCAAGGGGGATTGTAATAGGCGAATATTGGGGGTCCTGCGGTAACAATGGTGCGGGATTTCATCCATACCTGAAGTTTTTCAGCCGCCGCATCGCTCACCCCTGCATCAAGCGATACGCGAAAGATGTAGGCAGCATAGGAAGTTGGAGGCACGGTGTGAAGTGTCAGATCAGGATTGGAAGGAGCGGGGGCTCCTGCTGTAGCAACGGATTTCGGAAGCACAAAGCTCATGGTGCCCGAGGTAGTGCCGCTCATGAGCACGGGAGTTGTCATGGAAATTTTTTCAGATTGATCGTTGCGCCCCTGTATGAAACGAAGGAGTTTCATGAATGACCCATCCGCGCCTCGCTTTTGCATTTGGGTCGAGACGAGGGTTAAGGCAGGATACTGGCGAATTTCAAAACGCCCCTCTTTGGAAATCACCTTGTATTCGGGAGATTCGTATTTGGTGCAGCCTGCCAGCAGTGATAAGGCGAGGGTAATCATCAGACTGATTTGGGCGAGGGGGCGTGTAAAGGGAATCACAGATTGATTCAAGTAAAGAAGCCTTCGAAGACCAAGGCTTAATTAGCTCCACAGCACGGCTCCAAGCAACTTGTTTTTATAGTTCGCTTGATGAAGTATCGTTTCGTGTATTGCGTTGTCACTTCTTCCATGTGCCTGGAACAGGCTCTCTGCTACTATCTCAATCCAATCCAGCTTTTCTCGGTCTGCGTCCTGGGTCCGATGCTTCTGGCTTTCATCGGACTTTGGATATCGAGAAAGATTATTCCTTCGCATTTTGTGAATCAGAGCCACGATGTGACGGGGCCTTTCTTCAATACGCTTGGTACGGTCTATGGAATTTTTCTGGCTTTTATTGTCTCCACGACATGGCAATCCTTCTCCACGACTTCCAGTAATCTGGTGCAGGAGGCACGGTATCTCGGCGATCTCTACTTCGCCACCAACTCATTTCCTCAACCGACCAAGGGGGAGCTTCAGCAACTTCTACGCAACTACCGTGACTCCATCCTCCATGAGGAGTGGAAGAGCATGGAGAAGGGAGAGGCGAATCTTCACACCGAGCAACTACTAAGGAAGATTGGTGACACCTATATACGGTTCAAAGCTAAAGATCCCTCTGAGGCTTCTTTTTTGCGTGAGTCATTTCAGGATCTTACAAGCATGACAGGGCTCCGCGCTTCACGGATCGATGACTCCTCCTCATGTTTGCTTCCTGTGCTCTGGTTTGTGCTTCTCACCGGCGCCGCTGCCACAGTCGGTTTCTCCTTTCTCTTTGGAGCACACAATTTCAAGGTTCAGGCTGTCATGACGATGCTCCTAGCCGGAGTCATCAGTATGTCCTTTTACACGATCATCAATCTCGATTTCCCCTTTACTGGAACAACTACCGTCTCTGCCGCACCAGTTCAGAATTTGGATATGAAGTAGGCAGAAAAGGACTTAGATCACTGATCTCGGAAAAAGGGGGGAGCCCACTGGAACCATTCTTTTTTTGGCGAATCATTGAGTTGGTACACATGGCCAGGCTTGACCTTGCCCCCCATCTCCGGCCCTTCGGGCGTGGCAAATTGGATGCCTTCGAGAGCCTGACTTTCCAAGGCCGGTGCTTGGATTCTTAGTGATATCAGCCCTCCTGAAATTTTCACTCCACCGGTATTCCAGAACCGGGTGTTTTCTCTGAGTAGCTTAGCGTAGGAGCTTTCAATCATCGCAACGAGGTTCACATTGCGACCATCCTTGGAGAGCGATTTTTTGATTACTTTCCCGACGACAACTCCGCGATAGATCACATTGGCACCAGGGCCGATCTTGGTTGAGGGGGACTGAAGCGTGACAGCAAAACCATTGTCGAGGGTTTGGATCAAATCGGTCTCTTCCTGACTTGTTCCCTGGAAACGGTTGGAGGGCAATCCCACTCCATTGGGATCAGGAATGCAGTCGATGTAGATTCCACTGATAAAAGTCTCAAGCCCCGTGATTTTCTGAAGCTCCAAGCTGGGGCGAATGACCGAGAAGAGTGATCCCTTACGACGCAGAAATTCGTACCCTGATTGGAGGCGGGCCGTGACGATCACCTTTCCTTGCGAGGGTTCCACCTTTTCGATAATGCCGACAGGAATTCCAAGATAACGAATCTGAGTTTCTCCTGCCTGAAGACCTTGACCATTGGTGAAGGCGAGCTTCAGTGGTTCAGAGTTGGCTCGCGCGTCCTCTTCGCTTGCACAGAGAGGAAATGCGGTTCCTGTTGGAACCATCACTCCTTGGGGGCCAAAAAAATCAAATGCAATGCTCCCAAAGAGAGCAGATTTGAGCCCGCCGAAATCGATTTTAAAAATTCCTGAGCCAAGCTTTATTGAGGTGGGGGGGATAAACCAGAAACGAGCATTGCTCCGCAAAAGTTGCACATATTCCTGATCCACGAGAACTGTGAGAGAGGTCTCTTTGTTATCCAATAAATTCTTTTCGCTGACGACCCCGACCTGCATTCCTCTGAAATAAACAGGTGAGCCTCGTTCCAGCAACGGAATGCGGGCATTTGTGATGCGGATTTTGAAATGAGATTTTCCCTCCTGCTCAATGGGAATTTTATCGCTTCCCACAAAATGGTTCGTGGAGGGGCCATCGCCCAGAACTGCCTGAATGGAGTTTCCGTCAATGAGAGATTGAATGCCGGAGGCCTGGCTGAGACTAATCACCGGCTGTTCAATCCAGAAGGTCGAGCCTGCTTTTGCAAGATTTGCCGCAAAGGCTTTCAGTCGCACGGTTACGACTACCTTATTAAGAGAAGGATCGAGGCGGATTTTGCTGACTGTTCCTGTTTCGATTCCCCGATAGATTAACGCGGTTTTCCCTGCATGGATGCCGGGAGCTGAGGTGAACTCGATGTCGATCTCTGGGCCTTCAGTCTTCCAGTTTGAATAGAACATCCACCCTGCGGCGATTGCAGCGAGCAAGGGAAAGAGCCATGCCCAGGAGATACGGAAGCGGGGCGGAGGCACGATCTCGCCATGATCATGGGAATCATCGGGAGCACTACTCATGGTTTTGCAAGGGCTGCCGACCGCCAGATAAGTCGAGGTTTGTAAATTTCTGCGGCAAAGAGACTGCACAGCACCACAGTCGCAAAGAAGAGCGCACCTGGTTTTGCCTCTACTGAAGCAAGAGCCCCAAGCTGCCCCACAGCAGCAAGAACGGAGAGAAGAAAGATGTCAACCATCGACCAGCTTCCGATGGTCTGGACGATCTTCAACATGGTGGTGCGTCTCTTCATATTGACCGGCTTGCCATGCATGAAAAGTATCCAGCCTAGGCAGACCAGCTTGAGAAAAGGAACCATGATGCTAGCCAGAAAAACAACTCCCGCAATGAGTGGCAACCCTGAATCATAAAGTTCCCGAATTCCGCCAAAGACCGTCAGCGGCTCCACTGTTCCGACGATACGCATTGTCATGACGGGAAGAACATTGGAGGGAATATAAAGAATCATCCCAGTCATAACCAAGGCTCTTGCTAGTTCAACTCTTGTAGTGTCAGAAATACTCACTTTCTTATAATACTCATTTGTTTCGCAGCTCTTCGAGTTTTTCCCTGACCAGTTTACAGTCAAAGGAATTGGCTGCCAGCAACGAGAAAAAGGCCATTCCAAGAACCCAACGAGCACCGAATTGCCATTCGACCGAGCCGAGCATACGGAGCTTCACCACAGAAACCACCGTCGCAATCGCATACACAGGAACGAGATTCCAGGGATCCATGATGGAGACACATTCAATGGCCTCTTCGACAAATGGTAGGCGTAAGCGGAAAACACAGGCCGCCGAGGCATACCACATGAATGCAAGAAAAAGAATGGGAGCCAGAATGGAGGCAAAAAAAACTAAGATCGCCAGTGGCCAATACCCCTGCTCATACAAGGCCATGACACCCGTGAAAATCATGCCAGACTGAGTATCTCCTACAACATCGAAGGTCAGGATAGGATTGAGATTGGCCAGTACTGCCGCCAGCAACCCTGCAGTACTAAAGGCTAGCGAAGGTTGAAGAGAGTAGTTGCAGCGAGCAATTTTCACACGAGTGCTGCATCTCCGACACCGAAGCTCTGTTCCTTTGGGAAGATCCTTGTCTCGGCAGGGAGCTTCACAGCTTGGGCAGTGAACCCACTGCATCCGACCCTGAAAAGCAGCGGGTATCCCTACCGATCCAGTACTTTCTGAATTTAAGGAAAGTAAACGGTGATTCATGATTGCCAGAGATTGAATGTGTTAATAAGCCCTACTTATAAAGTTGAATATACTTCAGTGTAAGCTGGACTTCAAAAATAAAATACAAGCGCCAAATTATCATCTCTGATTACTGATGCTTTCTAGCTGCTGATCATTCTAAAGTACGAATTATTAATAAATGTATCAGCATAATCTTACTTTTGCTATACACTCAGAGGAATAGTATCGCCGCCAATTATTCAAAGGTCTTATGTGGCAGACATGGAAAGCTATCATTGTTATAGATTATTGATGAACTCCTTCCCCAAAGAACATCTTGAGTCGCTCTGGTCTCCATGGCGGGTGGAATATTTCCAGAGGGATCGCACGCAGGAAGAGGATTTTTTTGCTGAGGCGGCCCGTGCTACGGACGATTCAAGCGTCTTTGTTGTGACTCGGAACAAGAATGCCTTCCTGATGCTCAACAAGTATCCTTACGCCTCGGGGCACATGATGTCTGTCCCTTATCGTCGCACGGCCTTCATGGAAGATCTCGGTCCTGACGAGGTGCTGGATCTCTGGAACCTCGCGCTCCATGCCCAGAAACTTCTGAGGCAGGTTGCCAAAGCGGAGGGATTCAATGTTGGGTTCAATCTCGGCACGGCAGGCGGTGCCGGATACCAGGAACATATCCATCTCCATATTGTTCCGCGCTGGACTGGAGATAATAATTTCATGCCGATGATTGCCGGAACTCGTCTGATTCCTGAAGGACTACAACCTCTCTATAATCGTCTGATGGCAGCACAAGCAACTTTCTAATATTATCCTCGGCATTCTCTGACTCAGGTTTGCTGGCCCGGCCATTGCTTCGCATCCGTTACGGCAGCTTTCAAGTTTCATCCTTTCATTTTCTTCTCATGATTATCGCCTTTGGAGCACTTGGGGCAGCACTGCTCTATGCCGTCGGCTATCTGGAGCTGAAGGGTTCTATTCATCAGGGCGCGACCAGTAAACGGGTAAATATTTTTTCCAACTATGCAATGGCGGCTTGGTCGCTGCCGCTAGCCTTTCTCGCTTTCATCCTCCCGACTCATCCGAACTGGCCTGCTGCGGCTGCTGCCGTTGGAGCCGGAGTTTCACTCTTCATCGGACGCATCTGCACGGTGAAGGCTTTGGCCAAAGCCGATCTCTCCATCACTGCTCCGCTGCTTGGAACCAAGACCGTTCTCGTCGCCCTCTTCTCAATCCTGCTCCTGCACACACCGGTTGGCTGGAAACTTATCCTAGCCGCCATTCTCACTGCTGTTTCCCTCACGCTGCTGCAATCAGGCCCCGATCATAACCGCCATCATCGCCGCTCGGCAGTAGGCTGGGCGATGGGAGCGAGCGTTCTCTTTGCCCTTGTCGATGTGCTCACCCAAGGCTATGCCCGCAGCTCCGGCATCGCCTTTTTTCAACCCATGATGTTCGTCGTCCTTGCTGCGATGACTCCGCTCCTCGGTGCCACTCCCGCCGCTCCGCCAGAAGCCAAAAAACGCCTTATCATCGGTAGCCTCATCATCGGTTTTCAAGCACCGCTGGTCATCATGCTGATCGGTATTTTTGGCCAGGCCACACTCATCAATATCCTCTATGCCACGCGTACCCTCTGGTCGGTAGCCGTCGATGCGATCCGAGGAGAAGGCAATGCCCGTGAATACTGGATATCGCGACTCAGTGGAGCACTACTGCTTCTCGGCGCGATTGTGCTCGCCGTCCTGAAATAACACCCTACTTCCAGGGTTTGATAAGCAAGATGGCGAAGATGCCGTATTGCAGAAGCGTAATGCCTATTCCAATACCGACAGTTTTCAGAAAGTCCCATCGGGTTGGATATGTTTCGGGGATGATTTCTCCAACCGCTGCCCAGGGGTCTTGGGCTCTGAGGTGAATGCCGGGCCGAAAAACTTTATTCTGCATACTCTTTTTATGCACCCAGCCGTCTTGCTTGCAAAGATCAATTGTTACGAAATTGTAACAATTGAAAGATTGCAAAAATGTGAAAGTATGATAGATGCGCGATTCGCTCTTGTTTTCTACCTTATCTGCCACACCATTCGCTTTCATGAACTCATACGATTTTTTTGATGTTGTGGAACGCCGTCGTTCGGTTAGGAAATTTCTCTCCGAGCCGGTTCCTCGTGAGGTCATCGACAAGGCCATCTCGGCGGCATTGCTCGCGCCGAATTCTTCCAATCTCCAACCGTGGGAGATTTACCAAATTTCAACCCCTGAGAAAAAAAACGCACTTGTGACCGCTGCCTTCGATCAGAGTGGAGCAGCCACCGCCGCCGAGCTTCTGATCTTTGTTGCTCGCACCGATACATGGCGGCGTAACCGTGCTCTGATTCTCGAGGAGCTAGAACGCCGGGGCCCCATCCCGAAGCAACAGATGGATTATTACACGAAGTTCGTTCCTCTTTTTTATTCTCATGGATTTCTGAATCTCATCGGGTTTCTAAAAAAAATTCTCTTTTCCCTCATGGGGCTCTTTCGTCCCGCTCCACGCGGCCCATTCAGCAAGGCAGAGACCAAGGCGGTTCTTGCAAAGACGGTTGCTCTTGCCTGCCAGAACTTCATGCTGGCGATCACGGCCCAGGGCTACTCTAGTCTGCCGATGGAGGGGTTCGATGACTGTCGTGTGAAGAAAATTCTCGGACTCGGTGGAGCAAGTTCCGTCGTCATGATGATCGCCGTTGGAAAAGAAAATCCCGAAGGGATCTACGGCCCGCGTCTGCGACTTGATCCGAAACTTTTCGTTTTTGAGGTATAATTCCACCGACAAGCAGGCGTTTTTTCTTCGATAAAAAAGGTCTTCTTGACTTCTGTCTTGCGGGGCGTGCTGAACACGCTATTTTACAACACCACCGCGCCAGGGTAGCTCAGCGGTAGAGCAGGGGACTCATAAGCCCTTGGTCGGGAGTTCGATTCTCCCCCTTGGCACATTCCGATCACTCCCACACTTCACATTCCTTCTTCATGGCCACCGCAAAAGTACCCGTCCTCAAAAAAGCAAGTTCCGCTATCAAACGCTCCCGTCAAGGCGAGCTTCGTCATGATCGTAATACCAGCGTTCTTAGCCGTCTGAAGACGGATGAAAAGAAGCTGCGCGCCGCTCTTATTGCCGCACCAGAAACGGCCAAGGTGCTTTTTCAAGATTTCACATCTGCTCTCGATAAGGCTGCCAAGAAGGGAGTCATCCACAAGAACGCTGCTGATCGCAAGAAGAGCCGTCTGAATGTTCGCATTGCCGGAGGTGCTGCACCTGTTGTGGCTAAGAAGAAATCTGGTGCCAAGAAGGCAACTTCCGCAGCCGTCACAAAGGCCAAGATCGCCAAGAGCAAGGCTGCTAAGAAATAGTCCAGCTCGTTAATCTATTTTCAAAAAGCCCCGTTGTTTCCACAGCGGGGCTTTTTTGCGTTCGTGCTAAATAATAATCCCGAGGCGTTCGTTTTGTTCTTCGGCGGTTTCGTAGCGGGAGAGGGGAGTTTGTGGTCGCTTGATCGCATTATGCGCCACGAGAATTTCTGCCATCATCTCATGCACTTCTTCATCGCTATGCAGGAAGCGGGGAGGAAGGAAGAGGAATGGGACTTCATGGGGATCAAATCCCCCGCCTGGTTTGAAGGGATCGCAGTCCATTGCATACGGAATCGTGAGGATGCGATTGGCGCCGCGTTTGTTGAAATGATGGAGGAGACCTGCACTTCCCTTGCTGGCACGGGCTGCGATCTGTTCTCCGGTGACTGGATCAGGGCGGCTCTCTGACCCCCCTTCATTGATCCAGAAGATCTGACTCCCTGCGCGAACGAGTCGTGTGTATTCTTTGACCGCCAGCATATTGGCATGATCACGAATGTCGGCAAAGGCATCATCTTTGCCTGATTTGCTATCGGGAAAAGTTTGTAAGATATTTGCTGTTCTGAGAATGCCATCGTCAATGATTTTGACACCTCTCATTTCTTGTAAGGCCACCTGGCGGTGTGTGAACTCAGTCTGATTGCGAGCGATCTTAGGGCCGAGCTGGGCTGCGGCCATCCCGGAAACGGGGATGTCGGCATAAGATTTATGAGGGCCGACGGCAAAGACGACGGTGCCTCCGCTGTTGAGGTGATCGTGGACTGGGCCTTGGAGTAGGATTTCTCCGATGGCAACAGTCAGTTTATTGACACTCGTGTGATCGATGAGCTGTGGGCCAAAAATCTGAGTGGCAATTGTCGCTTCTGCTCCATGATTTCTGATAGGAAGGAAGGGACGGTCGATTCGGAGTGCGCCGAAGGGATCCATCTTGGCAATCTCCTCTGGCTCCGGGCTGAAAGGGCGAATCTCCCAACGCTGGCCATGTTTTCCTTGGGCCATCATTTCGGCAAGCCGTCGGTAAACGCGAAAATCGATTTCGGGATTTCCAAATTTACGGACTTCGTTCGAATCTGTCACAGAGAGAGTTTCGCATTCCATCAGAAGATCATGCTAATCCGATTCTTGAAAAGGAAGCATCAACGCTTCTGTAGTCTCCTGCTTGCGAAGGATCGTAAATCACACTTTACTCTTCCTCTGTCATGACAACGAATCGCACCAAACTTGGGATTATCTTCTTCACCATCTTTATTGACCTTGTGGGGTTTGGGATCGTGATTCCAGTGCTGCCTCGCTATGCCGAACATTTCCATGCAACTCCGTGGCAGATCGGATGGTTGGTCGGAGTTTTTTCACTAGCGCAATTTCTCTGCTCTCCGCTCTGGGGGCAGCTTTCTGACAGGATCGGGCGTAAGCCGGTTCTTGTGGTGAGCACACTCGGAACAGCAGCAGGTTTTTTCCTCATGGGCTGGGCTGGAACGCTCTGGATGCTTTTTGCAGCACGGCTCCTGGATGGAATTTCCGGTGGCAATATCGGAACGGCGCAGGCCTATATTGCCGACATCTCAGCTCCTGAGGAACGCGCCAAGCGGATGGGGCTCATCGGTGCCGCCTTTGGACTCGGCTTTATTTTTGGCCCTGCGATTGGCGGTTGGATGGCGACTCATTACGGCTATGGTGCGCCGATGCTGCTGGCGGGGGGAATGGCCTTGGCGAATTCCGTGCTCGTGATTCTGATTCTCCCTGAGTCGTTGCCACCTGAGAAACGGCAGAAAGGAGCGAAGGAGCCGCTATTCCCAACACTCTTTGAGCATGTGGAAAAGCGCACCTACATCACCGTGGTTGCTACCTATTTTCTCATGATCGCTGGATTCTCGCTGATGACGGCCCTTTTCGCCCTCTTCCTTTTTCACCGCTATGATCTGGATGCGAAGAGCACAGGAAATATCCTTGCTCTCATCGGCCTGATCGGAGCCTTCATTCAGGGAGGATTAATCGGAAGGCTTTCCAAACGCTTTGGTGATGCCAATCTTGCCTCAGCCGGAGCCCTGCTGCTCGGTGCGGGACTGCTGGCATTACCTCTGACCGCGACGGTTACGCTCATGGTCTGGGCCTGCGTCCTCGTGGCTCTTGGGAACAGCCTGATGATGCCAACCCTCTCCGCGATCTCCTCCCGTAGTGCGGATTCAGAATGGCAGGGCCGCGCCCTCGGTGTCATGCAGTCAGCAGGTAGTCTGGCCCGCTGGATTGGGCCGGTCGTGACGGGAATTCTGCTTCCGCTTGACCTCGGTTCTGGCAAATCTGCCTATGCGCGTACGCCCTTTTTCGCAGCAGCAGGATTGTTGGTATTGGCTTTTCTTCTCTCCCTCTGGCTGCCGAAGAGCAAAGCCGTCAAGAACGCCAAAATCTGATTACTCTTTTCCTCGCAGTAGGGCAAAGAGGGGAACGGCAAGCAGTGCCCCAAGGATCGGTGCAGTGAGATAGATCCAGAGATGTTCCAGATGGCCCGAGACGAGTGCTGGAGCGAGAGAACGAGCTGGATTCATTGAGGCTCCGCTGATGGGGCCAGCAAAGAGAGCCTCCAGCGCAATGATCGCTCCAATGGCGATACCAGCCGTGATTCCTTTCTCCTTGGCACCATGCGAAACATTGAGGATTACAAGCATCAGGAGAGTCGTAAGCAGCACTTCAAGGATAAAGGATTGCTGCGCGGAACCGGCAGGGAGAGTCGCACCAAGCAGTCTGTTCTGAGGGAATAGGAAATGGAGCGTGAGGCTCGCGAGTATTGCTCCTCCCACTTGTGCTCCGATATAGGGAAAAAGCTCACGGAAGGGAAAGCGACCGGAAGCGACAAATCCGATCGAGACGGCAGGATTAAGATGGGCGCCTGAGACATCGCCGAGCGTGTAGATCATCGCCAGCACGATCAGCCCAAAAGTGAGGGCGATTCCGACATGTGTGATGGCTCCGCCTGAAACCTGATCGATCACAATTGCTCCTGTACCCGCAAAGACCAGTGCATAAGTTCCGAGGAGTTCAGCAAGCAGCTTGCGAAGGAGAGGTGAAGTTACATTCATCATGTTTTTTCAGAAACTCTAAGATTTTTCGGTAGCTCCTTCTTGTTTTCCTGATTTCCAGATTAATGATTCAGAAATTCTTGCCCCTGTCGGAGTCCTGCCGCATAGGCCTCAAAGACGAGTTTGATTTGATCCCGGACGCGGCGGAATTCGTTCAGGATTTCCTCTTCGGTGCCAGTCGCATGAGCAGGGTCGTCAAAGCCCCAATGGAAGCGATGCAGCTGTCCTGGGAACATCGGGCAGGCTTGGTCGGCATTGCCACAGACAGTGATCACTGTATCAACAGGACGATCTAGAAATTCCTCCATGTGCTTGGAATGATGTCCTGAGATGTCGATCCCGATTTCCTTCATCACTTCGATGGACTTAGGATGGACATAGCCAGCAGGCTTAGATCCGGCGCTGGCGACTTCGATGAGATCACCGGCGGCGGCGCGGAGGATGCCTTCGGCAAGATGGCTTCGGCAGGAATTGCCGGTGCAGAGGATGAGAATGAGAGGTTTGTTGCTCATATGTTTGGGTTGGTTAGGTTCCTTAGGTGATTACTGAAGAGATGCAAGGTAGCGTTCGGCATCAATGGCTGCGGCGCAGCCCATACCTGCTGCGGTGATGGCTTGGCGATAGACGGAATCAGCGCAGTCGCCAGCGGCAAAGACCCCAGGAATATTGGTTCTACTTCCTTCATGCAGGGTGATGTAGCCCGAGTCATCCATGGCCAACTGACCTTGGAAAATCTGGGTGTTTGGAATGTGTCCAATAGCCACAAAAACTCCGGCACAATCCAGGAGACTGATTTCTTCAGTCTGGAGGTTCCTTAGTTTAACACCCGTCACTTGATCTGCACTCACATCAAGCACCTCCTCGACAACAGAGTTCCAGACCATCGTGATCTTTGGGTTGGCAAGTGTGCGCTCCGCCATGATTTTGGAAGCGCGGAGAGAATCGCGACGATGCACCAGATAGACGGTGGAGGCAAAACGGGTCAGGTAACTTGCCTCTTCACAGGCGGAGTCGCCGCCCCCGATGACGACGAGTGGTTTGTTGCGGAAAACCGGCAAGGCTCCATCGCAAGTGGCACAATAGGTGACACCCTTGTTTTCCAGTTCATGTTCTCCTGGAACACCGAGATGCCGATGCCCTGCGCCTACACTCACGATCAAGCTGCGCGTCTGGATTTCCTCCCCATCGACGGTGAGTTTGAAGGGGCTGCTTGAGAGATCCACAGACTCTACGGAGCTGAGAAATTTTATTCTCGTTCCAAAGCGCGTGGCCTGTTCCTGCATTTCGGTCATCAGGGCTGTGCCTTCGATACCGTTGCGGAATCCAGGGAAATTTTCGACGCTGGAGGTGGTGGTCAGGAGTCCTCCCGGCTGACCTCCCGTAATGAGCAGGGGATTGAGATTGGCCCGGGCCGTGTAAATGGCTGCCGTCCATCCAGCGCATCCAGAACCGATGATAATGACTTGTTCCATAGAAATGTGGGTGAGGGATTAGCAGCAGCCTGAGGAGCCGCAGCAGGAGTCGCCTTCTTCTGATTGTTTGACGAGGGCCTCATCCCCAATTAGGACGCGCTTGATAGCTTCGCCTGTTGCAGGATGAGCGGTTAAGGGAGCATCGGTTTCACTCTGCTCGATCTCGTAGTGTTTGGGCTCGTCGCAGCAGCTTTCGGTGATGGATTCGTAGATGTAGGTTGGCATGGTCTTATTTGGGTTATGAGGTAATTGGTATTAAACGGTGATTGTTGAAGGGTGATGAAGCAAAGCCTTTAGGGAGCTTGCACCGGAGGGTTCCTCCGAAATCCAGCGCAAGAGAGAAGATTTTGCGGCAAGAGATTCTGAAACTTCGCGGAGATAGGGAAGCTCGTTTCGCGCTCGCTGCTGGAGGAGAGGATCAGTTGTATGGAGGCAGCAGAAGCTCTGATTCACAATCCATGCAAAGGGTTCGATCCCTGCCCTGCGTAAATCTTGCTGCAAGGAAGCGGCTTCATGAACTGGAGTTGCCTCGGGGAGCGTCACAAGTAGCACCCGTGTGTAGTTCGGATCGCGTAGTCGAGGGAGAAGCTCGCGGACTTCTTCAGGAATGCTCTCCCTCGCCTGTCGTCCCAGCTCCCGATGATAGGCTTCTGTGGCATCCAGAAGAAGGAGCGTGTGTCCTGTCGGTGCCGTATCCAAAATCACAAAGGAATCCTGTGCCTCGGCAACCGTGCGGGCAAAGGCTCGAAAAACAGCGATCTCCTCCGTGCAGGGGGAACGCAGATCTTCTTCGAGTAGGGCACGCCCTTCGGCATCAAGACCTTGAGCTTGCGCTTCGAGCACCTGTTGGACATACGATTCGGTTTCCTTGACGGGATCAATGCGGCTGACGGTGAGGCCGCTTACTTTGTTACCAAGGGCCTCCGTGAGATGGGCTGCGGGATCAGTGGTTGAGAGATGAACGGGGTACCCTCTTGCAGCGAGTTCCACGGCGAGAGCTGCGGCGATAGTCGTTTTGCCCACGCCACCTTTTCCCATGGTCATGATAACGCCACGGGAAGGACGAGCTAATTGCTCGATCATATTTTCAATGGATTCAAATTCAGGTTTGTCCTGCGGAACGATGCAACTCTCTCCAAGGCCCACTGGTTCGTTACTGAAGAGGCGTTTCAAAGCTGCCAATCCGAGAAGATTATTGGGATAGAGAGGAACTGAATAAACGGGTAGGCTTTTCAGAAATTCACTGAATTTGGACATGGCCTGGATGCCGCGAACCTCCAGCGCATCCGCGATGCCATCACCAGGCTCGGATGCTGTAAAGATGCCATTGAGCACAAGGCGTTGGTTGGTGATACCGAGTAGGGCGAGTTCTTTGTAAGTGCGTTCTGCCTCCCTGAGCGGTGGTAGTTGCGGACGGCTGACCAGGACAAGTGTGGTGTGCGATTTATCAGCAAGGGCATTCAACGCCCCTTCATAGATGGAGCGTTGCTGATCGAGCCCTGCCAGCGGCCCGAGGCAGGAAGTGCCGGAAGTATTGGTTTGAAAATAGCCAGTCCATGCTTTGGGGAGCGTTAGCAGACGAAGCGTGTGTCCGGTGGGAGCAGTGTCAAAAACCACATGATCGTATTCGATCGTCGTGGCGGTATCTCCAAGCAGGCGGGCAAATTCGTCAAAGGCAGCTATCTCTGTGGTGCAGGCTCCGGAGAGCTGCTCCTCCATGCAGCGAAGGGCGGCTTCTGGAAGGATGCCGCGCATGGGGCCAACGATTTTTTCCCGATAGGCGCAGGCTGCTTCTTCAGGGTTGATATTGAGGGCGAAGAGTCGGGGGATGCCAGGGACTTCGAGAGCATGGCTGCCGAGCTGTACTCCTAGCACTTCATCGAGATTGGAGGCAGGGTCTGTGCTGACGAGCAGTACGCGTTTCTCCTGATCGGCCAAGGCGATAGCCGTGGCGCAGGCAAGGGAGGTTTTGCCAACGCCACCTTTTCCGGTGAAGAAAAGAAAACGCGTCGGCTGATCGAGCAGTCCTGAAATGGGAAGATTCGCGGTATTCATAGCAGCATCCATTCCTTGCGTTTGTCGTGATCGGGATAGCTCCCCTTGAGAGCTAATTCTCCATCAATGAAAAAGAGTGGAAGGGCTTCGACTCCCTCGGTTTGGAGCAGAAGTTTGACTTTGGGATTTTGCACAAAGGCCAGTGGTTGCTGGGAGAGATTATAGCGTTCGACGACGACTCCATGCTCTTTGAGCTGATGAAGGAATCCTGCAACCTGTGGCAATATCGGATCAATATCAGGGCCGCAAACCCCCGAGGAGCAGCACATCGCGGGATCGTAAACTTGGAGGGTTTTCATAAAGCGGCAGTTCCTTAGTGGTTCCCTAGCAGGCGCAGCGGAGTTTGCTATCGCGAACGCTGGAGATGAGATCAATGCAACGGAAGAACTCGGCGAAGCAGGGACAGGCTATTTGGTAGTAGCAACAGAGGCCCCGTTTTTCGCAGACAAGCAAACCGGCTTTTTTCATGAGGGCGAGGTGCTTGGAAAGTGTCGTGACATCGCAGCCAGCGAGGGCAGTGAGATCATTCACGCACTGCTCTCCCTGCATCAGTGTTTCCATGACAAGAAGACGCGTGGGATGGGCCATTGCCTTGACTACCTCGCTGCGCTGGGCGGCGGCGGTTTTAAGCCTGGTAAGGCGTTTTCGTTCTAATGCAGGTGTGGTCACTATTTGGCAATATCGCCAAATAGTTGTTTCTCGTCAAGCGATGAGTGTTGCGCTTGCTCCAAAGACCCCGTGATGAGATTCAGCTTCGCGGCAGAGGGAGGCGTAGAGGCCATCTGCTTCCATGAGGCTCTCGTGTGTGCCGCGTTCGACGATGCGACCTCGATCCATGACCAGAATCTGATGCGCATGGCGAATGGTGGAGAGGCGATGGGCGATGACAAAACTAGTGCGGCCCGCGAGCAGATGCTGGAGGGCCTCCTGGATGAGTCGCTCTGTGGTGTTATCGACGCTTGCTGTGGCCTCATCGAGGACAAGGATCGGTGGGTTCTTGAGCAGGGCGCGAGCGATGGAGAGGCGTTGTTTCTCACCGACGCTGAGTTTTACCCCTCGTTCACCAAGCTGGGTATGCAACCCCTTGGGGAGTCTGCGGACGAAGCTCTCAGCATTGGCCCCTGCCAAGGCCCGCCACATTTCCTCTTCGGTTGCGTCAGATTTGGCGATCAGGAGATTATCAGCGGTGGTGCCATTGAAGAGGAAGCTCTCCTGAGTCACCATCGCGACGGACTCGCGAAGCTGACGGAGCGGGATCGAGCGGATCGGATGACCATCAATGAGGATCTCGCCAGAGGTGAGTTCGTAGAAGCGGCTGAGTAGATGGATGAGAGAGGTCTTTCCTGCGCCGGTCGGGCCGACGAGAGCTATCATCTCGCCTGGCTGTGCATGGAGGGAAATATCATGCAGAACGGCAGTCTCTTTCTGATATTCAAAGCCGACGCTCTCGTAACGCACCTCGCCACGAAGCGGAGTATTGAGTGAGGATGCCGCCGTATTCGTTTTCCATCCCTCTTCGACTTCGGCATCCAGAATGGAGAAAACCCGTTCGCTGGCGGCACGGCCTGCCTGGAGTAGCTGGTTGAGCGTGTGGAGACGGCCCACTGGTTCATAGAGATAGCGGGCGAGCAGGAGGAAGGAGCCGAGGACACCGAGCTGAATCGTTCCATGCAGGACGCTCAGGGCACCGATCCAGAGAATCATGACCATACCAGCTGATCCGAGAAAATTCATCGAGGGGCTGTAGAGGGCCCAGACGCGCATGACGATGAGGGTGGCTTTGCGCAATGCATCGCTTGCGGCATTGAAGCGAGCATGTTCCCGTTCCTCGGTGGCGTAGGTTTTGATCTGGCGGATGCCGTCGAGATTGTCATGCAGGAGGGAATTGAGTGCCGAGGTGGCCTTGCGAGATTCACGGTAACGCGTTCCGGCAGTGAGCGTGTAGGCGAGTGCTCCTGCGGCCAGGAAAGGCATCGGTGTGAGTGCGGCCAGCATCAGGGGGATGCTGCTGTGTGCCATCAAAGCGAGAACGATCACGATCTGGAGCAGGGCCACCGTACCTTGCTCGATACCATCAATGAGTACGCGCTCGACAGAAGTTACATCCTCGACGAGGCGCGTCATGATGTCGCCCGTGGAGCGATTATCGAACCACGGGAGTGGCAGTCTCTGAATGCGGGCGTAGAGATCGCTACGGAGATCGAAGATAACGCGCTGCTCGAAATGATTATTGAGCAGAAGGCGGAGCGCATTGAGTAATTCCTGAGCAAAGAACGAGGCGAGCCCGATCAGTAGCAACGGAGTCAATTGCTCCGTGTGTTGAATCAGAACGCCATCAATCACGCGCTGAGTGATGGCCGGAAAGACGATCACCATCAGCGTCCCTCCAATCGCACAGATCATGGTGGCTGTGGCCATCCAAGGATAACGGGCTGTATAACCAAAGACTCGAAGCAAAATACGCATGAAGGGTAGAGGAAAGAGATTCTTGGGGTTCGATGCAATAGCGGTTCTCTCTGGCTAAAAATCGCCAGAAACAGGTTCGCCTTGAAGGAGAGAGCAAAAAACGCCAATCAATCTGTTCCAAAACAATGAGAAGCATAGGATTGGGAGGGATTTTTATTTTTGTTAAAACTTGGCACGAGGATTGCTTTAACCTCTTTACCGCCATTCTTGGCGCAACACCAAACACCAACCCATGAAGAAAAAAACAACATCCTTGATACGATTGCTAGCTGCCGTTGCCTCCCTGGCAATGCTCGGCGCAGTCACATCCACACTCCATGCAGATACGAATGCGCCAGCAACCAATGCTCCGGCAGCCGCTGCACCTACAGCGACCCCTGCAACTGCGGCTTCAACTAATGCGCCAGCGGCAGCAGCAACGCCTGCACCGACGCCGTTAGCGTTTGCGAACGCTTCCTTGTCGAATCAAGTGGCTTACCTATCGGCCGCTCATGAGAACGGAGCAATACCAGCTAACATGGTGCCCGAGTCAGATCCCGGTCATAATGCTTGGATGATGGTTTCCTCAGCTTTCGTGCTGATGATGACCCTCCCTGGTCTGGCGCTCTTCTACGGCGGTCTGGTTCGCTCCAAGAATGTCCTCTCCATTGTCGCCATGTGTTTTGGTATCACAGCGCTTGTAACACTTCTCTGGTGGGCCTTTGGCTATAGCCTTGTCTTCGGTGCCAACTTTACTCCTAGCAGTGGCCCGACGCTGTTCGGCTATATTCTTGGAGGTACAGAGAGCTTCTTCTATAAGGGAGTCGATTCGTTGCCAAATACGAATTACGCAAGCTGGGTCTCCCAGAATGTCTTCTCAATTTTCCAACTGACCTTTGCAATCATTACCCCTGCGCTGATCTTCGGCGCGACGGCTGAACGCATGAAGTTCTCAGCTGTTATGGCCTTTGTCTTCCTTTGGATGTTCTTAGTCTATTTCCCACTCGCCCACATGGTTTGGGGTTCTACTGGCCTCATGAACGGTGTCTGGAATGCTGCAGCTAAAATCCCTGCGATTGATTTCGCCGGTGGAACGGTCGTGCATATGTCCTCCGGTTGGACGGCACTCATCCTCTGCTTGATCCTCGGCAAACGCAAAGGACATGGCAAAGAAAACATGGCTCCTCACAGCTTGGTTATGTGCTTCATCGGAACCGCCCTCCTCTGGGTTGGCTGGTATGGATTCAATGCCGGTAGTGCTTGCGCCGCCGATGTGATTGCAGCCAATGCCTTCACGACTACCACGCTCGCCACAGCAATCGGTGCCCTGACATGGCCTCTGATGGAGTGGATCTTCCGTGGCAAGCCTACGGTTCTCGGATTCTGCTCCGGTGCTGTCGCTGGACTGGTTGTCATCACCCCTGCTTGCGGATTTGTAGATTCCAACGGTGCTATGATCATCGGCGTGATTGCCGGAACGATCCCCTTCTTCTTCGCCACTGTCGTGAAGGGTATCTTCAAGTATGATGATGCTCTTGACACATGGGGTGTCCACGGTATCGGTGGTACCTGCGGTGCTATTGCAACCGGCCTTTTGGTCAATGCCAATGTCAATGGTAATCTTCAGCCCGTGGCTGCTCCAGGTGCTCCAAATCCAGCGATGCAGAATGGACTTTGCGATGCCATTGCTCATCACAGCTTGGTTATTGCCCAGCTCAAGGCTGTCGGAATCACCATCGTACTCGCTGTCGTCATGACTACAATCATCGCTCTCCTAATCAAATTCACCATCGGTCTCCGTCCTTCCGCTGAAGCTGAAGAGCAGGGTCTCGACATCACCGATCATGGTGAGGAGGGCTACAACCTCTAATTTGATTACGAAAATAAGGATTCAATTAACAACTCACACCTATGAAAAAAATCGAAGCAATCATCAAACCCTTCAAACTTGAGGAAGTCAAAGATGCCCTCAGTGAGCTGGGAATCGAAGGCATGACGGTGACCGAAGTCAAAGGCTTCGGTCGCCAGAAGGGCCACACCGAGATCTATCGCGGCAGCGAATACACAGTGGATTTCCTGCCAAAGATCAAACTCGAAGTTGTCCTTGCTGACACCGCCGTCGAAGGTGCTGTCGCAGCGATCGTCAAGACTGCCAAAACCGGCAAGATCGGTGATGGTAAGGTATTTGTCCTGCCAGTTGAGAATGCCATCCGCATTCGCACTGACGAGACAGGCGATAAGGCTGTCTAAAACAAGCCTGTTTCAGCTGTCTAGGACAAGCAGCCCTTAGCACAAATCACGAAAAGGCGGAGACTTTGGTCTCCGCCTTTTTTTTGTGAAGCTATTATTTCAAGCAATCTGCGATATCAGCTTCTGCTGTCGTGATTGGCATCAGATTGAACTTCTCCTGAAGGGCTGCCACGATGGCCGGTGTGGCAAACGCAGGCAATGTGGGGCCGAGACGAATATTACGCACGCCGAGATGGAGGAGTGTTAGCAGAACCGCCACGGCTTTTTGTTCATACCAGGAGATATTGAGCGAGAGAGGCAGCTCATTGATTCCGCATCCGAATGCTTCTGAGAGGGCTGAGGCAATGCGGATGGCTGAGTAGGCATCGTTGCATTGACCACAATCTAGCAATCGAGGAATGCCGCCGATCGTACCGAAGTCGTTACGATTGAAGCGGAACTTTCCACAGCCCAGTGTCAGAATCACGCAATCGGATGGGATTTGCTCCGTCAGATCGGTGTAGTAATTGCGACCGGTTTTTGCACCATCACACCCTCCCACGAGGAAGAAATGGCGGATGGCTCCCGATTTCACAGCTTCGACAACCTTGTCTGCGACACCGAGAACGGCATTGTGACCGAATCCCAGCGTGAGTGTTTGTCCTTCCTCTGTTTCGGTGAATCCTGGTGAGCGGAGGGCGGTTTCGATGACTGCCGAGAAATCCCTATTCTCGAGGTGAGTGACTCCAGGCCATGCAACGAGCCCTGAGGTGAAGATGCGTTGAAAGTAGCTCTGCTTGGGAAGCTGAATGCAATTCGTTGTCATGAGGATCGCCCCAGGGAAGCGGTCAAAGTCTTTGGCTTGATCCTGCCAAGCTCCGCCATAATGACCAACGAGATGGGGATGCTTATGAAGCTCAGGATAGCCGTGAGCAGGGAGCATCTCACCATGCGTGTAGATATTGATCCCAGCTCCTACGGTCTGTTCCAGCAATGCTTTGAGATCTTCCAAATTATGTCCTGAGACTAGGATGCAAGGCCCCGCAACGGGAGTAAGTCGAACCTCCGTTGGTACGGGATGGCCGAAGCTCTTGGTGTGGATGCCATCCAGGGCTTCCAGAACATGATAATTTGCCTCACCTGCGCGCATGCAAAGTCCAAGCAACTGATCGACGGAATTGATTTCTCCTGGAGCAATGGCGGCAAGGGCCTCGAAAATAAAGAGCGCAGTCTCGCCTGTCTCTCCTCCGGCATCCCTGACATGCCAGGCATATGCTGCCATCCCTTTGAGTCCATAGGTCAGAAGTTCTTGCAAACCGATCAGATCAGCACCGAGTGCTTCCTTCCTTGATTCGATAGTGACTGCTTCACCTTGACGAATGAGATCGTCCAGTGATGCTGCGGGTGAGAAGCAAGTTGCGCCATTGAACGAGGAACGATCCGTTGTGCTGCGGACGCTTTCATAAAGAGCCCTGGCTGTTTCCAGATGCTTTCCCGCATCGAGAAGCAAGCCTTGCAATCTGGCTGGATCGAAATTCACATTTGTCACGGTTGTGAACAAGGCATCGAGAGCAAACTGCTCAAGGGCACTGGAGCGAGCACCTGCCAAGGCGGCCCGATGGGCAAAGACGCTGATGCCTTTCAGGGCATGAAGCAGGAGATCCTGCAAGGCTGCTGTCTCTGGGGTTTTTCCGCAGACACCGACAGAGGTGCAGCCGGTGCGTTGGGAGGTTTGCTCACACTGATAACAGAACATGGAACTCATAGGGATTGTAGGGTGGTTTGTTGGTTTGTGGTGGTGAATGAACTGGTTGTTCAAAGGCTCTTGTAGAGCCGTCTCGGTGAGAATAAAAGAAAATAAGATAATAGAGTAGTATTTTCTTTTTTTAATAAAAAAGGGGTGCATGATTGGACTCATGAAACACCATGCACCGATTACCTCAGATGTCGGAATACTTCCTCTCTGCTCGCCTTGCTTGGAATTTTCAGACAGGCTTTAAGGCTCAAGCCTTGAGCCTTAGGAAGCCTTCACTAAAACTTACTCAGCTCGTTTATGTTCATTTACGGAAAAACCGCTGCCAATGCGATCTCGGTGATGAGCTACCTCGCCGCGCTTCCCAAGAATCAATTGGCGGACACGAAGAAAATTTCCGAAGCGCGCGGAATTTCGCGGGCACTCACAGCCAAGCTCTTGACTCAGTTGGCAAGGGCAGGTCTGGCAGAAGGGCAGACTGGAATAGGTGGCGGCTATCGTCTTGGTCGTCCCCCAGAGTCCATCGCAATTATGGATATTGTCGCTCTGTTTGAGCAGACAAAAACAGCCTTGGTATGCCCGTTTGGGAAAAATTGGTGCGGTAAAAATAATCCCTGCCCTATCCATGAATCGATAGAGCTGACGATGAAGACAGGGAACAATTTCCTGAAAAATACATTTCTTTCGGTGTTTGTTCTGCCTGAGGTGCAGACCTGCACTCCAAGTGAAAACGGCCCGCAAAAAGCAAAAAGCAAAAAATCCTCCCAGCTTCAAAAAACTGATTGAGTTATGCTTCCATGCTCGACATTTTTCCCTCGAAGGGGAGATGATGAAGTTCACAGCAACTTGCAACCACTCGAGACTTAACGAAACCCTATGAAAAAAATCGAAGCCATCATCAAGCCATTCAAACTGGAGGAAGTCAAAGATGCCCTCAGTGAGATTGGCATCGTAGGAATGACGGTGACGGAGGTCAAAGGGTTTGGCCGTCAGAAGGGACATACGGAGATCTATCGTGGTAGCGAATACACGGTTGATTTTCTTCCCAAGATGAAGCTGGAAATTATCCTGAGTGACAACGCTGTCGAAGAGGCAATCAAGGTCATTGCCGAATCAGCCAAGACCGGCAAAATTGGCGACGGAAAGATTTTTGTCATTCCTGTGGAGAATGCCATCCGCATTCGTACCAACGAGACGGGCGAGCACGCGGTCTAGTTATTTCAATGCAAGAACCAGCCGGAGTGGTTCGTTGTGCTTGGGCGGGTGTAGGTAAACCTCATTATGATCAGTATCATGATGAGGAGTGGGGCGTACCCGTGCATGACGACCGGAAGCATTTTGAAATGCTGATCTTGGAAGGAGCTCAGGCTGGACTGAGTTGGGAGACCATTCTGAAACGACGCGAGGGGTATCGAAGGGCTTTCAAGGGATTTGATCCGCAGCTCGTGGCAGTCATGACGGATAATGAACTCGAAGCTCTGCTGCTAGATGAAGCGATCATTCGCAATCGGCTCAAGGTTTTCTCTGCACGGAAGAACGCCATAGCCTTCCTTGCAATTCAAAAAGAATTTGGGAGCTTCGATGCCTTCGTCTGGCGATTTGTTGGAGGAACTCCCAAAATCAATCGACCTCAAAGTATTCGCGATCTCCCAGTGAGCACGCCTGAATCAGATGCCCTCTCCAAGGAGCTTAAAAAACGGGGTATGAGCTTTGTTGGCTCAACGATTATCTATGCCTTCATGCAGGCCACGGGACTCGTGAACGATCATACGCAAGATTGTTTTAGGGCCTCCCTATGATGAGGCAAGAAGATCGAGTGTCTTGCCTGTGTAGCGAACGGGGTGATCTTTGATAATGAGATTGGTTGGCATCTCCGTGGGGATGAGATGACGGGATGATTCACCCTCCACAATCGCAATGGGATAATAATTCCACGCACCAAGAGCAGTTCCCGAAGAATCAAAGATCTGAATGAGCAGCGGCGTGTGTGGAAGCACATGAGGATGGAGGCAGGTCGGAAGCAGGAGGGTTCGGAAGCGCACACCCCCCAGAAGACCGCCATCAGCATGAGGAGAAAAATTCACCCTAGTTCCATTGATCAGTATAAGGGGTGCTTCATCTGGAGTGAAATCCGAGGAGTTTGGAAAAATACGAATCTCTAGGCGTTCCGTGGAGGAATCAACGCAGCGAACCAGTCCTCCGCCCGGTACAGGCTGTTCCCCGAGCAGTGGCCACGGCTCAATGGCGCGACGGAGATGCCAATGCATTGCGCCAGCACTCTCTTCGGCCAAGATAGGAAAGCGGAACTGAAGCTGAGGCAGAAAACAATCGGACTCAAAGCTGAATCCTGAGATCTTGAGATAGTTCAAAACTTCATTCAGATCGTGTTCAAGGAACGAAGGAAGCAGGAAGTCGTCATGCAATTTTTCACACCAGTCGATGAGAGGTTCTGTGAAAGGAGTGATCACAAACGATGCTGCCAGTGCTCTCCAGAGAGCATGGATAGCAAGAAACATCGAGGCATCAGGAGACATTTCGATCGAGCGAAATTCGACGAGACCGAGACGACCATTCGGCATGAAGGGATTGAAAAATTTATCGACGCTCACTTCGGCACGGTGGGTGTTGCCATTGAGATCAAGGAGGAGATTGCGGAGGATGGCATCGATCATGGCGGGGGATGCAGGAGACTCCATGCTCTCGATTCCGCGAAGGGCGACATCGAGTTCGCGAGGGATTTCAAAGAAGCTCTCATCAATACGGGGTGCCTGCGACGAGGGGCCAACAAAGCGTCCGCTGAAGAGATAAGAGAGCGATGGGTGGTGCTGGATGAAGCGTAGGAAGCTGGGAAGCAGATGAGGCTTGAGCAGGAAGGGATTGGAATCGAGCGTCGCTCCACCCAAGACAAGATGAGCACCGCCGCCGGTGGCGACGATCTCTCCCGAGGGATTGCGACGGGTTCCTTGGAGGCCTGATTTTTCTGCTGCTGCGTAGAGAGCTGCGATTGTCGTTTCCAGACTTCCCCAATCGGGGGCCGGAGGAAGATTGACCTCAATGACACCGGGATCAGGAATCACGGAGAGGTTTTCCCAGTCATCGTGATGCGGGGGAGGATAGCCTTCGAGAGAGAGGGGGCCAGAGCCTAGCTGCTCGGCGGTCTTTTCGATGGCTGCCAGAAGTTCGGCAAAATAGGAGGCTTCCAGCAGAGGCGGAAGAAAAAGAGAAAGAACCCCTTCGCGGATTTCTGCAGTCAGTGCTCTAGGGAGACACCCTGCGGGAAGTTGATTTAGCGGGAGTCGTAAACCTACGGAACTTGTTCCAGGCAGGAGGAGTAACTCTCGAGCACTTGGAAGCATCCAATCATCGGTTTTCCAAACTCCTTCGATGCAATCAAGAGGAAGCACCCATCCTGTAGGGAGGTGGAGTCGTTGCCAGCGTTTTCTTTCCTCACTGCTCCAACGCGGCTGCACAAACCCTTTTTTGGTTCGGGAATAGCGGGGAAGGGGAGGGTTTTCACCGCGCAAGGCCGCTCCACGCATGGCCAACTCCACATCTTCAAAGAGTGGTCGAATGCTGATTGGCAGGGAGAGTTTCTGAGCAAGGGCAGCGAGGAATTTCTTAGGAGCGAGCGGTTTTTTCTCCGTTGGTATTCCGTGGGCCAGAAGGTTGGCATTGCTCCAAAGAGGTCGGCCTTTCTTGCGAAGCAGGGTCAGTTTCCAGCGAGGAATTGGCTCCCCGGGATAATGTTTGCCATTGGATTTGAGAATGATGGCTCCGGGAAGAAGTGTCCGCTCCAGCTCACGGCAGAGTTTCCAGGCAAGCTCTAACTTCTCCGCGCCGAGGGCTTCCAGATTCCATTCAGGGCCGATGGGATTCTCGGGAATGAAGGTCGGTTCTCCCCCTTGGGTGACAACGAGTCCCTTTTTGGAGAAAATCTTATCGGCATGAATTCCTTGAATGCGTAGTCCCTCAAGGAGGGGCGTTGATGTGCTCATAAATTAATTTCTTCTTCGCCAGGGAGTAATTCCCGAGCCGTGATGGTGGCATCTTGTGCTAAACAGAGTCCTTCAGCACCGCAATAGGAGCCTTCGATCGGTGGGATCTCCCCAGCAGCAAGCGAGGTGGCTACGGCGATATGGTGAGCATCAGCCAGAATACCATTTGTGGGATCGAACCCCCTCCAGCCTGCCCCAGGAAGATAAAGCTCACACCAGCCGTGTGTATGGGATTCCCCTACGGAGCTGGGAGAAGCGCAAAGATAGCCCGAGACATAACGGGCTCCGATTCCGAGATAGCGGGCAGACTCGATCATGAGATGGGCAAAATCACGACAAGTTCCCTCCTGGCGAGCCACGATTTCTGCCACCGACCAGGTGCCATGAACTAGACGCGGCGTGTAGCGGAAGGAGGCCGGAATGGCACTGTTCAGGCGCAAAAGAATCGGGAGCGTATCACCTGTTAGATTGAGAACGGAGGGGAGCCAGTCTGCAAGGATGGGAAAGGCCGAGGAGTCGAGTGTTTGAAGAAAAGGAGCCAAAAGAGAGAGCTCTCGTTCCTGATACGAAATCGGAAGCTGGAGAGCTCGTTCTTCCAAAAGAAAATCAAAGGCGTTGGTGAGTTGTTGCTCAATGAGCTGAGAGCTTGTAATCAAGAGTTCGTCTGACACAGAGGGGAAGGTCGCCCTTCCGACGCTGTTACCAAGCAGATCGAGATTCCATTTTACAGAAGCTGCAGGTGAGAGCATCACCTCTGATTTGATCAGGCGCAGTCCCGGAGTGGATCGTGGAATGAGTCGCAGAAGATGAGGTGTGAATTCAACGGGCGAGGCGTAGCGATAGTGCGTCGCATGGTCGATTCGGAGGAACATTGTTACAAGACTGAGCCTATCTGAGGAGAAGAGCGAGCAGGATAGAGAATCGTGGTCTTGTCGGAAGCAAGAGCAGTGCTCGATGGCAACGCTGATGTGTGAAATTCCAGCAATGAATGATGGGTTTAAGCGACATCTGCTTTCAGTTAAGCAAACTCCATACCAAGAGAACTGCTGAGAGAGTAAGCAGTTTTTTAAGAAACCTATTTTCCTCGTTGATCGGCTCTCTGGAGGCTGTAATCTTAAAGGATGCAATCAATTCTCGTGACCGGCGGAGCAGGCTACATTGGCAGCATTTGCGTGGAGCAGCTCCTGAATCAAGGCTACAAAGTGGCCGTTTTTGACAATCTGACCGAAGGCCATCGTCTGGCTGTGGATGAGCGGGCCGAGTTTTTTCAAGGAGATCTGGCAGACATTGAGGCAATTAAGCTGGCGTTGCGTGAATCGAAGGCTGAGGCCGTGATGCACTTTGCCGCGAATGCGCTTGTTGGTGAATCAATGACCAACCCTGGGAAATATTTCCGCAATAATGTGGCGAACGGAGTCAATCTGCTGGAGGCGATGGTGGCTGAAGGCGTGAAACGATTTGTCTTCTCCTCCACCTGCGCGACTTTTGGGGTTCCTGAGAAGATGCCCATTGATGAATCCTTAAATCAGAAGCCGATCAATCCGTATGGCGAATCGAAGCTGATGTTCGAAAAAGTCCTCCGCTGGTATGGCGAGCTGCATGGCATCACCTTTGTCGCTCTTCGCTATTTCAATGCAGCCGGTGCCTCGGAAAAATTTGGCGAAGATCATCGCATTGAGACGCATCTCATTCCAAATGTTCTTAAGGTGGCTCTAGGCCAGAAAGAATCGGTCGAGATTTACGGTACCGATTATCCGACCCCTGATGGAAGCTGCGTGCGCGATTACATCCATATCATTGATCTTGCCCAGGCGCATCTGCTTGCGCTCAGTGCCAAGGAGAGTGCCTTCTACAATCTTGGTACTGGCGGAGGAACTTCTGTAAAGGAAGTCATCGAATGCTGCCGAGCCATCACGGGTCATGCAATTCCTGCCATCGAGAAACCACGCCGTGCCGGTGATCCTCCCTTGCTCATAGCGGGGTCAGACAAAATCCAGCGTGAGCTTGGATGGAAACCTAAATATCAGGATATCCGCACCATCGTGGAGAGTGCCTGGGCCTGGCATGTGAAGAATCCCACGGGGTATGGAGATTAGGGGGAAATGAAGAATTAAAAAAGAAAAGTGGGGAGGAGTCTGATCCTCCGTGAAATTAATAAATTCACATCCCCTCTTCTTCATTTTTCATTTTGCCTTCTGCCTTTCCTTCCATGTCCCTCATCGACACGCACGCTCATCTCGACTATCCCGATTTTCAGCCGGATCTGGAGGGGGTGATTGCTCGGGCTGCCAATGCTGGAGTAACGCGGATCATCTCCATTGGCACAGGGATTGAAAGCAGCCGCAGAGCTGTAGCACTCGCGGAGAGATTCTCTGGCATCTTTGCCGTAGTCGGCATTCATCCCTGCAATGTGGCTGAGGAGGGGCTCGATTTTCTTCCTGCGCTTCGTGAACTGGCTCTCCATCCCAAAGTCGTTGCTATTGGAGAAACGGGAATTGATTATTATCATGTTCCAGAAGAGTTGAAATTTTCACCGCTCAGTTCCGTTGATTCAGCCCTTCTGGCGCAGAGCGGGGCAGATCAGGAACGCCTCATAGCCGAAGGTATCTGGAAGAATGCTCAAGCCGATGCCTTCGCGATGCAGCTTGATCTGGCCGTGGAGCTGGGGCTCAATGTAGTGATTCATCAACGCAGTTCGTGGAATGATACGCTCGATATTCTTCGTCCCTACACGGGAAAAGTGCGTGGTGTTTTTCACTGTTTTGGAGGAACGCCCGAAGAGGCGACTGAGGTTCGTGAGCTGGGTCATTTAGTTTCCTTTACCGGAATCATCTCCTTCAAGAATGCCGAGCAGGTCAGACAAACCGCAGCCGCTGTTCCCTCCGATGGTTACATGGTGGAGACAGATTGTCCTTACCTAGCTCCGGTGCCACATCGTGGCAAGAGGGCTGAACCAGCACATACCCGCATCGTGGCAGAGAAAATCGCCGAGGTTCGAGGTGTTTCTCTGGAAGAAGTGGCCAACGCTACAACGCGCACGGCGGAGGCTTTCTTTCGCTTCTGTCATTAATCATCGGGGCACATGAATATTTCTGCCTTCTTTCTGGAATCTCGGCAGAAATCCATCTCCTCTTGGGTGGTTGCACTCTGGATGCTTATTCTTATTCTTTTTTTCTCGGGGTTTTGTCTGACTGTGATGGGAGGATCAGTGAAGGGATGGCAGGCAGTCTGGAACTATCGAGAGGTCTTCTGGAAGGGGTGGTGGCTGACGGTTTTGATTTCCTCTCTTGCCCTACTTCTGAGCCTGATAATAGGTCTCGGAACGGCTCTCGCTCGGCGTTCAGGTGTTCTTCCTCTTCGTGCTTTGGCGATACTCTATATTGAGGCGGTTCGAGGGACTCCGTTTCTTGTACAAATCCTCCTGCTCTACTATGTGGTGGCGAATGCAATCGGTCTTGAAAATCGCATGGTGGCAGGCGTTGTGATTCTTTCGCTTTTCAGTGGAGCGTATCTGGCCGAGATCATTCGTTCGGGAATCGAATCCATCCCATCCTCACAGTGGGAATCAGCAAGGGCTATCGGATTAAGTAATCTCCAAATCTACCGATTTGTGATTGCTCCGCAGGCTCTCCGTCAAATTCTACCCCCGCTTGCTGGACAGTTTGCCTCACTCATCAAGGATTCTTCCCTCCTTTCGATCATAGGAATCAGCGAATTCACACTTGCTGCGCAGCAGGTAAACTCCTCTACCTACCGCACACTCGAAAGTTATTTTCCTTTAGCACTCGGTTATCTCGCTCTGACGCTACCTATTTCCCTGCTGGCAAAATGGCTGGAACAAAAACTCCATTATGAAACTTGAACTTCGAGGGGTGACGAAAACATATGGCTCTGGTTTTGCATCTCGAAAGGTGCTTGATACCCTGAGTCTGACGATTGATTTTCCGCATGTGCTTGCTCTGCTTGGGCCGAGTGGCGGTGGTAAATCTACCCTGCTGCGTATGATTGCTGGGCTGGAATTGCCCGATTCGGGGTCTCTCTTTCTGGATGGCGTGGAGATTTCAAAAGAAGAATTACCACTCCGAGCCTATCGGCGCACGCTCGGCGTGGTCTTTCAGTCCTATAATCTCTTTCCTCACATGACGGCGTTACAGAATGTGATGCTGCCACTAACGGCGGTGCATGGAATGAGTGAGAGTTCTGCGAGGCAAAGAGCTTGTGAAGTGATGGATCGCCTCGGTCTGTTCGATCATGCGCTGAGATTACCAGCACAACTTTCTGGTGGTCAGAGACAGCGCGTGGCCATTGCCCGTGCCTTGGCAACTCGTCCGCGTTTTCTGCTTTTCGATGAGCCGACTTCGGCACTCGATCCCGAGATGACAGCGGAGGTGCTCCAATTGATTGCCGAACTCAAGGAGTCCGAAACTCCGATGCTGCTCGTGACCCACGAGATGGGATTTGCCAAAAAAATCGCCGATCAGGTGGCATTCTTAGCTGGTGGACTCATTTTGGAGCATGGGGAGGCCAAGGAATTTTTTACCCATCCTCGAAGTGCAGAGGCTGCCCGTTTTCTTGAAAAGGTTCTCGCTTATTGATTAGGAAAAAAGATCTAGGTAAAACAAAAGCCCCACTGTTTCCAGTGGGGCTTTTGTTGAGTTGTTTTATGAGTTCTCTTTAGAAGGAGAGTCCGACACTTGCTCCTGCCCAGCCTGTGCTAGGAGCGGTGTTGTAGAGGCTCACTCCCTGATAGGAATAGGCATAGTAAGCTGTCACTGATACAAGCTTGGTGATCTGCCAAGTCACAGGGAGCTGAATCTGCCAGTTGTTCAGTCCGGTGAGTGCCTGACCGGCCTGGTTGGCATTGTAGCGAAAACCGAAGTTCAGCTGAGTGTTAGGATTGAAAGTGATAGAGCCATCTGCCTTGAGAAAAGTTAGAGGAATCGTACCACTGAGGCTGGGTGAGAGGAAACTGGAACCCGGGAAAACTGAGCCATAGCTGTAACCAACAGGCGTTCCGAGCTCCTGATAGTAGGTGATCGAAGGAGTCCATGTGGACCAGCTGTTAGTGTAGGTATAGGAAACACTCTCACCGACTTCGTTCTGTACACCTTGTCCACCTGGCTTGTAGCCAGCTACATTGAAGTAGTTATACAGGTAGTAGCCTGCTCCTAGTGTCCAATTGCCGATTGCGTGTGAGTAGAGCACTGGAACATCCAGCTCTTTATAGGCTGAGTTGACATCAGACTTGCCGACGGCAGTGGCATACCAAAGTGGCACCGAGAGGGTGTCATTGGCTGTGATGTGCCAGATGGGAGTCAATGTTGTGGAGAGAACTCCTGTCTGAGGAAGTTCATTCACGCCGCGGAACATATAACGGCTGTCATAGTTCTCGCTGATAGTCAGGTTAAAGGGCGATGTGGCAGCAGGAGCTGGAGCTACTGGGGCCTTCACATCCTTGCCTGTGGCGACGGAATTGGTGTCAGCCTTGAGGGCGGTGGTAGCCGCAACCGCTGTGAGTGCGATCATGGCAACATTGGTTATCAGTTTCATGGTAGTTTGGTAGGTTTGGTTGGTAGAGCTGGTTGAAGCTCCATGACTACAAAATAGCATAATGCGTGCCAAGTTTTTTAGAGTCTTTTTGTATTGGTTTTGTATAAGGGCAAAAAAAAGCCCCACCGTTTCCAGTGGGGCTTCTCATGAATTGTTTTTTAAGCTCTCTTAGAAGGAGAGACCAACACTGGCTCCACCCCAGACTGTGCTAGGAGCAGTTGTGCCGTAGCCGGTAGCAAGATTGTGCTCCTGCAAGGAATAAGCAACATATCCAGTAACGGAGACAAGCTTGGTGATCTGCCAAGTGACAGGAAGCTGGATAGCCCAGTTATTGCCACCGGTGTAAGCCTTGTTTTGAGAAGTTGTGTTTCCCATCGCACTTGCGTTGTAACGGAAGGAGAAGTTATATTGGGTGTTTGGATTGAAGGTGATGGAACCATCAGCCTTGAGGAAGGTTAGAGGAATCGTTGCAGCCAAAGAAGGGCTCAGGAAGCTGGATCCTGGGAATACAGAGCCATACTTGTAACCAACTGGAGTTCCTAGTTCTTGGTAATAGGTAAGAGAAGGCGTCCATGAAGACCAGCTATTGGTGTAGGTATAGGCGATATTCTCGTTGATCTCGTTCTGAATTCCTACTCCGCCTGGGATGTTTCCTGGAACATTGTAGTAGCTGTAATTTTCGTAGCCAGCGCCAAGTGTCCAAGCACCGATTGCGTGAGTGTAGTTCACAGGTATATCCAGCTCACGATAGTTTTGGATACCGTTGTTGAAGGTCTTGCCAACAGCAGTTGCAAACCAGATGGGTACCGAGAGGGTATCATTGGCTGTGATATGCCAAATAGGATTTACAGTAGTCGAGAGGATACCGGTATTGGGAACCACATTGACACCACGATACATGTAACGACTGTCGTAGTTCTCACTGATATTGAGATTGAAGGGTGAAGTAGCTGCAGGAGCTGCAACGACAGGAGCCTTCACATCCTTGCCAGTGGCAACGGAGTTGGTATCAGCTTTGAGGGAGGCAGTAGCCGCAACCGCTGAGAGAGCGATCATGGCAATATTGGTCATTAGTTTCATGGTATGTTTAGGTAGGTTTGGTTTGTGCTACTGATTGAAGTACTTGAAATATAAGGGAGAGTTCGAAATGCCAAGAATTTTTTTTAGCGTTCTGTCTAAAATTGAACAGATCAAAGTCGCTATTTGTCCACTCTGTTCGAGACTCTTTGCACATGCTTTGATTAAGTTTGTAAAAATTTCTGAAACTCCTGGGTGACGAGATGTCCCGTCCAGGCATTGAGTTCCCAGAGATCAGCCACGGGCTTCTGCGTGTAGGGATCAACCTGGAGGTAGCCGTCGGGGCCAAATTCCGGAGTCATCGTGACTCTCTCAAAGCTCCGTTTCCTTTGCCCCTCCCAGAGTACCCGCCACCAGCGAAGATGTGCGTTCACGACATTGGCATACATCGGAGCGCGGGGATCAGGAACTTGAGCTCCTTGATCGTAGCCGATACGAGGCTGGATATGGAGCACTCGTTCTGCGCAGAGAGCGAGCACCTCAGGGAGCTCATCAAGCACGAGGCGTTCGCAGACATTGCACCAATGACTGAAGTCAATGGTCAGCTCAATGGGGGGAAGCTCGGCGAGCAGGTTCTTAGTGATGATTGGATGAAATAAGCTGCGGCTACGATGAGTTTCAAAACCCACGCGGACTTGGTAGCTCTGAACAATCTCCCAGGCCTTGGTAAAAAATTCGACGCTCTCGTGAAATTCCCAAAGATCACTTCCTGCCATGCTGCTGAAGAAAATCGGTTTTGCCTCCAGGCTTCTGACAAGGATGCGCTCAAAGGCTTCTAAATGCTCCTTCACCGTTGAGCCAGGATCGGGAACGGCAAATCCCGTTGTCGAGATTTCTGCAATGTAAAGAAGTTCACGAGAGGAAAGGGTCTCTAAAAACTCCCTGCGTATTTCAGAGGGCTTAGGAATCGGGCCTTCCAATCCATGAAAGCCTTCAGCAAGAGCTAAATCGGCGGCAGCTGCGTAGGGGCCGCTATGTCCCCAAAGAGTTTTGAAAAGTTTGAGCTCCATAAAAAATGATGAGGAAAATTTTAGACAGAAGTGGCAATCCGAAAGCCGACATTATCACGGCGTGCGGAGTGTGGTAGGGCATCGCGCCACGACACTCTGAGCAATCGAGGCAGATAATCCCAAGCTCCGCCACGGAGCACACGCCGTGAGGTGAGTGCAGGAGATTCCCAGGCAGAGCCATCTTGTGGTGATCCCTCATAGTTCGGATGCCATGTGTCCTGCACCCATTCGCAGAGATTGCCCAGCATATCGTGGAGGCCGAATCCATTTTCTGGATAGACTCCGGGTGGGGTGCGATGTCCCGCACCGACTTTTTGTCCCTGTTCATCGTACCAATAATTAGCCTGCCCTGCATCCATCGTATCGCCCCAAGGGTAAGGAGTCTGGGTGCCAGCCCTCGCCGCGTATTCCCATTCGGCTTCTGTGGGCAGGCGGTAAGCTGCGCCATGCTCTCCGCTCAGCCAGTCGCAATACGCAACAGCATCATCCCAGCTCACTTTAGCAGCAGGCCATTCGGCAGGAAGCTCCGCTTCATGATCTGGGCGAAAGGCGCGATATTCTTCGAGCAAGACAAGATTTTTCCCGAGACAAAACGGCTTCACTTCGACGAAATGTCGTGGCCGTTCCGTATCGCTGGCAAATTTATCCTCCTCATTTTCTCCCATCCAAAAACTGCCGCCAGGAATCAGCACCAGATCGGGTTTCATGACGCCTCCACTTATCTCTGGCCTGGAGCGAGAGGACGATCCACACCTGGATAAGTCCCCCGAGCGCGGGCAGCCAGATAGCGTTGGATCAACCAAATCGGCATTTCCAGATGGCTGAGTCGTCCGCGTTGATAGCCGTTGGCATAGAATCCGCGTTGCACCGCCGTGCAGACCTCCATGTCCTCGAGATGAAAATCGACGAGCATCTTTTCTGCCTCCGCGAGCTTCTCGGGATACTGCGGATCAGCAAGAGCTGCGTCATTAAGAAGGAGGCTTGTGACCAAACGGCTCTTATCAGGAGCAATCGGTTCGATGCGATACCAGAAAAGGCGATCAGGGCCCGTGAAGGTCAGGAAGCTAGGGTATCCAAGATAGACCGCCATCTGATGGTAGTGCTCAGGATCAAGTGTTGGAACATATGGAAAATCGGTCTCTGCCGAGGTAATCGCCGATTCCTTGTAGGGAAGATTCACCCGCATGGAGTGACTCCGTTCCTGCTCGGTCCAGGTTCCTTTGGCAGGCATGGTTAACTGGAGTGTCTTACAATGAGCTCCAAGATGATGGTAGGACTCCATAAAATTCTCCACGAGCACCTTCCAGTTGAAGTCACAGTCCCAGTTTTTTTCAATGACAACCTTCATCTTTGCGGCATCCCATCCGGCAAGGTCTCGCCCCAGCTCCGCATACTGCTCGGCAATCGGTGCGGCATCGCCTGAGAGATTCAGGAAGATAAAGCCATTCCAGACCTCGCACCAGAAGGACTTGAGACCTATTTCATCCCGACAAAAACCCTCCGCCTTGTGCATCTCGGGGCAACCTTTCAGAGTTCCATCCAACTCAAAGCTCCAGTGATGATATGGGCAGAGAAAGAGTCGTGTGTGGCCACATTCCCGTCCCTCGCGTCGGTCGGCAGGGCCATGTCCATCATAACCAAAACCTGGTGGCATGATGTCCATGGCGCGATGAGGACAGACGCGGGAGAGAATGCGTATTTCACCATCCTTTCCATGCACGACGATGAGAGGTTCTCCAAGGGAATCCAGATTGATGAAATCTCCTGGATTGGGAATCTGAGACTGATGGGCTAGGCAAATCCAACCCGTACCGAGCACATTCTCCACCTCCCAATCGAGCATCTCCTTGCTCGTATAGGCTTCCGCAGGAAGGGTTCGTCCTTGGGCTAGAGGGAGGTCAGCGACTGCCTGAAGCTCTCTCAGGAGTGCATCGAGAGAAACTTCCTTTTTATCACGGCGATACTCCTCAGTGGGAGTGCCGACTCCGTTTCTTCCTGTGAGCGGAGCCTCGCCGGCTTTGACGGTGGCTTCGGCAAAGTATGTGGTGGATGTATCGGTGCTCATGATTTCAGTGGGTGAGTTTTTTCGAAAGATCTGACCTAGAAAAAGCGAGCATAGCGGTCGATTTCCCATTTGCTGACGGTTTGATGGTATTCACGCCACTCCTCCGATTTGTAATGGATAAACTCATTGCTTAGCTCCTTGCCGAGTGTTTGCTCCACAAAGGGATCGGCTGCAAAAGCCTTTACCGCTTCGTCGAGCGTCCGAGGTAATTCGCTGATGCCTCGCGCTGCCAGCTCCACAGGAGTGAGTTCGTAGAGATTCTCTTCCTGAGCAATGCCAGGATCGAGATTTTCGCGGATGCCTTCGAGCCCTGCTGCCAGTGCCAGCGTGGCGGCGAGGTAGGGATTGCAGGAGCCATCGGCATTGCGTGATTCACAACGCCCTCCTCCCATCGGGACACGGATTGAATTCGTACGGTTATTGCGACCGTAAGAATTAAAAACCGGAGCCCACGAGTAATAGGACATCAGTCCTCGTCGTACGAGGCGTTTGTAGCTGTTGACTGTGGGAGCAAAAGCGGCGCAGAGAGCGGGGCCGTGTTTGAGAATTCCTGCAATGAATTGGTAGCAGAGTGGTGTGATGCCTAATCCTCGGGGATCATCCTTAGGATCGCGGGCAAAGAGGTTCTCTCCCGTCGTGATGTCGCACAGAGACATGTTAAAATGCGCTCCCGTGCCTGTTTTGTCGGCAAACGGTTTTGGCATGAAGGTCGCAAGCAGACCCTCCTCTGCGGCATAATGCTTCGCCATCATGCGGAAGAAAATATAGCGATCACACATCGTCAGCGCGTCGCTGTATTTGAAATCAAACTCAAACTGAGAATGCCCATCCTCATGGTCAAGGGAGTAAAGATCCCAGCCTAGGGAATTAATGGCCGTGCTCATCTTGTCGAGCCAGGGATAGCGGTCGAGGAATCGCTTCACATCATAAGCGGCCTTGGCAAGGTTGTCGTCGTCGTTGGGAACATCAAGGCCACCTTCTGCGTTAAGACCGACGACGAAGACTTCTCCTTCGATCCCAAGATTAAATCCGAATCCCATCGCCTTGGCCGCTTCGAGCTGCTTCTTCAGAGCCACGCGGGTGTTGAGTGCGTAAGGCTCCCCATGAAAGGTATTGTCTGCTGGGAACCAAGCAATTTCCTGATTCCAGGGGAGTTGAAAGCCGCGTTCGAGATCGGGCAAGGAAGCAATCTCATCGTCGTTCGGCCCTTGACCGAGGCCATCCAAGGCATAGCCCGTGTAGAGCTCCGAGCCGCTGGCGAAATTTTCAAAATGGCCAATCGGAACGACCTTCCCCTTAGGAATGCCATGAATGTCTGTATAGGCTCCGATGCAGTATTTAACCCCTTTTGCAGCCAGGGCGTTTTTTTGTTCGATGATGGTGGTATCGGTTGTGTTCATAGGTTGTGTGGATTTTAAGTGATGCTTCGGTGGTTCCTTAGGAGTAAAAATTCTCTGGCACTCCACACCACTCAGCAGGTGGCAATGGGGCGTTTTCTGTGAGGGCGAGCTGGAGCCGTCGCGTGAGTTCGGCGACCATTTTTTCAAAGAGTGCCCGGCCCGCCTCCGTACTACCCTGGGAGGGATTGCCGGTGGTTCCATTGAGGCTGGTTTGAGAGACCGGATAGCAGAAGACCTTTTCCTCCGTGCGGTCGGGATCATCGGCAGAGGAGAAAGCTGACTGATCGACGGAGGAGGGAAGCAGGTGCAGGAGCAGATCACATTCCCCTGCGTTGGCATGAAGATCGACGGCATCCCGAATAAAGAGGGCCGAGATCTCGGGTGTCATGGTGAATGAATCAATAAAGCCGACCTGAATTTTTCCGAGCAGCTCTAGGCGAATCTGATCCACGGCGACGCGCAGAGGGGCATTATTTCCAGCGTGAGCGTTGACGAAATAAATCTTTTTCCATCCAGTGGCTTCGGCCCAACGAGCCCATTGCACCAGCGTGTCGATAAAGGTCTTGGGCGTGAGGGAAAAAGTCCCAGGCCATTTTGTCGTATGTCCACCCGAGGAGGTGTAGGCAAGAGGTGGTGCCCAAGGAACTCCAGCTTGGCTGCACGCCTCACGGCAGAGAGCTTCGGCAATAATCGTATCTGTGCCGATGGGGAGTGCCGGGCCATGCTGCTCCGTGGCTCCAAGGGGAAGCACCAGGAGATTGCACTCTTCCTGAAGGGCCTTGATTTGAGGCCATGTCATCTGGGCAAGCTCTCTCATGCGACGGCCTCCTCACTGAGCATCGGAAAATCAAAATCAATTTCCCGTCGCGCTGCGGGATGTGTTTCAAACCAATCAGCGACTTCTCCTGCGCGCGCAAACCAGACATCGCCCGTGGCCTGTATTTTCCGTACGAGCTGTTCCAGAAGCCGTACTCGCGAGGGGCGACCAGAAAGCCACGGATGCAGCGTAAGCACAAAGCAGCAGCCAAAGTGGTGCATGGCTTCAAATTCCTCCCACCAGAGATTGAAAACTTTGGCACACGATTCTGGCGGAGCACCCCAGGCTGGATCAGCATTGAAGGCAAACTGCTCCCAATCCTCCAGCATCCATTGACCAGGGATTTCGATAAGACCGCAGGGATGACGGTACGGGACATCATCCCCCATGGCGCTAGCGCAGTAGCGCAATCCATGCCGCTTAAGCAGTGCTGGAGTCCAAGGATTAAGCTCAAACCAGGGCGCGCGATAGCCTCTCGGGCGAGTGCCGGAAATGCGTGTCAGAATCTCAAGGCTCTTGAGAAGAATCGCCTCTTCTTGCGTCTCTTTAAGACCTGCCAGCTTTTCGTGTAGATAGCCGTGCAATCCGATTTCATGGCTGTTGGCAGCAATGGCCTCCGTCATTCGAGGATGCTGCTCGGCGATATATCCTGGAATGAAAAAGGTGGCTGGTACTTCAAGATGACTCAGCAGTTCCAGAATGCGCGGCACACCAATGGTCGGCCCATAAGCGCATTGCGACCAGGTGGTGAGGCGATCTCGGAGGGTTGGATCGTGTTCGAGTGCAGTTGTCTCTCCATCGATATCGAAGCAGAGGACAACGGCGCATTTGGCTCCGTGTGGCCATTGGAACCGAGGTGCAGGAGAAAATCGGACTTCGGAATTCGAGTTCATGCGACGGCCCTCCATTCCCCTGCAATCACATTGGCAGGAACCTCCAGATCATAGCGTTCCCATCCCGCAGAGATCCCTCCATCGACTGGAAGAATGGCCCCGGTGATATAGGCCGCTTCCTCCGATGCCAGAAAATGAAAGGCTGAGGCGACCTCTTCTGATTCCCCAAGACGGCCTAGAGGAGTGCGGTTTGAGACAAAGGGAATCTCGGGATTATTAGGGATGTTGAGGACAGCAGGTGTACGAATCGTACCCGGAGCCACGCAATTCACTGTAATGCCTTGTGGTGCAAGCTCCACAGCAGCACTCTTCGTGAGGTGAATGACGGCTGCTTTGGAGGCGGCATAGATTGTTCCGCCAGGCACGCCGAGCAGACCGACAAAAGAACCAGTATTAAGAATGCGTCCCCCGCTTCTGAGATGCCTTGCCGCATATTGGATGCCGAGGGCGACAGCGGTGACATTGATTTCTAATGTCCGTTGGATGAGCTGGGTGGTGAGACTCTCAAATTTGATGCCGAGAGGTTGAATGCCTGCGTTATTGACTACGATGTCGAGTTGCCCGGCCTCGTTTGCAATGGAATCAAAAGCCTCGCTCAGAGCTGTGGAATCCGAGACATCAAGACTCAAGACAGGGAATGTTTCATGACCTAAAGGAGTTCTATCAATTCCAAAGACCCGTGCTCCCGCCTTGAGAAATCGTTCCGCTGTGGCCAGCCCAATTCCCGAGGAGGCTCCTGTGATGAGGGCTACCTTGCCTTCCAATGAGAACATGGATTTCATGAGTGGAAGCGAAGTGGAGCGGTGGCATTATTCCACATCATCACCAGCCATCGTCATGCGGATCATCGGGAGAGACTCATGGCCTTCTTCGCTCTCTTCGATGGGAGGATGGATATGCTCTTCAAGCCGTTTTTTCAGCGCGAGAAACTCGGGTGAAAGAAACTGCCGGACATGGCGTGGACGGGGAACGGGATTTTCAATGAACTCAATCACGCGACCTGGATTGGCCCCCATGACCAGGATGCGGTCGGCGAGAAAAGAGGCTTCGTCAAGATCGTGGGTGATGAAGAGAATGGTGACATCGACCTTTCTCCAAATATCCAAAAGATGCATCTGCATCTGCTCGCGCGTGTGTGGATCGAGTGCGCCAAACGGTTCATCCATGAGGAGGATACGCGGTTTATTGGCAAGGGCGCGGGCGATGGCTACGCGCTGCTTCATGCCGCCGGAGAGTTCGTGTGGATAGGATTCCTCGACGCGCGAGAGACCGACCATGTCGATCCATTGACGCGCCTCGGCCTCGGCAATGCTCTCTTCGAGACCTCCCATTCGCAGACCAAACATGACATTTTTCTTAACGGTGAGCCACGGAAAGAGAGTGTATCCTTGGAAGACCATCCCGCGATCAGGGCCTGGGCCCTCCACGGGTTTGCCATCGAGGAGAACTTGTCCTCCGCTCGCTTCATCCAACCCTGCTACAATGCGTGCCAAGGTTGACTTTCCACATCCCGACGCTCCCACGACGCAGATGATCTCCCTGCGATGGATCTTGAGTGAAATATTATCAAAAACGACATGAGTCTTCTCCTTGTCATCATAAGCTTTTTTCAGGTTTTCAATTTCCAGAATGACCGGCCTTTCCCGAATGCGCTCGAATCGTGCAGCCACGGCGGTGGACTGTTCTGTGTAGTCAGGGAGTTGTAATTCCGCAGTGGTCATGAGAGTGGCCTTGAATTATGCAACCGTTGCCGAGGGTTCAATGGGAGCGATCACTTTTTTGGATCCCCAGAATGGGAAAAACCAAAGTCTGCGGGCCGTGGAGCCGGAGCGTTTCTTCCAAGGGAAGAGTTGACCGCCAAGCCAGGCTAGAAACATATCGGTGGTCACGCCGATGATTCCGATCATGGCGATGGCTGCGAAGACATTGTCGAAGTTCCTATACCGTGCTTGCTGATTGATGAAGAGTGTGATGCCGGACATTGTGCCGATCACTTCAGCGACAATGAGGTAAGTCCAGGCCCATCCGAGGAGAATGCGCATATCCCCATAGATGTCGGTGATTGAAGCGGGAATGATGACTTTGCTGACAAGTTTCCAGTTGGTGGCACCAAGTGTCTGGGCTGCTTCAATGAGAGAGGGGTCAACTTTGCGAACGCTGTTAGCAATGACCAGCACCTGTTGAAAGAAAGTTCCGATAAAGATGATCGCAATTTTCGGAGCATCGTCGATCCCGAGAACGGCCACGCAGAGTGCTCCAAAGGCAGGAGCGGGAAGATAACGGAAAAATTCGATAAAGGGTTCCTGCAACTTGGCGAAGAAACGATAAGTGCCGCAGAGGATGCCAAGCGGCACGCCAAGCAGAGAAGAGAGTAAGAATCCGAGGACGATGGTGCGGATGCTGCGGGCAAGACTTTCGTGAAGCCACGGCTCATCTTGAAGTCGCGGAGGTGTTTTGAAGGCCGTATAAAAAGCGAACAAAACCTTGTGTGGAGCAGGAAGAAAGACCGGATTAACGAGATACCCTTCGGGGAGTTCCTGATGCGCTGCCTTGGCTTTTGCTAACTCTCGATAAAAGTCTTCCTTGGGAATGTCCAAACCCTCACTGAAATAATCGACCTCTCCTGGACTCGTGATATGGACGAGAGGATGCCAGACCCAAGGCGTGTAGCTAATAATGCACCAGAGGGCCAGCGGGATGATAAAAGATAAGACCGCTAGGAGGAACTGCCGCTGGGGCGGCAGTTCCTTGATCAAGCCGAGGTGATCTTTATGTGCCATGGCTTGAGAGAGCGGTTGATTGTTGAAGCGATTACTTCAGGTTCTCAATGATGCTGGGAGCCACATAGCTCGTGGCTTTTTGTGGTTCTTTGTAAACACCATTGGCCAGGTTAAAGTCATCGGAGACCTTCATGGAGCCGTAGATGGAATCAAGCCCTGGGCCTTTTTGGATCGTCTTTTTTGCCTCGGCTAAGGTTAGGAAATGTGTGCCTGGAAGATTTTTCTCATAGACAGCGGGATCGACTCCGACCTTGGCAGCCATGATGGCAGCACCTTCAGCACGGGTTTTGGGATCTTTAAGAAAATCGACGCACTTGTAGTAGATTGCCGTGAACTTGGCCCAGTCTTCCTTATGCGCTGCGTAGCTGGCGGGATTTACAGCGAGCACATCATAGATCAAGCCGGGAGCCTGTGCGCTTGTGAAGAGTTTGGTCGAGCCAGGAACTTGTGTGAGGGCTTGTCCAGAGATTGGGTACCATGCAGCAACGGCAGAGACTTGGCCGGAGGCAAGAGCCTGCGGAGTTTTGTCCGTAGCAGTGCCGACAAGAACCACATCTTTCTGAGTCATGCCATTTTGTTTGAGACCTTCGAGGAGAAGTAGGTGATCGACAAGAGTCAGCTCGACGCCGATTTTTTTACCCTTCAGGTCTTTCATTGAGGTAATGCCGGGCGCTCCGATCACCATGTCGTTGCCATCGGTGTAATCCAGCAAGGTGACGATTTTGCTTTTTGCTCCCGTGGCTCCGATGACCAGAGCGTCACTAGCCACAAGCATATCGGCATCAATCTTTCCGGCAGAGAGGGCATCAAGAGAGGGAGAGTATTCAAACCAGACCATCTCTACATCGAGACCGGCCTCCTTGAACCAACCTTTCTGCTTGGCGATCTCCATGATCGTGTAACCAGGCCAGTCGCTATAGCCGACTTTGAGTGGAGCGGCGTGAAGGGTTGTAGGGAGTGTCGTTCCCGCCAACAAGGCGAGCGCAATGGAACAGAGTTTATTTTTCATGGTTGTGTGTTGTGTGTTGCTTTTGAGGTGAGTATTAATAGTTGCGTATGTCGTAATACGGTTCGATTAAAACAAAGCACATGCCGTGCCATCATATTGGGTCTTGAAAAAACCAATCAAAAGAGTGCAAGGATCAAGAGATTAGAGGCCACGCAGTTTTTTGTGGAACTGTGAGATCAACCAGAACGAGTGTAGAAATTTATCCATGCTGCCAGAAATTACTTGTCTAATGATCGAAGGGACGAGGATCTTACTGGCACTCATGCAATATCTGCTGAAAATTCTCGTCGCATTCGTGCTGCTGCTTGTGCCGATGGCCTGTAGCTCTATTGAATATCCGCCAGACAAGGAGCCTCGGATGCTGATTGCAGCAGAGCATACGCCGTTCTATCTGCATGGGCCTGCCCAAGGGAGCGGGCCGGATCGGATGTTGCCCAAGGGAGACGAGGTGAATGTTCTGCGGAAGGATTTTGGGTTCAGTCTTGTTCAGACCAGCGATGGAAAACAGGGATATGTCGGCAACGAAGTGCTTGTTCCTGCTCCTCCCGAGCCGAGCCCCACGCCGACTCCTGTATCTTGGCATCAGACAAAGGAAGAGACCAATATTTTCACCAATGACGCAGGTTCCTTGATGCCTGGTGCTGGCCTGCCTGATACGCCTTTGCCCCCACCAGCCTTCCGTTATTGATTACCTTTCAGGGCCGCCTGTCATGGATTCGTCAAGAGCTACCATTTCTTTCCAGCGTTCTTTGAAGTTCCTGTCGTAGCGTTGATCCTGCCATTCGCTCATCTGTCGGCGAAGAGTGATAATGGCTTCGAGGCGGGGAGAGATTTCTGAGAAAATTTCTCTCAGGAAGCGGAGTGCCGCCGGATCGCGATCCCAGAGTGTGGCATACGATTGAATGAAATCCTGGGAATAGCCGAGTTCGGAGCGATCATTGGGATGCCAGAGATCGACCGGGGGGAGTGGGATGTCAAGCAGGAGCGGGGCGATGTAGAGATTCTTGACCATTGCGGCACTATAGGCTTCTTGAGCCGTTTCCTCATTGCCGACACGCCAATGAACAAGCCCTTTGCCAAAGAGCAGCGCTGGCTCGCAATAGTCGTCCGGATAATGAGTTTCATACTGCTCCAGGCTTTTGAGAGCTTCGGCATCATTCTCTTCGAGCAGATGCACAAGAGGGATCAGAAAGCGGACTCCTTGGTTATCTATGGGATTAAGAATGAGCAGGCGTTGAAGATCGGCTGCGGTCTGGGAAAAGCGACCCTGCTGCCACTCTGTCATGGCATGGCCATAGAGGGCGCGAAGGTAGGGGCGGGTTTCGAGGTCAATCCACCACTCAGGACTCTCACCATGCCATCGGCGTTCCTCGCGATCCATGAGATCTTGATACCCGCGACGGCATTCATTCCACCGCCCCGCTTGATAATCTGTATCGGCAAGTTCGATTCGGGCACTCGCACAATCAGCATCCTGTTCGATGGCTTTGCGTAAATGAGCTGATTTTTTTTCTAAAGAGCGGAGACGACCTGCTGTGGCTACCAGACCCCGGGCCACGGTGGCGGGGGCATGAAATTCCTCTCCCTGGAGCTGCTGGGCAATTTTGCGCGCCACCTGAGTTAGCTCTCCTGGTTTTGCCGCTGGAAATGCTCCAAAGCTCAATTCAACCCGACAATCCACCGCAAAACTTCGCCATGCCTCCGTATCCCAATCGCTGCTCTCAGCAATTGTCAGGCGATCTGGTGTGCCATGTTCCTCGAAGAGTCTTCCTAGAAGCTGCTCGGCGCGGGGCTGATCGAGTTCCTCGAGAATTTCGGGTGTGCTGATTGGCTTCCCTGAAGCTGTCGTGACGAGCATACAAGTTGGAAGATAATACTCCATTTCTCCTGTTGGGGAGACGGGAGGGAAAGGGGATCGCTTGGGTACAGGCTCATCCAGATCGAACCAGAGCAGCCGCCAGCTATTGCGTGCAGTATCGAGAGGCTGAATCATGAGAGGGCTCCTGCAATATCAACTTTCAATGTCTGCTTGCGTCCAAACCGGTCTGCATAATGCAGCTCACCATGCTCCACAGCATATTCATGCACAAGTTTTGTCACCTTTACATCGAAGCAGCAGTATTTAGCAATATCCATGATTTTCCCCTCACGCCACCATCGAATGGCATCAAGGCCATCGCCAGTTTTTCCAACGCCGAGAGTCGCCTGTGCCACGGAGTCGAGAGAGAGACGATGTCCTGCTGCTTTCTCCACAACTTCGAGAAGATCCAGCGTTGGAAGATGATGCGGTAAATCGAGTATCGTATAACCCATGAGCACTTCGTAATCAAAACGGCGGTTATTGTATCCGACGACCAGGTCAGCGCGCCGTAGAAGCTCAATCAAGTCGGGAACCCGTTTTTCGCTAAAAACTTCATAATTCCCGCTTGCCGTACTGTAAGTCACTCCGAGTGAGATGCCCATCGCGCTTTTCTTATCCCATCCCCCGACATCGTTGGCTGTGCGCTGAGTTTCCAAATCAAAATAGATGATATTCCGTAAGTCGGCCATAAGGGAAACTGAAGCTAACGCAAATTAGTCATTTCGACTAGCTGAAGTTGAGTCTTTTTACCAACATCCAGAGAGACTTTGAAGTTTGGAAATAATGAACGATGTTCGAAGAGTTCCAATTTTTTCGCAAAATCTGATGATTTTTCTTGTCAGTCATTCAACTTCCTTCTACTAATCTGGATCGTTTATGGCAAAAGAAGAAGCAATTACTACGGATGGGGTTGTCGTCGAGGTTCTACCTGGAACGATGTTTCGTGTTGAACTCGGCAATGGCCATGTGGTGCTTGCTCATATTTCGGGAAAAATGCGGAAGCATTTTATTCGAATTGTGCCAGGAGATAAAGTGACTGTCGAAATGTCACCTTACGACCTGAGCAAGGCGCGCATTACATTCCGTACTGCATAATTCAACAATATTAACTACAACAACACACATCAACAATATGTCTATACCTGACTCCGTCACCCTCCGCAAAGCTGTCAAGATTGCTTCCAAAATCGAACGCTTACAGGAGAAACTTCATAACCTCCTCGGTGATACGCTGGAGCTGCCTGCACCTGTCGAGACGATCAAAAATCAGCTTCTGGAATATGCCAAGGTTCCCCGCCGTCGCGGTCGTCCTCCAGGCTCAGGACGCAAATTAGGTGAAGATGGAACGCGTGGGCCTTCCAAACTCGCCGGACAACCTCGTCCTGCTTCCCCATCCGGCCCGCTTGCTCCTGCTGTGGTCAAGGTTCTTCAGCGTTATGGTCGTGCCATGAAGGTCAATGAAATCCTCATTGGTCTCGAACACGATAGCTATATCTGGACGGCTAAGAACCCTCGTCAGACTCTCTATGTTCGCATTGGTAAACTCGCCGGTGTCAGTAAGGTCTCCGAAGGTCTCTATATTGCTGAGAGCTTGAGCAGTGAAACTCCATCTGAAGTGGTTCCTGTTATTTCTGAGGCCCCTGTTGCTCCAGAGGTAATCACAGAGTCAGCAGTTACTGAGTTTGTGACTGAAGTGCATGAGGCTCCTGTTGCTGAAGTCACTCCTGCCGTCGAGGTTCCTTCGGTCGAAACTTCTGAGCCAGCAGCTCCTGCTGAGCATCCTGCGCCGATCAGCTACCCAAACTATTAGTCCAAGAAATACGGTCGTTTTTGGAAGCTAACTACTAGATTTAGCGGAAGTAGTTTTCACAATGACCAGTCGTATTTCTGCACCGAACCTCGCCTCCCTTTTTGTGGAGGCGGGGGAACGGTGGGGCGAATGCCCAGCTTTTTCAACCCGTAGGAGAGATGGTTCCTTTCATACCATCTCCTATTCACAATGGCGCGAGCGATCGCTAGCCTTGGCTTCTGCTCTGATCGAACTTGGAGTTGGTGAGAGGGATCATGTGGCGATTCTTTCTGATAATCGCTTCGAGTGGATTCTTGCTGATGCAGCCACTCAATTTTGTGGAGCTGCCGATGTTCCACGAGCTGCCGATGTTACAGAGCAAGAAATTGTCTATATTCTCGATCATGCTGATGTCGAGGTGGCCTTTGTCGAGAATGAGGCTGTTCTGGAAAAAGTAGAAAGGGTGCTGCCCTCGCTTCCCAACCTCCGCCATCTCATTGTCATGGAGTGGAGTCAGCGAGGAGCGGGGAAAAAACTTCAGGGCCATCTTCAGCTACACCAGATGCGCGATCTGGAGATTCGTGGTGAGGAGCTTCGTTTGAGAGGTGATCGTCAACCTGAAGAACGGATTGCAGCCATCTCTCCCGAGGATCTTTTCACCCTGATTTATACCTCCGGCACAACCGGCATTCCCAAAGGAGTTCAGCTGACTCATGCAGCAATTGCTTCGCAGATTCGCAATCTCCCTTTTGATCTTAGTCCTGAAGATAGAGCTCTTTCGATTCTCCCAATTTGGCATAGCTATGAGCGGGTCTTTGAGGTGATCTCCATCGCCTGTGGGGTTCATACTTATTACACCTCGCTTCGCACTCTTGCCGACGATCTTCAATCAGTGCGACCGACGATTATGGTTTCGGCTCCCCGCCTCTGGGAGGGGCTTTATCGCCGCATCCTGGCCCGAGTTGAATCGCAGCCCTATTTCAATCGGCTCCTCTTTCGTACTGCACGGGTATGTGCCCATACGGTACGAAGTACTCGTGCCTTTTTCACTTGTCAGCAGGTGGATCTCAAAGGGCGCAATGGGATCGTTTCCTCCATGCTGGCTTTGCGTCATGCCCTGGGCTGGATTCTCTCGATTCTCCCATTTCTCATCCTGGACAAGATCGTGCTGACAAAGCTTCGATCTGTCGTCGGAGGATGCTTCCGTGGAACCATCTCTGGAGGCGGGGCCTTGCCTCCTCATGTCGATGAATTTTTTAACGACATCGGTATTCCTGTGTTGGAGGGATATGGCCTCACAGAGAGCTGTCCGGTGCTTGCCGTGCGGACTTGGAGCCGACTTGTGATTGGCACGGTCGGGCCTTTTTTCCCAGAGACTGAGATTCGCATTGTCGATCCTGTGAGTCAGGAGATTCTCTATCCCGATTTCTCGCGTCGTGATCGTGGGTGTGGGCGCAAAGGAGAGATCCATGCCAAGGGGCCGCAGATCATGAAAGGGTATTACAAAGATCCCGAAGGAACGGCCCGCGTGCTGCGGGAGGGGTGGCTCTCAACGGGCGATCTCGGAATGGTCTCCTTCAATGCATGTTTGAAAATCGTCGGTCGCTGCAAAGAGACCATCGTCCTACTCGGTGGGGAAAATGTGGAGCCCTTGCCCATTGAGTCATCGCTGCTGGAGTCACCCTTGATCGATCAATGTATGGTGGTGGGGCAGGATAAAAAACAGCTCGGTCTTCTCATTGTTCCATCTCTTGCTGGATTTGCATTAGCAGGTATCTCGGCTCCTGATCTCGCAGCTCTCAAATACCGCTTCGAAGTACGCGCTATGCTGAGCGAAGAGATCAAGCGACTTGTCTCTCTGAGTACGGGATTCAAGCCCTTTGAACGCATAGCCTGTTTTGATCTCCTGGAGTTTCCTTTTGTCGTGGGTGAAGAATTGACACTGACCTACAAATTGAAACGCCATGTCATCGCCGATCGCTACGCTGCCGAGATCGAGAAGATGTTTCAACCAACTACGCTCTAGCACTTGTCAGAAAGTGAACTCCGCATCATAGTTAACGAGGTTATGCAAATTTACATTGATGGCGTACTTTATCCTGAGTCGGAGGCCAAGATCTCCGTCTTCGATCATGGCTTACTCTACGGAGATGGTGTCTTTGAGGGGATTCGTTTTTACAACGGTAAGGTCTTTGAACTCGAAGAACACATGGAGCGGCTTTATAAAAGTGCCGCTGCGATCTGCATGACGATTCCTTTGGATCGTGCGGCAATGACCGAGGCATTGCTCCATACGATTCGGAGTAACAATCTCAAGGATGGCTATGTGCGCCTTGTCGTGACCCGAGGGAAGGGAAATCTCGGACTCAGTCCTGAGCATTGTCCCAAGCCGACCATTATCATTATCGCGGCAAGGATTACGCTTTATTCCGATGAGAGCTATGAGAAGGGGCTCAAGGTTGTCACCTGTGCCACGCGTCGTATTGCTCACGGGGCACTCAGCCCGATGGTCAAATCGCTGAACTATCTCAACAACATCATGGCCAAAATCGAGGCGACCCATGCTGGTGCCGGTGAAGGTCTCATGCTTAATGAGCAGGGCATGGTGGCCGAATGCACAGGTGATAATATTTTTCTCGTGAGCAAAGGGGCCATTACCACACCGCCGATCTCCTCGGGAGCCTTGGCTGGTGTCACACGGGCTGTGGCGATTCGTATTGCGGAGGAGTTTGGTATTCCTGTTTCGGAACCTCAGATGACCCGTTACGACATCTACACCGCAGATGAGTGCTTCTTGACTGGAACCGCTGCGGAGATCATTCCTGCCGTGGAATTTGACAAACGACTCATCGGTGATGGAAAGCCTGGGCCAATCACTCGTCGTTTGATTGCCCGATTCCGTGAGTTGACACAGACCGAAGGGACGGCGATTTATTAACAATGTTCTGCAATGTCTGCAAATCGAAGGAGGCTACGGTATTTTTAACCCAAATTGTGGAGGGGAAGATGCAGAAGGTGAACCTCTGCGAATCTTGCTCCAAAGAAAAAGGGGTTAACGATCCAACCGGCTTTGCCCTAGCCGATCTCTTGCTCGGGCTTGGTGCCGCTCAAGAAATTGATAAAAATCCTGCCGGATTACGCTGCCCTGTCTGCGGATTCTCTCAGAACGATTTCAAAAAAACAGGCCGCCTGGGATGCAGCACCTGCTACGATGCCTTTGCCGAAGGACTCTCGGGAATGCTCAAGAATATGCATCGTGGCGTGATGCATGTTGGAAAGGTGCCTGCACGGCTCGCTCAGGCTCGTCAGAAAATTCAGGAAATTTCGTCGCTGACAGCAAGTCTAGAGAAGGCCATTTCTGCCGAAAACTTTGAAGAAGCTGCTGCTCTGAGGGATAAGATCCGTTTGCTTGAATCACTCCCTACTGAGGAAACCGCTACTGAGAGTGCTGCCGCTGCTCAGATTGACCTGATCCCCCAAGAATCGTTGAGCGTTCCTTCCTCCAAGTCTCTCCAAGAATGATGAAGCTCTCCCGCATCATCGCCAACACAGGTGAATGGCTGAGTGGCTCGGGCCCTCACGATCAGATCGTGGTCAGTAGCCGCGTCCGACTAGCTCGCAATCTCCGAGGTAAACCATTCCCCGGATGGGCAAAGAAAGTAGAGCGCGTCGCTGTACTAGAGGAGATCCGAGATGCGGTGGTGCAGCTTCCTGAGATGAAGGAATCATTTTCTGAGAAACTGGAGGATCTTTCCCCGCTGGAGAAGCAGGTGCTTGTCGAACGCCATCTCATCAGCCGTGAACATGCCGCCAAGGGGGCAGGAAGTGCCGTCGTGATGAACACGGCACAGACGCTCAGCTTCATGATTAACGAGGAGGATCATCTGCGGATGCAGGCGATCCGTGCGGGACTGCAACTCGACGAGGTCTTTGCTATGATTACCCAGGCTGATAGTGAGCTGGAGGAATCACTCGATTTCGCCTTTCACTCCGATCTCGGTTATCTGACAGCCTGTCCGACCAATGTCGGCACAGGAATGCGTGCGAGTGCCATGCTCCATCTCCCAGGTCTCGTGATGTCGGAGCAGGTCAACAAGATCGTCAATTCCGTCAACAAGATCGGTCTTGCTGTTCGGGGGCTGCATGGCGAAGGAAGCGAAGCGATGGGCAATCTCTTCCAAGTCTCCAACCAAACGACGCTTGGCGAAGCCGAGGAAGAGATCATTGGGCGACTCAACAAAGTGATTTTCCAGATTCTGGAGCATGAGCAGAATGCACGGCAGATCTTGCTTCAGCAACGGGCCGAAACCTTGCTCGACCAGATCGGACGCGCCTATGGCATCCTTTGCCATGCTCATTCCATCACCTCCAAGGAGGCTCTAAATCTCCTCTCCTTCATTAAGATGGGAGTCGATCTCGGACTCTTCCCCTCGCCGAATCGACTACAGATTGATGAGCTCTTTATCGAGACGCAGCCTGCTCATTTGCAGAAAGGTCTGCAGGCCACAAAACTTGGAGCTGAAGAACGGGATTCCTTGCGCGCCGCGCTAATCCGAGCAAAATTAAAAATGATGCCGGAGCCGGAAATCGGAAAAATCCCGACGACCCCGACGACAACCACTACTAGCGAGGAATCATGATGAATAACTTCACACCACGCGCCCAGCAGGTCTTGGCACTTGCCCGCAAAGAAGCCGATCGTTTCAACCACAATTATGTGGGCACCGAGCATCTGCTTCTTGGCCTTATCAAACTCGGACAAGGGGTGGCGGTGAATGTATTGCAAAAAATGGGACTCGATCTGGAGACCGTTCGTCAGGAAGTGGAGAAACAGGTAGGCACGGGGCCAGAGAGCAAGATGTCGGGCAATATTCCCTACACGCCACGCGTCAAAAAAGTCCTCGCCCTTGCAGGTAAAGAGGCAAAGGCCCTCCAGCATTCGTATGTCGGCACGGAGCATGTCCTTCTCGGCCTCCTTCGCGAGGGAGAGGGAGTGGCAGCCCGTGTGCTCAAGAATCTCGAAGTCGATCTCGACCGCACCCGCAACGAAGTCCTCAAGGAACTCGATCCCAATTTCAGTCCCGAAGATGGGGGCGAAGAGTTTGAAGAGGGAGAGGAGGTCTCCTCCGGTGGCGGCCCTGTCCGCAAAGAGAGCAAGACTCCCGCGCTGAAGGCATTTGGACGCGATCTCACCGAGCTGGCCCGTGAAGGAAAACTCGATCCCGTCATCGGTCGCGCTGAGGAGATTGAGCGCGTGATCCAGATCCTCTGCCGCCGCAGCAAGAACAATCCCGTCCTTATTGGTGAAGCAGGCGTTGGCAAGACAGCCATCGCTGAGGGGCTGGCGCAGGAGATTGTCACGGGCAATGTGCCGGAGCTTCTGACCGATAAACGCGTCATCACACTCGATCTCGCTCTGATGGTTGCGGGCACGAAATATCGTGGTCAGTTTGAAGAGCGCATCAAGGCGGTCATGGATGAAATTCGCAAGAACAAGAACATCATCCTCTTCATCGACGAGCTTCACACCATTGTCGGTGCTGGTTCCGCCGAGGGAGCGATGGATGCCTCCAATATCATCAAGCCTGCTCTCAGCCGTGGAGAGCTTCAGTGCATCGGAGCTACCACACTCAACGAATACCGCAAATATATTGAGAAAGACTCGGCGTTGGAACGCCGCTTCCAGTCGGTCAAGGTCGAGGCTCCTTCGGTGACAGATACCGTTCTGATTTTGAAAGGTCTCCGTCCCAAGTATGAGGCGCATCACAAGGCGGTCATCACCGATGCTGCCCTGGAGGCTGCTGCCAAACTCTCGGATCGTTATCTCACGGGACGATTCCTTCCAGACAAGGCGATCGACATCATGGATGAGGCCGGCTCGCGTGCCCGTATCGGCGCAATGACTCGCCCTCCCGTGACCAAGGAACTGGAGGCAAGTATCGACCAGATTCGCGGGGAGAAAGAGGCTGCTATCAAGGCTCAGGATTTTGAAAAAGCTGCCGCTCTCCGTGATTCCGAAAAAAAGGCAAAGGAAGATCTTGAGACCGCCCTTGCCACCTGGAGAAAGACTCGTGACGAACGCGAAGTCGTCGTCGGTGAAGAAGAGATCATGCATGTCCTCTCCAAATGGACTGGTGTGCCGCTTCAGCGCATGGAGCAGAAAGAGACCCAGAAGCTCCTGGCAATGGAAGAGGAACTCAAGACCCGTGTGATTGGTCAGGACGAGGCCGTTATTGCGATCAGCAAGGCCCTCCGTCGATCCCGCGCCGATCTGAAAGATCCCCGCCGCCCGATTGGCTCCTTCATTTTCCTCGGCCCTACCGGTGTTGGAAAGACCTTCCTCGCCCACTCGCTGGCCGAGTTCATGTTCGGCGATCCCGACGCGATCATCCAGATCGACATGTCCGAATACATGGAGAAATTCACCTCCTCACGCCTGATCGGTTCACCTCCAGGCTATGTCGGTTATGAGGAAGGGGGGCAGCTCTCCGAGGCCGTCCGGCGCAAGCCTTACTCCGTCGTTCTCTTTGACGAAATCGAAAAAGCGCACCCAGATGTCATGCACCTCCTACTCCAGATTCTGGAAGAGGGAACAGTGACCGACAGCCTCAGTCGCAAGATTGATTTCCGTAATACGATCATCATTCTCACCTCCAATGTCGGCGCAGAGCTTATCAAAAAGCAGACCACGCTTGGCTTCGGTGCTCCCAAGCATGATGAGAGTCATGGGACAATGCGTGACAAGATCATGGAAGAGACCAAGAAGGTCTTCAAACCAGAGTTCTTGAATCGTGTCGATGATATCATCGTCTTCCAATCACTCTCGAAGGAAATGCTCACCCGCATCGTCGATCTCGAAGTTTCCAAAGTCACGGCTCGCATCCGTGAGAAAGAGATCACCGTTACTCTTGATGCTCCTGCTCATGAGTTCCTGATCGAGAAGGGATACGATCCGACCTACGGAGCCAGACCGATGCGCCGAGCTGTAGAACGCTATCTCGAAGATCCGATTGCCGAGGACATCTTGCGCGGGAATATCAAGACGGGCGATGTCGTAGAAGCCACACGAGAGGGAGATAAACTTTCGTTCAAGGTCACAGCGGGGAGTTCATCTGAAGAGGCTTTGAACGAAGCAGTTCGGGAATAGTCCGGGCACTATTTCCGACATCATGCCGAGTTCTGCCTCCTCTTCTTCCGTCACCCCTACCTCGCAGGAACATCTTAATCTTGCCGTCGGGGAGTTCCTGCGACCGGGGCCTCCACCTCTGCAGATGGATCAGACTATCGGGGCGGCTCTCGATGTCATCCGCTCTTCGGGCCTGGAAGAACGCATCTTCTACTTCTATGTCGTTGATGCCGAAGGACGACTCTCTGGTGTCGTCCCTTCGCGCAAGCTCCTGACCGAGTCTCTTGATAGCCTCATCAGCTGCGTGATGATGAAACGGGTGCTCTCCCTGCCCGAGACAGCAACTCTGCTAGAAGCGTGCGAGTGCTTCATCCTGCACAAATTTCTCGCCATTCCCGTAGTCGATTCCGAGAAGCGGCTACGCGGCATTATTGATGTCGGACTCTTCACCGATGAAGTCATGGAACTGAGTGGCGGTAGCAACACCGACCAGCTCTTTCAAACCATCGGCATTCATATCCAAGAGCTTCAACATGCCTCTCCGCTCAAGGCTTTCTTGATTCGCTTTCCTTGGCTGGCCGCAACCGTCTCTGGTGGTGTCCTCTGCGCCCTGCTTGCGGGAGCCTTTGCCTCAACCCTTCAGCAACGCGTCGTCCTCGCTGTCTTCATGGCCCTTGTCCTCGGACTCGGTGAGGCTGTGGCCGCACAGTCGCTCGCGCTCACCGTCCAATCTCTTCCTGCTACTCGAGTTCGCCGCAAATGGCTCTATGCAAAACTCCGTCGCGAGGCTGTGACGACTTCACTCCTTGGCCTGCTTGCAGGAACTGCTGTGGCCCTTATGGTCGGCCTTTTCTGGCGAGATGTGACTGCCGCCCTCGCTATTGGAGGAAGTGTCGTCATTTCCATTCTCGTTGCAGGATTACTCGGAGTGCTGGTGCCCGTTCTCCTCCGCATGGTGCATTGGGACCCGAAAATCGCCGCAGGGCCGATTGCACTGGCGGTGGCGGATTTATTTACCATTTCGTGTTATCTCGTCACCGCCAAAATCTTCCTGGGGTAGGCGGGCTTGGGATATTGGCGAAAGGGGAGGCTTGGGATATTGGCGGAGAAGTGCGTTGCTGCTCATTCGGCGTATGTTACATACGCTGTCACTCGCGACGCCTGCTTCTCCATCCAATCTTCCTGCGCCTTTTGGGAGATGTGAAAAAACATGAATATTATTGGATTGAGCTTTTTTTCACCGATTTGAGGGAGAAGTTGAAAAAAAGCTACACTGACGCGGATCCCAAAGAAAGCTTGACTAAAGCTGGAAAATGTTAACATTGTATGTTAATTAAAGATAATAGTATGATTTTAACACACGAAGAAAATCTGAAACAAACACTGAGGTGTCAAGCCTCAAAGGGAACGAAAAGAAATATGCCACGAGCATTGTTGACGGATGCAAAAGCAAAAAAAAAGGATGAGTTTTACACTCAATTAATCGACATTGAAAGAGAGCTTCAATACTATGAAACCCATTTTTTAGGAAAAGTCGTCTACTGTAACTGCGATGATCCGCGAACCAGCAACTTTTTTAAGTATTTTTCAGCTAACTTTAAAAAACTTAGTCTAAAAAAAATAATTGCCTCATGTTATAAAAGTCAAGAAGACGATTTTTTTGCGTTCAAAGAGCTTGAAGCTGCAGTTTATATTGAGTCAAATAACGGAAGTAATGATTTTAATTCTACTAATAATCACATTAAGGCATTCAAAGGGGATGGTGATTTTCGTAGCGGAGAAAGTATTAGGTTTTTAAAGCAATCGGATATAGTTGTTACAAACCCTCCTTTTTCACTATTTCGGGAGTATGTTGCACAATTAATTAAATATAATAAAAAGTTCTTAATAATCGGAAATATAAATGCAATTACATATAAGGAAATATTTAGTCTAATACAGGAAAATAAGGCATGGTTAGGTATTAATCTAGGTAGAGGAATTTCTGGATTCATTGTACCTGAACATTATGAACTTTATGGAACTGAGGTTCAGATTGATGCTTCAGGCAATAGAATCATCTCTCCGAATAATTGTTTATGGCTGACTAACTTGGATACATTCAAGAGGCACGAAGACATTGTTCTTACCAAGGTATATGCAGGGAATGAGTCGCGTTACCCAAAATATGACAACTATGACGCAATAAATGTCGATAAAACACAGGACATTCCTATGGATTATTGTGGTTTTATTGGTGTTCCAATTACATTTTTACATAAATTCAATCCGCATCAGTTTGAGTTAGTAAAATTTAGAAAGGGAGACGATGATAATGACTTGTCGATTAATGGCAAGTGCCCATATTTTAGAATTATAATCAAGAACAGGAAGCCGGTTGCGAAATAAATAAAGAATATATTATGAGCAAAAGACAAACCAGTAGATTAACAAGTCAGCATGTATCATCGGGAGGTGCAAGTGGCATATTTGGTGAAGACGCTCAGACACACGATAAATTCGTTGGGCAAGCAAGCCTTAATGTATTCAATGAACTTAAGCAGACACACCCAAACTATCAATTCAGATTTAGACAAGCAATTAAGAAACAAGAAATAAATGAGAAACTCCACTTAATTGATGCGCGATTGGGGGAAACCCTCTATGTCAAGGATTCAAAAATCAAACCTGATGGAGGTGTCATTGAGGTTCTTGATAAAGATAAAAACTGGAGAGTGGTACTAGTTAGTGAAGCAAAATTTCAGGGGAAAGACATTGAAAATATAAAGGATGGCATGCTAGTCGGGAAAAACAAGAACCAAGAATTAATGGTCGCAGGGAATGCAATTGAAAGAGTATATAAAAATATAACTGAAGTAAGGAATTTCATGCTTGATGAATACCATTTTCCGTATGTTGTTTTTTTGCAGGGATCGAACTTCGCTACAGAAACAGTTCAAGTATTCAAACCAGATGGAACTTTTGTAGAGATCAGACATGATTCAGGGGCCATGAATCGCATCGATAGAGTAACGGCAGCAAATTATTGTATGAAAATCAACAATAATTACTGTCGAAACATCTTTATAGCGCATAACAAATGTTCAATCATGCTTCAGGCTGCTTCGATATATGCTAGATGCGATCCTTGGAGAGTAGACGAAATGCAAAAAATCATGTGGGATATTGCAGGCACATCCATTGGGACATTAAATCAGTTGGGTTAGAAAAAATTAAGATAAGGTTCATCAAAAAGGTCAATCCCTTAACTTCTATTATTTCACATTTCCTGTTTTCTTGCTTTCCAGATATTTCTCTTCTTTTTGATTGTTCTGTGTGTGCATCTTGACAGCAGCTTTAGTTGATGCTTTGATGTTTTTTATGAGAACCACTGTGACTCTTGATTCCGATGTGGAGCGGATTCTTAGGGACGAGATCCATCGTTCACGGAAGAGCTTCAAGGAAATTCTCAATGATGCCGTGAGGAAGGCACTGAAGCCGAAAGCCCCCCACCAGCCCAAACTTCTCCCTCCGGTCTCCATGGGAACGATGCACGGGGTCGATCCAACCCGGTTTACCAATTTGGTCGATGAGCTTGATGTGGAAGCCTACCGCAATCTGGCCCCGGCGGGTAAAGGAAGGGTACCGTGATCCTTCCTGATGCCAATCTCCTGTTGCACGCGCTTAACTCAGACAGCGCGGATCATACTGCATCACGGAAGTGGTGGAGCAGGCTGCTGGAAGGGGAGCAGGAAGTCGGTCTCTGCTCAGTGGTGGTTTTTGCATTCATCAGGATCAGCACTCATCGGATAGCCTTTCCTCATCCACTTTCTGTGGCAACCGCCCTCGATCATGTGGAGAACTGGCTCTCTTTTTCCACCGTTTCTTGGATCGAATCGACTCACGCCGATCTAGCCGTGGTGCGTGGCCTTCTAAAGGCGGCGGGAACTGGGGGCAACCTCGTCACTGATGCACAGATCGCTGCGATCTCACTGCGATTGGATGCCACCATTCACACGGCTGATACTGACTTTGGACGCTTCCCGAAAGTACGCTGGAAAAATCCGCTGATTTAAAAAAGCCCCGACTGTTTTCAGTCGGGGCTTTTGAATTTGTACAGTCTTCAGCCTCCGATTTGATCTTGAGATCAAATCAGTTCATTGATGATATTCTCGATGAGTTCCTGTCTGCCGCTGGTGTGTTGCACCGGATCGGGAGTGCTGAGGGCGTGGGCTTCGAGGCTCTTGAAGTCTGCCTTGCCTGCCTCGATTTCTGCACCGATACCACTGTCCCAGGAGGAGTAGCGATTTTTCACAATCTCAGCGATGCGGCCATCAGCGCGGATACCTGCGGCAATCTTGAGGCCGCGAGCAAAGGCATCCATGCCGCCGATGTGGGCGTAGAAGAGATCGATTGGCTCGAAGCTCTCACGGCGTACTTTGGCATCGAAGTTGAGGCCACCGGTGGTGAGACCTCCCATCTTCATAATACCAAGCATGACGGAGGTGGTGAGGTAGAGATTGGTTGGGAACTGATCCGTATCCCAGCCGATTAATTCATTGCCGGTATTGGCATCAATCGAGCCGAGGGCATTGGCTCCGAGGCAGACCTCAATTTCGTGAGCCATCGTATGACCAGCGAGGGTAGCATGGTTGGTCTCGAGGTTGAGTTTGAAGTGCTCGGTGAGACCATATTCGCGGAGGAAGTTCAGGCAGGCAGCTGAATCGCTGTCATACTGGTGGGTAGTCGGCTCCTTGGGCTTTGGCTCGATGTAGAATTGTCCGGTGAAGCCGATCTCTTTCTTGTAATCGACAGCCATGTGGAGGAAGCGGGCGAGGTGATCGAGTTCGCGCTTCATGTCGGTATTCCAGAGGGTGGAGTAACCTTCACGACCACCCCAGAAGGTGTAGCCTTCGCCGCCGAGTTCATGGGTGACTTCGATGGCTTTTTTAACCTGTGCTGCTGCGTAGGCAAAGGCATCGGCGTTGGGGCTGGTGGCTGCACCGTGGGCAAAGCGGGGATTCACAAAGAGGCAGGCGGTGCCCCAGAGGAGCTTGATGCCAGTGCGCTCCTGCTCTTCCTTGAGAACGGCGACAACGGCATCGAGGTTCTTATTGCTCTCAGAAAGTGTCTTACCTTCGGGCGCGACATCGCGGTCGTGGAAGGCGTAATTAGGGGCACCAAGTTTCTGGATGAACTCAAAGGCGTAGCGCGCACGGTTGCAGGCATTCTCCACGGAGTCGCTGCCATCATCCCAAGGGCGAATAGCAGTGCCAGCACCGAAAGGATCGGAGAGGGTGTTGCGGAAGGTGTGCCAATAGACAACGGAGAACCGCAGCCAATCTTTCATCGAGCGTCCTTCGACGATCTCGGAAGGATTGTAGTGCTTGAAGGCGAGGGGATTCTTGGAGGAGGGGCCCTCAAAGGGGATTGAGGTGATGGAGGGGAAGGCTTGTGTGGTCATAGATATGAAGTCTAAAAATGACAAATCTTGTCAGATAGAGAAGAAAAAAACTGCGAGATCTTTTTTCTCGTTCGTTGGCATGAGTTCAAGGCATTATCAACCCTTATGGCAATTCGCGCACTTCTCTTTGATCTCGATGACACGCTGGCTGTGGATGAAGCCGTCTCTCACGAAACTTTTGCTCATGTTGCGGCGGTGGCCTCTTCGCGTTTCGGAGTGGATGCCGCTCTCTTTGCTCATGATGCAATGCGAATTTCTCGTGAGCTTTGGAGCGAAGGAGAATGCCGCCCTTATTGCCGTGGGATTGGGATCAGTGCCTTCGAGTGTCTTTGGGGGGGCTTTGAGGGGGAGAGCGTAGAGCTAACGGCACTTCGCACCTGGTCACGGTCGTATCGCAAGGAGGTTTTTGCCAAGGCACTCCTGGCTCAGAAAGAAGATTTTCCTGCTGAGGCACCTGAGGTGCTGGCCGGTGAATTTTCCTCCACTCGCCGCGCGCGCCAACGCCTGCTGCCAGGTGCTCGTGAGCTGATCTCCAAGCTCGCTCCAGACTATGCACTCGCCATGCTGACCAATGGTGCGCCTGACCTTCAGCGGGAAAAGATAGCGGCCACAGGGCTGGAGCCATTTTTCAAAGCGATTGCAGTCTCGGGAGAATATGGCATCGGCAAACCGAAGCCGGAGATCTTTCATCATCTGCTAGGTGAACTGGGGGTGACGGCTGATGAGGCGATCATGGTGGGGAATAGTCTGGAACGCGACATCGCCGGAGCGAGGAATGCTGGGATTCGCTCCATCTGGATTCGCGTTCCTGGTTCCGAGGAGCATGACGAAGTAACTCCCGATTATACGATTTCCGCACTGGGAGAGATTCCTGCGATTTTGGAACACCTTACGGTAACTCAAGTAAAATAGCAGCTTGACCATAAACCTTACGCAACTCAATTAAGAACGGGCGTTTTTAATTCCGACACGCTCTTTTCATCGTATCTTCCAACCAAGTCTCATGACCCCAATCCGTTTTACCTCCTTCCTTCAGCTCCTTCTGGGAACCTGTTTTCTACTTCTCTCACTTGTTTCTACGGAATGCTTGAATGCCCAGGTGCCTGATCAAGGTGTCCCACAGCAGGCTCCTCCGATCATTCAACAGATTGATGTGCAATTTGTCGGGCCGACGACGCTGAGCAAGCAGCGGGTGATGGATAATCTAGCGACCAAGGTCGGAGCACCCTTCAATGACCGTTTGGTGGATGAAGACATTAAGTCGCTCTATGCCACGGGGAATGTCTCCAATGCCCGTATCTATGCCGAACCGATTGCCGGAGGGCTCAAGGTGATCGTTCTGCTCCAGGGACGATCCACGGTGGGCGAGGTACTCATTGAAGGAAACGAGGCCATCAAGACTTCCAAAATTCGCAAGGAGCTGACGATCAAACCTGGAGATCCTCTAGCTGATGAAAAGGTTGCTGCCGACCGCCAAAAGATCATCAAACTCTACGAGGATAAGAATTTCACCAGCGTGAAAGTGACGACGCGCACCGCTGAACTCTCGGACAAGCATCTTCGCGTGATTTTTTCAATTGATGAGGGGACGAAGCTTGTCATTCGCCAAATTACATTTACGGGTAACGATTCGATTCTGCCCAAAGACATCCTCAAGGTGATGAAGACCAAGAAGGCCAATCTCCTCTCCTTCCTCACCAAGGCAGGAAGACTTGTTCCTTCCCAGATGGATGAAGACAAGGATGCAATCCGCACCCTGTATCAGAACCGAGGATTTGCCGATGTCCGCATCACAGATGTGCAGACAGAGCCTCTGCCATCAGGGAAGGGGGTAGATCTGATTATTTCTATTTCTGAGGGAGTTCAATACCGCGTGAATAAGCTCGGCATCGAGGGGACTTCCGTTGCTTCGCAACCTGATCTCGAACGCTACCTTAAGATGAAGAGCGGTTCCCTCTACACCCCTGATGGCATGGGGGCTGATCTCAAGAAGCTCCGTGATTACTATGGCTCTCGTGGCTATGTTGATATGGTGGTGCAGCCGCAAATCACACCGGCTGGCGATGGACAGGTTGATCTGGTGTATCATGTCGACGAGGGAGTCCAATCCTTTGTGAATCTTGTCAATGTCCAGGGAAATACGAAGACCAAGGATAAAGTCATCCGCCGTGAGCTGGCTGTGCAGCCGGGTGGTATTTTTGACACGACGCTCGTCGATGTCAGCAAATCGCGCCTGATGAATCTGAATTATTTCAACAAGGTCGATATGGTGCCGCAGGATACTTTGGTGCCAGGCCGTAAGGATCTCGATGTCATCGTTGATGAGAAAAAAACAGGATCGTTCAACTTCGGTGCCGGCTTCAGCTCTATCGATAGTTTGGTCGGATTCGGTGAACTCCAGCAGTCCAATTTCGATCTCTTCAACTGGCCCTACTTTACGGGAGCTGGACAGCGATTCCGTGCTCGCGTGCAGTATGGCTTGCGTCGTCAGGATGCAGTCTTGTCGCTAACTGAGCCGTGGTTCATGGGGTATCAGGTATCCGTTGGCGGGGAACTCTACTACCATGCTGCCTCCTTCCTGAGCTCTGTCTATAACCAGTCAAATCTCGGTGGTGCTCTCCAGGCACGCAAGGCGATCACTCCCTTCCTGGCACTCCGTGGAGAATATCGCTTGGAAAATATTCGCATCTATGATCTGACAGGCAACTACGGTAGTGTGATTCAAAATGCGGCTAATAGTTCGCCTTACACAAAGAGTTCGATCCTTGCAGCCCTCGACTACGACAACCGCGACAGTATCTTCCTCCCTCGCAAGGGCCAGACAGTTAATCTGAGTGCCTTTATCGCTGGTGGAGGTCTGGGTGGAACGGTGCAAGATTATGGACTCACCCTTGATGCCAAGAAATTTTTTGCTCTTCCTTGGGATATGATCTTCATGGCCAAAGGAGGTGTGGGTGTGGTTAATTCCTGGGGCAACGGTTCCAATCCCCCACCGATCTTCGATGAGCTTTATCTGGGCGGAGCCAATGATCTGCGCGGTTTTGCCTACCGCCAGGTTGGCCCTAAGGATCAATATGGCAATCCTATCGGTGGCAGCACCTCGGTTGAGGCAACGGGAGAGTTGACCTTCCCCATCATTCCGCGACTCCGTGGTGCGATCTTCACCGATTGGGGTTATGTCAACTCCGGTCTGGTCTTTACTCCGCTCCAGTACGCCAACTCCTCGGCAGGTCTCAATGGGGATATCGGTATCGGTGCCCGCATTGAACTCCCCATCGGCCCGATCCGGATCGACTGGGGTTATCCTGTCAAGAGCGATTCTTGGAATCATAGTAGTGGCCAATTTAACTTTAATGTTGGCTATAGCTTCTAAGTAAGAGTATAGAAATTGCTCCACAAATTCATTTTATGAAATCCCTAATCCGCACCACCCTCGTTGTTACGCTCCTCATGTTCGCAGGTACCGGCATCGCCCATGCCCAAATTAAGTTTGGGACAGTCGATATGAACCGTGTCTTCAGCGAGTATTATAAGACCAAGGATGCTCAGGCCAAGTATGCCGACGCAGAAAAAGCCGCTAATGATGATCTCAATTCTCGCGTCGATGTGCTCAAGAAGAGCATGCAGGCAATCAGTCAGCTCAACAGTGACCTTCAGAAGTCTGGTTTGGCAGCGGACACCAAGGATGCTATGACCAAGGATCGTGAGACCAAGGTAGCTGCTGCACGCGCTTTGGATCGTGAAATTACCGACTTCCGTAGCACCAAGCAGAAGACGCTTCAGGATCAGTTCCTGCGGATGCGTAAGGATATCGTTGATGACATCATGAAGACCGTTAACGAACTCGTGAAGGCCAAGGGTTACGATATTGTTTTTGATAAATCAGGTCTGAGTGCTGGAGCCGTTCCGGTGGTGCTCTTCTCCCGTGATGATCTTGATTTTAGTCAAGATGTGATTACTTCACTGAACAAGACCGCACCTGCTGCCAAGTAGTCTTTAGACTAGTTTCCTTGAGGGGCGATTTCTTGAGAGAAATCGCTTTCTCTTTTTAGAGGCCAATCAGTTTTTCCCAATCGCGAGTTTTCAATGAAATTATACGAAGTTGCGAAGCTCGTAGAAGCTGTGCTTCCAGAAGGGGGCACAGATGGTGACATCAGAGGAGTTGCTTCACTCCAAGAGGCCCGTCTAGGAGATGTCTCGTTTTTTGGTAATGCCCGCTATCTCGCGCAGCTTCGCACAACCAAGGCAAGTGCTGTCATCGTTCCTTTGGATTGCCAGGAAAAAGTGAAAGCGGTTTTACTCCGTGTTCCTAATCCCTCTGTGGCCTTTGCCTCGGTTGTTGCTGCCTTTGCGCCACCGGAGATTGTATCACTAGCTGGTATTCATCCCACAGCATTTGTCGCAGCCACATCAATTTTAGGAGACGGAGTCTCCGTGGGGCCTCACGCAGTCATCGAAGAGGGCTGTGTTATCGGAGCAGGAAGCGTCATCGGAGCAGGAAGCGTCATCGGACAAGAAACACGCATCGGCGAAAATTGCCTCATTTATCCCAATGTCACCATCCGTGAACGGTGCATCTTGGGTAATCGTGTCATCCTTCAACCAGGTGCTGTCATTGGTTCCTGTGGCTTCGGATATGAATTTCAGGAGGGGCGGCATCAGAAAATTCCCCAGACTGGAATTGTTGAGATCGGAGATGATGTCGAGATCGGTGCCAATACCACCATTGATCGTGCCCGCTTCGGACGCACCTTTATCGGCGAGGGGAGTAAAATTGATAACCTCGTTCAGATTGCCCACAATGTACAAATCGGCTCACACGCGATCATCTGTGCCCAGGTGGGCATTGCCGGCAGCACACGCATCGGTTCGTATGTCACGCTGGCAGGGCAGGTTGGACTTGCTGGTCATATCGAAATCGGAGACAAAGCTGTGATTGGGGCACAATCAGGTCTTTCTAAAAATGTCCCTGCTGGCAGCATGGTGATCGGTGCTCCTGCCAAACCGATCAAAGAATGGAAGCAGAACAACTTCTATATCTCCCAACTTGGAAAGCTCTACGAACGGGTGAAGGAGCTGGAGAAGATGGCGCAGGAAAGGGATGAAACTTGAGACTTGAAACCTGAGTGCTGCCCGGAGAGAAAAGTCAGTACTAATTTTTGCGTCTTCCGTCAGAGTCTTTTCAGTTCTCCCCGACTTCATCTTTCATCTTTCATCCTTCATCCTTTCCCTTATCATGTGGTGCATTAACCCCTAATCGCCCGAGAGGCCCAATCCCTTGTATAATCAGAACGAAAAAGTAGAACCTATTGATGTCTCCGTGGAAATTTCGAGATCCTTTCTCGACTACTCCATGTCGGTCATTATCTCCCGCGCCTTGCCCGATGCTCGCGATGGTCTGAAGCCCTCCCAACGCCGCATCCTCTTTGCCATGAGCGAGCTGGGAGTCATGCCCACCCGCAAGCATCTCAAATGCGCCAAAATCGTCGGTGAGACGATGGGTAATTATCATCCGCATGGCGATCAAGCGATCTATCCGACTTTGGTTCACATGGCCCAACGCTGGGCGATGCGCGAGACCTTAATCGAAGGTCAGGGAAATTTCGGTTCGGTCGAAGGCGATCCTCCGGCATCCATGCGTTATACCGAGGCCCGACTGCGGCCGCTGGGCGCGATCCTCATGGAGGACATGGATCATGACACGGTGAACTTCGTTCCCAACTACGATGACACTCGCGAGGAGCCGACCGTTTTTCCTGCAGCGATTCCGAATCTTCTTGTCAATGGCGGTACTGGTATCGCCGTCGGCATGGCGACCAACATACCACCGCATAATCTCGGCGAATCCATTGATGCTGTCTGCGCCCAGATTGATGATCCTGACATCACACTTGATGGACTGATGCAGTATATCGTAGGTCCTGATTTTCCGACTGGTTGCCAGCTCTGTGGCATCAGCGGTATCCGTCAATATTTTGAGACAGGCCGTGGTTCCGTGAAGGTGCGTGGCCGCGCCGGAGTTGAAGAGATCAAGGGAGGACGGGAACAAATCGTCATTACCGAGATTCCTTACAATGTGAACCGTGCCACGCTCGTCGAGCGTATCGCGGGACTCGTGAATGAAAAAATCATCACCGATATTAGCGCGATCCGTGATGAGTCTGATGAGAATACCCGTGTCGTAATCGAGCTGAAGCGCGATGCCATTCCTAAGGTTGTCATCAACAATCTCTACAAGCACACAGCTCTGGAATCTTCCTTTGCCGTCGCCATGCTCGCCATCGACCGTGGTCGACCCAAGCTTCTCTCACTCAAGGAGGCCATCGCCTGCTTTATAGAGCATCGCCGTGAGGTGATCTTGCGCCGCACTCGCTTCCTCCTCCGCGAGGCTGAGACCCGTGCTGAGAAGCTCGAAGGTTATCTCATCGCTCTGGCCAATCTGGATGAATTCATCCGCATCATCCGCGACTCTCAGAATCGTGACGAGGCGCGAGGTCGGTTGCTCGCTCTTGATTTCACGCGCGAGCAAATTGCTGCATTCGGACTACTGCTCCGTAACGAATCACGACTCAACGAGCAGGGCAAGTATTGCTTCAGTGAGCCACAGGCCGATGCGATCTTGGAGCTTCGCCTCTACCAACTCACTGGACTCGAACGGGACAAGATCTCCGCAGAGTATCAAGAACTGCTCAAGACCATCGCCGATCTCGTCGATATTCTCGGCAGTGAAGAACGAGTGATGACGATCATCAAGACGGAGCTGCGTGCGATTCGCGACAAACATGCCAATCCTCGTCTCACCGAGCTTGTTCCCGAAGAGGGCGAAATTTCCATTCAAGACCTCATCGTCAACGAAGGATGCATCATCACGGTGACGCATAAAGGCTTCATCAAGCGGACGGCAGTCAGTGCTTACCGCTCGCAGAAGCGCGGCGGCAAGGGAGTCATCGGAATGACCACGCGTGAGGCGCAGAATGATGCCGAGGAAGGCGACTTTGTCGAACATCTCTTCACGGCGAGCACGCATGACTACCTCGTCTTCTTTACGAAGACCGGTCGCTGCTATGTCGAGCGCGTCTATGAGATTCCCGAGATGAGCCGCACAGCCAAGGGTCGCTCCATCGCCAATATTCTCAACCTCCAATCGGGCGAGCAGATCGCGGCAACACTACGCATCGAGTCCACAACGAGCGGCGGAGTCGGTGGTATCGAGACAACCTGGAATCCTGATCGTCATATTTTCTTTGCCACCCGTAGCGGCATCGTCAAAAAATCGAACCTCGGTGATTTCTCCAACATCCGCAAGGGAGGCATTATCGCCATCAACATCGAGGAGGGAGATGTCCTCATCTCCGCTTCCATCACTGATGGCCACGATGAGGTGGTGCTTGTGACCAAGCAGGGGATGAGCATCCGCTTCAGCGAAGAAGAGCTGCGAGACCAAGGTCGCGCTACAGTCGGAGTCTGGGGCATCCGTCCCGATGCTGGAGATGAAGTGGTCTCCGTCAGCATCGTGCGTGAAGGTTCGACCCTGCTCGTTGCTGGAGAACATGGCATTGGCAAGCGCACCCCTTTTGATGATTACCGCAAGCAATCTCGTGGTGGCAAAGGAGTCATCACGATGAAGACTGGTGACAAGACCGGACTCGTCGTGGGAGCACTCTCCGTCACCGATGCTGATGAAATCATGCTCATCACCACCGATGGTCAGATGGTGCGAACTCCTGTTGATAAAATCCGCGAGACTGGTCGCATCGCTATGGGGGTAAAACTCATCGACCTTCCCAAGGGCGAGAAGCTCCAAGGGATCGCTCCAGTTGTTTCCCAAAAAGAAGAGGAAATTGTCGAGTAGGAGAGCATTTCCACAGAGAGCATTTCCTTAGCGTTTGATTAGGGACTCGCCCTGATGCTTGCAATCATTCCATTCCCCCATTATTCAGGAGGGCTGCCAGTCTGACCAAGATTTACAGTTTCAACGCCTCAACACCTCTTCCGATGTTCAACACCATCCGCAAAAACCACCAATTCCTGATGACCGTTGTAGTCGTCCTGACGATCATTGCATTCGTCGTACTCTACAATCCTCTCTCCAAGACAAGCCAAATTGGTAACAATGATGTCGCGACGATCAATGGCCGTATCGTACAACGCGCTGAGATCGACCGCCAGGTGCGCTGCTATCGCTTGGCTTTGAATCTTGGTCTCACCGATTTCATCCATGATCTTGGAGGACTTGGAGCTAATGAAGAAGCTTCGCTCAGCCAGTTCATTGTCAATCTTCTTGTCGTTCAGCACCAGGCCCCGGAGCTAGGAATCAGAGCTTCTGACGAACAGGTCGTGGCAGAGATCAAAACGCTCGCCCCTTTTCAGAATAACGGAGCCTTTGATCCTGCCATTTATGCCACCTTCCTTCAAGAACGCCTCGGCCCGCTGGGACTGACTGAGCGCAACCTTGAAGATGTCGTTCGGGATTCGCTCAGTGTGAAGGCCCTGCGCCGTATTGTCGTTTCGCCTGTCGTTGTGAGTGAAGCTGAAGTGCGCGAGGCTGCACGGGTTTATCAGCCCATCACTGCAGAGGTGATCCGTTTTGATCGTTCAGACTTTCTCAAAGACATCAGCGTGACTCCTGCGGAAATTTCCGCTTTCTACGAGAAGAACAAAGCCGGACTGAAAAAAGGCGAGACTCGATCTCTCTCATATGTCGTCTTTGAACTCCCTCTCGCCCAGCAAAAACTCACAGGCAAGGAGCGCACTACGGCATTGCAGAAACTAGCAGATGATGCTGTGACCATCGGCAAATCCCTCCGCGATGGTATTGCCCAGGGACTCGATTTTGCCAAGCTCGCCGAGAAGTCTGCCCTTCAGCCCAAGACGCTCACAGATATTGAACGCGACGGTACGCTGAACGGAAAAGACTCAGGACTTCCTCAGAGCGTTGTGGAAGGAGCCTTCCGCTTGCAAAAGAGCGGTGAAGTTTCAGAGATTATTCAGGATGGAAATTCCTTCTACATCGTGACCATTCAGAGCATCGCTCCTCCTCGCCAGCTCGAACTTGCCGAGATCGAGACAAAAATCGCTACCTTGTTGAAATCCGAAAAAGCCGCTAAAGCTTCCGCGGATGCTGCTAAAAAATCACTGACGGAGATCCACGCGGCTCTTGCTGCAGGAAAATCCTTTGATGTGGCTGTGAAGAGTGCCGGACTAAAATCCGAACCCCTGAATGGCATTGTCCCCTCCGATTCCAAAAATCCCGAAGAGCAGCAGGCGATGGCGATGGCCACACTCGGACTCAAAGAGGGGGAGCTAGGCCAGCTTCAACCCGCCCCTTGGGGAAGCTTTGCGATCTATCTTGCCCAACGCACTCCGCTTACCGAGGCACAGTGGAAATCTCACTCTGCGGAACTTTCCAAGAAAATGATCAAGAACGACCAGGAACTTCTTTTCCAAGAATGGCTTAATCAAGCTCGTGGCATGGCCAAGATTCAAATGCTTGGGAAGAAGGCGGGATCTTAATCCTTGCTGGTTGCTTTTCAAAAACTGATTCCATGAATAATGAGGAGATCGCGCTCCTCTTTGATGAGGCGAGCGGCGACATTGCTGTTGGAGAACTTGATGCCGCCGTGGAGAAATACCGCCGTTGCGTGACCCTTGATCCCGAGTTCTTTGATGGATGGCACGCGCTCGGGATGGCTCTCATGAAGACAGGGCATTTTCCCGAAGCCATTGAAGCAGGACTCAAGGCGACGCAGCTTCGCCCCAATGACCAGCTTGCCTGGTCGAGTCTCTCCCTGTTCTATGTACGCAATCACCAGATCGCTGAGGCGGAGTCAGCAGGCGTGAAGGCCAAGATTCTTTCTTGGGGTGGCAAGATTGTGAAAGATCAGCCAGAATCAGCGATTACAGATTCAGAGGGATCACAAAATTTATGAGCAACACTTTCTTTATTACCACGGCGATTGATTACACCAATGCCGCTCCGCATATTGGTCATGCCTATGAGAAGGTGCTGGCTGATGTCATTGCCCGGTATCGCAGGCAGGTCGGCGAGGAAGTTTTCTTTCTCACTGGTGTCGATCAGCATGGGCAAAAGGTGCAGCAGAGCGCGGAGCGGGAGGGAATCCCTCCCCAGGAATTTGCCGATCGCATTACGCAAAAATTCCTCGATCTCTGGAAGATGCTGGGAGTTGACTATGATGGCTGGGCTGCAACGACAGCATCGCTCCACAAAGAGGTCGTACAGAAAATCCTGAGCGATCTCAAGGAGCGCGACTGGCTTTACAAGGCAACCTATCAAGGGCACTACAGTGTAAGACAAGAGCAGTTTTTGACCGATAAGGAGCGTGGGCCAGATGGGGAGTTTGGCCCAGAATGGGGCGAGGTCGTTTTTCTCGAGGAAGAGAACTGGTATTTTCGCCTCTCGCGATGTGCTGAGTGGCTGGCAGGATTTCTGGAGAAGCAAACGGACTTTGTCACTCCAGACTTCCGTCAAACAGAGCTCAAGAATGCCGCTGCTAAGATCACGGGTGATCTCTGTGTCTCTCGTCCCAAGAGCCGTCTCTCCTGGGGAATCGAATTCCCCTTTGATTCCGATTTCGTCACCTATGTTTGGTTTGACGCGCTCATCAACTACATCAGCTTCGCGGGCTATGGCACTGATGATGAGACATTCAAGAGCCGTTGGCCTGCTCTGCATGTGATCGGGAAAGACATTCTGATTCCTGCGCATGGTGTTTATTGGCCCTGCATGTTGCATGCAATGGGCTTCAGCGACGATGCGATGCCCAAGCTGCTCGTGCATGGTTTCTGGAGCCTGCGTGGTGAGAAGGTGAGCAAGAGCACGGGTAATGTTGTCGATCCTGCCGAGCTTGCCGCGACCTATGGCGTAACCGCCCTCCGCTATTATCTTATGCGCGATGCTGCGACAGGATATGATGCCGATTTCAGCGAGGAACGCCTGATCCAGCGACATAATACGGAGCTAGGCAACGGCCTCGGGAACTTAGTGAATCGCACTCTCAGCATGACCAAGAAATATCGGGAAGGTTCACCAAGGACGACTGTTGGTCTTCCTGATGATGATTTACGCAGTCATGTTGTCGCAAATATGGAGGCACTTGAGTCGTATATGAAGAACATGAATGCGGCTGAAATCCAATCAGGCCTTGAAATCATGGTCGATGTGGTGAATCGGGCCAATGCCTTGGTTGATTCTTCCGCTCCTTGGAAACTAGCGAAAGATCCTGAGCAGGCGGATCGTCTCGATGCAGTGCTGACGACATTGATTGTCTCAGCTCAGGCCGCAGCGACGATGTTGCTGCCTGTGGCACCAGAGGCCGCTACTGAAATTCTAAGACAACTTAATCTGCCAGCAAATGCACTCTCCAATGATATAACTCTCAACTGGGTGCCCCAAGGCTATGTCTGCGGAGATCCCGTTCCCGTCTTTCCTCGGTTGGAACTGCCGTCTGTTGAGACTGCCTCATGAGTATTAATTTTGCACTCTGCGCCACTGCGCCTCTGCGGGAAAATCTCTCTGGGAGTGTTCATTATTGCCTTCCTTCCTGATTTCCTGAGTTCCATATTTTATTCATGCAGTCCTCCGTTCCTTTCTGGAAACGCCAACGCTACAAGCTGGAATACTTTGGGCTGCGCGCTGCTTCCGGCTTGATTTCCCTGCTCCCGTGGCGATGGATTGGCCCTCTCGCAAATTTCATTGGCTCCCTCTTTTTCTCGCTTGATCGGCATCGACGCAAAGTCACTCTGGCGAATTTGCATGCTGCTTTCGGCACGAAATTTTCTGAAGCAGAACTTCATACCATCGGGCGTAAATCCTACGGCGTTTTTGCTCGAACCGCTCTGGAGCTGCTCTGGTCGTCGAATCTCAGTCACACCGTTCTCGATGAAATTATCACTACAGAGGGACTCGATCCCATGCCCGCGCACGGAGCGGAGGGGAGGCCAGCACTCTATTTCTGTCTCCATGCTGGAAATTTCGAATGGCTGAGCCAAATCACCTGCCGACATTTTGGCACCTTTCCTGTCATTGCCCAGAAGCTGAAAAATCCCCTGATCGGCCCGCTCTTCGACGAGTGGCGTTCTGCTCTAGGTCAGCAGATCATGCCGCAGAAGGGGGCAATGCTCCGTACGATTCGCCATCTCAAGGAGGGAGGGAAGATGGGAATGCTCATTGATCTCAATCTCAAGCCGAGTGAAGGCCCTGTGGTGATTCGCTGCTTTGGAGGGCTTCTTACCCCTGTAACGCGACTTCCTGCTGAGCTGGCTCTGCGCACGGGAGCAGCTCTTGTTCCTGTGGAGTGTCTTCCACGACCTGATGGCGGGTATATCGTGCGCTATCTTCCTGAGCTGCCGGTGACACCATCCTCCACGCCCCAGGAGATCGCTCAGGCTTGTTGGGACGCACTGGAGCCAGGGCTTCACGCCCATCCTGAACTCTGGCTCTGGAGTTACAAGCATTGGCGTTACCGGCCATCTGGTGCTGACGGCGACGCGTATCCTTTCTATGCGAACGAACATGAAGAATTTCAGAGATTGATTGCCGGTTAATTGAGATTTCTTTGATTTTCGTTTTTTTCTGTTTCAAGATACAGAGATGAAAACACTCCTTCTTCTTAGTCTTATGACAGCTTCCGTACTTCTCTCCGGCTGTAATGCAGTGAAAGGTCTTGGCGAAGATATCAGCGGATCGGCCTCCTGGACTCAGAACAAGCTCAATGGTGACAGCACAGCTAAATCCTCCGATGCCCAGTATGTTCAGAATCCCCCTCAGTTCCCGAAGAGCACTCAGAGTAATTAATTAGACAACTTCCCCCATACTTCCTCTTTCAACGGATAGCGATCATGCTGGCCGGAGAGCAAAGCAATCCAGACGCGGGTGCAAGAGGCGACTATCAGAATGACAAGGATCAAAAAGAGAGCAGTGATGGCGGCATTGATATGATTGTTCAAGACCTGATGATGGAGGGTTGCAAGTACCTTGGGTGATCCTCCGGCATCTGCGAGCTGTTGAAAGTGATTTGCGGCACTCAGAAATCCGAGGCGCATGTCAGAGGCAAAAATTTTCTGCCAACCAGCCGTAAGTGTTACAGTAAGCAGCCAAGCCAGAGGTAGCAGTGTGGCCCAGAGATGCCGTACCTTTTTCATCTTGATAAGTAGCGTGGTGCCAAGGCTTAGAGCGATAACGGCCAAGAGCTGATTGGCGACACCGAAAATCGGCCAGAGGGAATTGATTCCGCCAAGAGGATCAATGACTCCTTGATAGAGAAAGTATCCCCAGGCTACGACGAAGAGAATGCTGGCGATCCATCCCGCCAGAATCGAATCGGTGCGGGCAAATGGTTTCCAGAAAAGCCCCCCGAGATCCTGCACTAAGAATCGTCCGACTCGTGTCCCTGCATCAATCGTGGTGAGGATGAAGAGGGTCTCGAACATGATGGCAAAGTGATACCAGAGAGCTGTTGTTGCAGGACTTCGGAAGATGCCTGCAAACATCTGAGCCATGCCGACAGCAAAGGTCGGGGCTCCCCCCGTACGGCCAAACAGGGTGCTCTCACCGACACTGGCAGCAAGGGCCTTCATTTGATCTTCCGTCACGGGGAATCCCTGAGCTGTGATTGAGGTGACGACTTCGGAAGGAATTCCTTTCATGTTGATGGCAAAATATTCTCCCGGCACCATTGAGCAGGCAGCAATGAGCGCGAGAATGCCAACCAGCATTTCCGTAATCATGGCACCATAGCCGATGATTTTAATATCTCGTTCGTTTGCCAGCAGCTTGGGCGTTGTGCCTGAGGCGATGATGGAATGAAAACCTGAGACCGCCGCGCAGGCGATTGTGATAAAGGCAAAGGGGAAAACCTTTCCTGCAAAGACAGGACCAGTGCCATCAATAAACTTCGTAATAGCAGGCATCTGGAGTGTCGGAGCGAGGCAGATGATGGCGATGCCAAGAAGTCCGACAGCTCCGATTTTCAAATACGAGCTGAGATAGTCACGAGGTGCGAGCAGCAGCCAGACAGGGAGGGTCGAGGCCAGGAGGCCATAGATCATGATGCCAAAAGCCAGCGTGCTCCCATCGAGTGTGAGCCAGCTTTCAAACGGCGATCCTTTGATCCATTGACCTGCTACGACGGAAAATAAAAGCGCGCCAACTCCCAGCGCACTGATGAGAGCGAGAGGAATTTTTCCAGAACGCATTGCAAGCCCCATGAGCAGAGCAATCGGCATAGTGGAGAGAATGGTGAAAAGCCCCCAAGGACTCTCGGCTAAGGCCCGCACTACGACAAGACCCAGCACGGCGAGAATGATCACCATGATAGCGACGATTCCAATGAGAGTAATGATTCCAGCAAAGGGACCGACCTCTTCAGAGACCATCTGACCGAGGCTTTTTCCGCGACGGCGTGAGGAGGCAAAAAGAATGATGCAGTCATGGACGGCTCCGCCGAGAGTTGCTCCAATCAGCATCCAGAGCGCCCCGGGGAGATAGCCGAATTGGGCTGCTAGCACAGGGCCGACCAGCGGGCCAGGGCCAGCGATAGCGGCGAAGTGATGGCCGAAAACGACCCATCGATTCGTTGGGACAAAATCCTTGCCGTCATCATGTCGTGCAGCTGCTGTCTGTCTCTGCTCATCAAGCGTGAGAACATCAGCTAGCAACCATGCCGCATGAAATCGGTAGGCAATGGCAAAGGTGCAGATTGCTGCAATAACAAGCCAGAGCGCGTTCACCGGCTCTCCACGAGACCAGGAAAGCGTGACAAGGGAAAATAACAGCAAGAGGGCGACGAGCACCCACGCGCTTTTTTTGAAAATTGAGGAACAGATGCTCACAGGGAAAATGAGAAATCTCGGAACCTAATCTGGAAAGCAGGAAAACAGAAACTTTGCGATTTCTAAACGGGCTGTGATTCTTCCTGCTTTCCTGTTTCCAGAGTAATTTTTCTGGATTAGATAAGGCTAATCAGCCAATCCAAATGCCTCATGCGCCAGCTGCGCTGCCTCGGCAATCTTAGCTTCTTCAATAATGACAGCGATTTTGATCTCCGAAGTCGAGATCATCTGGATGTTGATGCCGCCTTTGGCAAGGGCTTCAAAGAGCCTGGCTGCAACTCCTGAATGCGTCCTCATTCCGATGCCAACAACGCTGAGCTTGGCAATGCCATCTTGCTTGCGGACTTCACCGGCACCGATTTCAGCAGCGACGCGATCCACAAGATCGCCGATTTTTTCCAATTCATCGCGGTTCAGCGTAAAGGAAATATCGGTGGAGCCACTGGCAGAAACATTCTGAACGATCACATCGACCATGAGATGGGCATCGGCCAAGGCGGTGAAGAGCCGTGCGGCACAGCCCGGCCTGTCAGGGACTTGGCTGACGGTGACTTTGGCCTGATTGCGCTCGACGCTGACTCCGCGCACGACGACTTGTTCCATTCCTAGAGATTCTTCTTTCACGATGGTTCCTGGGTTGTTGTTAAAACTGCTGCGAACTTCAAATTCGACACCGAATTTTTTGGCAAATTCCACGGAGCGTGATTGCATGACCTTGGAGCCGCTGCTGGCCATTTCAAGCATCTCGTCGTAGGAAATCACTTCGATTTTTTTGGCTGTCGGAACAATGCGTGGATCGCAGGTATAGACTCCATCGACATCGGTGAAGATCTGACAGGCATCGGCATCAATAGCGGAGGCGAGGGCAATGGCTGTCAGATCAGAACCTCCGCGTCCCAGGGTTGTGATGTCGCCTTCACTGGTCTCTCCCTGAAAGCCAGCAACAATCACGATCGCTCCTGCGTCGAGATGCTTTTTTATCTGATCGGGAGTGATGTTGCTGATTTTTGCTTTGGTATGGACACCGCTTGTGATGATACCTGCTTGCGCTCCGGTCAAGGAAACGGCTTTGCCCCCCTTACTTTGGATGGCCATAGCAGTAAGGGCCATCGTGGTCTGCTCTCCCGTGGAAAGCAGGACATCCATCTCGCGTTCGGTCGGTTTTGCAGAGACTTCGCGAGCCAGTTTAATGAGAGAATCGGTCACGCCTGACATGGCAGAGACGACGGCTACGACAGAATTTCCGGCGCGTTGAGTCTCAAGCAGACGACGGGCGACATTGGTGATGCGCTCAGGATTGGCAACGGAAGTGCCACCATATTTTTGAACAATGAGAGCCATCTTTTAATAAGAGATTTTTGACAGAGCTTCTTGAACAGCCTCAGCAGAGGCCTCGGTCTCAATCGGCTCGCTCACAGCGTGCTTCGCTGTATCAGGGTCTTTCAATCCATTTCCGGTGACGGTCAGGACAACTTTTGCCCCAGGTTGGATGCCACTAAAGGGGCAGGTTGGGCATCGTGTCGAGGCGTGCTCGCCGGTCGAACAACTTGCTACGCTCTTCCCGAAGCATTTCAGCAACGCGGCCACAGGGGCTGCGCTGGCAGGTTCGGCAAAGATCCCTTCATTGCAAGCAAGCCATTTTTGAGCTGCGAGAATTTCGGCATCCTCGACGATCTCGAAGCAGCCACCCGATTCCGCAACGGCATTGATCGCTCCATCCCAGCTAGCAGGCCGTCCAATACGGATCGCCGTGGCCACGGTCTCAGGATTCTCAACCATCGCCCCTCGGTAGAGTGGCGCAGAGCCTGAGGCTTGTACGCCGAGCATTTTCGGTAACTTTCCGCTGCGACCGAGCTCCTTGAATTCCTTATACCCTTTCCAGTAGGCGGTGATGTTGCCCGCGTTCCCCACGGGTAGAATATGAATATCAGGGGCCGTTCCCAACTCCTCGATAATCTCGAAGGCTGCCGTTTTCTGTCCCTCGATTCGGTAGGGATTAATCGAATTGACGATGGCAAAGTCTCCAGTCTCTCCGAGTTCACGAACGAGTCGGAGAGCGTCATCGAAATTTCCTCGGATCGCGACTACTTTTGCTCCATAGATATAGGCCTGCACCATCTTGCCTCCGGCGATGCGACCAGCTGGGAGTAAGACCGCGCACTTCATTCCTGCGCGGGCTGCATAGGCTGCTGCGGAGGCAGAGGTATTACCTGTCGATGCACAAAGGACGGTGTGGGCACCCTCTTCGGCAGCCTTGGAAATCGCCATCGTCATGCCACGATCCTTGAAGGAACCCGTTGGATTGAGCCCTTCGTATTTGATGTAGACTTCGCCGCCGGTGATGGCGCTCAGCTTTGGCGAATGAATTAACGGAGTTGATCCCTCGCTTAGGGAAATCACTGGGGTGGCATCGGTGACAGGAAGGTATTCCCGATAGCGAGAGATCACGCCGCAGTCATTGAAAAGTTGATTCATAAAATTGATTTGTCTGTTTTTTACGAAAAGGTCTCCACATTGAAAAGTACCGGATCGCCCTTCACACAATCGAGCGCAGTGATGCGTGCTAGGGCCTCGCGCATGGCACCGTAGGGAGCCTCATGAATCATGAAAACAAGGGGTGTCTCGACTCCTGCTATTGACTCTGGCTGCACGACCGAGGAGATGCCGATGCCTGCTTCTCCAAGGAGTCCGGCGATACGGGCAAGGACACCTGGTTTGTCATCTACGGAGAGGCGCAAGTAGTAAGATCCAACAATATCATTTGCAGAACGGCTGCTGCCATAGAGGGAGTGTGAGGCAAATCCATAGGTGCAGCGCGGAGCATCCAGCACATGGGCAGCCTCGACCAGATCGCCGATGACCGAAGTCGCCGTTGGCCCGCGCCCAGCACCCCGTCCATAGAAAAGACTCTCTCCCACGAGATCGCCCCGCACAGCGACGGCGTTGAAGACTCCATTCACCGAGGCTAGCACATGAGTCTGAGGAATCAGCGTAGGTGCCACGCCAACTTCGATAGAATTTTCATCCGAGCGAATGGAACCGAGCAGCTTGATGCAATAACTGAGACTCCTAGCAAAATGAATATCCGCCGCGCTGACACGCTCAATCCCCTCCACGCGGATCTTGGCTGGATCGACCCAGAATCCATAGGCGAGTGCGGCGAGGATAATTGCCTTGTGTCCTGCATCCCAGCCATTGATGTCGAGCGTGGGGTCGGCTTCGGCATAGCCAAGGCTCACGGCTTCGGCGAGGGCCTCGGGGTAATCGAGACCTGCTTCCTGCATCCGCGTCAGGATATAATTGCTCGTCCCATTGAGAATGCCATGCACTGATTCGATGCGGTTGCCGACAAAGGCATCGCGGAGCGATTGAATAATAGGGATGCCACCAGCGACGGCGGCCTCGAAGAAAACAGGCACTTTATGTTCGCAGGCCAGGGCAAAAATTTCAGCTCCCCGCTCGGCCAGGAGAGCCTTGTTGCCGGTAATGACGATGCGTCCTGAACGAATGGCTGCCACCGTTAAATCAAAAGCCTCCGTAGTTCCCCCGATCAGCTCCACAACGATTTTGATCTCGGGATCTTCGAGGAGATCCTGCCAGTGACTAGAAAAAAGTTCTGCTGGAGCAGCTACATCGCGCACCTTCTTTGGATCGCGCACAATGATCTGGCGCACGGCAAATCCATACCCGGAGCGTTCCGCGATCAGATCGCGATGCCGTTCGAGATTTTCATAGACTCCTGCACCCACGGTGCCAAAGCCTGCTAGTCCAATGCCGATTTGTTTCATCACAAGAGCCAATCATCTTCTCTGTTTAAGGGGACTTGGTAAAGCTGCTAATTGAGTTCCTAGAGTCGATGAAGGAACTTTATGAATTACATCCTCTTGGAAAGAGTTCCGATTGTTGACGCATATCCTTCTCATCTATAGAATGGTAGTATGCCAGTCATACTTTCTGTCACCAGAGGCCCAGATAAAGGGAAGTCCTTCACCTTTACAGAGCATGATACTTTTCTCTTTGGGCGCATGGAAGATTGCCATGCCCGATTCCCCGACGACACGCAGGTCTCGCGTCACCATTTCATCCTAGAAGTCAATCCTCCCAAAGTCTCTCTTCGCGATCTCGGTAGCCTCAATGGCACTCATGTCAACGAGAAGAAATGGGGAGGAAGGAGCTATGATGAGACTCCAGAGCAGGGAGCCACGCACAAGTTTCCGATTGTTGATTTGAAGCATGGGGACAGGATTTCTGTCGGCCAGACGGAGCTTTTGGTTGCCGTTGTGAAGGATACTGTGAAGCAAGAAGTTAAGGCAGGTATGCAACCAGGTGAGCTTTCTGGTCTTTCATCCGAAGCGTTACAACAATTCATTTTTGCTGGCGATAAACCGCTCCTGAAAGTTCCAGAATTTGAAATTCAGAAAGAACTTGGTCGCGGAGAGTTCGGTGCTGTTTATCTGGCAATGGGGGTAAATGATCGAATGAGAGTGGCCATGAAGGTCATGCTCTCCCAAGCAGAGGCTACGAGCGAAGCCGTTGATAAATTTAAACGGGAAATGGAAATTAACCAACGCCTCGAACATTCCAAGATTGTGCATTTGATGGATATTGGTTCGCAGAAAGGAGCCTTCTATTTCATCATGAAATATTGTGACGGTGGTTCTCTGATCGATTTTTATAATGCTCACTATGCGAAAAACAACAGGCCGCTTGACTGGGATATCTTAAAACCTCTGGCTATCAATGCCCTTGAAGGACTTGCCTATGCTCATGGCAAGGGATATGTCCATCGCGATCTGAAGCCAACCAATATCCTTGTCCATCAGGGGGTTGCCTGCATCTCTGATTTTGGTATGTTGAGGAGCTTCCAGATGGCGGGACTAGGAGGTATGGTCATGACAGGGAAAACGGCGAGAACCCCTCTCTTCATGCCTCCAGAACAGATCATTAACGGCAAGTATGCAAAGCCGGTCAGTGATGTTTTTAGTATGGGAGCCTCGCTATACTATCTCTTAACGGGTGAGTATCCTTTCAATTTTACATCTGATCGCGACCCGATGGATGTGATCCTCAATGATGAAGTCATCTCTATTCAGAATAGGAATGCCTCCATTCCACAAAATATCGCGGAAGCCATAGACCGTGCAGTCAAGAAAAAGCACGAGGAGAGGTTTCAGGAAGCGGGAGAATTGCTGTTGGCTATAAAGTAAACTCTACTTTTTCAAAAAAACCGCTGATGAGAATATGCACAGTTGCGCTGTCAACTGTTCTGATTTTTTTCTCATCTCTTCATGCCCAGATTTCCTCGGTCACTATAACCCCTGATATCAAGGTGTATTTCAGTCCGCATGGGGGCTGCACCGAGGCGGTGGTCGAGGCGATCCGTGGAGCCAAAAAGTCTCTTCTTGTCGAGGCCTATTCCTTCACTTCAGAGCCGATTGCTATAGCCCTGATTGATGCGGAAAGACGGGGTGTCGATGTCGAAGTCATTCTGGATAAGAGCCAGGAGAAAGCGCGAGGCTCTGACGCTGATCTGATCTCAGAAAGAGGTATTCCGACTTATACAGATTCGGCCTATCGCATTGCGCATGATAAGGTGATGATTATCGATGGCAGCACAATCATCACCGGTTCCTTCAACTTCACCAAAAGTGCCGAGAATTATAATGCTGAGAATCTGCTCGTGATCTCCAATGATCCTCCGCTAGCCGATCAATACACCGTCAGTTGGAAAACACATCTGGCCAAGTCTCATCCGTTTCATCCTGGAAGGAGTCACCATCGTCATGGATCAGTCTCACGATTCTGGGGGCCACTACCCGAGCAATCTCAGTCAAGTATTTCCTAATAATGTCCCGTTTTGCTCGCATACTGATTGATCGCTCGGAGGGGCAAGAGCTGGATTATGCGATTGCAGAGGAACACTCGGACAAGGTCTCGCTCGGCACGCGTGTTGTGGTCATGATGCGGCATCGCCGCGTGCTTGGGACAGTTTTGGAGATGCTTGAGAGTTCTGATGTTCCTGGTATCAAGCCGATCCTTGAAGTTGTTGGCGAGGAGGCTTCACTCACACCGCTAATGCTCAGGCTTGCCCGCTGGATGGCCGATTATTATTGCGCTCCGCTGGCCTCGGTCATGCGTGTGTTTCTGCCGCCAATGGTGCGTGGGGAATCGCTGAAAATTCGCCAAATCCGCGTTGCGACGCTGACTAAAATTCCCACGGAAGAGGAGCTTTTACTTTTAGGGAAAAAAGCAGCCAAACAGCGCGACCTTCTGCTGGGGCTGATAAAATCTGCCTCCCCTTGCCCCGTGCCTCAACTCTTGCGCGCAAGCGGTGCCGCCGATGCATCCCTGAAGGCTCTGGAGAAGGCTGGTTGGCTCAGCATCACCATGGAACGTGCGACAAAGTTTTTGAATCAGGAAGAGATTCTTGCGGCATCAATTCCTAAACTCAATCCCGATCAGGAATCGGTCGTGCAGCTGCTCACGGCAGCCTTTGCCGAGAGTCGGAAAGATCAGGAGAGGCAGCCTTTTCTTCTGCATGGAGTGACAGGAAGCGGAAAGACAGAGGTCTATCTTCGAGCCCTTGCCTTGGTGCTGGAGCAGGGGAAAAGCGCGTTGGTGCTCGTTCCTGAGATTGCGCTGACACCGCAGACCGTGGAGCGATTTCGATCACGCTTCGATCAGTCCGGCGCAGGTATTGCCGTCCTTCATAGCCATCTGAGCGACGGGGAACGCCGTGAGGAATGGATGCGTCTACAGCGTGGTGAAGCTCGCATAGCCATTGGGGCGAGGAGCGCGATCTTCGCACCGCTTGTGAAACTGGGGCTCATCATCGTCGATGAGGAGCATGAAAATACCTACAAGCAGGAAGAGACTCCGCGATACCACGCACGAGATGTTGCCGTCATGCGGGCGAAGCTGGAAGAGTGTCCCATCATTCTCGGAAGTGCCACCCCCTCGGTGGAGAGTTATCGCAATGCCCAGCTTGGGAAATACCGCCTCTTGGAGCTCCCTCGTCGTGCCGATGGACAGATCATGCCGCTGATCCGAGTTGTCGATCTGCGTTTGCAGGGGAAGCGAGCTAAATCAGATGGAGGAATTTCCGCGCCGCTTCAGATGGCGATGATGAAACGCCTGGAGCTTGGCCAGCAGACGATTCTTTTTTTGAACCGGCGAGGCTTCTCCACCTCCATGCTCTGCCAGCAATGCGGTCATGTCTGCCGCTGTCCAAATTGCAGTCTCTCGCTGACGCTCCATCGTTCCGTGGAGCAGCTTGCCTGCCATCTCTGCGGATATCGAGCTAAGCCTCCTTCGCAGTGCCCCGAGTGCCGTGACCCGGGAATTACTCATTCGGGAATCGGTACGCAGCGCGTGGAGGAATCAGTACGGAGGCTTTTCCCCGCAGCCCGCATTGCCCGAATGGATGCTGATACGATGACAAAGAAAGGCTCCTATGCCGAAGTTCTTGGAAAATTCCGTGCACGCCAGATTGATATCCTGATTGGAACGCAGATGATCGCCAAAGGACTCGATTTTCCAAATGTTACACTCGTTGGCATCATCAATGCCGACATAGGTCTCCATTCTCCTGATTTCCGTGCGGGAGAGCGCACCTTCCAACTCCTTACTCAAGTCGCTGGCCGAGCCGGTCGTGGAGAAACTGAAGGGGAGGTGATCGTGCAAACCTTCTCTCCAGCTAGCCCTTCAGTGCAATATGCGCGACATCACGATTTCGCCGGTTTCTTTGAGCAAGAGATCGTCTTCCGTGAAAATTTTCGCCATCCACCGTTTACACGACTGCTCTTGATCCAGCTTCGGAGCATCTCCCAGGAGAGAACAGAACGCACTGCTGAGTATCTTGCCAAAGTTCTTCAAAAGGCAGCTCCTGCCACAGTCGAGGTCTCAGCCGCCGCTCCGGCTCCGCTAGAGCGGGCGCACGGACAATATCGTTACTTCGTGGTACTCAAATCTGTTTCTGGAGCCTCGCTTGGAAAACTCATCCGTAAAGTCTCTGCCTCAATCAAGCTCCCAGAAGAAGTCATCATGACTCTTGATGTCGATCCCTACTCAATGATGTAGGGAAAACGACGAAGTATGAAACTGGAAACTTGAAACCTGAGTCAGAGGGAACATTTTTTGAATGTTGCGATTCCCTCCAGAAGTTAATTCAGCTTTCAAGTTTCATCCTTCGCTTATCTTACCCGATGGCTTTACAAGCTGCCTTCCAATTCAGAAGGTAAGGGGATGCTTCCTTTGTCTGCTCACGCCACACTTTCCCGTCGTCGTCGGGGCAGAGGCGTGTTTGGCAAATGGGAGGATGGGCTGCGGTATCTTGCCGCATCATTTTTTATCCTCCTGCTCGTTTTATGCCTTATTGGTATTCCTGCGCTGCTGGTCGTGACCTCTTCGTATGGACTTGGCGAGAGTGTGAAGAAGATGGTTGAAGAGAATCTCGGCGGGAAGTTTTATAAAGTCACAGTTTCCAAAGTCCTCTTTAATCCGACTCAAGGAGTGATTCTTGAGGAGATGCAGCTTCACGACAAAACACCAGCGCAACGCCTTGTTGTCTCGGCAAATCGTCTCGCGATCTCTGTCAACATGGAGGCCCTGCTGAGGAGGCAAATCCAGTTGGAGTGCATCTCCCTGCGTGATGCCACTCTGGATGTCCCACTCGGTCCTACCGATCAGCCACGACTACGACTCGATCATGTGCGAGGTCTGATTCTTTGTCCTCCAGAACAATTTCGACTCACAACGGCTTCCTTTGACATTGCTGGAATTTCCGTTCATGCCTTTGGAACTTTTCGCAATCCCAAGAAATTTTCTCCCAAGGCTGTTGCCTCCAAACCAGGAAATGTCGCACTGACAATTGATTCCATTCAGCGGGAATTAAAATCGGTGAAGTGGGGGGGGGATTCACCAGAACTGACGATCGAAGCCGGAGGTGATCTTTCCGATTCCTCCACGCTGCGTATTGATCGAGCGACATTCCGTTCAGGTTCAGGAGCCTGGCATGGGGTGAGTTTTCGCAGTGCCTCATTCGATCTGAAGTTTGCGGAAAGAAAGTTAACGCTCGAAAAATTTTCCCTAGATGACGGATTGGGTGTTTTGCAAGCCGCAGGCTCAGCCGATTTTGCGGCAAATCATGCCTCGTTGGAATTTGCGGGATCGCTGAATGCTGGAGTGATTCCTCAATTTCTTGATCCCAAGCACTCTGAGGACTGGGACTGGATCGAGCCGCTACGCCTTAATGGAAATTTAGCCGCTTCCTGGATGGGAGGTCCTCCGGCACTCGAAGGCCATGCCCTATTCCGCTCAGGCCGCTTTGCTTACCGAGGCATTGCCATAAATTCCCTTGCTGGTGGCGTGGCTCTCCGTGAGGGGAAGGTTCTCGTGCGCGATGTCCATCTGGAGGGAGCTCCAGGAAGAGTTGATGCCGATCTGCTGATCGCTCCTGGGGACAATCGTCTTCGTCTGAAGACTGCGCTCTTCCCTGCGAAACTTGCCTCGCTCACTGGAGGAAAAACCAAAGAAGCCCTGAGTGCGATGGATTTTCAAGATCCTCTCATGATCAATTTTGAGGGGGGTGCTCCCAAGCTTGATCCGCTGCTGCTGAAGGGGGTAGGAACCGTTTTTCTCGGTAAGGCCGCCATGCGAGGCGCGCCGATTGAGTCGCTGAATGCGAATCTTGTGATGGGTGGAGGAGCTGCTGATTTCAAGAACATCGTGCTCAAGATGGGAGGAGGAATGGGGCGTGGGGAATTCATTTACGATTACAAGAACTGGGAGGGACGGCTGATCGGAGTTCGCACCTCTCTGGATGCCGCAAAGTTCATGATGTGGATTGATCCGAAGATTTCCGAAGGTATGAGGCCGTATCGTTTTCGCAAGGCTCCCGAGTTACAGGTGTCTGGCAAAGTAGGACTTCGTAATCCTGATAAAAATGATCTCCGTATTCTTATCAATGCTCCCGCAGGGCTTGATTACACGCTCATTGGAAAGAGTCTCCCCTTTGGGACAACTCGAGGAACAGTCCAGCTCCGTGGGCAGAGATTGGCTATTGATGTGCCCTCATCTCAACTCTTTGAGGGGAGTGTGACGCTGAAGGCCGATGTCTCAGTCATGCCGGGAAACCCTGGCTATGGGGCCTCCGTGCATGTCGAAGAGATTAATTTTCAGACTCTGACCAAACTCTATTTTGATTATGCCGAATCGCAGGGACAACTCACGGCTGATTACGCTTTTCGTACAACAGGTACGAATGAGCGGTCAATGATCGGGGAAGGGAATATTCTCATCAAAAATGGGAATGTCCTGGCCATGCCAATCATGGGGCCTCTCTCCGTGCTGATCGGCGACATTATTCCAGGATTCGGCTATCAGACGGCTCACAAAGCAACAGCCGATTTTAGCGTTGCTGATGGGGTGATTCATACGCGAGATCTACTGATTAAGGGAACGGGATTCAGTATGATTGGGTATGGCGACATCTTCTATCTCGACGATAAGATGAACATGAGCATGAGGTTAAATATCCAAGGACTGCCGGGGCTGCTCACCTTCCCAATTAGCAAGATTCTCGAGTACGAATCAGTCGGATCTGCGAAACATCCCAAGTGGCGTCCCAAGATCATTCCGAAGCTGAGGTAGATAGGTGAAGTCAGAGGATAATTTCTTCTCTCCAGATCGCCTGTCGTGTCACTGGAAAACTGCGTTGACCGAATGTTTCCCAACCCGCTTCTTTTGCTAAATCTCCCAATTCCTCAAAGGAAAAAGCCCTGCGGATGGAGAGTCTGGCATCGTGAACAGTCATTGGTTCGCGGAGTAGAAGTGCGGTAATAAGCCAGATGCCGAGGGCCCCAAGGCGGCTTCGCTTGAGATCAGCCACGAGGAGGTATCGCATCGTAAGACGCTTGGCATTCCGCAGAACAGCGACGGCATCTTCCGTGCTGAAATGATGCAGCGCGAGCGAGCAGAGAACGAGATCCCACGATCCTTCTCCCCAGTTACGAATATCTCCTTGGTGGAATCGGATTTCAGGAAAATCACGGCTTCGTTCCCTAGCCACAGTAAGCGTAGCGGCGTTCAAATCGACGGCATCAACGGAAATAGGAATCCTTCGCTTCCGGCACCAAAGAACAATTTCTCTTGGGAGATCTCCTTCCCCCGTGGCGAGATCAAGGACTCGCAGCGTCGAGGAGTACTCTTCCTGATTGGAGAACCAGCGATTCAGAAAATGATGCAGCAGCGAGATCGCGCCGAAGTATCTATTCAGCCATCGAAGATTGGCAAGATCGCGTTCCAGTTCGGCAGAGGGTTTTCCATCGATCAGCTCTGCTTGATCCATCATCTCCGGCTGTGAGGGATCAAAAGCTCTTTTCATGGCAGCAGCGTTAGCGTGGCAAGCATTCTCCCAGTCAGCCCCTTTTCTCTGCGGTAGGAATAATAGAGTGCGGGATGGCACGCCGTGCAGATCAGCTCATCATGGATCTCCTTGACCCCCGATTCTTTGGCCTGATTGCGGATTGTTGCGGCAAAATCAACTTCATAGCAGCAACCTCGAATACAGGGGCCGATCACGAGTATCAGCTCGGAGGGTGTCAGCGAAAAGTGCGTATGGAGTGCTCGAATGCCTTCGATGACGATGCCGAGTTCCGTCCCTTTTTTTCCAGAATGCAGCAGGGCTCCTGCACTCCCATTGCGTGCGACGATCCAGACGGGAGCGCAGTCGGCAACGGAGATGCCGAGTGTGATGCCTCGTGTGCAGGTCATGAGACCATCGATGCCGGGGGTGGGTAGTTGGGAGCTGGAAGTTTCGACAAGAGCGATCTTGTTCCCATGCACCTGCTCCGCTGTGACTAGGGGATAATCTCCAAGACCCAAGGAGCGTAGAGTTTCCTGCTGATACGGAGCAAGGCGTGTCATGGCCTCCTCGCGTTCCACGGTTACTTCGACACCAGGAATCCTGCCGATGAAATGAGCTGCAACGCCTGGAATAGCATTGAGCAAGCAGTGTGGGATAATTGATTGCGAAATTTCTTTCAAAATACTCTGCGCTTTATTGCCCGGCCATTGCTTTGCAGTCGTTACGGCTGCGCGAGAAATTTCAGTTCTGAATTTTAATCCACCTGAGAGCTTGAAGCAGCGGCAGAAGAACTCTTGGAGGTCTTTTGCTTGCGCACGCTGGAGCTTGAGATTACATCAGGGAAGCTCGTTGAGGGAGGCAAAGGATCGCTCTTACGCAGGGCCCGTGGGAGCTGAGGACGGGCACGGTCTTCCTTATTGAGATCGGCAAAACGAACCTTCTCATATTTATTCATCGGATCATCAAAGAACTCCTCATACTGAGTATTGAGCGAAAGAGTCTGGTCATACTGGGCGAGCGACTGGATGTAGCTGTAGTAGGCATTGAGCACTGAGGTTTGGGCTTGGAGGAGCTGCACCTGGGCATTGATGACATCAAGCTGGACTCCCGCTCCTGCATCGAGCCGCTCCCGCGCAAGACGGAGAGCCTCGACGGCTTGTTCGACCGTGGCTTTCTGACTCTCTATGGTTTCCTGAGCTTGCTGAAGATTGGAGATGGCCTGCTGCACTTGGAGAATGATCTGTCGTACCCCGTTATCGTAGGTGACTTTGTCATTCATCATCATCGCCTTGGCCTGCTTCACATTGCCATAGGTGGCGAGTCCATCAAAAATCGCCCAGCTTCCCGTAGCTCCAAAGAACCATCCTTCGACGGTTGATTTGAGACTGGAGTCATAATTGTAACTCTGGACTTGATAGCCGCCGTTGGCACTGATTGTGGGGAGCCATCCGGCGATGGCCGCGCTGATCTGTTCTGCGGCAACAAGAATATTCTGCCGTTGGGCCTTCAACTGTGGATTACGGAGCAGTGCCGTGTGAATGGAGGCATTGCTGTCGATCTTGCGAGGAGAGTAGGCCAACTGACCGACCACATCGAAGGGGACTTCGACATTTTGGAGATTGGGGTAATTTAAGCCGATATAGCTGACCAGGGTGAAGAGAGCGATACGCAGGTTATTCTTTGCCTGGATCAAGGGAGGAAGCGCGTTGGCTAGCTGAACCTCAGCCTGGAGGACATTGAACCGTGGCACCGTGCCTGCGTCATAGCGGCTCTGCTGGTCGCTCACTTGTGTCTTATAAAGTGCTACCTGCTGCTCATTGGCCACGACCAATGCCCGATCCAAGACGACTTGATAGAATTGCTGGATCACATTCGAGATGGTGGAGTCGATTGTCTGGCGGAGGGAATAGTAAGCAATCTGCTCGGAGAACTTGGCCGCCTTGGTGTTGGCGATTGTTCTGCCGCCATCATAGAGAAGTTGACTTCCCTGAAACTGGATATTCCAGCTCTGATTATTCCCTGGTGTGTAGAACTGCGAGGAGCCACTGGTAGTAGGGGGGCGTTGGCCATTCACGAGCTTATCCTGCTGCCATTTGTAGGCGGTGGGACTTACGACCCCAATCTGAGGCAAAAGACCTGCGCGGACGGTGATGAAATTCCCCGAAGCCTGGCGTATGCTATTGATAGCGGCGAGCACTTGGGGGTTTTTTTCCAGAGCCAACTGCACGGCATCATCAATGGTGAGCTTGCGGGCGTTTTTTGCAATCACACCGGGGATCACACCTTGACCAGCCTTGGCCAAGGCTTCGGCGGTGAGGGGAATGTTGCCGACTTTATCTTGAAGTCCGAATCCATTGGTTCCAACGGTCGGCATGGCGGCGGGGCCATTAGCTGTTGTTGGAAGCGGTGCTGGCAGAGAGCCTGGTGTGAATGCATTGGTGATTGGTGCCGCCGTGGGGAGCGCCGGGGGAGTCAGTACGGGAAGATTGGTGAAGGCATTGGTTCCGGCATACAAGCCCTGCGGAGGAGCAGGTGGATTAGAAGTCAGCGTCGGAAGCACCGAGGCTCCTGTTGAGGACTGATCTGCATTCGAAGGATTATTCGTTGCCAGAACGGAAACATTAGTCTGGCTGGCAGTCGTGGCCGTCGAGCCTACCGAAAGACCAACCTGAGATTGGTCATTAGCCGATGGTTGTGCATGGGTGGGAGTGAATCCAAGGAGCCCAACACATGAGAGGGCAAGCGTTGGAATCAGTGAGAGAGATTTTTTCATGAATGAGCAGTTCCTTGAGAATCGGGACAGGCAGTGCAGTGATCGCGGACTTTTTTATAAATGTCCAACCAAGAGTGTTGTTCCTGCGGAGTAAGTTTTCCTAAAACTTTTTCAAGATTTCCGACAAATTCCTCACGGACTTCCTCTACGAGTCGTGCTGCCTTGGGCGTGGGCGTGACCGTCACCTTGCGACGATCGAGTTCCGCATGGGAGCGTTTGACATAGCCAAGCTTTTCAAGGCGTTTGACCAAACCAGTAGCGGCAGGAGTGCTGTGTCCCATTAGCTCGGCAATGCGCCTCATTCCGGTCGGCCCATGAGAGCAGAGATGGCCAAGGAGGAAAAACTGAGGGAAGGAGAGGCTGCCTTTGCTCAGCTTGCCCATCAGATTCGTCATGAAGCAACGCTGCATGACCATAATGATTGAGGCTAGAGTATCTACTTCCTCAGTTACTAGGGGGGAATCAGAGGGGTTCATACAGGGAGATTAACCGTTAATGTCGTTAATGGAAAAGAGAATCTTTCCGCTCTACTGCTGCACAATCTGACCAGCCATCGGCTCCCCGCTGACGACATCGGCGATGAAGTAGGGAGGCTGGGTTTCTGCCGATTTTAGATGGATCACGCCGCTGCTCCCGACAACCAAAAGTTCTCTTCCTGGAGGGACAACGACCCCAGGCTCCATTTCAATGATGACGAAGCTCCCATCGTTCCCTACCGTGCGAATGATGCCGACCCTCTCGAGGCCCTGCGCGTGGGGCGGTGCTTTCTTCTTTGAATGAAAAAACGGGAGGCGCGACCAGAAACTCTCCTTCTTAGCGACTGGTTGTGAGGTGGTAGAAGCCTCAACTTTTTTATGCGGCAGCATGACACATCCGCTTTGCAGGAGTAGCAGGGCGAGGATTATATTGATCGTGGCATTGCTGGCTTTCATGAGTTCTAGATAAAACTCCCCTCCTCAATTCTCAGACCCGTTCCGCGGTGTAGAGCGAGACCGTGCCGAGGGAGAGGGGATGAGCGACAGCATTGCGGAATCCACATTTTTCGATCAATTGTGTCATGGCGGTTCCTGAGGGGAACTGCTCAATCGAGCCTGCAAGATATTCATAGGCATCTTTGCGTCCCGTGGCCACTCCGGCGATGATCGGCAGAACGAGATGCAGGTAGGCACGGTAGAGCGGACGAATCACAGGAAGTGTCGGCAAAGAAAAATCGAGGATTAGCAGATGACCTCCTGGTTTCAGAATACGCCCCATTTCGGTCAGACCACCTTCCCACGAAGCCATATTTCGCAATCCAAAGGCAGCAGTGACCCCATCGAAAGAACCAGTGACAAAGGGGAGCTTCAGCCCGTCGGCCTCGACTAGCTCGGTTAGTCCTTTACGCCGCGCCACCTCTAGCATGGGGCGGCAGAAATCAGCTCCGATCACGCGCGTTCCTGAAACTCCCTTTCTAATTGCAAGCCCCAGATCGCCGCTGCCTGTTGCGACATCGAGCAGTAGCGACGGCTTCCAGTTAGAGACGATACGAACGGCTACGGCACGCCAGTAAAAATCAAGACCGCCGCTCAGCAGATGATTCACCAGTTCATAGCGGCTGGCTATCGCTGAAAAGAGATCCCTGACATATTCCGGCTTATCCTGCTGATTCATAATGCGCACAGAGGGTCTATCGTGTTCCTAAAATAAAGTGGTGCTCACGAGAGGACTCGAACCTCCACGGGTCTCCCCATACGCTCCTGAGGCGTACGCGTCTGCCAATTCCGCCACGTGAGCAAGAGGGAATGAGGGTAGCCATCGGCAGCCGAATGTAAAGGAACGGATTGCGGAATCCGCTCCGTCAGATCCCCTCTCATTCAAAAAAAATAAATTTCCGCTGGCGTAGGCTGCTTTCCCGTGCCATCAACAGTGTTCACCCAAACCCTATGACTAAACAATACTTAGCCGTCGCTACACTTCTTCTCTCCTCTGCGCTCGTTCATGCGCAGGATTCCTCCTCCTCTGCCGATCTCAATAAGATGATCTCGCAGGCAGTCTCCAAGGGAGGTTCCAGCTCTTCTTCCGTGGCTCTCAAAGACCCTGTCGCCATCGTCAATGGTGAGAAGATCAGCAAAGCTGCCCTTGAGAAAAACTTCTCCGAAGCCCTCGCTGCCAACGGTGTCAATCCTGCTAATCTGACTGCCGCTCAGAAGCTCCAAGGTTACAACCAGATCCTCGATGGTATGATCGTGGAGAAACTCGTCGACAAGGAAGCCGCCAGCATTCCCGTTAGTGATGAAGAAGTCGCCGCCCAGCTCGCCAAGATCAAGGCGCAGTTCCCTTCCGAGGATGTCTTCGAGTCCGAGATGAAGAAAGCAGGCATGACTCCTGAGAAATTCAAGGCCAATCTCAAACGCTCCATCCGCCAGACCAAGTGGATGCAGGCACAGGTCCAGGGCAAGGACACCGTTACTGAAGCTGATGCCAAGGCATTCTACGATGCCAACACCAAGGAATTTGCCAATCCCGATCTCGTCAAGGCGAGCCACATTCTCTTCCTCGTTCCCAAGGATGCAACTCCTGAGCAGGCCAAAGCCGCTGAGGAGAAGGCCAAGGCCGCCATTGTCCGCGCCAATGCAGGTGAGGATTTCGCCAAGCTCGCCGATGAGCTCTCCGAAGAACCAGGAGCCAAGCAACGCCACGGCGATCTCGGATTCTTCCCCAAGGATCGCATGGTGCCTGAGTTTGCCGATGCAGCTTTTGCACAGGCAGTCGGCAGCGTCAGTGCCACTCCGGTGAAGACCAAATTTGGCTATCATGTCATCAAGGTCACGGACAAGAAGGCCGCTGGAACAGCCTCCTTCGACGATGCCAAGGCTCAGATCATGCAGTTCCTCCAGGCTCAGAAACGCCGCGCCGTCTTCAAGGCCACCGTTCAGGATCTCCGCCAGTCCGCCAAGATTCAGGACAACCTTCCTCCTCCTCCAATGCCCGCCGCAGGCATGGGTGGCCCAGGTGCCCCTAGTGCTGGAGCTCCTGCCCCCGTACAGCAGTAACCATTTGATTGATCCCGATGGCAGACAAAACATCCGTCGGGATCATTGGTCTTGGAATCATCGGAAGCCGTATCGCGGCGGTACTTCGTCGCGACGGCTATCCTGTCTCAGTCTGGAACCGTACCCCACGGCCTGAACCAAAATTCCTCTCCTCTCCGCAAGAAGTCGCAGAGACGACCGATATCATCCAGCTCTTCGTGCGTGACGGAGTGGCCTTGCTGGAAGTTCTTCACGCCCTTGCTTCGGGACTCAGGGAGTCGCACATCGTGATGAATCACGCGACCGTGAGTCCTGCCGAGACGCTTGAGGCGGCGCGGCTTGTCGCCGAACGGGGAGCCTCCTTTCTTGATGTGCCTTTCACTGGCAGCCGTGATGCTGCGGCACAAGGCGAACTTGTCTACTACATCGGAGGCGAGGATTCTGTACTGGAACGGGCTCGGCCTGTCTTGACAGCCTCCTCCAAAGCCATCCTTCCAATGGGCCAAATTGGGGCGGCTACCTACATCAAGATTGCCACCAATATGATCAGCGCGGCACAGGTTGGAGTACTGGCTGAGGCTCTCGCCTTGCTTGATCGCGGGGGAGTTCCGTTGGTTAAACTCCAAGAGGCACTCTCACAAAATGTGGCCAGCTCTGGTGTCATCACGGCAAAGCTCCCGCTCATGCTGGCCGGAGATTTTGAACCACGATTTTCTGTCAAAAATATGTTCAAGGATCTCCAGATCGCCCTCCGTACGGTGGAGCGCAAGGAGATTGATCTTCCTGTGACAGGAGCCGCAGCCGGTGCCCTCATGGGAGCACTTCAGGCAGGGTGGGGGGAGGATGATTTTGCCTCGCTTGCACGGCATTATGCTTATTCCCGTTCTGTTCCGAAAAAAGAAAATCTGATTTCTGAAAAAACTCTTTCAGGAGAACCAGAGGAGTCCGTAGCCACTTCGACGGAGCCTGCTTCTCCTGAAAAAAAGGGGCTCTTTGGTTTCCTTCGTCGCTTCAAATGATGCTCTCTTCCCGAGAAAATTGTGGAGAGCTTGCTTCCCGACTTCTATCAGAACAGCTTTGCATGGCCCGCAGTGAGGGCGGAGCCTTTCTAGTTTCTCCTCAGAGCGTCGTCAGACTCTCAGGAACTGATGCCTTTCGTTATCTCAATGGCCAGGTGACGCGTGACCTCTCTCGCCTTTCCGAAGGCACTGCTCTACCTGCTTGCCTCCTCACGCCGAAGGGAAAACTCTCTGCGCCTATCCTCATCCACCGCGCTTGCGATAATCCTGACGATCTTCTGGTTGAGGCTGATCCTTTGCTTGCAGAATCCCTGATGATTCGCCTGGATCGCTACATCGTTGCAGACGATGTCATTCTCTCTCTGGAGCCATCGCAAGAAACCATTCATTTTTTCGGTGCCGCTGCATCCGATCTGCCTCACTCCGCCATCTTGGTCAATCGCCTTGGCTCTCCCGGACACGATCTTCCCTACTCGAAACTTGGAGAAAGCCTCCCTTCTCTCCTTGATCCTCGTGTCATCGAGACCCTGCGGATCGAAAGGGGCATTCCTGCTTGGGGCTGTGAAATGAGCGAAGAGACCCTTCCTCCTGAGGTTGGCTTTGATCTTACCCACATTGACTACGACCGGGGCTGCTATCCTGGACAGGAGACCATCTCTCGGCTCAAGAGCATCGGTCGAGTCAATCGCCTCTTGGCCCGCCTCGATTCTCAGCCTGGCACGAAACTCTCCGCAGGAATGTCCCTTGCGACCGCCGAGGGCAAGGAAATCGCGACGATCACCAGTGCGGCAGAGCAATGGGATACTGGAGCCTTTGTATCACTTGCTCTCCTCCCAAGAAACAGCTTGGAAAATGGGGAGACACTCTTGACCGAAGAGAAGACTCCACTCAGCATCGTCCCAATCTCTGCCTCATGAAATTGCGATCCCTTCTCACTCTCCTCCTAGCATTACTTTTCTTTGTTGGCTGCGCCGCACCCCAGCGGACAGCGGGAACTGGCCCACAGACTGCGGTGATGCTTGTCAAAGTTCGTAAGGAAAAGAAACCGCAGCGCATCGTGATTGAGCTGAACGACTCCGTCGCACCCGGTACGACTGCCAATTTTGAGGAACTTGTCCGCCGCCATTACTACGATGGGATGAGATTTCACCGCCTCTTTCCCCATCTCCTCGTCCAGACCGGAGATCCCAAGAGTCGACATGGTGAGAGCGATCGCTCAGGAACCGGAGGCCCAGGCTACACCCTGCCAGCAGAGATCCATCTCAAGCTCGACAAGGGCGCGGTGGTTGCCTCGCGCCTCCCAGATAATCTCAATCCCACCCGCGCCTCCAATGGCAGCCAGTTCTTTATCTGCATCGCCCCAATGCCTCAATTGAACGGCCAATACACCGTTTTTGGCAAGGTGACTGAGGGACTCGACACGCTTGATGCCATCAGCGGCATTCCGGTTGACAGCAACGACTTTCCGCTTGAAAAAGTCGTCATCAAATCCATCCGACTCGAGTAAACTTTCCTCCAAAAAATGAGCCGTTCCGAAAAGTCTCTCCCGGTCTTTTTCGGAATCGGTATTTTACTCCTTGGGATCGTACTTGGTTTCGGAGGTGGCTATGCGTGGAAGACCTCCTCCATTGCGAGTCAGACGGCTTCCGCTGCGCATCAAAGCTCCTTGGGGCAGATCCCTGGTACGAATGGCTCGCTCCTAGATCCTTCATCCTTGGAAGCGGAAGGGAAGGGGACGAATGCCAAGACCCTTGGCGGGCATGATTCGCGGGACTTCGCTATGCAATTTCGTGAGGCGATGAGCGAACGAAATCGAGTCAAACGCTGGAGCAAAATTAATTCACTGATCTCTTCCCTCGACCCATCACAGATCCCAGAGGCCCTGCTTGCACTCCAATCCCTGCATGGTAATGAAAAAAGATTTGCCCTTGCTCAATTACTCAACCACTGGGCCGAGAAAGACCCACGGGCAGCCCTCGCCTACGCACAAGCTCTCAAGAATGCCTCCGAGCGCAATCAGGCGATCGCCTCCGTGCTCTCAGGCTGGGGAGAGAATGCTCCTGCTGCAGCTATGGCCTGGGCGCAGCAGCTTCCCTCAGGGGCGATGAAGCGGCAGGCCCTTCAGGGGCTTGTTTTACAGTTGGCCCAAAGCGATCCGAAAGCAGCGCTTCAGCTCGCCTCCTCCCAGACAGGAGAGAGCCAGTCACAGCTTATTTCCATGGCCCTTCAGAATTGGGCCAACAGCGACCCTACGGCAGCTTTGAACTACCTTGGTCAGATGCCCGAGGGAACGCAGAAGAACAAGTTACTCCAATCGATGATTTTCAGCGTAGCCAATAACGATCCCAGCCGTGCCATTCCGCTGGTCGATCAGGTGACTCCTGGCCCCATACAAGATCAGATGCTCAATCAGGTTGCCTCTCTCTGGGCTCAGAACGACCAGCAGGCAGCTCTAGCTTGGGCCAAGCAACAGACTGATGATCACATCAAGGGCACCATTCTGGGGGGTATTGCGAGCGGCATGTCGCAGAACGATCCTCAGGGAGCCCTTGCCCTGATTCAGACCATGCCTGCCGGAGAGCCACGAGAAAATGCTTCGCTTAATGTCCTTATGAATTATGCCCAGAACGATCCCCAGGGAGCCGCAGCCTATGCCCAGTCCCTACCGGAGAGCCAGTCCCGTAACAATGCGATTCAGACGATGAGTTTCCGGCTTCTCCAGGACGATCCGGCAAGTGCCATGCAGCTCTCCGCGAGCATCAGCGACCCTAATCAGAGAAATAACTTACAGCAGAATCTCGCCCACCAATGGATGAACTCCGATCCGACTGCGGCGAGCCAATGGATCAGCAGTTCGACCCTTCCCGATCAGGTCAAGAACTCTCTCCTCCAGAAAAAATAGCCGCTTTCTCACCGCTTTCTAACTTTCATTCTTCCTCATTTTGTTCATTCGCTCCTGCTCTGCCCCCTTCGGTTCGATCAGTTCTAATCCACTGAAATAATCTCGGTAATACCCGCGATCTCTGGCCAGCAACCGCCTCGCATGATGCTGTGCATGGGCAGCGATCAGGAAATCAGGAAGCATTCGCTTGGGTTGATGACTTCGACTCAGATACTCCCGATACATTTCTCCTGCATGAATTGCGGAAGCCTCAGTCGAGGGAATGAATTTGATTCCCCAGTCCGAGAGGAAAACCTCCGTCTCGCCAGGCTTCAGAGCCGGAGTGATTTCTGCGATCACACATTCTCCAACTATTAGAACCCCGAGTTGCATCGCTTCCTGTAAAGCTGCGGCAGAGACATCGGCCCATTTCGCATCATTCGTCAGCACATCCAAGATCACACTAGAGTCGAGAGCGGTCTTCATCTTAGCCCCGTATCTGATTCAGATACTCCATGACAGAGCCCTTGCCCGACTTTGGAAGATTGCCTCTACCTCGCCAGGCGGAGATGGGATCCTGAGAACGAATCTTTTTCACCATCAAACATCCACTCTCCTCCTTGAACTCCAGCACCATGCCGGGAACCAAACCCAGATCATCGCGAATCGCCTTGGGAATCGTCACCTGTCCTTTCTCAGAAAGAATCGCATTCATACTTTTAATGTAGGAATTCCTACTCGTGTGTAAAGAACCCTGATTTCATAATCCCACCTCACACTTCCACCTTATCATTCTTCATTTTCCCTTCCGCCTTTTAGCCTTTGACCTCCGAATCAAATTTCAGGTTTCAAGTTTCATCCCTCTCTCCTATCCTCTTCCTCATTCATGAATCACCTCACGCTTCCGATCCTTGAGTTCATCCTCTCGCAGCCTGCACACAAGCTTCCTGCGGCATTCACCTCGGATAAGAATCCCTTACCCGCTTCCAGCGATTCCTCCGAAGAAATCTTTCAGGAAGCCTTGAAGCTCCATCGCGAGGGCTGGGTCGAGGCCCATATCATCCGAGGCGTGACGGGACAGACCCGTGAGATTCAGATTAGCTATATCACCCTGGAGGGACGACTGCATCTCGATAGCAAATATTCCAAAATGCAAGAAAATGCCCCGCTCATCAGAGCCCTCCTCATCGGCGCAGTTCTTCTGACCTTGCTGGCACTCGCCTACTTCATCTTCCGAGGCCACCCTGTGGGAATTTCTTGGCTCCACGGGCACAAATAAGAGAGAGGTCAGGTTTCAGAAAGAAAACAGGAAACGCTAAAAAGCTGAAAAACTAAAATCAGAAGTGAGAAAGAGTGAGTCTTTCCGCGATTCGCTACTTCCGCTTTGACGACACTTTGCACCCGCAAAGCGGTGTTGTTCCCCTCCTTTCAGCTTTCACCCTTCACCTTTCAAGTTTCATCTTCCCCTTAGTATCTCAGTACCTTCAGATTGGGGACTCTTGAGAACTCCTCGACATTCCTCGTCACCAGCGCAGCTCCATGGCGCAGAGCTGAGGCGGCGATCCAGAGATCATTGCCGCCGATGAGTTGCCCTTCAGATTTAAGATCTCGGAAGATCGTGCCATAGCACAAAGCCACCTCCTCATCGTGCGGAGAGAGTTCGAATCTCTGCCGGATTGCGACATACGCTCCCTGATGGGGATCCAGAAAACCTGCCGCAAACTCTCCCAATGCCGTTACCGAGACACACAGCTTGCTTGTCCTATGGGCTGAAAGAAAGCTCCTCAGAGCACTCCTGACCTCCCTATCATCCCGTTGAAGATCAATCAGGAAGGTCGTGTCCGCAGCAATCAGCCCTGAGCGTGCCATGAATCAGTTGGTGGTAGATCGAGTCTCTGATTGGCCTCAAGCAGATCAATACACTCTGCCGAAGCCCTGGGAAGCATATCTAGTTGCTCCAGAAGATTTGCCGCGTTTTTCTCCTGATGTGGCCACAGTGCGCGTTTGATCACCTGCGAGAACGACTCTCGCTCATGGACTCGTGCAAGGCTCAGCTTTCCATAAGCTTCAAGATCAAGTGAGATAGTCTTAGTAGCCATGCATGCACCATGCATGCATAACCGCTACTTGTCAAACCGATAACGCCCTTCACTCCCCCCGTTATATCATTTTCCGCAATCCTTCACCTTCCATCTTCCATCTTTCACCCTTCAAGTTTCCCTCTTCCCCATTCATCTTTCAGCTTTCAAGTTTCAAGTTTCAAGTTTTCCCCTTCCCCCTCCCCCCTCCTTCACTCTAAAGCCTTGAATCAGTGGCAGAAAAAAATCTTTCAAAGCATGTTTTTTTTATTGCCCTCCCATCATAGTCTCGACTAGATTTCGCACAACCCCCCAACTACTCCACACAACCCCCCACCATGAAGAGTGCCATGATTACAGCCACACCACTGCTCCTACAGCCTCATTCTGTCAACCTTCGCAGCCATCACGGTTGCTCAATGTCCTACAATTTCTAGACCGAATTTTCCTCAAAAAAAACTCACTCTAAAAAACTCACAACTTCACAAACCAGTTTCACAAAAAAAAATCCAAGCAGACAAAAAACGACGACAAACCGAAGATCGCTAAAAACATAAACCTGCCATGAAAACAAAAACTCCTTCATCCCTCCAGCACCTCTCCCTCCAACGCCTCGCAGCGCTCATCACGCTAACGGCACTCAGCATTTTCTCTGCTTCTTCCGCCAGCGCGGCAACAACATACACTCTTACTAATACATCTGGTGGTTGGGTCACCAATGGAACAGGAGCAAACTGGAGTCCAATAGCAGGCAACGGAGCAGCGATTTGGAACAATTCAGCCAATGGAGCAAATAGTACCGCCCTCTTCACGAACACCTCGGGCACATTCGGCCTGAACGGAAACAATGTCTTCCTCTATCAACTCAACTGGACACCAACTGCAGCAGGAACATTCACCATTGGATCTTCGGTCAATGATGGAACCCTGAAATTCGTGGGTAACGATGGAAGCCCAATCACAGCCAACACAAACGGACTCACCATCAATAGCGCCATCGACCTCACGGGAGATACAGCCGGCACAGCCACGATCACCAGTGGGAACGGAACCCTCACCATCAACGGCAACATCACAGCGAATACCAATGTGACTTTCAATGGTGTGAATAATTATATGAGCTTGTTTGGAAACAACTCCTACGCTAACGGATCAACAATCACTGCAGCACTAGGAAATGGAGCTATTTCATCAAATCCTATAAATGGTGGTTTGTATATCTACGGAACAAACAACGGGGGTAATTGGGCAATCGGTGGTGGTCGCGGTATGGCTCTTACAAACAATGGCACAACCTATGGAGCCATCACGAACGGCGGGACATTAACCAGTTTCGGTGGAGGTCAATCGGCAGGTATGTTTATCTACTCCGGCTCCTACATTCAGTTCACCAATATCTTGATGACAGGTGCAGGTGCTCAGGCGGACTTTTTGACAGCATCTAACGGAGGTCAGGTCTTTGCTAATAATTTCACCGTAACGAACTCAGCCGGGGCCGTTACAATCGCGATATACGACACGAACCAGGCTGCTCCAGCTCTGACTACGACCAACATCACTCTTCAGACCAATACAAATAATAATACTACCTTCACGGTCAACAGCTCCTTCAGTGCTGGAACAGTTGGAACGGCGATCGCAACGAATAACGCGCTCAGCTTCATCGGTTATCAAGGCACCACCTTTACCTTCAACAATGTATCCACGAACGCCACCAATGCATCCTTGAGCAATGCGACCATCACACTTAGTGGTGGCAACTACAACTATTCTGATGCTGGCTCTGTCTCCTCGGGAAGTGGTATAAACCAAGCCTACCTTGGCAATATTGCCGTCACCAACAGCATCCAGTCCGCCGTCACGACGACGATATCGGCGACTAGCAGCAACCTCTTCACGCTCGGCTCCCTCGTTCAGAATAGCCCACAGGCCACCCTCTACGCCACACTCAACGGCTCGACCAATGCGACCAACGGAGCGATTCTCATCACCAATACTTCAGGTAGCACAGCTCTCGTCAACGGCATCCTCCCATGGGCCTTTGATTCCGTCTCTGGTCGCTTCTTGACTTATGCGACCAACGGAGCCAAGACCAACCTCGTTGGATTCGGCACCATTACTGGATCAAGCACAGCTGCCACCACAGGTACAAACAGCCAAGCATCTTCAGGTTCTGCAACGAATCTAGTTATCACAAGTGGACAGACCGCATCGGTTAACCTTGCTGCCAACTCCCTTATCATCAGTAACTCCACTCTCGCCTTGGGTGCGAATACCTTGACATTGAACTCAGGAGCCATCGGCTCACCAAATGCTGCCGCTACCATCTCCGGCACAGGCGCCATCACAGCAGGCAGCGGAGGTAATACCAACCTCTACCTCTGGAATGTCGGCAATACCGTCACCATTAACCCAAGCATCATTGACAATGGCTCTGGTACCATCACCCTCATCAAGGGAGGAGCAGGAAATTACACCCTCACCGGTATCAACACCTACACGGGAAATACACTCATCAATGGCGGCACCCTCCAAATCAACGGCCTCCTTGGCGGATCAGGTGGCACCTACGCAGGAGTGATCTCCGGAGCAGGAAATTTCACCTTTGGTGGTACTGGAACCCAGACCCTCACAGGCATCAACACCTACACTGGAACGACCACGATCAATGGAGCAGGTGCACAGGTCAACTTCGCATCCTCCGGAGCCCTCGCATCCAATGCAGCATTAACGATCACCAAAGGAACTGCCAACTTTGGCACCTCAGGAACGACAAACTATTATACTAATCCAGCCGGTACTTCTATTGGTATCGGTGCTGGTACTGGACAGAACGCCTATCTCACGATTTCAAATACTGCGGTTTTCAATGCAGGAGCGAAAAAAATCAATGTGGGATCAGCCTCCGGTACAGTTGGCTCTTTTGCAACTAACACCTTGACGGTAGCCTCAGGCGGCGTATTAACCAATGTAGGAGAGTTCGATTTCTCCGCTGGTCAGCAATACAATAATAATACGATCACGAACGCTGGCGGAACCATCTCTGCTGGAGTTCTCTATCTAGGAGGCGGAGCAGCTAGTGCAAATAGCATCGACACCTTCGGTCTCGGCTCTGGAACCGTCTCGATCGGAGGTCTCTACTTCGGTTATTACACCTCGGCCAATAATGAGACCAATACACTCATGATCACAGGCGGATACATGACCAACACCACCGCCAATAATTTCTATATTTCCGGTGAAAACTCCACCAATACACTCAATCAGTTCACCATCACTGGAGGGCAGTTCGGCCAGAATGGATTGATTGAACTTGGAAGGAATACAAATACAAGTACGACAAATATTATTACCCTTGGCGGGGGAACATTGACAGTCGGAGGATTCAACAGCAATGCCGCTGCTGCCAGCAGTGCCTACACCAACATCATCAACTTCAACGGTGGTACGCTTCAGGCAAATAGCAATAATGCAGGATTCCTGACCAACATGGGATACACCTTGGTCAATGTCAGCAACAACGGTGGTATCTACGACGGAGCAGGCCACACGGATACGATTTCTGCCAACATCGCTGGCAGTGGTACTCTGACAATTACCAACTCCACTGGAACCAATGCCCTGACACTCAGTGGTAGCAACAGCTATGCTGGACTCACTCTTATTGGCACGACCAACAACAATGTGATTCAAGGTTCAGTGAATGGCCTGGGTAATGCAAACACGACCCTCAGCCTCAACGGTGGCACCTTGAACCTCAATGGTATCAATAATGCAGGTCTCGGTGGCTTTAACTTCGGCAATGGTACACTGACAGGTACAGGCACACTGACTGCAGCGAGCTTCGTTGCGAGCAACACAATCGCCCTGACCTTCACCAACAGCCTTGCAGGAACAGGTGCCTTCATAAACTCAGCTACTGTCACCAACACCCTCTCGGCTAGCAACAGCTACACAGGAGGCACGGTCATCACCAACAACAGCACGCTCGTTGTCGGCAATGTCAATGCCCTGGGTGCCACAACAGGCGCAGTCAATGTTGCTTCCGGTATCCTAAGCAACACCCTCTCCATCACCCAAGGCGCTATCACCCTCGGAAGTGGCAGCATCACTGGTGGTGGCACGATCAATGAGACCAGCTTTACAGCTACGAACTCAGGTGCAGCTCTTGTCTCCAATTCTCTGACAGGATCGGGAGCATTCACCCAGAGCGGAACGGGAACGACAACCCTCGCATCCTCCAATAGCTACACAGGCGGTACTGTGATTACCAACAGTGGAACAATCAAACTAGCCAATGCCTTTGGCCTTGGAACCACTAACGGCTCACTCAATGTGGCCTCAGGAACTCTGGATGCTTCTGGATATAGCGTCAGCGTAGGAGCAGTGACTCTAGGTAACGGAACCATTACTGGCACAGGAAGTCTGGCTGGAACCAGCTTCATCGCCACGAACAGTGCTAGTGCTGCAGTGTCAGAATCCCTCGCTGGCGCAAGCGGATTCACCCAGAGCGGAGCAGGAACAACAACCCTCTCCTCCTCCAATAGCTACACCGGTGGCACCATCATCACAAACGGTGGTCAGCTCATCCTAGCCAATGCCTTTGGCCTAGGAGCTACAAACGGTTCTCTTAATGTGGCCTCTGGAACTCTTAATGCCTCCACCTACGGAGTCAAAGTCGGAGCAGTCACTCTTGGAAACGGAACCATCACCGGCAGCGGAACCTTGACAGGTACCAGCTACACAGCCACTAACACTGGTGCCGCTTCAATCAGCGAAATGCTTGGTGATAATGCCGGCAGCACATTCACCCAGAATGGAACTGGCACGACTACACTCGGAACGGCCAACGGTTTCACTGGTGGAACGACAGTAAATGCAGGCAGACTCCTCCTAGGTAATGCGAGCGCGCTCAGCAGCGGCCCGGTCAATGTCGCAGGAGGTACTCTGGATACCGCCGCCTACAATGTCTCGCTCGGAGCTGTTACTCTCGGAAACGGAACCATCACCGGCAGCGGCACCTTAACTGGCACCAGCTACACAGCAACAACAACAGGAAATTCTGCAGCTTCCGTCACTCTCGGAGGCACGGCAGCACTTACCCACAGTGGTTCAGGAACAGTCACCCTCAGTGCAGCCAATACCTACACAGGAACGACAGCCATCACTGGTGGTGGAGTAATATCACTAGGTAGCGCAGGCAGCCTTGCTAGCACCAACATCAATCTTGGTACACTAGCCAACCAAGGCACTCTGGATATCTCAGGACAATCAGCATACACGCTGACAGCAGCACAGACTCTCTCCGGTTATGGCACTGTGAAAGTACCGGTACTCACTCTCAACGGTAACTTGTCACCCGGTAGTGGAAGTACTCCTGGTATCATTAGCACGACAGGTGATCTGACACTCGGAAGCGGTGCTTCGACGACACTCCAGATTAACAATGCTCACGCTGGAAGCGTGGCTGGCACGGATTACAGTCAGATCCATGTGGGTGGATTATTCACCTACAACGGTGCCATGGTGCTCAATATTGGTGGAAGCTACACACCAACCGTTGGAGATTCTATCTCCCTGATCAGTGCTGGAAGCTACGCAGGCGATCCGACCAGTCTCGCACTTGCCGGAAGCTTCAGTGGAGCATTCGTACAAACCTCCGCAAATTTCTGGGAGATTTTCAACCAGGGTGGTCTCAACGACTGGCAATACAATGCAGCCACAGGACAGCTAACCATCGTTCCTGAGCCTGAGAATCTCGCATACCTCGGTGGGTTGATTTCGACAGCTCTTCTCATCTACCGCCGGAGGAAGGCACATAAGGATTCTTTAATGAATTCCTAAAGGTCAACTCTATCTAATCTAGCAAAGAGCCTTGAGGTGTACCTCAAGGCTCTTTTTTTTTATAAATACGCATTTCGTCTGTTTTCTTACCATTGATTAGCCCGTCCACGACCTGACGGCCTAGGTAACGGACGGCACTCTTTACCTCTATCTACAAAATCACTCTGACTCAGCTTTTAGTCCTCATGCTTCATCATTCACGGTTTCATCCTTCTAAATATTCTTACTTCTTTGAAATGCCCTTAAGTCTTGAAACTCAGTATTAAAAAATTAATTTCTAGATCGCTTTTGTGTTGCCTTCCGATCACCACCTCGACTACATTACAACTACCCACCTTGAAATCTCCCCCATTTCTCCCCATGAAGAGCACAATGCTTGCATACTCTGCGGTACTGCTAAAGCCTGATTTTATCAGCCTCTGCTGCCATCAAGGTTACTCAATGTCCTACAATCTTTAGGTGCAAATTTCTAAAAAACCTCACTCGTAAAAACTCTCTCGACCCAACAAACCCGTTTCACAAAAAAACCTAGCAGACAAAAAGCAGACCCCAAACCAAAAAACCTGCCATGAAAACAAAATCCCCTTCCTCCCTCCAGCACCTCTCCCTCCAACGCCTCGGAGCGCTCCTCACGCTAACGGCTCTCAGCATACTTTCAGCTTCTTCCGCCAGCGCGGCAACAACATACACTCTTACTAATACATCTGGTGGTTGGGCCACCAATGGGACTGGAGCAAACTGGAGTCCAGCAGCTGGCAACGGAGCAGCGATTTGGAACAATTCAGCCAATGGAGCAAATAGTACCGCCCTCTTCACGAACACCTCCGGCACATTCGGCCTGAACGGAAACAATATCTTCCTTTATCAGCTTAACTGGACACCAACTGCAGCAGGAACATTCACCATTGGATCTTCGGTCAATGATGGAACCCTGAAATTCGTGGGTAACAACGGGTCACCGATCACATCTGGTACAAACGGACTCACCATCAATAGCGCCATCGACCTCACAGGAGATACAGCCGGCACAGCCACGATCACCAGTGGGAACGGAACCCTCACCATCAACGGCAACATCACAGCGAATACCAATGTGACTTTCAATGGTGTGAATAATTATATGAGCTTGTTTGGAAACAACTCCTACGCTAACGGATCAACAATCACTGCAGCACTAGGAAATGGAGCTATTTCATCAAATCCTATAAATGGTGGTTTGTATATCTACGGAACAAACAACGGGGGTAATTGGGCAATCGGTGGTGGTCGCGGAGTGGCTCTTACAAACAATGGCACAACCTATGGAGCCATCACGAACGGCGGGACATTAACTAGTACCGGTGGAGGTCAATCAGCAGGTATGTTTATCTACTCCGGCTCCTACATTCAGTTCACCAATATCTTGATGACAGGTGCAGGTTCTCAGGCGGACTTTTTGACAGCATCTAACGGAGGTCAGGTCTTTGCTAATAATTTCACCGTAACGAACTCAGCCGGGGCCGTTACAATCGCGATATACGACACGAACCGGGCTGCTCCAGCTCTGACTACGACCAACATCACTCTTCAGACCAATACAAATAATAATACTACCTTCACGGTCAACAGCTCCTTCAGTGCTGGAACGGTTGGAACGGCGATCGCAACGAATAACGCGCTCAGCTTCATCGGTTATCAAGGCACCACCTTTACCTTCAACAACGCATCCACCAACGCCACCAACGCCTCTCTCAGCAATGCCACGATCAATCTGAGCGGTGGATCATTCAACTACTCTGATGCTGGCTCTGTCTCCACGGGAAGTGGTACAAACCAAGCCTACCTTGGCAATATTGCCGTCACCAACAGCATCCAGTCCGCAGTATCCTTGACAGCAGCAGCAGCGGCCAATGGCACCAACCTCTTCACACTCGGCTCACTCGTTCAGAATAGCCCGCAGGCCACTCTCTACGCCACACTCAACGGCTCGACCAATGCGACCAACGGAGCGATTCTCATCACCAATACTTCAGGCAGCACAGCTCTCGTCAACGGCATCCTCCCCTGGGCTTTTGACGGAGTTACAGGCCGCTTCCTCACCTACGCCACCAACGGCAGCACGGTAAATCTCGTCGGCTACTCCTCTATAGCCAACAGTGGCACATCTCTGACTAACACCATGACCAGCTCCACCTCTGCTACGAACCTAGTAGTTAATGCCAACACGAATGCCTCGGGGAACCTCGCAGTAAACTCACTAGACATGGGTAACGCCACTCTTGGACTAGGTGCGAATACCTTGACTGTGAATTCCGGTGCCATTGCTTCCATGGCGAATAACACAACTGCTGCGATCAGCGGAACTGGTGCCATTACAGCAGGCAGCGGAAGTAATACCAACCTCTACCTCTGGAATACCAACAGTACTTTCACCATCAACCCAAGCATCATCGACAATGGCTCTGGTACCATCACCCTCATCAAGGGAGGAGCAGGAAATTACACCCTCACCGGTACCAACACCTACACGGGAAATACACTCATCAATGGCGGCACCCTCCAAATCAACGGCCTCCTTGGCGGATCAGGTGGCACCTACGCAGGAGTGATCTCCGGAGCAGGAAATTTCACCTTTGGTGGTACTGGAACCCAGACCCTCACAGGCATCAACACCTACACTGGAACGACCACGATCAATGGAGCAGGAGCACAGGTCAACTTCGCATCTTCCGGAGCCCTCGCATCCAATGCAGCATTAACGATCACCAAAGGAACTGCCAACTTTGGCACCTCAGGAACGACAAACTATTATACTACTAATAATGCAGCCAATATTAATATCGGTGCTGGTACTGCACTCAACGCCTATCTCACGATTTCAAATACTGCGGTTTTCAATACAGGAGCGAAAAAAATCATTTTGGGGTCAGCCTCCGGTACAGCTGGCTCTTTTGCAACCAACACCTTGACGGTAGCCTCGGGCGGCGTACTAACCAATGTAGGAGAGTTCGATTACTCCGCTGGTCAGCAATACAATAATAATACGATCACGAACGCTGGCGGAACCATCTCTGCTGGAGTTCTCTATCTAGGAGGCGGAGGCCCCAGTGCAAATAGCATCGACACCTTCGGTCTCGGCTCTGGAACCGTCTCGATCGGAGGTCTCTACTTCGGTTATTACACCTCGGCCAATAATGAGACCAATACACTCATGATCACAAGCGGATACATGACCAACAGCACCGCCAATAATTTCTATATTTCCGGTGAAAACTCCACCAATGTACTCAATCAGTTCACCATCACTGGAGGGCAGTTCGGCCAGATTGGATTGATTGAACTTGGAAGGAATACGGAAACTAGTGTGACGAATATCATTACCCTAGGCGGGGGTACATTGACAGTCGGAGGATTCAACAGCAATGCCGCCGCTGCCAGCAGTGCCTACACCAACATCATCAACTTCAACGGTGGAACGCTTCAGGCAAATAGCAATAATGCAGGATTCCTGACCAACATGGGATACACCTTGGTCAATGTCAGCAACAACGGTGGTATCTTTGATGAAAACGGTTTCGTCGATACTATCTCGGCAAATATAACAAATGCAAATAACGGTACCCTAACCATCACCAACTCCTCAGCCACGACGAACGCCCTCACCCTCTCAGGTAGCAATAGTCTCAACTTGAGCATCAGTGGACCAAAAACCACGGTGATTCAGGGAGGCGCTTACGCCCTCGGTGGTGGTACACTCTCCCTCGGAGCAGGTACACTGATTGCAGGAACAACAAATAATTCCTTCGCAGCCGTCAACTTCGGCAATGGTATCTATAGCGGTACAGGCGCGATAACCGCGACCAATGGATTCACAGCTACCAACTCCGTGGCACTGAACATCACTAACAGCCTTTCTGGTGGTACTTTCGTCGTCACAAACTCTGCGGTAGTCACCCTCTCAGCCAGCAACAGCTTCAACGGTCTGACCGTCGCAGGTGGTTCTGTGACTCAAGCAAACAACTCAGCGTATGCCCTCGGCACAAACACTGGCACATTGACACTCGGCAGCGGTACGCTCAATCTCGGCAACAACAACGACACCTTTGCAGCTGTCAATATAGGCAATGGTACTGTGACAGTCAGCACCAATCTGACAAGCAGCTCCTTTAATGCGACCAATACGGGCACAGCCCAGGTCAGTGAATCCCTCGCTGGATCGGGTGGCTTCACTAACAGTGGCATCGGCGGCAGAACCATCCTCGCGGGAAGCAACAGCTACACAGGTGGAACGGTTCTCAACGCGGGCACCATGGTTGCTAGCAATACGGGTTCCTTCGGCGCGGCAGGTCAATCAATCACATTCAACGGTGGCAACCTTGACATCCATACAGATACCTCGATCAACGCCTACAATGTGACGGTCAATAGCAATGCCGTGATCGAAGTCGATACTGCGACAACCAATCACGCTGGCATTACTGACACGCTTGGTACCCTCTCCATCGGGGCACAAACATTGACAGTCCTCAACGGTCAGGATAATCAACTAACCAATACTTCATTCGGCCTCTCATTCACCACGACGACGCTCACAGGCAACGCAACAGTTGATGTCACCAATAACGGTACAGGTGTTGGCACCTTGACCCTCGGAGCCATCTCAGGTGGCGCCAACAGCTTGACCAAAAACGATGTCGGCACGCTCGTCCTCAGTGTAAGCAACAACTACACGGGAGGAACTATCATCAACGGAGGTACCGTGGTTGCTGGCAATTCTAATTCACTCGGCAGCGGTGCAGTGACAATGAGTAACTCCGCGCTGAATTTGAACACACTCGGCACCAGCTCCCTCAATGTCGGTGCCGTGACCCTGAACGGCAGCTCCACGCTGACCTTCGCAAACGCTACCTTGGCAAATCCTGCCATCATCTCATCCGGTTCCATCACGATCAATAACACCGGCAATCTCATCAATGACACCGCATTAATCTCTGCCGGCACCGGAACTTACACGCTGGCAACAGGCACTGCCTTCACTGGTGGAGTGGGTAGCATCGGCTTCACAGGACTCTCACTGGGTGGTAACACGATCACCTTGGATAATGCAGCCTTCACAGTGGGACGCACAACCTACCAGCTCACCAACAGCTTGACCGACCTGCAACTCGTCATTGGCGGAGGAGCTTGGAATATCAACTGGACGGGTGCAACCGACAATACATGGGATACTAACACAACAACAACCAACTGGACACAGCAGGGGACAGGAAGCAATACCTCCTTCTACTCACAAGATAATGTTCAGTTTACTAACGGAGCAACCAATGTCCAAGTCGATCCTGTCAATGGAGTCCAAGCAGGTTCAATAACCGTCACGAACGGTGCCAATACCCTTGTCTCTCTTGGTGGTGGCACAATCTCAGGCACTTCCCTATCCATGGTTGGAGCAGGATCGCTTACCATCTCCAATTCACTCAATCTGACCGCTGGCTTGATCGTAACCAACGGAGTCACTGCAATCACCAGTAACAACAGCATCATGGGTGGCGTTTCCCTCGGTGGCGGTTCATTGACACTCGCCGGCAGCAATAGCATCACCGGTGGCGTCTCCCTGACGGCTGGTCTGCTCTCACTCTCAAACGCTTCAGCTCTTGGTAATACATCCGTTGGAGTCAACGGTGGTGTGCTGGATCTCGGCACCCTGACCTTCAGTAACGCATTCTCCCTCTCCTCTGGTACCATCCGGAATGGCTTTATTACCAACTCGCTCGCCTACATAACCCTGACCAACGGCACGGTCTCTGCGACGCTCGAAGGCACCAGCGGTCTGGTCCAGACTGGTGCAGGAACCTTGGTTCTTTCAGGAAGCAACAACTACACCGGAGGCACAACCATCAACGGTAGCACCCTCGTTGCAAATAACTCCAACGCACTCGCAGGTGGAGCTGTGACCATTAACGATGGCGGTACGCTCAACGCAACAAACATCAATGAAACTGTGGGAGCAATCAGCCTTGGCAGTGCAACAATCACCGGATCTGGCACGCTGACAGGAACTAGCTACTCAGCGACTAATTCTGGATCTGCAGCCATTAGTGAGGGTCTCGCCGGAACGGGTGCCTTCACCCAAAGCGGAGCAGGGACAACAACGCTTTCACGCAGCAACAGCTACTCGGGAGGAACGATCATTAACAATGGTCAGATTACTGTTGGGAATACAAATGCCCTTGGTGTTACGAACGGCACCTTAAATGTTGCGGCTGGCACTCTGAATGCCTCGAGCTACAATATCAAGGCAGGAGCTGTCACCCTCGGAAACGGCACGATCACCGGCAGCGGCACCTTGACGGGAACTAGTTACACAGCTACCAACTCAGGATCTGCAGCCATCAGTGAGGCCCTCGCCGGAACGGGTAGCTTAACCGAGAGCGGAACTGGCACGACCACACTATCGGCTAGCAACAGCTTCAATGGATTGACCATCACCTCTGGTACGATCACCCAGTCTGCATCCAATGCTTTGGGTGCTGGCTCCGGTACTCTGACGCTTGGAAATGGAGTACTCAACATGGGTGCATACAATGACACATTTGCCTCCGTAAAAATCAGCAACAGTGTGATCAACTTCACCTCAGGTGGCGGTACACTCACCTCCTCAGGCGGATTCACAGCGAGCAACACAGCTTCAATCAATCTCTCCAATAGTCTGAGTGGTGCTGGTGGCTTCACACAGAGTGGAGCAGGAACGACAACACTCTCTGGTAGCAACAACTATACAGGCGTAACGGCAATTAATGGTGGCACCCTCGCAATCAACAACAACTATTCCCTGGGATCTGGAAACATTACTGTGGGTGGAACAGCAGGTGGAAGCTTACTTGCTCTAACCAATGTCACCATCACGAACAATGTTACAGGTACCACTCAAGTGCTCCTCATGGGCAGCACGAATGGAGCCTTGACGCTTTCCGGCAACTTCACCAACTCAGGCCAAGTCAACTTTGGGCTCGGAGGGACAGTCAATATGTCCGGCAACTGGAACGACACTGCTAAAACAGTGCTATTCAACAATACCACGCTCAACTTCAGCGGTACGGGAAGCTTGACGGCGAACCAATTTTTTGGAATTGGCGACAATTCAGCAGGTACGGTGAATCTGACTAACGGGGGAGCCTTTACAAGCAGCGGTGGTGGCACCGTATTTATCGGAAATGTGCTTGGCGGCAGTCTGAATATTTACACCAATTCGAGCATGACCGTCAGCGGAAATTCCACCATATTAATGGGTTATGGTTATAACCAGAATGCCAGCGGTAATGGAACGATCACGCTAAATGGTGGTACCTTCACCACACTTGCTACTACGGGGGCCTTCATCCTCGGTGGCAACACGGGAACTGGTACGATCAATATCAATACGAACGGCGTCCTCGCCACGGCACGCACCATCACCAGCTCTAATTCGCTTGGTACCATCAACTTCAATGGCGGTACTCTTAAGGCCACAGGAAACAATGCCAACTGGATCGGAACAGGAGTGACTAGTAAAGTGCTTGCAGGTGGTGCCATCATCGATACTGCTGGCAACGCAGTGACGCTCAGTAACGCCATCACCAGCGGAACAACCACTGATGGCGGATTGACGGTGACCAATTCCACGGGAACCGGTGCCCTCACCCTAGCTGCTAGCAACAACTACAACGGCGGCACGCTCATCAATGCCTCGGGAGTCACAGTATTCGTCGGTGCCAGCAACGCACTTGGCACCAACACCGGTACTCTCAATGTGGCAGCAGGTACTCTGAATGCTTCGACCTTCAACATCACCGCCGGAACCGTCACTCTCGGCAATGGAACAATCACCGGTAGCAGCACTCTAACGGGCAGCAGCTACACCGCTACGAATACGGGTGCAGCCGCCATCAGTGAAATCTTAGGAGACAATGGCTCGCCAAGCGCATTCACTCAGAGAGGATCAGGCACGACGACACTGAGCGGTGCAAACACCTATACTGGCGGAACAGTGATCACCAATGGAGGTCAGATTACGCTTGGAAATGCTTTGGCTCTCGGTGCAACGAATGCATCCTTGAATATAGCGGCTGGAACGCTGAACAATGTCTCTTACACGCTCGCACTTGGAAACATCACTTTAGGTAATGGCAGCATTACAGGTGGAGGCACCATTAACAACACCAGCATCACAGCGACCAACACCGGTGCAGCACTTATTGCTGATATTCTAAGCGGATCAAGTTCCTTCTCTCAGAACGGAACGGGTACGACTACGGTGATCAGAAACAATAACTTCACTGGTGGTACGACCGTCAACGCCGGACAGTTGAATCTTGGAAATAATAATGCACTCGGCGATCCTTCCTCCTCATTGAATGTGGCTGGCGGCACATTAAATGCTGGCGGCTACACAGTCACTGTGGGAGCAGTTACGATCGGCAACGGCACAATCACAGGTACTGGCAGTGTGACAGGCACCAGCTACACAGCTACAAATACTGGCGATGCTTTGATTAATGAAGCTCTTGGAGACAACAGCACACCAAGTACATTTACCCAGAGCGGAACTGGTACAACCACCCTTGCTGTAGCCAATGGCTATACTGGTGATACAACCGTGAATGCAGGTCGTCTTGTACTCGGAGATCCCGGTGCAATCAATGGAGGCAATGTGAATGTAACCGGAGGTACACTCGATGTCGGCAACAATGCAGTGAGTTTTGCAGCTGTAACACTCGGCAACGGAACCATCACTGGAACAGGCAGTGTCACTGGCAGCAGCTATAGCATCACGACCACTGCTAACTCTGAAGTTTCCGTAGCTCTAGGAGGTTCCGGTGCGCTTACACACACTGGAACTGGCACAGCAACACTGAGTGCAGCAAATACCTACACAGGAACGACAGCCATCACTGGTGGTGGAGTTATTTCACTAGGTAGCGCAGGCAGCCTTGCTAGCACCAACATCAATCTTGGTACTCTAGCCAACCAAGGTACTCTGGATATCTCGGGACAATCTGCATACACGCTGACAACAGCACAGACTCTCTCCGGTTATGGCACTGTGAAAGTCCCAATACTCAATATCAACGGTAACATATCACCGGGTAGTGGAAGCACTCCTGGCATCATCACAACCACGGGCGATGTAACATTGGGAAGCAGTGCTACGACGACGCTCCAAATCAATAACGCGGGCAGCGGAAGTGTCGCTGGTGCAGACTACAGTCAGATTCATGCAGGTGGCACATTCACTTTCAACGGTGCCATGGTGCTCAATATTGGTGGTGGTTACACACCGACTGTAGGAGATTCCATCACGCTCATTCAGGCTGGTACATATGCTAGCGATCTGACGAGCGTCCAACTCGCTGGAAGCTTCACAGGTTCCTTCACACAGACTTCTTCAAACTTCTGGGAACTCTTCAATCCTAGCGGTGTTACATGGGATCTGAACACTCTCAACGGTCAGTTGACCATTGTTCCTGAACCTGAGAATTTGGCCTACCTCGGTGGTCTGATATCTGCAGCGGTTCTCTTCTACCGCCGCAAAAAGGCTCGGTTGATTTCCTAACCTAGTAACGCAAGCTTGCTATAAAATTCCCCCTTACCTAATCGACAAAAGAGCCTTGAGTGAAACCTCAAGGCTCTTTTTTGTTTGCCCGGGCTCGGCCTGATAGCCTGAGTTGCGGGTGGTTATTTTCCTTTTCAGTCAGTCAAACTTCCCATTGTGCAAATCGTTATCTTCTGATTCAATCACATACCCATAATGAAATGGCGGGGTAGCCAAGTGGTAAGGCCGGGCTCTGCAAAAGCCCCATGCGACGGTTCGATTCCGTCCCCCGCCTCTCTTTTAATGTAAACTTCTGTTTGCCTTAGATAGCACTTCGCATCGCGACAATCTGGATCTGAACGGATTCACGGCCTTGCCAGACATTCCGGTTGAGGGTGTAGGCAACATCCCACGGGGGACGAGGAAGATCGCCGGTTCCTGCATTGAACCAGATGGCCTCCCTGCGGCGACGGCTGCTCAGGAGGTCAAGGCGGAGATGCTTTTCCTTCATCACTCGGGGAGGTGAACCTGGAGTGACCCCACGGGAGTAGAAAAGAGGTTGCGCATTGGAGGTGCCAAAAGGGGCCAAACGATTTTGAGTTTCGAGCCACGCTTCGTCGGCTTGGGATAGATCAAGCTCGGCATCGAGACGGAGACGAGGAATGAGCTCGTCGTCTGAGATCAGCTCGCGGGTGGCTTTTTCAAACTGATCTCGAAGTGGTGCAAGCTGTGACTCCTGAAGGCTGAGGCCGGCAGCCATGTCATGACCACCATACCCATCCAGTAGCGAGGAACAGCGGCTTAGTGCTTCAACAAGCGGAAGCCCCTCGATGCTCCGACCACTTCCTTTGCCAGCTCCCGTCTCATCAAATCCGACAATGAGCGTTGGTCTATGCCAGCGGCGAGCAATGCGTGAGGCGACGATGCCGACGACACCTTGGTGCCAGTGGCGTTGTCCTGTGACGATACTGGCATCGCGTTGTGGATTGAAATGAGCGGCGACCCATTCTTCAGCCTCTTGGGTGACATCGCGTTCGACTCCCTGGCGTTCACGGTTCTGTTGATCGAGATACGAGGCAATGCGTGTCGCCTCATTGACCTCGTCGGTGAGGAGAAGCTTCAAGGCTTGTAGGGCATCGCCTAGGCGGCCTGCGGCATTGATTCGGGGGCCGATTTTAAAGCCGATATCGGTTGGGGTGTAGGGAGTGACTGCCCCGGAGACATGGAGAAGTGCCTGAAGTCCAGGCCAGCGGGATGAAGAGAGCTGGCGAAGTCCTGCGCGGACGAAAATTCTATTTTCTTCGACTAGAGGGACGATGTCAGCCACTGTTCCCACTGCAACCAAATCAAGAAATTCCCGAAGGTCAAGACCTGGCACAGGATGGAGCTTTAAGAGGGCATGACAGAGTTTGAAAACGATGCCTGCTGTGCAGAGATAGTGAAAATCGTTTCCGAGCTTGGGATTGACCAGTGCAGTGCAATAAGGGGCAGCTGTTTGCTCTCCTGGTTCGTGATGATCGAGAATCACAAGCTCACAACCAGAATTGCGTAGTTCTAAGGCCTGCGTTTGAGAATTGGTTCCGCAGTCCAGGGCAATGAGCAGATCAGGACGATGTTCCAGAAGGCACCGCTTCACTCCCTGAGAGCTGAGTCCATATCCTTCCTTGGAGCGATCAGGAATGAAGCAATCGGTGGCGATCCCAAAATGGCTGAGAAAACGGGAGAGGATCGCCAGCGAAGTGATTCCATCGACATCATAGTCGCCATAGAGAGTGATGCGTTCGCCCTTTGCAATCGCATGGAGAAGTCGTTGCGCTGCCAGGGAGATGCCTGGAATCTCCTCAGGGGGATGAAGTGAGGCCAAACGAGGATCGAGAAAGTTGGAGGCCTCTTCAGGAGTTGTGAATCCTCGCGCTATGAGAAGTCCTGCGACAACGGCTGAGAGTCCGAGCTCCACGGAAAGTCTTCGCGCCAGCACCACATCGGTTGCAGGGGGTAAAATCCAGCGGCGTTGCATCAAGAAAAACTAAGGAATTGATGACTGAATCGCAAGGACGGGCGTTTCTCTAATGCACCAAATCCAGCAACGGTTTTTTTGCTGGAGTGTCCGGTGTTTCTGGTGATTTGGCCTCTCCTCCGCGGTCTTGGGGCGGGGGAGGAGTCAGAGGAAGATTGCCACCCTCGTCACCGGACTCCTTCTCATGAGGATCACAGAAATGATCGAGGGCGATGAAGAGGGCTTTGGAGTGTCTGGCAAAAAGAAGGTTGAAGAGAACGATTGGGGAGAGGACAGCTAAGAGCAAGAGCCCAATATCGAGATGAAAAAAGGACTCCAGAAAGGCATAGATGACGATTCCGAGAAGGCTTCCTGCGCCATAGTTGATGAGCCAAGTGGAGGCGAGAAAGTAACCAGGCTCCCGTTCGTAGGGATAGCCGCAGCGAGGGCACCCATCAAGAGGTGTGAACCAATCGCGCAGGGAGCGGGTATGCAACAGTGCCGAAAAGATCGGCTTTGTACCACAGACGGGACAACGGAGGAGAAGGGCGCGCCCCAGATAGCAGCCTAAGGATTTTTCTGTTTCGGGGGTCACAAATGATCCTTAGTTGACCCAACGGCCATTCTTGCTTCCAAGTTGCGGATGCCATCCGGGAGCATCGCTGCCGGAATAATCGGTCGAACCGACGGCCCCGATCATCCGTACTCCAGTCGCCCTGCGCCAGTTTGCACTCATGCTTTCACCGGTATGGCAGCCCCAGCTTTTCACAAAGGCATGGGGGGCAAAGTCTGTACGATCAATCTGGTTGAGCTCGGTTTCGTGAAGCCATGCTTTGGAGCCGCTGTCGATCTGATTGCTATAATCGAACATGAAGCAGGCGCGATTGGAGTGACCAAAATATTCAAAGTTGGCGATTTTGACACGGTCGCGAGGCTGACCTGCATTCAGGTAGCGAATCAATTCGTTCTGAGTATTGAAGAAGACGAGATGGAGGCTGAATTTTTTCTGCACACTCTGAATCTCGGCAATCAGATCATGCTTCTCCACGCGCTCTCCACGGCGGATGTAGGAGGGTTTATAAACAAGCCAAGTGACGAGAGCATTCGGGCCATATTGTTGACGGAGTTCATCGAGGCGAATGCGCGAGGCATGGACAAAATTGGCCCACCAATGGTCATGTGGGACTCGCTTGAACTTTTCCCATTCGATCAGCGAGGGGCCGCCTGTCACGACGACATATTCTGGCTGATACGATTGTTGGGCTTGGGCTCTACAGAGTCCAAACAATGAAAGAAGCAGTAGAATAAAAAAAGAAAAACGGAACGAAGCGCGATTCATGGGAAAAATTCTCCTCATTAAAGATCTATTCTAGCGCGACCACACATTCAATCTCGACATCGAATCCCAGGAGCTGAGCTCCGACCGTGGCGCGAGCGGGAGGATGATCGCCGCCGAAGTATTCGTCGTAAACAGCATTCATTTCTTTGAAGGATTCAGGAGTCAGGCTGCTCAGATAGACGCGGCAGGAAACGGTGTTCTCAAGCTTTGCTCCCGTGCCTTCCACCACGCGGCGGATATTCTCGAGTACGAGTCGGGTCTGTTCAGCCACACTGCCATGCTCAATTTTTCCCGTGCTAGGATCCCACGGAGTCATGCCAGAGACAAACAGCAACGGGCCACCTGTTGTGACGGCCAGAGAATAGGGGCCAAGTGCTGGAGGACATCCTGGGAGTGTGCGGTGCGTGGTCTTCATGCAAGGCAGCTTACTGAGAGAACCTCTTCCTTGGAAAGGACGAGGTTATGACTTTATCCGCGTCTTTGTTGGCGATGTTTTGCGCGGGGCTGTCTTGCGAGGTGGCTTGGCTTTGGATGCAGGGCGAGCTGATGGAGTGCCCTGTGACTTCGCCGCTGCTGGAATGAGAGTGAAGCGAGAAAGCTGGATCTTTTCAGAGAGGCTCTTAGATTTTGGCAAGGGCCTTGGCCTCGCTTTTTTGGGACGCGGCACTGCGAGGGCTTTTTTCAGCGCATCAAGATCTTCTTCACGGAGATCACGGTAGCTGCCAGGCTTTACCCCGCGCAGGGTGAGCGGGCCTAATCGAGTGCGTATCAGGCGTTGCACCTTGAATCCAAGCTGACCGAGCATCACGCGGATTTGGCGTTTGAGTCCCTGATGCAGCACGACCTGGATTTTATTAGGAGCAAGGTTGCGAACGGATTCGACGCGGGCCATGGAGCCTTCGATCCAGGTGCCCTTTTTTAGCTCAGCAGCATCACGATCATGAAATGTCTTATCGAGGATGACTTCGTATTCTTTATCAATCCCCTTGGAGGGATGCATCAGCTCCTGAGCAAGTGCTCCATCATTGGTGAGGAGGAGAAGACCTTCACTCTCCTTGTCGAGCCGCCCTACATGAAAGAGATGTCCTGCATCGGTAGGGATGAGTTCAAAAATCGTCCGTTCAGCAAAGCGGTCGCTTCGTGTGGTGACATAGCCAGCCGGTTTGTTTAGCAGAATGGTACGCGGTGCTATGGAGTGAACAATGCGCCCGTTGACACGGACATCATCTCCTGCTGCAACGCGCGTGGAGAGATCGCGGGCCACGGAGCCATTAATAGAGACGCGGCCCTTGAGGATATGCTCTTCGCAGGAGCGACGGGAACCGAGGCCGGCTGAGGCAAGAAAGCGATTGAGTCGAAGCCCAGCCGCCGTGGTGGAGGGAACTTTGTGCGATGCCCTCAAGGCTCCTTGAGCACCCTTAGGCTTACGAGCAGAGCTGACAGCAGGACGCTCAGATTCGGTAGAATCAGCGTCAGCTTCTGAAAAATGATCCGAGGATGGGATCAGGGTTTTGTTCGTTTAAGCGTCAGGCTTGGTCTTGGGCAGGCCGATGACGCGCTGTCCAGATGCAAACTGACCACGCTTCTTGAGCAACTCAACGCGCTCATAGCGCTTCAACACGCTGCGTTTTGCAGCAATGGTGCTGCTACCTTTAAGGCTGGGATGTTGGCTCATGGGTCGTGGACTGTAGATGAAGGAGAGAGGTCTGGCAAATGAAATCTGAAAAATTTGAGGGGGAAATCAGACCATGCCGAGCTTCATGCGACCAGCTTCGCTAATCATGTTCTGATTCCAAGCCGGATCCCAGACGAGCTCAACTTCGGCTTCGTCAATACCTTCGAGTGTCAGAATCTTACCCCGTGCATCAGCCGCAATCGTCGGTCCCATTCCACAACCGGGAGCCGTCAATGTCATCTTCACCAGAGCCTTCGTGACTCCCTCTTCGGGATGCTGAAGCTGGCATTCATAGATGAGTCCCAGATCGACAACATTCACCGGAATCTCGGGATCGAAGACGGTCTTGAGCTGATTCCAGACGGCCTCTTCAAGAGGGCCATCCACGGCAGTCTTGGAGGGAGCTTCTGTGGTTGAGGTCTCGATGCCAAGAGCATCAGCATCTTTTTCATCAATGCGTGCAAGCCCTCCTGGAGTTGCCACCGTATAAGTGCCGCCGAGGGACTGCGTGACCATGACCTTGGTGCCAGCTGGCAAGAGGAGCGGATTTCCGCTTGGAATCTGGATCGCGTCAGTGTCGCGGATGAGGACGATTTCTTGATGGGAATGCATGGGATGATTTTAGTTGATGGCTGTCTTTGGTAGAAGCGTGATTTTGATTTTGCCTGCAGTAGGAGTGAGCTGATCGGCTAAGCTTGAAATGGGAGATTCTGTCGTTGGTTTTTGAACAGATGATGCCGGGTCGAGAGCCGACCTGAGGGCATCTTCAACGAGTTGGGCACAGTGGATTTTCATCGGAGGAAGCGGGCCGAGAGGGGAGGAGAGATCGTCGCCCGAGAGGGCGAGGGCCTCGGCGGCTGTCTTGCCGCGAATCATCTCGGTGGCAACGCTCGCTACGGCAATCGCCGTCTGACAGCCAAAGGTCTGGAAGGAGGCGCGGTCGATCACCCTGCGACCATTCTCCTCTTTGAACTTTACCCACATACGGAGCATATCGCCGCAGTCGCTCCGTCCCACGGTGCCGACAGCATCGGCAGATTCCATCTCTCCGAGATTCTTGGGATGGCGTGCAGCCTCTTCAATGGATTGTGTCAGATTTTCACTCATGATGCAGCCTCCACGGTGTAACGGGGGAGTGTGGGATCGGCCTCCTCTGCATAGGAATCAATTCCTCCGCGAAGTCCTTTCACCTGAGTAAAACCATGTCCTGCAAAGTATGCTGCTGCATCCAGAACGCGACTCCCTGTATGGTCGATTAAAATAAGCTCGGAGTCTTTGGGCCAGTTCATCGATTCCTGCATGATCTCCTGAGTCATCAATTGACTGCCAGGAATGGAGACGGCTTCAAATTCTTCGCGAGTGCGAATATCGAGGAGGCGAAGTGTGGAATCATGGAGTTGCGGATGGAGTTCCGAGTGCAGTTCTTTTGGCGCGATCAAAAGCTTGGCATCCTGTTCATGGCCATCCTGGATTTCCTTCAAAACAAGATGGGGGTCAAGTCCTTCATTCCGCACGCAAACCTGCTCCAGCGTCTCGGTCATCGCAAAGCCACAACTGCTGCAGCCGCCAATATGGTGGAGCTGGAAAAGGGTGCGTCGGGCACCTGGATAGAGCGCGAGCAATTCCTCCATCGTCATCTGAACGGGATTTTCCTGATTAGACATGAACTGACGCTAATCCTTTGTTGTCACAGGAACAAGGGGGGAGTGATTTTCATTCCTCTTGCTCGGGTGATTGTGATTACGATCTGCGTATGGTCACTATTTCTTCAATTTACGATGGTGGGCTGCGCTGCACAGCCACTCATGGCCCTTCGGGGCAGACTCTTATCACGGATGCTCCTGTTGATAATCATGGAAAGGGAGAGAGTTTTTCTCCTACCGATCTCGTCGCTACGGCAGTTGCCAACTGCATGATGACTGTGATGGGGATTGCCGCTGAACGGCATGGAATTGATCTCAAAGGAACAGCGGTAACGATTGGCAAGGAGATGAGCAGCGATACACCCCGCCGCATTGTGGCTCTCCGCTCTGTGATGACGATCCCGCTTGCCGCCGACCATCCGCAGCGAACCTTGCTAGAAGCTGCTGCAAAAGCGTGTCCTGTCAAACAAAGTCTTGCTCCTGAGATTAATGCCTCGGTGGAGTTTCGTTGGGTGGGGTGATGGATCTACCCACAAAAAAAACGCCCGGATTGCTCCGAGCGTTTTGTTGAAAAATCTTTTTAGAAGATTTGTTGTCTAGTAAGCAGCCTGGGCTCCTTTGATGTTCTTTTTCTTGATCCAGGACATACGGGAACGAAGCTGTTCGCCAACCTTTTCGATTGGGTGTTCGGCTCCAGCCTTCAGTAGGGCATTGTAATTTTTCTTTCCGCCTTTGGCTTCGGCGATCCAATCCTTGGCAAATTTGCCATTCTGGATCTCCTTGAGTGCCGTCTTCATCCGCTTCTTGACGGAGGCATCGACAACCTTCGGGCCAACGACGATGTCACCATACTTGGCGGTCTCGGAGATGGAGAAGCGCATTCCGCTAATGCCGGATTCGTTAATCATATCGACGATGAGTTTCAGTTCATGAAGCACCTCGAAGTAGGCCATCTCGGGTTGATAGCCAGCCTCAACGAGGGTTTCAAATCCAGCCTGGATCAATGCTGCTGTGCCGCCGCAGAGGACAGCCTGTTCGCCGAAGAGGTCGGTTTCAGTCTCTTCCTTGAAGGAGGTCTCAAAGACACCGCCACGAGTGCCGCCGATGCCCTTGGCCCAAGCGAGCGCGGTTTTCTTGGCCTTACCGCTCTTGTCTTGAAAAATAGCGATGAGGGTAGGAACGCCTTTACCTTCCTGATACTGACGACGGACGGTGTGACCAGGGCCCTTGGGAGCAACCATGATAATATCGACATGCTTTGGCGGGACGATGGTCTTGAAGTGAATCGCAAAACCGTGGCTGAAAAGCAGCGTGTGGCCGGAATGGAGATTGGGAGCGATGTCCTTCTCATAGACCTCGGGGATCGTGAGATCGGGAACAGCGACAAAAATGACATCGGCCTTCTTGACAGCCTCGGCAGTGTTAAAAACTTCAAAACCGAGTTTCTTGGCGACGGCTCGGCTCTTACTCTTGGGATAGAGGCCGATGATGACATTGACACCGCTCTCTTTGAGATTGAGAGCGTGGGCGTGTCCCTGGGAACCAAAGCCGATGACGGCACAGGTTTTTCCCTTGAGGAACTTCAGATCGGCATCTTTGTCGGTGTAGATTTTAGCGGGCATGGGGTTGGGTGTTGTTTTTTGGTGATGGTGATGGAGGGAGGTAGAAGGGATGAAACTTGAAAGATGAAAGCTGAAAAGAGTGAGGTCGGAGTTGGGAAATTGGAAATGGGGAAATTATTTCGGTGCGGTTATTTGGTGCGAGAGAGGGCGATCTTGCCGGTACGGGTTAGTTCGGTGATGCCGAAGGGCTCCATGAGAGCAAGAAACTTGTCGATCTTGTTCTCGGAGCCTGTGATTTCAATAGCGAGGCGTTTGGCCTGCACATCAATGATCTTGGCACGGAATATATCGCAGATTTGCATGATCTCGCCACGAGCCTTGGCATCAGCCTTTACGCGGATGAGCACCAGCTCGCGATCAACATAATCGGAGTCGCCGAAATCTTCGACGCTGATGACATTGATCAGCTTGTCGAGCTGCTTGTTGACTTGGTCGAGCACCTTGTCATCGCCACGCACAACGATGGTCATACGGGAGATCTCGGGATCGAGTGTCGGGCCGACATTGAGCGTATCAATGTTGAAGCCACGACCGCTGAACATCCCCGCAATACGGGTCAGAACACCGAATTTGTTTTCGACAAGAATGGAGATAGTATGACGCATGGCTTGGTGTGACGCACGGCTTGATAAAAAAGCCGAATGGTTAGCATGGGTGGATGCTTTTTTTTCGTCAAATGGAAAGCAACCGAGTAGCAAAGAAGATGATGTCTTTTCTTCAACTACCCGAACGCGATTTTGATGCCTATATTTTTGACTGTGACGGCACACTTGCCGATACGATGGGCTTGCATTACGAGGCTTGGAAGAGTGCCTTGGAGCCGCATGGGGCCGATCTTCCTGAAGATCTCTATTATGCATGGGGCGGACGCCCAACGAGAGAGATTGTCGAGGCACTGAACGAAATGCAGGGGCTCTTCATGGATCCCGAACAGATTGTTCATATCAAGGAGGAGCTTTATTATCGTCTGCTGCCGAGCGTCCAGCCGATTGAGGAGGTTGTGGAGATCGCCCGTTCTCTGCATGGGAAAAAACCAATCGCTGTGGCATCAGGTGGCGGTCGCAAGTCTGTGCTCTCCACGCTGGAAGGTCTCGGACTCATCCACCTCTTTGACACCATTGTCACTTCGGAAGATTACAAAAATGGCAAACCTGCTCCCGATCCTTATCTCGAAGCTGCGCGACGCTTGGGAGTCGCTTCGTGTGATTGTCTGGTTTTTGAAGATACCGAAATTGGTCGTGAGTCCGCACTTGCTGCCGGAATGGAGTGCGTGATGGTTGATTCGAGGAAGTAATTTTCTTCGGCGAAATCACGATTATCCTATCGCTAGCAGGATTGCTCCACCCGCGATGAAGGCTCCGCCGATCCATTGCTGCCAGGAGATGGATTCGTGCAGAAAGATCGCGGCTAGAGCGATCACAAAGATCACGCTCAGTTTATCAATGGGGGCTACCTTTGAGGCTGCTCCGAGTTGGAGAGCTCGGAAGTAGCAGATCCAGGAGAGTCCCGTGGCAAGCCCTGAGAGAATCAGGAAAATCCAGGTGCGGCGGGAAATTTCTGTGAAGGAAACCGGAGTACGGTTTGCCACGACAATCAGCCAGGTGAAGAGAAGCACGACCGTGGTTCGGATCGCCGTGGCGAGATTTGAATCAATCCCAGCAACGCCAACCTTGGCAAGGATCGCTGTGATTCCTGCAAAGAGTGCGGAGAGAAGCGACCAGAGGAGCCAGTGATTGAGCGGTGCTCCCATGGTTCTTTTCTAAATTTCCTCCAAAATTTCCTCTTTGGATACCCTCTTGTGGGTGGCGACCAAACGCAGGATGGAATTGAGCGTTCCAATTCGTAGAAAACCATGAGCTGGAACTGGGAGTCTTTGGTGCGTTGGAGCTTCCGTTTGCAAAATCATATGACTGCCGACTTGATGAACTACTGTGTAGCCCCAGTGTTTGCACAAATGCTTTACAAGATCCGTTCCTGCAAGATCTCTAGGGATTTTCAATTTCGGAATTCGGGTTAAACCAAAGCAAAACTCTCATCACGAACGAGGTGCAGTCTGATGCGCCTAGGGGCTTTTTCAGGTGCATCAAAAAAATATCCGCGTACTGCCTCATCGACTGCTGCGCGGAGGGCATTCCAGTCATCTCCCTGAGTGACGATAGGCTCCGTCAGACACTCAGCGACAAAGCCAGAATCTTCCTCCTGTGTTACCTCGAAAATCAGTTCGCTCATACAGGGTTACTTAATCTTCATTCAAGGTAAGGGCAATCTCTCTTCTTGATCTTTTACAACCCTCCTGCTCCAGAGGCTTGGTCGGAGACCTTGTCGAGAACTGGTTGGAACTGGCCATTCCAGAGTCCCACTAGCGGGCGTTTGCTCTCAAATCCAGCCTCTCCCTGGCTGGTGATGGTGGAGGCTTTCGGCGAGAGGCGATAGTTTTTCGTTCCAGGAACCGGAATGATACTTACCTTCACATGAAGCGTCTGAGGTTGTCCGTAGCTGCCCCAGAGGACATTCGTGATTTTATTGCAATCTTTGTTGAAGGAGACGGAGTCGGGATAGTTAGATCTGCTGACGGTGTAGCCATATTGAGGGAAGATATTCTGGAGTGCCGCGATGATGGCGTCGGGATTGGAGTTGATGACCGTCACTGATCCCATGCCGCCCGATTCAGAGACTGGGGAAACAAGGCATCCTGAAAGGAGCAGAGGGAGGCAGAACAAGGCAATGAGAGAGAGGTGTTTTTTGAGAAATTGCATCTAATTCTCTTAATCTCTGAAGAGGCTCGCCGCAATCAAGAAGAAGCTCCTTATTGACCCTGTAATGGAACTCCTGATTCACAAAGTGGAATGATTTGTGCTTTCAGAAAAATGCTCCCTTGGACTAGGGTTAACTTTCAGTCAACAACCAACCACAACTAATCGTACTATGAGTAAGCAATTTCGCGCAGGGGTTCTCTTCGGCGAAGAGGTTAAAGAACTGATGGACTACGCGAAGGCGAATGAGTTCGCTTTGCCTGCCGTCAACTGCATCAGCACGAACAGTGTCAATGCCGTTCTTTCTGCCGCTCGCGAGGTGAACTCGCCGACGATGATCCAATTTTCCAACAGTGGGGCGCAGTTCTTTATCGGTAAGGGAATCAGCAAGGAGAACCAGCTCGGTTCGATTCTTGGTGCCGTTGCAGGAGCCCACTATGTCGATGCCGCAGCCAAGGCCTACGGCGTTCCTGTAATCCTGAACAGCGATCATTGCGCCAAGAAACTTCTCCCTTGGATGGATGGGATGCTGGCAGCTAGCGAAGAGCAGTATGCCAAGACTGGGAAGCCACTCTACAGCTCTCATATGCTCGATCTCTCTGAGGAACCAATCGGTGAAAATGTCGATATTAGCGTTGCCTATTTCGAGCGCATGACCAAGCTTGGCATCACGCTGGAGATCGAACTCGGCTGTACCGGTGGCGAGGAGGATGGAGTCGATAATACCGACATGGACGAATCCCGCCTCTACACCCAGCCTGAAGATGTAGCAAAAGCCTATGAGGCCCTTGGAAAAATCAGCCCAAACTTCACGGTCGCCGCTGCCTTTGGCAATGTGCATGGCGTTTACAAGCCAGGGAATGTGAAGCTCAAACCAACGATCCTCAAGAACTCGCAGGACTACATTGAGAAGATCTATGGCACTGCTCCTAAACCTCTGAACTTTGTTTTCCACGGTGGTTCTGGTTCCACGCGTGAGGAAATTCGTGAGGCGATTAGCTATGGTGCCATCAAGATGAATCTCGATACTGATTTGCAATGGGCCTTCTGGGATGGTATCCGCGAATACGAGGCGAAGAACCACGATTATCTGCAAGGGCAGATTGGTAATCCGACTGGTGCTGATGCGCCAAATAAGAAGTTCTACGATCCCCGCGTCTGGCTGGCAGCTGGCGAAAACGCCCTTGCCAAACGCCTCATCGCCTCCTTCGAGGATCTCAACTGCATCAATCGCTTGGCGTAGAGAAATTTTCTAAATTTTTCACAAAGAGGCCCCATGAAGGTGGGGCCTTTTTGCTGGTTTATTTTACGCAGCAAACTGCACCGGTGATCCTCCAGTTGGTTGCAGGGCGCGGAGTTTTGAGACGATGCGCGGGATGATCTCCAGGGCGCGATCAATGTCGGCTTCTGTCGTAGTTCGTCCGAGTGAAAATCTGAGGCTGGCGCGAGCCTCATCACGGGAGACTCCCATTGCTGTGAGGACATGAGAGGGATGAATCGAGCCGCTGCTGCACGCAGATCCGGCGGAGCAGCAGAGTCCTTCTTTATCAAAGAGGAGTAGAGCAGTTTCGGCCTCAATACCTGAGAAGGAGAGATTGGTTGTATTAGGAAGGCGTGGTTCGTCGCTGCCATTGCGGCGGACTCCTTCCACTGTTGCGAGCAAGGTCTGCTCAAGGTGGTCGCGCAGGGAAGTCATCCGTTCAGCTGCCGTGAAGAGATGGGCTTTGGCTAGTTCTGCTGCCTTGCCGAAGGCGATGATGGAGGCGACATTCTGAGTGCCTCCTCGTTTGTTCTCTTCCTGACTGCCGCGCAAGAGCGGCGTAAAGCGTGCGCGGCGGTTCACATAGAGCGCGCCAACACCCTTGGGGGCATAGAGTTTGTGGGCTGAGAGGGAGGCGTATTGGACTCCGAGTTCTTCAAGATTGATCGGGATTTTTCCAGCGGCCTGCACGGCATCAATGTGGAGCGGGACTTTCTTGCGAGTGGCAATCGCAGCAATTTCCTCAATAGGGAAAAGAACGCCAGTCTCGTTGTTGGCCAAGAGGAGGGAGATCACGGCGGTGTCGGAAGTGATAGATTCCTCCAAAAGATCGGGATCTAGAAGACCGTTCTCATCGACCGGTAGCCAGGTGATTTCATAGCCACGGGTGGCCAGGTATTCACAGAGCTTAATCGTGGCACTATGCTCCACTGCCGAGGTGATGATGTGGCGTTTGTCAGGATCAATGGCAAGGGCTGAGAAGATGGCGGTATTGGTCGCCTCCGTGCCGCAACTATTGAAGAGAATTTCGGAAGGCTGCGCTCCAACGAGAGAAGCTACCTGCTCGCGGGCGGTGCTGAGTGCTGAGGCAGCACGGCGACCGAGCGCGTAAACACTGGAGGGATTACCAAATTCATTTTCGATCCACGGCAGCATGGCCGCCCTCACTTCGGGATCAATCGGAGTCGTTGCGTTATGGTCGAGATAGAGAAGTTCAGACATCGAAAAATCAGAATGAAAGATAAATGATGAGGGATGAAGGAGATTTTTGCGCTATGTCACAGATTGCTTCTGAGATGCTCCCTGCAATATTCCTCACCGTTTGCAGTAACGCGGAAGTCAAGATCAGGATGGCTGATCTCGGTGCGGCCACAGGTTTCGCAACGGTGGAGGGTTTCGAGAGAATCTACAGCAGATGGATTGAAGCGTTCGGTTTGGAGCCTGCGGGCTCCTCCGAGATTCAACCCACCAAGATAAGCGCGTAGCTCTCGGTGAAAGAAGAGGAAGTAATTGAGGAATACCGCACCGAGGGTGGCTGCAACAACGGGAGGCTGGCCCAGTGAGGAGAGGATCATGAGCACAGCACTGATTGCAGCAAGCCAAGCTATCCTCATTGGAATGACAAAGAAGACGAGCACCTTAAAGTCAGGATAGACACTGGCATATGCAAGAAGCAGGGAAAGATTGAGAAAGGTATTTCCCCTTCCGATCACGGGCCCAACCCCTGTCAGTGCAAAGAGAAAGGAGACGATGGTGCAGGTAGCCATACCGCAGAGATAGAAGAGCGTGAGCTTTGAGGCTCCGATGGAAGTTTCTAGTCCCTCGCCGATGTAGAAAAGAAAAAGCAGAGAGAAAAAGATCCAAATGGGACTGAGTGTTTCTGGAATAAAGATCCAGGTAATGAGTCTCCAGATTTGACCATGCAGAATGAGGGTTGGGTTCAGCTCCAGAACGGTGGTGAATCCTGGAACCAGGATATGAAGCACGAAGACTAGGGCATTGCAGAGTACCACAAATCTGATGAGCCCCGGAATGGCGCATTGCTCTAGGGTCTTGCGAAATGCACTGAAAGGATCGCTAGAAGAAGACATCGAATCATGGTGTCAGTTTTCTTTCTGGATGCACGCAGGAAGGTAATGATTTTCGTGCCACGCCGCTGACACGAGATCGCTATGTGACGGAATTGTAACCATTTTTAAGTGGAAACCTGCTTGACCCGTAGTATCTTTCGAGCAAGAGCTATGCCAAAAATTGAAGGAATCGATAATATAGAGCCGTTTCCGAACTTGCGGCCACTTGTGAGCAAATCGGAGACCGACCAACATGGGAAGGATCATGTGGTTGATATGCGAGTCAAGATGCCTGCCTCTGAAGTTGCCGAAAATTCTCAAGTGGCTGGTGCTGATGGAGTGGCTCAATCGACAAAGAAGCGAGTGAAATTTCACACGCCAACGGAGGGAAGGAAGATCGAGTATAGGCATCAAGGTGAAAAGGTTTTGCCTAAAGATCCTATCGCCAAACCAAAGCCGAAATCGGGTAGTCACGCCAAACGCTCTGATCATCTAACACTCTTTTTTATTGTCTGCGCTGTGATTCTCGTCTCAGGAACAGTGGTTTTTGTCTTAATGAGCGACAAAAGCTATGTTCTTAAAAAAGATATGCCGGCAGCAGTCACTTCAGCGAATGTAGGATTTTATCAAGGGAATCATGTTTTTTCAAAAACCTTGGAGCAGGAAAAAGAAGCAAAAAAGACAGAGGAGCAGCATGAAATTCACGGAATCTCAGCAGTCAACAATGATCTCGAAATTTCCTTGCGTGATCAGATGACTTCGATGGAAGAGAAGATTCAGACGGTACGCCAGCTCAAAGCGGCAGGGGAAGATATTCCCTCATCACCTGACTTGGGGTCAAAGCCTGACATGCTTAATCCCTTAAAGCCGACCAAAGATGAAAATTTTCAATCTCCTCTAGAGTTCAATAAAAACTTACCCAAAACCCTACGAACTAATCCGTAGGTTCTGGGAACCGTTGTTTGAATCTCATCCCTATGGGGATAGAACGCGTAGCCGCCTTGCTTTGTATTGTTTCAACAACAGTCTCGTTGCGATTCAGTCGGTGTTTCCCTAGAGTTTCGTCCGAATGAAGAAACCAAGAGCACTCTATGAAGGACGATGGATTTTTATGATCCTGGCATTGAGTCTGATTGCTGCATCACTGCTACATCTCCCTCCGCTGTCGCTTTTGTTAGCCGGTGTGATTCTCTTTTCTCTCTGGTTTTTTCGTGATCCAGAACGAGTCCCTCCCTCCGATGCGCAACTCGCCGTTTCTCCCGCTGATGGCACGGTGACACTTGTAGATGAGATCGAAGAGGAGCAGTTTTTTAAGAAAAGGATGAAACGAGTTTCGATCTTTCTCTCCGTTTTTGATGTTCATGTGAATCGAACTCCGATTGCCGGTGAGGTGCTCTTTACCGAAGGGCGCGGAGGTCTCTATCTTGATGCTAGGGATCCTGAGGCATCGCTCCTCAATGAGAGTCTATTCTGGGTGATTGGCTCGCACGATTTACCCAACCAGACGGTCGGAGTGAAGCAGATTACCGGAGCAATTGCTCGTCGAATTGTCCCTTGGGCAGAAGTTGGGGAGACTCTTGTGCGCGGCGAACGCTTCGGGATGATCCGTTTTGGTTCCCGCACTGATCTTTATTTGCCTCTTGATGCCACGGTGCTCGTGACTATTGGAATGAAGGTCAAGGGTGGAGACACGGCCATTGCCAGAATGACTCTTGCTGGAGAATGATGCTATTATCTTGTTTCCATGAGCCGTCACGAACCTAAGATTTATCTTCTGCCAAACATGATGACGGCTGGCAATCTCTTCTGTGGATTTGCTGCTGTGCTAAAGATCATTGAGGCTGCTTTGCTCAATAGCGATGGCGCACCTGTCGCCCACTGCTATCATACGGCACTCGCTTTCATTCTTGGGGCCTGCGTGTTTGATGTGCTGGATGGTCGCGTGGCTCGTCTTGGTGGGCATGAGAGTCCCTTTGGAAGGGAATTTGACTCGCTTGCTGATGTGGTCTCCTTTGGTCTGGCTCCCGCATTGCTGGTCTATCAGATCGTGCTCAAGGATTTTCACAAGACTGGATGGGTCATCGCCTTTATCTATTTGCTCTGCGGAACGCTTCGCTTGGCTCGGTTTAACTGCATTGCTGCGGAACCCAAAGATCCCGAAGAGACAAAAGAACATGCAAAAGAATTTATTGGCTTTCCCATCCCTGCTGCTGCGGGACTGATCGCCTCGCTGACGCTCTTCATGCTCTGGCTGGAGGAGGGAGAGAGAACTATCGGGCGATGGAAATTTGCCCTGCCTGCGCTCCTTCTTTTCCTCTCCTTCATGATGTTCAGTCATGTTCGTTATCCGAGCTTCAAGGGGTTGAACTGGCGCACGCAGCGTTCTTTACCCCGATTTTTGCTCATCATTGTGGTTCTTGCCTTTGCAGGATTGCAGTATGAATGGATGCCTGCGCTTCTTTTTGTTACCTTCCTTCTTTATGGCTTTATCAGACCGTTGCTCTCCCGTCCGCTTCGCGCAGAAATCGAGGATGAAAAAGAAGAGGTCGCCGAAGATGTTTCTGAATAAATTTCTCCTCATTTTTCGTAAGACATGACTAGAATTGTCGCCCGCTATGTCACGCTACCGCACGATTTTAATTTTTGGAGCTCCTGGGAGCGGAAAAGGGACTCAAGGAAAAATTCTCGGAAAGACCCCAGGGTTCTACCATTGCGCTTGCGGAGATGTCTTTCGCTCGCTTGATCCTACGAGCGAGCTTGGAGGTGCGTTTTTGGAATTCTCTAGCAAAGGGCAGCTTGTACCTGATGAGATGACGGTGAGGCTCTGGCATGAATCTATTCGCAAGACGGTGGAGTCAGGGAAATTCAAGCCGGAGCGCGATTATCTCATTCTCGATGGCATTCCTCGGAATGTTGCTCAGGCAGCCCTCATGGAGGAACTCATTGAAGTCAAAAGGGTCTTCCATCTCTCCTGCCCTGATCGAGATAAACTTGTCGCTCGCTTGAAGAAAAGGGCTCTTCGGGATAATCGTCTCGATGATGCCAATGAAGAGGTCATCAGAAGCCGCCTAGCGACTTATGAAGCCGAGTCCAAGCCGATGCTTCATTATTATTCCTCAGTCACGCGGCATGATATCGACGCTTCGATGACACCGCTTGAGGTTCTGCATGAGATTCTGCTTGGCCTTCTGGAAGAAACAGCATCTCAGCGTGCTTAGAGCTGCTTAGAATTCTGAAGCCTGCTGCCGACCTTCGCTCGGAACTCTTTAATCAAAAAATGCGTGTCCTTTTTGCGGGTACCAGTGACATCGGTGTTCCTGCCCTACGGTTTCTTCGTGAGAAACATCATCTCGTGGGCGTGCTCACTCAGCCAGATCGTCCCGCAGGACGCCATCGGGAGTTGAAAGCTCCTGCAATCAAAGAAGAGGCACTACGGATTGATCCATCGCTACCCCTGCTACAGCCTGAGTCGCCACGGCTTCCTGGTGTCAGGGAATGGGTCATGGCTTTGGCTCCTGAAGTGATGGTGACGATGTCTTACGGAAAGATTTTGCCAAGGGAGCTTCTGGAGGCTCCCTCCCTTGCTTGTCTCAATATTCATGCCTCGCTCTTGCCTCGGTATCGTGGTGCCTCGCCGATTCAGGCATCCATTGCATCAGGTGATCGTGAAAGTGGTGTCACCATCATGTATATGGCGGAGGGATTGGATACCGGTGATATTCTGTTGGAAAAGAGAATCCCCCTACGCCGTCGCGAGACGACAGGGTCTCTTTCCGAGAAATTGGGCGCTCTTGCTCCAGTGGCATTAGCGGAGTCTCTCGATCTTCTGCTGCAAGGAAAGGCTCCGCGAATCGCACAAGATCATAGCTTAGCCACAGTAACGGGAAAGATCACCAGGGAGGATTGCCTTCTGAATTGGAATCGACCGGCACGAGAATTGGAATGCATGATTCGCTCCCTTCAGCCGAGACCAGGTGCGGTGGCATCCCTTCCCTTGGCCTCGGGAGAGTTCATTTCAATCAAGATACACTCAGCCATTGTGGTCCGACAACTCCGAGGAACTCCCGGCACTATCCTTCGTTCCGATCCTCGCGGCATTCTTGTGGCCTGCGGAGAAGAGGGACTTCTTCTCTCCCAGATCCAGCCTGAAGGCAAAGGACGAATGCATTCCTCAGCCTTTGCGAGAGGGCATGATCTCAAATTGTAGTTGCTATAATATCGAAGAAGGCGATTACCGAACTGGCCCAATGCCGTTGGAAGTTCCCTGAGTTGCTGGAGCGGTGATAGAATTCAGCGGCTGGGTGACTTGGACTGCTGCCTGGAATGCAGGATCTTGCATGACTTGCTGGAAGACACCTTCACGGCCTATCTGTTGAAGAGCTGCGTTGCCTCCCATCTGCACAGCTTGATGGAGGCTGTTATAGCATTCTTCACGGTGTCCGGTCAGGAGTTGGTATTTGGCAATGGTGTAGGGAACATCCCATCGGTTGGGCTGTACCTTTTGTAGAGCCAAGGCAATCTCTAAGGCGCGAGGAATGCGTCCTTGGGTGGCATAGAGATTAATCATGTCCTGAAGGAAAGGGACATCATTGGGAGTGGCTGCTATTGCATTGGAAACAATCATGTCGATCTCTTGCTGCTTGCCAAGAATCAGGAGATTTTGGATCACGGGAGCAAGTTTCTGGCGATTGTTAGGATCGGCCTGGAGTGCCATGATGGCGGGGGCAATATTCTTGGAGGCTTGCAAGCGGGCCTCTGCCAGAGTTTTCATCCGCTTGAGAGGCTTGGAGTTCGGATCAATCGGGAGACTTTCTGCAAGAAGGTCATAGGCATCCTGAAAACGCCCCTCACTCCACAGGAGATTGGCAAGATTGCCTGTGGTCTCAGTATTGGCAGGCCAGAGATAGAGTGCCTGACGATAAGCGCGTTCTGCTTCAGGGCGCATATTGCGGAAGGCATAGATATTGCCTCCGGTATTACGCAGTTTGGCAAAGGAATGTTGTGCGAGGTCATCGTACTTGAATCCTGCTGTTTTCTCCAAATGGTTCTGGATGTAGTCATCCCACCATGCGAGATCCTTCGCTGCGGCTCCCGGAGGAAGTGCCGGAATCGGGTCATGCAGAATCTCGTAGCACAAACCATGCGGTACGGCATAGGGGTAAGACCATTGCATCGGGAAGCTCTCCTCGACATAGAAGTGGCGAGGAGTGCCGTCGGCTTTATCACGGTTGTGGAGGAAGATCCATTCGGCGACGGCAGAGTTCAGCGCGACAGGATCGCTTTGAGGATTGGGCATGGAGCCGCCGCTTTCCTGGAACTTGCGCATCAGATCACTGAAGAGTCCCATGATGTCCTCGCGATGAGGAAGGGTCAGGTATTCCTTGGGATAGGTATGATCGCGGCCAAGGAGGAGTTCAAACCAGTTGTAGTCCGTGGGGCGTTCGGTGGTGTAATGGGAACGGATGTAGCGGTTGTAGAATGTATCCGCGAGGGCGTTCTGGGTCACGATGTAGAGATCGCGACGGTCGAAGTTGGGATCGCGCTTGGTCTTTTCAAAACTCTCACCAAAGACCATGTAGGTCGGGACGAAACGGCCTGGATCGGTGCCACCAAAGACAAAGCTGTCCTTTGGCAGATCAACGAGCATGTCATGGCCAAACATCCAGCCGAACCAGTGACCCCGCTGGGAGCTGACGGGAAGCGATACGATGAAAGTGTAAATAGTTGTGGCGACGACAAGGCCAAGTACTCCCCATCGTGCCAGCGGGACGGCTTTTTCTAGTCTGGCAAAAGCAATCGCTCCTCCAAAACTAGCCAGCATAATAAAGAAGACATAGCCGAGACTGACATACTGATACTGCATGTCCCAGCCGGGATTGTCGTAGCCATTGTTCCAGGAAAGAGCCTGAAGAAATGCCGAGAGACAGAAGGCTATGACTAGGAGATAGAGCCAGATTCGTTGCTCTCGCGGGAGTCGCCAGAAGAGAACGAATCCCAGGAACACAAGGATAATTGGAATGGGGGAGACATTTTTCAGCATGACCTTCCAATAAACTTCGCAAAAGCCGGCAAATGATTGCAGGGCCGTCTCTTCATCAGGTGCTTTGGGGCCCTTTTGCTTTTCCGCAGGGGGAACGCCCATCAGCTTGCCGACGGTTCCCTGAAGCTGATCGGCGAGAGTTCCCCAATATTGGGAGCGGTTAATGGCATAGAAAAATCCTTCGTTGCTGCTGCAATAGCTCCAGTTCATGGGAGGATTCGTATTGGAGGCGACGCGAAGGTAGTAGTAGGGAGAGAGTCCAACTACCACAGCAACAACCAGAAGAAGACCTTGACGCCACTCCGTGAGTTTGCGCTGAATCACCACGAGGAGAATGAATCCAACCCAGACCGTGTAGAAGAGGCGGACGGCAGCCTTCATGATGGCAGGTTGGATGTCTGGTGGTGCCAGAGAACCAAAGCCGAGATAGAGGGCACTTGCGATCAGGGCACTATAGACGAAATATTCCCAAAAGAGTTCTGCGTGCAGAAGTAGGATCACGAGGAGAGGAAGCGCAGCAAGAGCTAGCGTGGTGTGGTGATTGCTCATGCCAAGGCAGAAAACAAAAACGACCCAGACAAAGGCATTCTTCCAATGCGGCCTTCTGATCCAGACATAGCAGATCGCCAGCAGAATCATCATAAGGCAGACATGGAGGGCGTAGAGTCCTTTGTCCACAACGGCATGAGACCAGACCGGATTGACCCAAGCTGCGGTGAGTGTGAAGGCTACAGAGAGGATCGTTGCGGGGATTTTCTTCACCCCAAGCCAACAGGAGGCATTTAGCGAAACCAGGGAAAAGACACCTACTCCAACGGCAGTGCAGAGCCCTGAAAAGAGGGCAACCTTCCAGGAACCATTTCCAAAAGGAAAGAGATGGCTGAACAGATCGGCAAGGATCGTCCAGAGAGGATAGGCTGAGGGATGCATCACACCGAAGTGAAGAGCCGCCGTGACCATCTCGCCATCATCATTGAGCCCGATGTTGGGCATCGCGGTGTACCAATAGGTAGCCAGGGCAATCAGAAAACAGGCCAAGGAGACCATCTTTTCATACTGCGTAAAAACGCGGAAGGGATGGACGCGCTCTTCAATCTGTGCAGCGGATTCAGGAGTTTTCATGGTGGGTGAAGCAGTGGAGCTCATGGGAGATGTTTTTGGAAAATTTGAAAAGGTGTCGGGGGCTATCAAAAATTAAGATTTCGGGGAGCGAGTTTTAGGAGAGCGGGAAAATCCATTCTGAATCAGCAGCGTCCAGACCATGAAGAAGGCTTCGAAGATGATCTTCTTGGACATCTTGGAGACCCCCTCGATACGGTCGGCAAAGATGATCGGGACTTCTGTCACGCATAGTCCCTGCCGCCAGACACGGTGCGTCATCTCGACCTGAAAGCCATAGCCATTTGATTTCACCGTTGGAAGATCAATGGACTCGAGCGTGTGCCTTCGCCAGCATTTGAACCCTCCTGTAGGATCCCAGACGGTAAGACCGGTAATCCACTTGACATAGTAGGAGGCTCCGACGCTGAGAACGAGGCGTTTCAGAGGCCAGTTAATGACACGGATGCCTCCAGCATAACGCGAGCCAATGGCGAGATCTGCTCCGCTGTTTTTGATTCCTTCCAGAAGTTTTGGAACATCCTCTGGGCTATGCGAAAAATCAGCATCCATCTGGACAATCAGGTCATAGCCATGATCCACAGCCCATTGAAATCCTGCGAGATAGGCACGCCCTAAACCATTTTTCTCCGCACGGGTTAGCAGGTGCAACCTCTCATTACTGGCAGCAGTCTCCTTCACCCATTGGCCAGTGCCATCAGGAGAGCTATCATCAACAACGAGAATATCGAGTTGCTCATTCTGAGCAAAAAGGCGTTCGACGAGTTTCGGAAGATTCTCTCGTTCATTGTAAGTAGGGACGACGACCAGAGTGCGTTCGGACATGGCTGTGGGAAAAGTTCTTAAGCTAGCTGAAGGAAAGGCCGCGTCGAGTGCCAAATCTCAATGCCCATTTCGTAAAAAGAGCTATTGCTGAAGTGATTTGTCAGAATTTGGGGAGGGAGGAATACCATAGCGCGTACGGACGGCTTGTTCTTCAGTTGCAAGAGTTGAAGTGTCGAGATAGATGGGGCCTACATTTCCTTCCAGAACGATTTTTTGAAATCCTTTATCAGGGTGTTTGGCAGCCTCTGTGATATCGGCGAGGCTATGAATGGGGTGGCCATTAATGCTCTCCACGAGACGATTGGCGAGATCTTGAAAACCAATGGTTTGTGGGGTGGGGAAGATGGTTGAGAGAATGACCAGATGGCCCTGATCGCGTGGTAGTTCATGCTGAAAGGCATCAAGATAGACCAGATTCTGAGGAGCTTCGCGCTGCCAATAGGCTCCCCATTCATAGAGGTAGGGGCGGGAAAGTTCCTGAAAGAGGAGTCCTCCCAGAAAGACATAGGGAGGGGCTGCATCCAAACGGGAAGGACTGATTTCTGCGTTAGGGCTTCTTCCTCCCAGATGGAGTGTTGCGGAGGCTTGGGTTCCAGTTCCATCGCCGCTACTGCGGAAATAGATGATCTCCATAGGGTCGCCAGGTGAGCTTTCCAGATTGGCCAAGTTACTGAAAGTGATCTTTCCATAAACCGGATCGGAGTAATTTCCCGATCCATCAATCTCATGCCCCGCTACTTTGAGGATGAGGTCGCCTTTGCGAAGACCAGCTTTCTCGGCAGGCCCATCTGGTTCCAACCACGAGACATAGACGCCCGTGTACGCATTCTTGGTTCCTAGCCATTTGCGCAAAGTGGCTCCACGCACCTCTTGCCATCCGAGTCCTGCCCGGGCAAGGCCTTGATAATCAGGTTTCGCTGATTCCTTGAGAAATCGTGCAATGAGCGGAGATGGAATAATATCGGCTGCTTGAGTTTTGGGATCATACCGCATGACAAGGCCGGCAAGCTTTCCATCGTGGAGGGCTGGAATCACAAAACTTCCTTCCCGTTGTGGAATCGTTGTCGCAGCACGGTAAAGAAGATAGCCGCTATCCGCAGGGTATGGCATCACGGCAACAGTGGTCACGGTGGCGGGGCTGAGTGCAGGTGTTCCGTTTTGTTCGAGTTGGAGAATCTCAAGCATGCTGCCTGTCTTGACACTCTCATCAAGAGAAAGAGGATGTGTTCCTTGGAGTATTGTTGCCTCAACGGGTTTGAGTACGGCGAGATTGCACTCTTCGTCAATGGCTTCCACGACAGCTGTTTCTTTGGGGCCATCTTCTGGCTTTTCCAGTTCGATGTAGGTGGCATGAGCCACGGTATCAGCAGTTACGAGCAGTCGTCCTCCGGCGATGACTGTGCCGAGCCCCTCGCGGGTAAAGGGGAGCTTCTTCATCCAAGGACGCTGCATGTCGGGATATTGAATCGTTGCCGTAACGCGAAGCACTGAAGATTCTAAAGGAAAGGGTGTTGGCTTAGGTGTTGGAGAAGAGAGGGCCTGAGGGGGAGTTGGTTCTGGAGTGCGATGGCAGGCAGGCAGAAGCCCCGCCAGTCCCAGAATGGCTGCGGCAGCAACAAGAGAGAGTGGTGATGTGTGCTTTCCCATAATCAGCAATTCCTTAGGGTTGAAGATTCTCTGGGGAAGGAATGCGGTAGTTTTCCAGAATGCGGGGCATGGCTTGGAGTACCTCACTTCGGTTAAGGACAATAGGGACACCGTTCCCGATTAGAGTGACAACATCGTAGGTAGCGGGAGCAGAAAAAGCAGCCTTCACATCGTCCAAAGATCGGATGGTCTTTCCATTAATGGAATCGACAAGGCCGGTACGAAGACCATCGCACTCTTTATTCACAGGATCGGCTAGCACCCTACTGAGGACAACCTCTTCGGGTCTTTCGAGATAGAGGTGACGATTCACAAATTCACCGATCGTGCGTCGCAGCCGAAGATCATTGCCGCCGGAGGCCTCCATGAAATTCTGATCGAGCGGCTGAAATACCAAGCCTCCATGAAGGAGGTAGCGAGGTTTGACATCGTAAGCATGAGATTGCATGTGGAAGGGCCAGGTGCCGGTCAGTGCAAACTCGATCCTCATTGGTTTCCCCTCCCTCAGGAGATCAAAGGAAACTTTTTCTCCGGCAAATTTCCGCTCCACCACTTCCGGCATCTCAACCGAAGAGCCATCCAGAATCACTCTTCCATCACTTGTGATCGGATGGCCGTCGATGGTGAGCAGAATATCCTCATTTTTGAGAAAACCGAACGAAGCTCCCATCTCATGAACATTGGTCACAAGAACTCCCACATCAGGCTGCGTCAGCCCAAGAGCTGCTCGGGAGGAGGGAGAAATCAGGGGACGATATTGTATGGAGAGATCGGTGTAGCCGGTGTAGGTGCCTTTGGAAATATCCTTGAGGAATCGGTTTATTACCGGAGTTGGAATCATGAACCCTACATTCTGAGCGACATCGCCCGAGTATCCCTGAAAGGCAACACCGACGACTTTGTTATCCTGAAGCACGGGACCACCGCTGTTGCCGGGATTGATAGCAGCATCAATCTGGATACAAAGATGAGAATCCACTCCTGAGTGTGTGTAGGTTTCAAAATCTATCCGCGAGACAATACCCCTCGTGACGCTCAGGCGTTCCCCTCCGAGCGGATAACCATAAACGCTGACTGCGGATTCGATTTTTGGAATGCCTCCGATTTCCAAAATATGGGTTCCCGTGAAGAATGAGTCATCATCCACGCGTAGAATGGCAAGGTCGCAATCATGGGCGATGAACTTCACATGGGCGATAAAAGGATGGCTGACACCTTCTCGTGTCAAGGTGATGAAGCGCGCATTGCTCACGACATGGGCATTAGTCAGAATGCGTTTTCCACTAATGACAAATCCCGATCCGACACCCCCTTCGAGACGGCCTGCATTCCACGGAGAATGATAGTCAGGCTCCTGCATCGTTACTTCGATACGCACCACACTGGCGGAGAGATCGAGAGCTGGGACAGTGGATGATGGCAGGTTGGCTCCACTGCTCAAGGCGGAGGAAAGGGGAAGCAACAAGAGGCTCGAAATGATGAAGAGTTTTCGGGGAAACATGAGCGGCCAATACCATTGTCTGACTTGCTCGTTTGCGCAACATTGCATTCGTGGCGTGAGAAAGTTGATGATACCCAGATCAGGAGAGAGGTGCTATGAATGCGCGCATGAAATTTTCTTGGTGCGTACTTTTTGACTGGGATGGGGTCGTGATTGACTCCTCCGCCCAGCATGAACGAGCTTGGGAACTGCTTGCCGCAGAGAAGGGGCTTTTTCTACCCGAAGGGCATTTTAAGGCCGGTTTTGGTAAAAAGAATGAAGTGATTATTCCTCTGCTCGGGTGGGGGGATGATCCAGAAATTGTGCGAGCCCTTTCTGATCGTAAAGAGGCCATCTATCGTGAGCTTGTGGCCGCCGAAGGGTTGACGATCTTGCCTGGTGCCAAAGAGCTTCTCAGCGCGCTGAAGAGTCAGGGGATTCCTCGTGCCCTTGGTTCCTCGACCCCCAGAGCCAATCTTGATGCCCTCTTTGCCGTGACGGGGCTGGATGCCTATTTCGATGCTGTGGTCTGCGGGAGTGATGTCACGCAGGGGAAGCCTGATCCAGAGGTCTTTTTGAAAGGAGCAGAACTGCTTGGAATTTCTGCAAACCGCTCTGTGGTGATCGAGGATGCTTTTGCGGGAATCGAAGCTGCACGGCGAGCTGGAATGAAGGTCGTCGGTGTCGCCACAACAAATCCCGTAAGCGAACTCACTATGTGTGACATCGCGGTGGAATCGCTCACGGAGGTTTCGCCAAGTCGGTTGGCGGCACTGTTTGATCAAACGCGCCCATGATTAACTCGCTGCTCCAAGCTCCCAGCACGCCCGGTGACTATGCGGCGATGCTCCTTGTCCCGCTTGGACTGATTCTGTTGGGGGGATTTTTTGTGATGGCTGATGTGGTGTTGTTGAAACGCCGAGGAGATTCGGAATCCGTCACCTCCTTTGTGGCAATCGGCTCCCGCCCTCGTCCTGGACTGCGGCTGGCATCTGTCTTCTTCTTCACGCTGGCCTCCATGCTTGCGACACGCGATCTCCTTGCTCTTTTTCACGATTCTGCTCCTCTCTTTCGCCCCCTGGCTTTCGGAATTGTCTCTACGCTGCTGGCCTTCTGCATTCTTCTACTGGGCATTCTGCTCCCACGAGGGCTTGGCGAATCACTGCACGAGTCCCTGCCTGTGAGAGCACTCTCTCGCCTAGCTCACTGGCTCACAATCTGGATTGATCCGCTGGCCGAACTCGGATGGGTCTGCGTGACAGGCATCCTGCGCCTTTTGCATTTGGATCGCACACGCACGCACGAAGAGACTGAGGATGAAGTCCTTCAGATGATGGATGAAGGACTCTCCACGGGGGCATTTGATGTCGCAGAAAAGGAGATGGTCGAGGGTGTGCTTGATCTCGATGAGCAGACGGTGGCTGAGCTGATGACTCCCCGCTCGCGAGTGACTTGGCTCGATCTCGATGATCCTGATGAGGTGAACTGGCGGAGGGTTGCCGCTGCTGGTCATACAGACTATCCTGTGTTTCAGGGCAATAGGGACAATATCTCGGGCATGGTTTCTGTAAAATCTCTCTGGGCTAACACCTCGCTGACTGGTTCGGTGAAACTTAGCGATGTGATCCATCCTCCGCTGTTTGTTCCTTCAACGATGACTGCCCCGCGCCTCATTGAGGAATTTCGCAAGATGCGCAATCATGTTGCTTTGGTTGTGGATGAGTTCGGCGTTGTCGAGGGGATGGTAACGCTCAAGGATGTCGTCGAGGCCATTGTGGGGCATCTGCCAGAGAGGGGAGTCAGACAGCATTATCCCGAAATTAGGATTCGCGAAGATGGGAGCTGGATTATCGACGGACAGCTTGATTACGAGGAGACTGCCAAGGAAATCAATCTCGTGATTCCTCAGGAAGAGCTAGAGGCCAATCGCTATCAGACCATCGGTGGTTACGCGCTCAACCACTTCGGACATATTCCTGATGAAGGTGATAAACTTGAGCGCGACGGCTTCCGTTTTGAAATCATTGCGATGGATCGCCAGCGTATCGACAAGCTTCTGGTGACGCGCCTTCTTCCATCAGAACCCTCCGCCTCTTCTGATGGCACGACGGATTAGTTTGAGGCGAAGTAACGACAGACTTTCATGCTGCACCCTCATCCCACGCTCTTTCCCTGGGAAACTTCCTGGTGGCTCTACGGACTCTTTTGCGCCCTCATCCTGGGACTGCTTTTCCTTGATCTGAGAAAACGCTCGGGTAACGAGCATTCTCTCGGAATGCGCGAGGCTCTCGGCAATGTCGTTCTCTGGATCGCATTGGCCCTGCTCTTCTGCGCTGGCCTCTATGCCTACGGCCTCTGGAGATTCCCCTTAGATCCTCGGTTAGCAGGCTACGATGCCCATCAACTGGCTCATCAATGCAGCCTGGAGTTTCTCTCCGGTTATCTTGTGGAGAAGAGTCTCTCAATCGACAACCTTTTCATCTTCCTCGTAGTCTTCGATTTCTTTGCGATCCCTGAGAAATACCGCCATCGCATCCTCTTCTATGGGATTCTGGGAGCGTTGATTTTCCGCGCCCTCTTTATTGCTCTTGGAGCCATGCTCATGCAGATCTCCTGGGTACCGTTGATCTTTGGTTTTTTCCTTCTTGTCACAGGATTTAAGGTGGCCTTTGGGCCGGAGGCTCATCCTGATCCTTCAAAAAATCTTCTCATTCGAGGACTCAAGAAAATTCTCCCTATCACACCTCAGCTGCACGGGAGCGCGTTTTTTATTCGCCAGGGAGGAATCTGGTTCGGTACGCCACTTCTCGTAACGCTCCTCTTCATCGAAGTAACCGACATCATCTTTGCCGTCGATAGCGTTCCAGCCATCTTTGCAATCACCAGAGAGCCATTCATCGTTTTCACCTCCAATGTCTTTGCCATCCTCGGCCTGCGCGCCCTCTATTTTGTACTTGCAGGAGTCGCGGGCCGTTTTCACTACCTCAAGTATGGTCTTGGATTCATTCTCGGATTTGTTGGGGTAAAGATGGCTTGGCTCGATCATCATTACGGTGGCAAATTTCCAACAGCCTGGTCTCTCGCAATCATCCTCACAGCACTTTTGCTCTCAGGGGGGCTCTCGTGGTGCTTTCCGAAAAAGAACATAGAGTGACGGCTTTGATTGCCAGTCTCTCCTTGCTTCACTAAGCTAAACCCCTTTTCCAGCCGGCGTGGCGAAATGGCAGACGCAAGGGACTTAAAATCCCTTATTTCGAAAGGAGTGTGTGGGTTCGAGTCCCACCGCCGGCAGGGATGAAGAAGGGGGAGAAATCGCTGCTTGAATATCGAATGGTGGAATGATTTTATTGACAGACCGCATGACGGAAGGGGTCAGGTGACATTTTCTGTTTTGTGAACATCACTAAAATTCAATGCCCCCCATTCGTTCTTTCCCCCTCGTTGCATCAATCCTCCTCATTTTTACTTGCAGCCCTTTCCTTCATGCTGACGAGAAGGGTGCCAATCCTCTAAAGGATTTGCCGCCTGCAGGCCCAGGTCGCTTTGAGGCCACGGATGCTTCGCTCAAGCAGTATCAATATCCCGAGTGGTTTCGTGATGCGAAGCTCGGTTTCTGGGCACATTGGGGACCTCAGGCAGTACCTCGGCATGGTGACTGGTATGCACGGCGGCTTTATCAGTACGACAAAGATAAGAAGACGGGAGAACTCAAGAAGGATTTCGATTACGCTGATCATCTGACTCGCTACGGACATCCCAGCGAGTTTGGATACAAAGACATTATTCCCCTCTGGAAGGCTGAGAAATGGGATCCCGATGTCCTGATGGCCCTCTACAAGAAGGCCGGAGCGAAATACTTCGTCAGTATGGGAACCCATCACGATAATTTCTTCCTCTGGAATTCCAAGTTGCACAGGTGGAACGCCACCCAGATGGGGCCTCACAAAGATGTCGTCGGACTCTGGCAAAAAGCGGCCAAGGAGCAGGGCCTCCCCTTCGGTGTCTCCGAACATCTCGGTGCCAGCTATACTTGGTATCAAGCGGCTCATTCCTCTGATCCAGAAGGGCCTAAGCAGGGCGTGCCTTATGATGGGAATGATCCTAAGTATGAGGATCTCTATCACAAGAAATTGCCCTCAGACGATCACGGATGGCTGACCAAAGATCCTGAGAACCAGAAGGAGTGGAATGGCATGATCCGCGAACTAGTGGACACCTATCATCCCGATCTTCTCTACTCGGACAGTGGACTTCCTTTTGGCGATGTTGGGCGGAACATGATCGCTCATTTCTACAACAGCAACGAGGCGTTCAATCATGGCAATCTGACGGCTGTTTATAACTGCAAAGAGGGCTCCGATGGTCGTTTTGTTCAGGATCTCGAACGCGGCGTGAAGGATGACATCAGCCCTTATCCTTGGCAGACTGATACCTCCATCGGCGACTGGTTTTACCGCACCGGTCAGAAATACAAGAGTGCCGCAGAGGTCACCTCGATGCTCTGTGACATCGTCAGTAAAAATGGCAATCTGCTCATCAATATCGTGCAGACACCCGAAGGGGATTTGGAGCCGGATGTCCTTGCAATCGTCGATGGTATCGGCAAGTGGACAGCGATTAACGGTGAGGGGATTTATGCTTCTCGTCCCTGGAAGATCTCCGGTGAGAATCCTGCTGTCGCGAAGCCGACAGGCACCCCTGCTAAAAAGAAGGGAGAAATGTTCAACGAGGGAAGCAGGCTGAAGACTACGGCAAAGAACATTCGTTTCACCACTACCAAGGATGGCAAAACTCTCTATGCCTTCTGTCTTGGTGAGCCTAAGGAGGATATTGTGATCAAGGCCCTCGGTTCAGCCTCCGGTAAGCTGGAGAAGCCGATTGCCTCCGTGACCCTGCTTGGTGGTTCGGGCGATCTCAAGTGGGAGCAGAAGCCTGAATCTCTTATCATCACAAAGCCTGCCTCATTCCCCCTTCCTGGAATGCCTGTTGGTTTCAAGATTTCGTTCAAAGAATAAAACACACACCTACCCCTATGGAATACCGCACCCTTGGCCGCACTGGCCTCACCGTCTCCAAGCTCGCCTTTGGCGGCTCCTCCCTCGGCTCCGTCTTCCGCTCCGTTGCGGAGGATGATGGCATCCGCACTGTCCACACCGCACTCGATCATGGCATCAATCTGATCGACACCGCTCCCTTCTACGGCCTGACTAAGGCCGAGACTGTCCTAGGCAAAGCTCTCAAGGGTATCTCCCGCGATCGCTATTTGCTCGCCACAAAGGTCTGCCGCTTCGGATACAAACAGGAAGACTTTGATTTCTCTGCGGCCCGAGTTGCTACGAGCATTGACGAGAGTTTGGCACGACTCGGCATTGACCACATTGATTTCATCCAAGTGCATGACATGGAATTTGGCGACATCAACCAGATTGTCACGGAGACGCTCCCTGCACTGAGGGAGGCTCAGAAGGCTGGGAAGGTTCGTTTCGTTGGCATCACTTGCTTGCCGATCAAACTCTTTAAGCAGGTCATGGAACAGGTCGATGTCGATCAGATACAGTCCTACTGCCACTACGGTCTCAATGATACAGCTCTTGCGGATGCTGTTCCTTATCTCAAGGAAAAGAATGTCGGCATCTTCAATTCAGCCCCGCTTGCCATGCGTCTTCTCACCCAAGAAGGCCCTCCTGATTGGCATCCTGCTCCGCAAGAAGTCGTAGCAAAGTGTGCTGAGGCCGCCGCCTATTGCGCAAGTCAGGGAGCCGATCTAGCAAAGCTCGCACTCCAATTTTCCGTGGCCCATCCCGACATCCATACAACGATTGTCGGCACAGCAAACCCTGATCGCATTTTGGAGAATATTCGCCAAATTGAAGAACCGCTTGATACCGAGCTCCTTGCCAAGGTTCAGGAAATTCTCAAGCCGATCCACAACATCACCTGGACGAGTGGTCGCCCCGAGAATAACTAATCTTCATCATGCTTCGTACTGGCATTATTAATCCTGCGATCCTTTCGCTGATCGCACGCGTTCGCCATACCAATACCATCGTCATTGCCGACCGCGGGTTTCCCTTCTGGCCACAAATCGAGACGATTGACATCTCCTTAGTAGACGGCCTTCCCACGGTGAATCAGGTGCTCGAAGCCCTCCTCCCTGCGACAGTTATGGGTCATGCCTATATGGCTGAAGAATTCGGGAAAGTGAATCCCGACTCCGTGATCGAGACGCGGCGTGCAGTGCTCAGTGAAGTGCCGCTTTCGTTTGAACCGCATGATGAGTTTAAGAAACGCGTCCCCGGTGCCATTGGCCTCATCCGTACAGCCGATACAGTCCATTATTCCAATATCATCCTCGTCTCTGCTTAATTATCCAATGTCTGAAGCTCTTCTCAAAATCCACCCGCTCGACACTGTAGCCGTCTGCCGTGAGGCTCAGACGAAGGGAACAGTGCTAGATGGACTCACCCTGATCGACGACATCCCTGCGGGACACAAGGTGGCACTCAAGGCGATGGCTGCGGGAGATTGGGTCTGGAAGTATGGATTCCCGATTGGCAAGGCAACGGCTGCCATTACCCCTGGGCAGCATGTGCATACCCAGAATTTGGAAAGCGGCCTCGGTGAGGGGGTCGTGCCTGAACCGACGAAAGAGGATTCTGCTTCTGCCGCAATCATCACGACAAAGAGCGAGCCAGCAACCTTCATGGGGTATCGTCGTGCCGATGGCCGAGCCGCCATTCGCAATGAAATCTGGATCATCAATACCGTCGCTTGCGTGAATGGAACGAGCGAGCGGATTGCTGCCAGGGCCCGTGAACGCTGGTGTCAGCCAGGTAGTCCTATCGAAGGAGTACAGGCTTTTACCCACCCCTACGGGTGTTCTCAACTCGGAGATGATCTCGGACACACCCGACGCATCTTGGCCGATCTTGCCAGCCATCCGAATGCCGCTGCCGTCCTAGTCCTCGGCCTTGGTTGTGAAAACAATCGCATGGATGGATTTCTCAAAGCCGTTGGTGAGAAAGAACCGCGTCGCATCCGCTTCTTCAATGCCCAAGAAGTGGCTGATGAGATCGACTCCGGCCTTGAGTCCATTGAGGAGATGGTTGAATACGCCTCCAGTTTCAAGCGCGAGCCAATACCAGCCTCCGAGCTAATCCTCGGTATGAAATGCGGTGGGAGTGATGGCTTCAGTGGCATCACAGCAAATCCTCTGGTCGGACGCATTGCTGACTGGCTCAGTGCCCAGGGCGGCACAACACTACTAACCGAGGTGCCCGAAATGTTCGGAGCCGAGGCCGTGCTGGAACGCCGTGCTGCCTCCCCTGAAATTGCGGAGCAATTCCGTGGCATGGTTGAGGAATTCAAAGATTACTTCCGCCGTCACAATGAGCCAATCTATGAAAATCCCTCGCCAGGCAACAAAGATGGAGGCATCTCCACGCTGGAAGAAAAATCCCTCGGTTGTGTGCAAAAGGGAGGACAGGCACCCGTACGGGAAATCCTTTCCTACGGCCAAATTGCGACACCTGCTCTCGGCGGCCTCAGCCTTCTTCAAGCCCCAGGGAATGATGGCGTCTCGGCCACGGCCATGACTGCCGCTGGAGCCCACATGATCCTTTTCACAACTGGTCGCGGCACACCGCTCGGCCTTCCTGTTCCGACGATCAAGATCGCCTCGAATGCCGATCTTGCAGCGCGCAAGCCTGGCTGGATTGACTTCAATGCAGGAGAGCTTCTCCGCGAAGGAGTCGCTCAGGAAACTGTAACCGAGTCACTTGTCTCGACTGTGCTCGATATTGCCAGTGGCAAGCAGACCCGCAATGAAATCAATGGCTACCGTGAAATCGCAATCTGGAAAGAAGGAGTAACGCTGTGAGTGAGACCATCATTTTGAAAGAAACATTTCTCCAATTCGGCACAGGGAATTTCCTTCGAGCCTTTGCCGATCTTTTTGCCTCGCAGGAGAATCGTGCTGGGCACAACGCCGGTCGGGTTGTTGCCGTCCAGAGCACAGGAGCAGAGCGCGCCCGTGAACTGAACGATCGGGAGTGTCGTTACCTCGTCGCCGTGCGCGGATTTCAAGATGGGAAAGTTGTCGATGAAGTCGAAGTCGCCGATGCCATCAGCCGCGTACTGGTCGCCGCCACAGAGTGGGAGGAGGTGCTGAAAGTCGCTGCCTCACCTGATCTCAAATGGATTCTCTCTAATGTCACGGAGGCCGGTCTTGTTCTGGAACCCAAGGATCTACCGACCGACACACCTCCCTCATCTTTCCCAGCAAAGCTCCTTCGGTGCCTTCAAGTCCGCTATGCTGCTGGAGTCGGGGCCATCACCATCCTCCCCTGCGAGCTGGTTCCTGAAAATGGCCTTGCGGTCAAAAAGCTCGTGCTGGAACAAGCCTCTCTCTGGAACTGCGAAGCAGCCTTCATCGCTTGGCTCGAAAATGACTGCCGTTGGGTGAATACACTCGTTGACCGCATCGTCCCGGGCAAACCCCTCTCCCATCCGCTTTTAGAAAGCGACCCTCTGCTGATCTCAGCCGAGCCGTTTGCTTTCTGGGCATTGGAAGGAAGTGCCTCGGATCTTCCGCTCACAGGACATCCCGCCGTTGTCACAGCTCCCGACATCACCGGCTATCAACTTCGCAAGGTGCGAATCCTCAACGGTGCTCACACGGCCCTTGTCTGCAAGGCCATGCCCATGGGCATCACAATGGTTCGTGAGGCCGTGGAGCATCCTGAAGTCGGGGCCTGGTTAAAACGCCTCCTCTTCGAAGAGATCGTCCCCGTACTGGAGGGGCGTGTCGAGGAACCGGAGCTCTTTGCTCGTCAGACCCTTGATCGCTTTGCCAACCCTTTTCTTGATCACAAACTCTCCGATATTGCCAAGGGACACGAGGGTAAAATGGCGCTGCGCCTTCAGCCGACACTTGTCGAATTCCGAGAACGCTTCGGTCGCGAACCAGAAATCCTCTCTTCACTTTTTTAAGCTGGAGCTACTTGATCTTAGGGAAAAGGTATCTGTCACTCTTGGATACCACCTAAAAATAAAGAACCCCACCGCAAGGGGCGGGGAATTTACCCTCATAAGATTAATCAGCACAGTTTTCGGAAGAGCCCTTTACTTAAGTTTATGTGCCCATTGTATAATTACTCTGCAACTTTTTTTAGAAAGCAGTGTTCAACCTCCCATGATGATTACTTCAAAGTCTCTGAAACGGATACGCGCCATTTTTTTGATCTCACTCATGGGCGTTTTTTCTTCCCTAGCGTTTGCGGAGTCATCTATCGGGGGCATCACCAACGGGGATGGACTGCAATCTCGAATCGCACATTCCGACAGGAGTAGTGAGGCTAATCCTACTGAAACTAATGCTTCCTCCTCGACAAATGCAGAAGTGACAATTAATACGCAGATACAGAAACCAGTTTTCGCCAACTTTAGCGGATTTAATTATGATATTTCCAGCGGTCCAGTTCCTTACAACAATCTTGGTTTTCAACATATAATACAGAGCTTTTCTCCTGCTGTTCTTCGCTATCCTGGCGGAACGATAAGCGATACTTTTAATTGGAAAATAGGTGGTTATGATTTAACCCCAGAAAAAACTCCTAAATGGACGATGAATAATATTTTTCGAGCCTACAATACAAATGTTAAAGGCGTGAGAGATTGGGCAAAAAAATGTGAGGAAAAAGCAGCCATCTGCATGGGAAAAGGAGGGATGCCTCTTTATGAATCAGTAGGACTTAGCAAAAATATCGGTGATGCCAAGATCGTTATTTGCGTCAACACGATAACAGACCCACCTCGCTCTGCCTATGAATTAGCTTATCGCGTAGCAAAAGAAAAAATGCCTGTGACTGTCTTTTCTTTGGGCAACGAATGCTACTCCATTATCTCCCCTACAGGAAAGCCCAATGACTTGCCAGGCCTCCCTGCGTCAGGGATTCCTCCAGATGTGCCAGGCACATTTGTTTCGGGAGAAGACTATGCAGAAAAAATGATTCCCTATTATGATGCCATTAAAAGTGGCTATCGAGACGCAGGAGAGGATCCTAGAAACGCAGTAGTTGCCATCATCGGAGATAGCATCAAGATGTATGATATTGATCCAAAAAATCACTTTAATAAATCAAAATGGGATAGTGGTCTCATTCACTTTACCCAGACCAATTCCAGAGGACAATATTGGGACGCAGTAGATTTGCATGAGTATGTGACTCGCGCAAAGACACTTGATGAATCATTAAAACGCTGCAATAGTTATTTAATGTTTGGAACAGCTTCTTATATTAGTGATATATGGAAACCTTCTAGCAAACCCGACACAAAATTTCTTTTTACAGAGTACGCTGCCTGTAATGAACTCACCGGCACTCTTTATGGCGGCCTTTTTTGTGCCGAATTTGCCATGCGTCTTTCCGCTGAAGCCGGTGTGCTTCATGCAATGAATCATTTGCGTAGAACGCCTGATGGAATTGATGTTCCAGAGTATAAGGCATGGGAAAACAAGCTCATCGGGGCGGCAAGAAGTGGCCATGTACTCAATGTATCACAGGTAGATTTTCATCCCAGTGTCAGCGCACAACTCATTGTCCAAGGAGTGGCCAATCTCGCGCTCAACAATAGTGACAGATTATTTAAAACGACCCTATCTGGTGGCCCTAATGTTCCAGCGGGATTCAATAAAACAGTTCAAATCCCCGCCATTTATGCACAAGCCTACCACGGCAAAAACGGTAAAAATTTTCTACTGCTAGTAAACAAGGGGGCGAAGGCCGCTTCGGTAAATATTGATCTCGACCATCAGACGGGGACTCTATTTACAGTATTCTGCGTGAGCAGCACTAACCCAGCATTTCGTGCGACTTTTGATGCATCAGGAAAAATTTTGCAACCTAGTGCCGATAACCTTACTCTAGTATCCTGGAAGGCTGTTAAAAATGTTGTTTTACCCGGCTATGCTGTTGCGAGGCTAGAATGGTAACATCTTGCATAGACATAGAAAAGGCGGTGACTAATCCCAAATTTTGCATTCGGTTTTTGAAGATGACCAGCTCTAATGCAAAGCGTTAGGATTCATTTATCGCAATACTCTCTCCAATAGGAAATTATATAATCCAGTGTTTCATCTGAAAAATTTACCAATGCTTTGTGCATCTTCACCAAGTTGGTGAAGCTCTCTACTCTGTTTCTGGCGTTCAAATGCAAAATTTGGGCTAATATCGAACTTCTCACCGTAATGCTGATAGCCGCGCTGCATGAAGCCGAAGCTGTACTCCCAATGTCGGGCGCAACTGCAGGACAACAACTTGAGACTGCTAACAAGACTCTGTGCACATGGAGTTCTGAACAATATGCCGCCGTAGCCATTCGTCTGCTACGAGCCATTAAAGCGGAATATCCAGAAGCCAAGGTTGGCATCAATGGCGGTTTCACCAAAGACTGGTTTTGCCGTGTCATTCCTTTGGTCTGGCGCGATATTGATTTTCTAGTCGTGCGCGCCAATACTGCCCTCGATCAGGCCGTAATTCCCGATGATTTTAAGAAGCGATGGCCGTTGTGTTTGACCGAGACCAGCTCCTATCATCCCGGCCATCCTGTAAACAATGACTTGGAAGAGGCCACGCGAAATTTCATTCGCATGGGGCTGAATCTCTATTCTCCACGCGTCACTTATATGCATTTTTGGGCAGATCGAGCTGCTGATTGCTTTCGGGGCAGCGGGAAAAATGCACTCAGCCTAGATGGCGACCTTTTGCCAATGGGACAAGTGCTCTCCATTGGGAACGAATACCTCAAAAGCCAGATGGTTCAAGTTGAATCCAGTTCCAAAGAGGTCGTCTTTGCGACAATCAATCCACAAACGAGGGCTTTGACTTTATTTCTAGCCAACCAGGAGAAAGAAAGCCGTTCAGCGACAGTCACAATTGATGGTGTCTCAGGCAACCGAACAGCAACTATGTGGGCTTTCACGGGTACCAGCCCTCATGATCTCAATCCACGATGGGAGCAGCAAGTATCGCAGCCAATTCATAACGCCACTTTCTCACGCAACTTATCTCGACTAGGGTTCGTGATGCTGGATATGCCGCCGTAGCGATGTGCTGATGATATCAATAAGCCAGATGCAACTTACCCTCATCGCCCTCTTGTAGGCACTGCGCCCTCGACATCGATACCATAGACGCCGCCTATCAAGTAATACTCTCTGGTCTGGATACTACGCCTTTATCTTTTTTTCCTACCCTGAAATATCCGATACCCCCCCAATCTCTTATCATGAAAAAAAAATCGCTCTTATACGCTACCGCTCTTCTCCTCACTGTTGTCTCCACGGCCTGTGCCGAGCTAAAACTCCCCGCCATCTTCTGCGACCACATGGTGCTCCAGCAACAACAAGACATCCCCGTCTGGGGCTGGGACATCCCCGCCACCCCCGTCACCGTAACTCTCGACAACCTCCAAACAAAAACCACCATTACCGATACCTGTGGTAAATGGACACTTTCACTCGATCCCGTCGCTGCCGATACTAAAACTCATATCCTCACCATCAAAGGCACATCCAAACGCATTCTCACCGATGTCCTCATAGGCGAGGTCTGGCTCTGCTCAGGTCAGTCCAATATGGCTTTCCCTCTCGGTCACACGCTCACTCAAGCGACCGATGTACCAAAGGCTCTTGCCCCACAACTCCGCCTCTTCCGCGTCTCAGGAAAAACCAGCCACACGCCCGAGCCCGATGTCAAAGGTAAGTGGACTCTCTGCACCCCCGCCACCGCCCAAACCTTCTCTGCCGTTGCCTACTACTTTGGCCAAAACCTTCGCGCTCGGTACAACCGCCCAGTAGGTCTCATCGGTTCCTATGTCGGCGGCACCCCAGCCCAAGCGTGGACGAGCCTTTCCGGTCTGCAAAGTAACCCTAGCCTCCAGTCCTATGTTAAGACCTGGCAGCAAATCGATGCCTGCTATGAGAAGCGAGTCGCCGATTATCCTGCAAAAAAAGCAGCCTTCGACACCAAGAAAGAAGCTTGGGAGGAGAAATACGGAGAAACCTACACCGCCGCCCTAAATACTGTCACAAAACAAGCGGATGAAATCAGTCTCCTCGCTCAAGAAGCCCCGCCCCGTCCCATCAAGCCTCCCGGTAAGCCCACTTTACCCGTCCGCCCCGAAGGCAAGTACAACTCCCCGACCCTTCTCTTTAACGGCATGATTAACGGCCTCATACCCTACGCCATCAAAGGTGTCATCTGGTACCAAGGTGAAGGCAATTCCAGACACGCCGAAGACTACCACCTCATTTTTCCTAATCTAATTACAGACTGGCGTCGCCTCTGGCACCAAGGCGACTTCCCCTTCCTCTTTGTTCAGCTCCCTGCCTGCTTCTCCCACGCCGACAACAATTGGCCTCTCATCCGCAACGCCCAGATGCAGGCTCTCACCCTCCCCCGCACCGGCCTAGCAAACGCGATTGACCTCGGCCTTCCTCTAAATGTCCACCCCCCTAGTAAAGTAGACATCGCCTACCGACTCTTCCTTCAAGCTCTCCATGTCGCCTATGGCGAAAACATCCCTGCCACGGGTCCCCTCTTTGCTTCTAAGCGTCAAGCAGGCTCCGCTCTCATCGTCACCTTCAGAGAAACTGCAGGGGGGCTTAAAATTGGCACCTCTCCTTGGGTACTACCTGGTGTCCACGATGTCCCTCAAGACCATATCGTCGGCTTCAAGATTGCTGGCACAGACAAACAATGGACTGATGCCGATGCTGTTATTCAAGGCGATACCGTCATTCTCTCTAGCCCCAAAGTCCCTGCCCCCATCGCCGTCCGCTACGCTTGGGAGAACTCCCCCACCTGTAACCTCTACAACCGCGCAAACCTCCCAGCCTCCCCTTTCCAGTCCGAATAATATCCTCTGCTACATAAGACCAACTTCTTTACTAAAGTTATGACACTTAAAAAGTATGTTGCGACCAGCTTGCACCATTTGTGAAACTGCCCCAGAATCTTAAAAATAAAATAATCCTAGCCTTCCCCCTAACGCAATTAAATCAACCACCTCGATCTCCATGAATGCCGTCATCCTTAACGAACCTGGAAAACTCGCCCCTTACGATGCCCCTGAACCTGCCGCGCCAGCAGCAGGAGAGGCCCTGATCCGCGTTCATCGCATTGGCTTCTGCGGAACGGATTACCATGCGTTTCATGGCCGCCAGCCTTTCTTCAACTATCCCCGCATCCTCGGCCACGAACTCGGAGTCGAGGTGCTAGCAGTCGGTGAAGGTGTCACCAATGTCGCCGCTGGCGATAAGTGCAGCCTGGAGCCTTATCTGCATTGTGGGGAGTGCCGCGCCTGCCGTAAGGGAAGCATTAACTGCTGTAGCAATATCAAGGTGATTGGTGTCCACATCGACGGTGGCATGAGGGAGCGGTTTGTGGTTCCTGCTGCGAAGCTTCACTCCTCCAAGAGCCTCTCCTACGATGCGCTCGCGCTTGTCGAGACATTGGCCATCGGTGCTCACGCCATCGACCGTGCCGCAGTAGGCCAAGGTGAAACAGTTGTGGTCATTGGAGCTGGCCCGATTGGTCTTTCGACCATTCAATTTGCCCTTTTGCGTGGTGCCAAAGTTGTCGTTATTGATCGCGCCCTCTCCCGTCTCGAAGCCTGTTCACAACTCTATCCCGCTGTCGTAACTCTCGATCCAGAGAAGCCCTTTGTGGAACAACTCACCGAACTAACCGGAGGCGATCTCGCCGATGCTGTCGTCGATGCCACAGGTAATCTTGCCAGCATGGGAGCCTCTCTGGAATATGTCGGACAGACAGGCCGCCTCGTCTATGTGGGCCTCGCTCAGGGTGAAGTGACCTTCAATGATCCTCTTTTTCACCGTCGTGAGATGACCTTGCTCGCAAGCCGCAATGCGTTGCCGCGCAATTTCACTGCTATCATTGCCGACATGGAGTCTGGCAAAATCGATCCTCTTGCTTGGATCACTCATCGTTGCACACTGGATGAAATTCCTGTACGCCTTCCTGAGTGGAGCGAACCTAAGGCGGGAGTCATTAAGGCTGTTGCTTCATTAGATTAGTAGTGTGTAATTTGATGATGAGCCCCCACTCATCATGCTGCCGTCTGAAAAAAATCAAGTTCATCCTCCAGAGGTGAACTATGCCGATGTGATGCGTTATCAGGAGATGATGCAGTTATTGATGGATCACATTCCAGATCGTATCTATTTTAAGGATTGTCAGAGTCGTTTTGTTTGTGTCAGCAAGCCGTTGGCGAAGCTTTTTAAGAAGACAGATACGAAGCAGCTTCTCGGGAAAACCGACTTTGATTTTTTTACGCTGGAACATGCGCAACCGGCTTTTGATGACGAGCAGGAGGTGATGCGTACTGGCGAGGCCATTGTTGGCAAGGTGGAAAAAGAGACTCTCTCCGATGGAAGTGTGGAGTGGTCGCTTACGACAAAAATGCCTTGGAGAAATTCTCAAGGTGAAATCATTGGCACTTTCGGTATTTCACGCGACATCACAGAGATAAAAACAATGGATGCCGCGCTTTCCGCAGAGCGAAATTTGCTTCGTAAAGTGATCGACAACATACCCGATCGAATTTTGCTGAAAGATCCGCAGGGGCATTATCTTCTAACTAATCTTGCTCAGGCCAATTTTCTAGGTCTTTCCGATCCTCATGATGCCCTAGGAAAAACTCTCGCAGATTTTCTCCCCTCCCTTCCTGTAAAAAAGATGGCAGAGGTTGACAGGGAAATCCTGAAAACAGGAAAACCAATGATCAGTCATGAGGAACTGATGCAGAATGCCGAGGGGAAAAAGAAGTGGCTTTCCACAACCAAAGTGCCACTGCACAACGAGGAGGGAAAAAACTTAGGGCTTGTGATTATTAGCCGTGACATCACTGAAAAGAAAGCTGCTCAGGAGGAGGTCATTGAAGCTAACAAGAATCTCAGGGAAGCGGTGAGAAAGCTTAAAAAAGCACATGACGAATTGCATTCCCTTCAACTTCAGCTGATTGAGGCAGAGAAGATGAAATCTATTGGACGACTCTCTGCCGGTGTGGCTCATGAAGTGAAGAACCCCCTCGCAATTATCGATATGGGTGTGGCTTATCTTTTGCAAAAAGAGTTTCCTCAGGAGTCCGAGGTGCCGCAGATTTTAAGAGACATCAATGATGCCGTGAAACGCGCGGATGCTGTCATCAAAGGGTTGCTTGATTTTTCCGTACCGAAAAGACTCGATGTTCAGGAAGAGAGTCTGAATAGGTTGATCGAACAGTCTCTCCTGCTGGTGAAGGGTGAAATGAAAGGAGCTTCCTACAAAGTGGTGAAGAAACTGGATGCGCATCTTCCGCTGCTGAGACTTGACCGTCTGAAGATTGAACAGGTCTTTGTGAATCTCTTCACCAATGCCCTCCATGCTATGCCGAATGGAGGAACTTTGGCCGTGCGAACTTCGTTTCACCAACACGCGGGGGTGGGGGAGAATATCGGAGGAATCCGTTCGGAATCCTTCAGAGTTGGAAGCACTCTAGTCGTCGCGGAAATCGAGGATGAGGGTACAGGCATCGCTCTCGATCAATTAGCCAAATTATTTGACCCATTCTTCACGACAAAAACCACCGGACAAGGAACAGGTCTGGGGCTCTCTGTGACGAAGACGATTATTGATCTTCATGGAGGAACGATTGAGATTCAGAATCGACCACCTAAGGAAGGAGTCACAGGAGCAAAAGTAACAATCACATTCGAGGTATAGCTATGAACCCCAAACGCATTCTAATCATTGATGACGAAGCAGGCTTTACCAAACTGGTGAAGCTCAATCTCGAAAGAACGGGCGAATACATCGTTCAGGAAGAAAATGATGCCGAGAAAGCCGTTGCTACAGCTCGGGAGTTTATGCCAGATCTTATCTTGCTAGACATTGTCATGCCAAAAGTCGATGGAGGCGATATCGCTTTTAAGATCAAGGAAGACTACGCCTTCAAAAAGACCCACATTATTTTCCTCACGGCCCTCGTGACTGACAAAGAAGCCTCCTCCAGTAATCTCATGGGAGGCTTTCCCTTCTTAGCTAAGCCGATTGGTTTAGATAAGTTGATTGAGTGTTTGGAGAAATACCTCAATCCTAAGCCCCCTGGATTTGGGATTTAACGGGGAGGGGCTGGCGGTATTGAACTCGGGCGCGCTTACAAATCCTAAACTCCCTCCTGCGATTTTTTGTCGGGTGTGATCTGTTTTGCAAGGAGTGATCCTAAGAGCGCGTTGACAAGTGAGCCTTCACCTTTATCCGAAGAGCCTGCCACGATTTGAGGCACCAGTGAAATGCCTGATTGGGCGAGTGCTGTGATGCTTTCTATCGTTGCATAATGTTCAGCACCGAGAGCGTCTGTTTTCTGTCTGATGACATCAGCTTCCGCTGTGCCGATTGCAGTGATTTTCCCCCCTTCCGCTGCACCTACAACTCGGATGACTTCGGCATCGGCTTCAGCATTGAGCTTTTTGGCTTTGGCTTGTCCTTCGGCGGCTTTGATGGCTGCATCGGCAGCGTAGCCAGCAATTGCAACGCTGCGTTCGGCATCGACGACCCGAGGTTGGGTTTCAGCAATGGCTCGGGCTTGCTGGAGATCTTTGCGAGCTTCTTCTGCGATTTTTTGTGTGTTATAAGTAACCTGTTCCTGCTCCGCGAGTTTGCGATCCGTGAGAGTTTTCATCAGTTCTGGCGGAGGAACAATGTCTCCAATCAGCGTGTCAACGGCACCGACATTGTATTCCTCAAGAGCATTACCAATACTTTTTTTGGCATCGTTCTGGCGTTGCTCACGCTCGCGGAGAAAATCAATAACATCGCTTCCTTGGGCGGCATTACGGAAATAGTTGCCAATCGTCGGTTCGAGTACCTGAGTGACGAGATTGCTGACGCTACCAAATCGAGCAATAACCTTGGGGGCATCATTACGGGGAATATGAATGATCTGTGATATATCAAGATTGAAAGTAAATCCATCAGAGGATCTGACCGTAATTGTGGAGAGATTTTCATCCAATTGGTGGGACTCAGATTTTCCAGTAGCCCAGTTGAGAACCACATTTGCGGTAGGAACAAATTCCACACGATGGGTGTAGGGATTGATCGGATATTTGCCCGGGTCTAATGGTTCAGACCAGACCCCTTTTTCTCCACGCGTGACAAGATTGCCATGTTTAAACTGAATGCCGGTAACATCGACCCCAACTCCTCCGACGAAAGCAATAACTACACCCGCATACGCAATCGGGACTTCAGTCATAGGTTGGAGATCTACCGTAGCAAAAAGTGGGTTTACATAGTAACGACCTGCCAGAAGAATCTGTTCCTGAAGTCCTTTGTAACCGCCATTATTGATGAAGGCCTGAGCATTTTGGAACATACTGTGATCGGCGATTTCCATGCCTGCAATATCTCCACCAGAGAGAGGTTTTCCCTCCTTGGTCGTGATGACTCCAACCATGTTGTCAGGTATTTCGGTGACAGAAGCTGTGGAAATTTGAAAAACCTCGGTATTAATGCGATAGGTACCTGGTGGAATGATTGCTAATTGGGGGCCACGCTCACCCCCATTCTCCAAAAAGGCTCGTGCATCTTGAAATGATTTACAGGGAACTTCACACGCAAGGACGCGTCCACCTGTTACTGCTTTGCCCGCCTTCGAAACAACGATGCCTAGTTGGCCATTTTCAATGGCAACAAATTTCTGGATCTTGATAGCTGTTTTCCAAGGGAAAAGCCAAAAGTGAAGGCCTGGTGAGAGCGTATCGGCCTGCCAGCCAGCCTCACCTTTTAGTGCGATGATCTCGCCGTCAGGGAGCGTTTTATTAGCTCCGAACAACACCCATTTTTTATTTACAATACCAATAGAATCCTCGGGAATAATAACGACTCCAAAAAGTCTCAAAATCAGTTGATGACATGCAAGGAACACTAAGAGAGCAAAAGTAATGCCGGCTAGGGTGATGAGATGTTGGGGAATCATAAGAGAGTTCATGGAGGCGAACAGTTATTGAACGAGGAGAAAGGGGTAAATTTCTAATTGAACTCAGCCATGATGCAGCAGGGATGTCAACCTCTCAGGAATCCTTTTATTGTCTTCCTGAGTTCCAGATCTAATCTTTCGATTTTTTTACCTATTGCAAAACAAAAAAGCCACATTCCCATTGCTGGGAGATGTGGCTTTTTGTTGAGTTTTAAGAAACCTTAGAGGTTCATCTTGATTCCTGTTGCCATCGCAATATGTTCCGCATCGGAGCAGGCGGCATTCAGTGGCACATCGGGAGTCACCTCGTTAGGGGTGACCAGCTTCTGTGCCAGCATGTAGGCTTCGACCTCCTCACCGCTGATGTCAGGAAGCATGACCCCGTTGATCTCCACACAAGGGGAGAGGGGTTGGCCGCTGCGCTGTTCCATCTCGAACCGGAAGGCCGGATTCTGGATGATATCCTTCTCGGTGTAAGCGAGGGAATACTTGTCCATGACGGCTCGTACTCCACGGCTCCACCCGCAGGAGGTCTTGAGATAGGCGGTGATTTCAGGTTGTGACATAGAAAGAGGATAGGTAATGGATTATTTCTTTCCTTCGCCTGGACGATACTCTTCCTCGGCTGCCAGCAATGCTGCGCCGAAGCTGACCATATCTTCTCCACTACGGACGGATTCGAGAGCCTCGCTCTCTTTCTTGAGGGCTTCTTCGCTGTATCCGGTGGCCTTGATGGAGAGTCCGAGGCGTCGTTCGGTCTTGTCGATCTTGACAACGCGGGCCTCGACTTCCTGACCTGGCTTGAGGACATCCTTGACCTTCTCCACGCGATCTTCGCTGATCTGTGAGATGTGGACGAGTCCGTCGATGTCGCCAGGGAGTTCGATGAAGGCACCGAAGTTGGCAATCTTGGAAACGGTTCCCTTAACGAGATCGCCGACCTTGAACTTGCTTTCGATTTCCTTCCAAGGATCGGTTTCGATCTGTTTGACTCCAAGGCTGATGCGTTGGTTGGCCTTGTCGATATCGATAACGACTGCATCGATTTCGTCGCCCTTCTTGAGGACTTCGCTTGGATGATTGATCTTTTTGGTCCAGCTGAGATCGGAGACATGCACCATGCCGTCGATTCCTTCTTCGAGTTCGACGAAGGCACCGTAAGCGGTCATGTTGCGTACCTGGCCCTTGACCTGCTTGCCAATGACATAGCGTTGTTCGATCTCGTCCCAAGGATTAGGCTCAAGCTGGCGAACACCGAGGGAGATTTTCTGATCTTCCTTGTTAACACCGAGCACGATGGCCTCGACATCCTGACCGAGGGTGAGGACATCGGAGGGGCGGGTGATGCGCTTGACCCAGGAGAGTTCGGAGACATGGATGAGTCCCTCGATTCCCTCTTCGATCTGCACAAAGGCACCGTATGGCATGAGGTTGGTGATTTTGCCACCGACTTTCTTGCCGATGGGGAAGCGTTCTTCGATGCGATCCCAAGGATTGGACTGAAGCTGCTTGAGACCAAGCGAGATGCGTTCCTTGTCCTTGTTGATTTCGAGAACGACAACCGTGAGGCGATCGCCAGGCTTGACGGCCTCGCTTGGATGCGTGAGGCGGGCCCAGGACATATCGGTGATATGGAGAAGTCCATCGATACCATCGAGATCGAGGAAGGCCCCGAAGTCGGTGATGTTCTTGACGGTTCCTTCGACGGTGTCTCCGGCACTGACGGTGCCGAGGAACTGCTGACGGCGTTCGCTGCGTTCGGCTTCGATAAGCTCGCGGCGGCTGAGGACGACATTCTTGCGATCTTCGTTGAGCTTGACGATCTTGAAGTCGTAGGTGTTACCAACAAATTGTTGAAGATCCTTGGGAGGATTGATATCGACTTGGGAAGCGGGGAGGAAAGCCTCGACTCCGACATTGACCGTGAGGCCACCCTTGACGACGGCTTTGACGCGTCCTTTGATGAGACCTTCGGCTTCGAAAAGTTTGACGATCTTCTCCCAGTTTTGGCGCTGTGCGGCCTTGAGCTTGGAGAGGACGACCATGCCGAGGTCGTTTTCGAGGCGTTCCAGAAGGACTTCTACCTCGTCGCCGACATGGACTTCATCGGGATCATCAAATTCTGATGCCGAGATGACTCCTTCGGATTTGTATCCGATGTCGATGAGGAATTCCTTAGGGCGTTTTTCGAGGACATGCCCCTTGACGATGCTGCCTTCGCGGTAGTTTTTGACCGAGGCGGCGATGAGTTGCTGAAGTTCAGCGATTGTTGTTGTCATGTGTGTGGTGATACTTCTGCGGAGAGATGGAGCTTGAATAGCTGCAATCTGTCTTGGCGCGGCTCCTTTTTAAGCGGCGGCAGAAGAGCCGAGAACCATAGCAATTTTGCACTGAAAGGCAATGAAATTCTACCACTCTACGAAATGTCGGGTTACACTGCTTTGTCTATGTCTGATTCTGTGAAACCACTCCCTCTGCATTCTCTCTCGCTAGGGGAAATGGAAATCGGCCTGCGCGCGCTGGGGCAGCCTTCCTATCGAGCAAAGCAGATTATGGAATGGGCTTACTCAAGAGATAAGCGCGTGGAATCGTGGGAGGGTATGACCAATCTTCCCGCCGCGCTCAGAAGCTCCCTCGCGGAGCAGCATCCGATCAGGCTTCCCGAGGTGGTGCAGGTCAGCGGTTCCAAGGATACGACGCAGAAATTTTTGCTGAAGCTGCATGATGGGGAGTTGATCGAGACGGTGCTCATTCCCGCCTCACCAGCACTCTACGGAGAGGAATCGGATCGCCGTACTCTGTGCGTCTCCTCGCAGGTTGGCTGTGCCTACGGTTGCAAATTTTGTGCAAGCGGTCTCGATGGCTGGAAGCGGCATCTCACGGCGGATGAAATCGTCACGCAGGTTTTGCTGGCTGAGAAAATCTCCGGCGAGCGAATCAATAATCTCGTCTTCATGGGAATGGGGGAGCCGATGGCCAATTACGCAAATTTTCTGAAAGCTGTCACCATTCTGAATGCCCCGTGGGGTGTCGGTCTTGGCGCACGGAAGATGACCGTCTCCACAAGCGGGCTTGTGCCGCGCATCATGGAGCTGGCCGATCAGCCGCTGCAAATCCGTTTGGCGATCTCCCTGCATGGAGCGAGCGATGTCGTCCGCAGCCAGATCATGCCGGTGAATCAAAAATATCCCGTTGCCGAGCTCATGGAGGCATGTGCCTATTACTGCGAGCGGAAAAAGCAGATGATTACCTTCGAGTATATCTTGATCGAGGGAGTCAATGATGCGCCTACCGAGGCTCGCCTCCTGGCTGATCGAGCGCGTCATCTTCGTGCCAAAATTAATCTGATTCCTTACAACAGCGTCGAGGGACTTCCTTGGAATCGCCCCTCGGAGCCGGCTCAGGAAGAATTCCTCGCGATCCTCCGAGATCGCGGTATTGCTGCCACAATCCGCCGTGAGAAGGGCCACGACATCGATGCTGCCTGTGGACAGCTTCGCCGCAGGATGACGGTGAGTGTTTAAGAAAACTTATGTTCCAACAAGAGGCTTTTATATAGGGTTGATTCCATGAACTCACTATCTTCAAATAATGAATTGGGAAAAAAATCTCGATTATCTTTCTGTCTATTTGTTAAACCGCTTGGAGTGTTGGCATTACTAGCACTCTTCACTCATGCCCAGTGTCATGCGGCACCAGTTAGTTTCGTGCCATTCACAAATGTAGTAACGACAAATGGAGTCCTCACCCATGATGCGGCATCGGTTGCCACAGCTATTGCAAATGTTCCCATAAATGTGGGTCTTGTTTATGATGCAAACGGGCAGATCACCAATACCCAGATCTGGAACTACGGAACGAATATTTACACCGGAATTGTTGATGTCACCTCGACATTGGATCGTATACGCAACAATCAGAGCGTCTTTAGCACTGAGCCAGATGATGGAGGCTTCTTTAACTTTGCAAATAACGAACTTCCCAATATCCCTCGTTTGGGAACCAACTACTACATGGAGTTCATGGTGTGGCCGTACATGGATCTTGTGAGCGGAACTTACGACACAAATGCTCTTGCATACGGAGTCATGGGGTATCCGGGAACGATGCGATTGCTCATCGGTATGGGGAGTGAAGTCTATTTCACTGGAGATCATTAGGGTGAATCTGGCGCACAGCAAAACGCCTATTATGTCAACCCTGTGCCCGAGCCATCAGTTTGGTGTCTCCTTATTCTCTCTCTTGTTGCGGTGGCTTCACAAAAATATTTTCGTTTCCTGCGCTCAGATGCTTAAGAGGATTTCTTTGGGGGGTAGGGATAAGAAAATAATGAAAATGGCGTTGCGTCGATTTCGAGCCTGTGATTGGTATAACCCCTCTTTTTTTAAATCTTTTTTATGAGCACCCTGCAAACCCACCCCCTACAAGATCAAGTCGCTATTGTCACCGGAGCCGGTCGTGGCATTGGAGAATCCATCGCCCGTCATCTCGTGGAGGCTGGTGCTAAAGTTGCCGTGGTCAGCCGTAGCGAAGCCAATTCCTCAAAGGTTGCCGCAGCACTGGAGGCAATCCGCCCTGGTTCAGCCCGCGCCTACGCCGTCGATGTCGCCGATTTTGATGCCGTGCAGAAAGTAGGAGAACAGATCGTCGCTGACTTTGGGCGTGCCGATATTCTCATCAATAATGCCGGTATCACCCGCGATACACTCGCGATGCGAATGTCCTCCGAGGATTGGGATGCTGTGCTCGATACGAATCTCAAGGGAGCTTTTAATTTTATTCGCGCCATCCTTCGCCCGATGATTAAGCAACGCTCAGGCCGGATCATTAATATCAGCTCCGTTAGCGGACTGATGGGACTCGCAGGACAGACGAACTACGCTGCCAGCAAGGCTGGTCTCATCGGTCTCACCAAGAGCCTTGCCAAGGAAGTCGCCAGTCGTGGCATCACCGTGAATGTGGTTGCTCCTGGATTTATCGAGACTGATATGACCGCTGTCCTGAATGACGAGATCCGCAAGGGGGCTCTTGCTCAAATTCCTCTCTCCCGTTTTGGCCAACCTGAGGAGATCGCCTCCACTGTGGCTTTCCTCGCAGGCCCGACAGCAGCCTACATCACAGGTCAGGTGCTCGCAGTAGATGGCGGTATGTCGATGTAGTGTTCTTCCTTCTCCTGAGACTTGGCAGGAAGAGCACACCAAGTAAGACAAACGCTGAAACGATGATGCCGGGTTCAGGAACTGGGACGACTCTATTTCCTTGGGCAAATGCTGTGCCGAGAAATCCTGTGCCGAAGCCACTGTAAAAACTGATATTGTTCAGTTCTGTTGAGCTTAGAAGGTTAGCACTTTGATCGAAGAGTGTTGTGAATTGATTGGTTCCTCCTGTCGTGGAGACGGTTCCCCATAGATTGGTGCCGTTCCAGTCGTAAATACTGAGGGTGTTGCTCAAGAGTCCTGTGATGAAGGTAAAGGAGAGGGAAGAGGTTCCCGTCAGATTTGCAAAATCAATGGTGCTATTCGTCGTGAGCGATAGTGCCCCAAAAGTTTGGCTCGCACGATTGGTTCCCCCTCCTAGAGAGAGTGTGCCTCCTCCCAGTGTAAGTGTCGCATTGGTATTGATCTGGTTGTCATTACCTAAAAGGAGAGTGCTGCCGTTCGTTACGATGATGTTGGTTGTTCCTGTCAGCTTACCTGTAGTGCCTAAGCTGAGGGTCCCTGCTGTGAGATCGCCACTGATTGTTGTGGTGCCGGTATAAGAATTTGTGCCGGTGAGCGTTACTGTCGCGTTGGTGACGGTCAATCCGAGGTTAGAACCATTGAGCGATCCGTCAAAAGTTGAATCATTGGTGAGCGTTATCGTCGCGTAGGCTCCGCTATTGATGATCTGATTTTGTGCTCCGGTTCCCGAGGCGATGCTATCGACGGTCTGATCGTGGCCATTCAGGTTGAAGGTATTGGTCACGCCGGAAGATTCTCCCGTTCCTCCGAGCGTGAGTACGGTATCGACTGGTAGCGCATTAACAACTCCCGCACTCAAAGTCGATCCACCAACGACTGTGGTAGGGCCGTAATAGGTTGCGGCTGTGGAGAGAGTTGCTGATGCGTTGGAAAGAGTCAGAGCAGAATTAAAGAGCCCATCGCCATTTGTGCCGCCTGAGAGAGTTCCTGTAATATTATAGGAGCCCCCTGCAAGCTGGAGGGTTGCATTGGCATTGGTCAGATTCCCGGAGAGAGTCAGTAGCGCGGTACTTCCATTTGCGATGGTGCCGACTCCGCTATTCACTGAGATATTGTTAGAGAGTGTTGTTGCGGTGCTTCCTACATAGCTGAGTGTTGTCGTATCGGAGAGGGAGACATCACCTGATCCGATGGCAGAGGCTTTATTGATTGCCAGCGTGCCGCCGATCAAGGTGGTACCTCCAGAATAAGTATTGGTCGCAGTAAGTGTTAATGTCCCAACGCCATCTTTGAGAAGTTGTCCTGAGCCACTTACAATCGAGCTGAAAGTTCCATTGGTTGCCTGGTTGAATGAAACGGTATCGTTGTTGATGATATTTCGTTGCAGGCTTGTCGTGTCACCCACCAAAGTTCCCGAGTTAATGACGGTTCCTCCGCTGTAGGTATTGGTTCCGGTAAGGGTGACTGTCCCGCCGCCATTCATCGTAAGAGCACCAGTGCCAACAAGATTGGCTGCGATGGTTCCATTACTCACGGTGTAGCTTGAGGCATTGAGCGAGCCGTTGGTGAGAATTCCCGAAGCGAGAATGAAGGCTCCGTTGGTTCTGATCTGATTACCAAGATCAAGAGTTCCTCCATTGATCGTAACGGCTCCCGTGGTAGCACCGAGAGTTCCCCCATTCGTTACAACCAGCGTGCCAGAGTTGACCAGAGTTCCTCCGTTGTAAGTATTCGACCCTGTGAGCGTGACGAGACCACCGCCATTCATCGTGAGCGCACCAGTGCCAACAAGATTGGCTGCGATGGTTCCATTACTTACGGTGTAGCTTGAGGCATTGAGCGAGCCATTGGTGAGAATTCCAGAGGCGAGAATGAAGGCCCCTTTGGTTCTAGTTTGGTTGCCGAGATCAAAGGTGCCTCCATTGATCGTGACGGCTCCGTTCGTAGCACCGAGCGTCCCGCCATTTGTCACGACCAATGTCCCTGAATTAATGATTGTGCCGCCGGTAAATGTGTTCGAGCCCGTGAGCGTCAATGTTCCCGAACCGTTGGCCGTGATGGAAAGCGTCCCTGTATTGGTTCCATCAGAAATGATTCCTCCGTAGCTGGAGCTTCCGGCACCAGTGATTGCGATCGTTGCATTGGAGATGCCGTTATTCACGATGTTACCTCCGCTTCCAGCTAGAGGAACAATGAGGTTGTTGCCATTGAGTGCGACTGTGGCTCCGCTGGTTGTCGTGAGAGTGCCTGTGCCAAGCGAATTGGTGCTTCCGATGGTGATGATGCCGCCATTTGCAAAGGTTCCGCCGGAGTAGCTATTAGAACCAGTGAGGGTCAGGGTGCCAAAATTTGTCACAGCCCCTGCGCCAGCGATAACTGCCCCGATATTGGCCGAGGCTCCGTTGGAGACGATCATTCCGCTGCTCAGCGTCAGTGTGTTGCTATCCGCAGAGAGAGTAGCCGTTCCTGTTCCACTGAAAATCAGGTTTGAAATATTGAAGGCTTTGCCAAGCGTACTGGCGAGATTCGTACTGTTATTGTAAATAACAGTGCTGGGGTTGCCGGGGAAAGCCTGGACATTGTTTGGTGAGTTGGTGGAGACGAATGTTCCATTGGTTGTGAAATTCCCGTAAATCCCGTTGTTATTAGTCCAAGAGGTTCCGAGTCCTCCAGAATAGTAGGCTGTGTTAGGTAGGACATAACCTCCTGTTACTAGCTGCAGAGAGGTGCCGTTTGTGACAAGAATTCCAGAAACGCCAAAGCTAAAATAGGGGTTTGGCAAGGTGAAACTACCCGATCCTGTCACGCTCCCGATATTGCTGATGAGGGTGTTGGTTTGTCCGGCGGCAATGCCGTTGAGGTAATTGCTGATGATGATCTGTGCGCCTCCAGCATTAAGAGTGATGCTATTTCCACTCAGATTGATGGTATCATTATTGGTATTCCCCAAACCGACATCGAAACCGAGTAGGGAACTATTGCCACTGCTCCCACCCAGGGTGAGACCGCTTGAGCTTGTTAAGGTCAAGGTGCCCGGAGTGCCTCCGTTTGCAAGATTAATGGAACCTTGAGTCGCACTGTTTGATCCACCGGCAACCGTTACGGCTCCAGCGATCGTTCCTGATCCCGCCAAGGTTCCACCACCTTGAACACTGACAACTCCGGTGCCATTCAGAGTGCCATTGATGGTGAGTTGACCAGATGTGATGGTGGTGGTGCCCGAATAAGTATTCGTCCCCGTAAGAACTGTTGTCCCGTTACCCGATTGAGTCAGTCCCGCACTTCCTCCCAGAATAGCACTGATGACACCATTTGTTGTGCTGTAGCTTGTTCCTGTGAGGATACCGGTTGTTCCGGTAATCGTGCCATTCCCCAAGGAAACAGCTCCCACGGTATCGCTGTTTGTTCCCATGCTGAGAGTTCCTCCATTGAGTATTATGGAGCTGTTGCTGCTAATGGCATTATTCGCGCCGAGGGCCAGTGTACCGCTGGTAACAACCGTCGTTCCTGAATAGGTATTCAATTTGGTAAGGGTGGTTGTTCCGGTACCAATCTGCGTCAACGATCCCGTTCCCGAAATGATGCCGCTCAAGGTTTGATTCATAGAGCTGGCCTCTACAAGAGACCCATTATTGGTGATGGCTCCTGCATAAGTGCCTGTTCCGAGCTGTCCCGCACCACCAATCTGAAGCGTGCTTCCCGTGCTGATGATCGTAGGGCCAGTGTAGGTATTTGTTCCGGTGAGAGTCAGCGTGCTTGCACCTGATTGAGTGAGAGATCCTGCTCCTGAAATTACTCCACTCAGCGTCTGATTGGCCGAGCTTGAATCAATAAAGGATCCGCTATTAGCGATGGCTCCAGAATAAGTTCCTGCTCCAAGTTGTCCTGAGCCTCCGAGTTGCAAGGTGCTTCCGGCACTGACGGTGGTATTTCCCGTGTAGGAATTTGTCCCTGTGAGGGTGAGTGTTCCGGTGCCACTCTTGGTCAGGGCGATAGCTCCCGTGCCAGCTACAATGTTTCCTCCAAAAGTAGAGCTAAGGTTATTGCCCCCCAAGGTCAGGGTGCTGGCCGTTGCAGAGCTATTGGTAATCGTGCTACCTGTGCCACTCAGAGAACCAATCGTGAGTGCAAATCCATTGGCATTCAGGAGACCTCCGTTGAGGGTCAGCGCATTGGTGACATTTCCAAAAGGTGAGGCTCGTCCGGCTTGTAAGGTACCTCCAGTGACCAGCGTCCCTCCGGTGTAGGTATTGGCACCGGAGAGAATGAGCGTTCCAGAACCATTCTGAGTGAGCGATCCTGTTCCTGAAATCACTCCGCTCAAGGTCTGGTTGGCAGAGCTTGAATCAATGAAGGAACCGCCATTGGCGATGGCACCGGTATAAGTACCCGATCCAAGTCTGCCTGATCCCCCGAGCTGTAAGATGCTTCCAGAATTGATCGTCGTAGCTCCCGTGAAGGCATTCGTTCCGGTGAGGGTCAGGCTACTGCCGGCGATTTTTACCGCACCTGAGCCGGTGATGATGCCGGCGTAGGTGGTGTTTGTATTTGCGCTTCCGCCAATCGTAAGAATGCCTCTGGTGCCACCCAGCGTTACCGTGCCGCTGCCGGTGAGCGAACCGATGGCATTGGGTTGATTATTTAAGTTGAGATTGGCTGAGTTGGAAATGGTGACATCCGAATTCACTCCGAAAGCATTGCTCGTTGAAGCTTGAAGCATTCCCTGTCCTACAATGGTCGGGCCGCTATAGCCATTGGTAGCGTGCGAAAGAATTAGAGTTCCCGTTCCGTTTTGAACAAGAGACCCTGATCCAGAAATCAGCCCGCTCAAGGTTTGGCTTAACGAGCTTGAGTTGATGAACGCGCCATTGTCGCTGATGGCACCAGCGTAGCTACCGTTACCAAGTCTGCCAGTTGTTGCAAGGAGGAGTGTGCTTCCGGCGTTTATGGTGGTGGCTCCGGTGTAGGTATTCGTTCCCGCGAGAGTCAGCGTATTTGCTCCTGAATAAGTCAATGAGCCTGCCCCTGAAATGACACCGCTTAGGGTTTGGTTTGCAGATAGGCAGGGGCTCCATGTTCTTGGATAGCTTTTCCCATCCACTCCAGAACATCCCCGCTCTTGAGTGCCCGATCTGCTCGCAGCACATGGCACTCGCGGGTGTATTCATCAAGGATGGTCAGCATGCGAAGTGCTCCTCCCCGTGTTGTCCCATCACAGATGAAGTCCCATGTCCAGACATGGCCCTTGTGTTCAGCCTTCACAGGCAGTCCGGTCGAATGGCCTCGCCGAATGACCTTCCTCTTGGTAGGAGGAACTCGAAGCCCAAGGGATCTCCGCAGACTCTGGATGCGTCTCTTGCCCACATGCCATCCCTCCTGCCGAAGCAGTGCCGTGATGCGGCGATAGCCGTATCGGGGATGCTTGTAACTAAGCTCAATGACTCTCTTCAGGAGATCCTTCTCCCAGGTGGTCTTCTCCTTCGGATGATACCAGTAGCTGGAACGGGGAACCCTGAGGAAGCGGCAGACCTTGCGGCCACTTGCTAGTCCTTCCTCAACTGCCTTGAGTGCGTATGCCCGGCGACTTCCCGGGCTCAGAGCTTTTTTTCGCATACGAATTTGAGAACTCGGTTCTCTAGCAGGGAGTCCGCCAGCATTTTCTTGAGCTCTGTGTTCTCC